>Ga0214471_10000808_pt1 | contig 25410 bp, 26 predicted proteins | sample RVTome_5_FD_207665 | JGI IMG/M metagenome (GOLD analysis project Ga0214471, IMG submission 207665) | Soil microbial communities from uranium-contaminated site in the Upper Colorado River Basin, Wyoming, United States - RVT142D155 | ecosystem: Environmental > Terrestrial > Soil > Contaminated >... | reverse complement strand
CTCGAGCTGTCGAGCAGCATCCCCACCGTCGGCTTCTACGCCCAGGTCCCGCACTACGTCGGTGGCTCGTACCCGGCGGCGACGATCGCCATCTTGGAACACGCCGCGAGGCACCTCGACGTCGAGTTCCCGCTCGGCCCGCTCGCGGAGGAGGCCATGACCCAGCGGCAGCGCCTGGACGCCGCCGTGGCCGCGGACGAGGACTCGCGCACGTACCTGGAACGGCTCGAAACCGTGGTCGACAACGAGGAGCTCCCCACCGGGGACGAGCTCGTCTCGGAGATCGAGCGATTCCTCCAGCAGCGAGACGGTGGTGGGTCCGGCCAGGGACCGCTCACGTAGGAACCGCGGACCGGCCCCGCGTAGCACCCCCACGCTCCCGGCAGCCCGAAACCTGCGCGATGCCCGGGTAGCTGCCGCTCGGGACGGCATGCGGAGCCCGTAGGCTGTCGCGCCGATGGAGCCTGCATCGGCGCGGCCGACCCTCCGAGGCAACATCCGGAGCATGCCGGGCTCGGCCTGGGTGCTGTTCGCGGGCTCGTTCGTGAACCGACTCGGCACCTTCGTGCTTCCCTTCATCACGCTGTACCTCACGAGCCGGGACTTCTCACCACCGCAAGCGGGTGTCGCGATCGCGGCCTACGGTCTGGGAGGTCTTCTCTCGCAGGTCTTCGGTGGCCTGCTGGCCGACCGGATCGGCCGGAAGAACGCGATCGCCCTGTCGATGACCTCCGCCGGATCGCTGACCCTCGCGCTCTGGCAAGCGGAAACGCTCGCGCTGATCTACGCGCTCATGTTCGCGCTGGGATGCATGGGTGAGCTCCACCGTCCGGCCGCGGGGGCGTTGATCGCCGACCTCCTGCCGAGCGCGCAGCGCGTCACGGCGTTCACGCTCTACCGGCTGGCGGTCAACGTCGGATGGGCGGTCGGTCTCGCGCTCGGCGGATTCCTCGCCGAGCGATCGTTCGACTACCTGTTCATCGGCGACGCCGCCACGTCGATCGCGTTCGGGGTGATCTCGTTCATCGCGCTGCCGCACGGCACCCGGACGGCTCGGCGAGAGGAAATGCACCTGCAGACGGCGCGCGCGTCGATCCTTGCCGACCGCGGGTTCCTCCTGTTCCTGGCCGCGGTCTTGATCACCGGATCCGTGTACTCGCAGAACGTCTCCACGCTTCCGCTGCACATCCGCGACGCCGGCTACGCTCCCTCGACATACGGGCTGCTGCAGGCGTTGAACGGCCTCACCGTGGTCCTGTTGGAGCTTCCGGTCATCGCCTGGACCCAGCGACACGACCGCTTCCGCGTGATCGCGCTGGGACACCTGTTGATCGGGCTCGCGTTCGCCTCGCTCTTGTTCGCCAAGAGCCTGCCTCTCCTGGTCGTGATGATCCTCGTCTGGACGTTCGGCGAGATGATCGAGTCGCCAGTCGCGTCGGCGATCGCAGCCGACCGGGCGCCTCCGCACGCCCGCGGCCGCTACCAGGCGGCGTTCGGATCGATGTTCGGTGTGGCGTGGATCCTCGGTCCCACGCTCGGGACGTTGGTCTACGACGAGAACCATGCCTGGCTCTGGACCGCCTGCGGGGTCCTGGGAGGCGCCGCCGCCCTGATCTCGCTGACCGCTCGCCGGTACACCGTGCCTGAGCCGAGGCAACCGTCCGGGCGACTTGACGCTCCGGCACCTAGCGGTTAGATATATCGAAACGATATACTGAGTCGATATATCGGAAGCAAGGTTCGGAAACCAAAGGTTCGGAAACCAAAGGTTCGGAAACCAAAGGTTCGGAAGCCAAGGGTCGGAAGGCGTGGCCCGGACCCTCGAGGTTCGAACAGGGGAGTAAGGATGCTGGAGCTCGCGATCTTGGGACTGCTCAAGGAGCGGTCCATGCACGGCTACCAGCTCTCGAAGCGCCTCACCGACACCCTCGGGGGGTTCTGGCGGGTCTCCTACGGCTCGCTGTATCCCTCGCTGAAGCGCCTCGAACGACAGGGCGCGGTCGAGCAGGTCTTCGACGAGCAGGAGGTCGGTCGCAGGAAGAACGTGTACCGCATCACCGAAAAGGGCGAGACCCTGTTCCGGGAGCTCCTGGACGAGGCGGGTCCCGACGCAACGGGCGAGGACAATCGCTTCCGCGTACGCCTGGCGTTCTTCAAGTACCTCGCGCCCGACGCGAGGATCCGGCTTCTCGAGCGCCGGCGCGCGTTCCTCGAGCAGCGACTCGACACCATCACGGGCTCGCTGACCATGAACCACGACACCTACACGCTCTCGTTGATGCAACACGGTCGCGAGACGACCGAGCAGGACATCGCCTGGTTGAACGGGCTGATCGCGGCCGAGCGCCGCGCGACGGAGACCATGGCGACCGGTGCGCCCAAGCGCCGTGAACAACGAGCGATCCGCAGGAAGGAGCGCACCACATGAGCAAGGTCAGACTGGCGATCGTCGGCGTGGGGAACTGCGCGTCTGCCCTCGTCCAAGGGCTCGAGTACTACAAGGAAGCCGAAACGGACGACGCCGTCCCCGGCCTCATGCACGTCGATCTCGGCGGGTACCACATCCGGGACATCGAGGTCGTCGCCGCCTTCGACGTCGATGCGAAGAAGGTGGGCAAGGACGTCGCCGAAGCCATCCTGTCCGAGCCGAACAACACGATCCGTTTCGCCGAGGTCCCACACCTGGGGATCTCGGTGCAGCGCGGTCCCACGTTGGACAGCCTCGGCCGCTACTACCGCGAGACGATCGACGAGTCCGACGCGCCACCGGTCGACGTCGCCCAGGCCCTCCGCGCCGCCGAGGCCGACGTCCTCGTCAGCTACCTGCCGGTGGGGTCCGAGGAGGCCGCCAAGCACTACGCCCAGGCGGCGATCGACGCCGGCGTGGCCTTCGTCAACTGCCTTCCGGTGTTCATCGCCTCGGACAAGTCGTGGGCGGCGAAGTTCGTGGCCGCCGGCGTGCCGATCATCGGCGACGACATCAAGAGCCAGGTCGGCGCCACGATCGTGCACCGTATCCTGACCAAGCTCTTCGAGGACCGGGGCGTGAAGCTGAACCGGACCTACCAGCTCAACTTCGGCGGCAACATGGACTTCATGAACATGCTCGAGCGCGAACGACTCGTCTCGAAGAAGAAGTCCAAGACGCAGTCGGTGCAATCACAGCTGCGCAAGCCGCTCGACAAGCAGGACATCCACATCGGCCCGTCCGATCACGTGCCGTGGCTCGAAGATCGCAAGTGGGCGCAGATCCGGCTCGAGGGCCAGGCCTTCGGCGACGTGCCGCTGAGCATCGAGCTGAAGCTCGAGGTGTGGGACAGCCCGAACTCGGCCGGCATCGTGATCGACGCGGTCCGCTGCGCGAAGCTCGCCCTCGACCGCGGCGTCGCCGGACCACTGATCGGCCCGAGCGCGTATTTCATGAAGTCGCCGCCGGTCCAGTTCAGCGACGAGGCTGCGCGCGAGATGGTCGAGGGGTTCATCGTCGGCAACGGCGCCAGCAAGTCCGCCGATTGGACCGCGTTCTTCGACACGGAGCACGCCGAGGCGTAGCCCGGAACGACGCACCGCCCCCACCCGCAGGGTTCGCCCCGCCGACCGATCGCGCTCCCCTACCATCCTTCCCATGCAGGGGACCGTCGCCCGGGCGCGTGAGGCACTCCGGAGCCCCGATTTCCGCCGCCTGTTCGTGATCCGACTGGTGTCGCAGTCGGCGGACGGTCTGTTCCAGTCGGCGCTCGTCGCCTCGGTCGTGTTCTCGCCGGAGCGGCAGAGCACGACGACGGGGTTCGCGATCGCGACCCTGATCGTTTCGCTCCCCTTCTCGATCCTCGGTCCGTTCACCGGCGTGTTCATCGACCGGTGGTCGCGACGGAAGATCCTCGTGATCGCTCCGGTGCTGCGAGCGGCCCTCGTGGGACTCACGCTGTTCGATCCGCAGACGGCGGCCGTTCCCTTCTACCTCGGCGCGCTGTGGGTGCTCTCGGTGAACCGCTTCTATCTCGCGACCGCCGTCGCCGTCGTGCCGCGCCTCGTCCCGACCGAGGACCTGCTGATCGCGAACTCGATCTCGATCGTGGGCGGCACGGTCGCCCTCCTCGCCGGCGTGTTCGTCGGTGGCTGGATGGCCGACCTCGCCGACGATGCGATCGTGATCGGCCTCGCGGGGGCGCAGTGGCTCCTCGCGTCGGCGATCGCAGCCAGGATCACGACACCCCTGGTCCCGCACCGGCTCCCGCAATCGGCAGTGCGGGACGAGCTCGGGCGGGTCCTCCACGAATTCGCCGACGGAACGGGCCGCCTCGCCCGGACGCCGAGAGCGCTGGGACCGATCGTCTCGATCACGCTCGACCAGATGGGACAGGGGATCGTGCTCGTGCTATCGCTCTTCGTGTTCCGGGATCGATTAGACGAGGGCATCGCGTCGTTCTCGAACCTGATCGGCGCGGGTGGCGTCGGAGTCCTGGTCGGGATCCTCACGATCGGAAAGCTCGAGGAGCGCTTCACCAAGGAGCGGATCGTGGCCGGCTCCTTCTTCCTGGGTGGACTGGTGCTCGTCGCGGTGGCGACGTCGATCACCGGATGGAGCGTCCTGCTCGCGGCGTTCGCCGTCGGGCTCACGTTCGCCTGGAAGAAGATCCCCGTCGACACGCTGGTGCAGGAGGCCGTGCCGGACGGGTACCGGGGACGCGTGTTCGCCGTGTACGACGTCGCGTACAACCTCTCGCGTCTGGCCGCGGCGTTCCTCGCCATCCCGATGCTCCCGCGTCTCGGCGAGGCCTGGTCGGTGGCGATCGTCGGCGTCGTGTTCCTCCTGTGGACACCGGTGCTTCCGAGGTGGATCGGCCGCACACCCGAGATCGCGATCCGTTTCTACGAAGGAGGGCGAGGGGAGGAGATCCCTCGAGCGGTCGTCTGGGGTGGCGTCGAGGAGCCCGTCGAGGTCCAGCGCGGGTGGCTCGACGAGCGCGACGGAGAGCGACGGATGCGGTACCGCCTCGCCATGGCGGACGGAACGGTGATCGAGGTCTCCAGAGGCGGGTCCGATCCGATGTGGCGCCTCGATCAGGAGCTCGGCTAGGCCGAGAGGGCGCCCTCGGTGGTCGCGTCGGGGAGCTGCGGTCGTCCCGTCCCGGCTCGAACTGCATCGGCTCGAGGTCGTGCCGCGAGCATCCACAGCCCGATCGCCCCGGTCGCGAGAGCCACGAGGCCCCCGCCGGCGAGACCGACGCGCGCGTCGAAGTGCTCGCCGAGCCACCCCGCGACCGGGCCTCCGAACGGGGTCGAGCCGAGGAACACCATCCCGTACAGCGCCATCACTCGGCCGCGCATCTCGGGACGAGCCGTGAGCTGCAGCGTCGAGTTCGCCGTGACGAAGAAGGCGACCGACGCGGCGCCGAGCGGAACCATGCCCGCGACGGCGAGATCGAGGCTGGGCGCGAGCGCGACCAGGATGGTCACCACACCGACGACGATCGCCGCAAGAGCCAGTCGTCGCTCGCTCGGGTTGGCTCGCCCGGCCATGACGAGGGCGCCGCCCAGCGAACCGACCCCCATCACCGAGAACAACAGCCCGAGCGTCCCCGCGTCCCCGTTGAAGGTCCTTTCCGCGAGCAGGGGCAGCAGGACCGAGTAGTTGAACGAGAACAGGAAGAGCACGGACATCAGCAGCAGCGGCCGGCGGAGCGCGTCGGTCCGCCACACATACCGCAGCCCTTCGCGGATCGCGCCGGTGCCGAGTTGGGAGCGGCTGGGCCGGAGCTCACCCTTGTCCATCACCGACAGGCTCGCGATGACCGCCAGGTACGACAGGCCGTTGATCAGGAAACACCACTCCATCCCGACGCCGGCGATCAACACGCCCGCGAGGGCCGGCCCGATGATCCGGGTGCCGGTCATCACCGCGCCGTTCAAGGAAACGGCGTTGGTCAGGTCGCGTGGCCGAACCATCTCCGAGTAGAAGCTCTGCCGCGTGGGGTTGTCGATCGACGTCACCACGCCCTGCAGGAACGACAGCCCGTACACCATCCAGAGCTGGACCACGTCGGAGGCGACGAGCCCCCACAGCACGAGCGCGAGGATCCCGTAGGCGAACTGCGTGGCGATGAGGATCCGGCGTTTGTCGAACCGATCCGCGATCACGCCGCCGAGCGGACCGAGGAGCAAGATCGGCCCGAACGCCAGGGCCGTGTCGATCCCCAGCGCGACGCCGCTTCCCGTGATGCGCAGCACGAGCCATGCCGTCGCCACCATCTGCATCCAGGTGCCGGTCACCGAGACCGCTTGGCCGACGAAGAACAGCCGGAAGTTCCGAGAGTGACCGAGCGAGTGGAACGTGCGGTGGAAGGCGACGCCGACGCGGGTCATGGCTGACCTCCCGTCAGGCTTTCAAGGATGGCGGCGGCCTCCTCGAGCGTCTCGAGCTCATGTGGCTCCAGGTCCCGGAGCGCCTTCGCCAGGTAGGCCTCCTTGCGTCCCCGGCTCCGATCGAGGAGCTTCCGGCCCTGTGGGGTGACGGTGACCCAGGCGACCCTCCCGTCGCCCGGGTCGGACTCGCGCGAGACGAGGCCCACGTCGATGAGAGCGGCGACGATCCGGGTCATCGAGGGCGGCTGGACCTGCTCGGCCGCGCAAAGCTCACTCATCGTGAGCGGTCCCTGGCGGTCGACGGAGGACAGCGCAGCCAGCATGGAAGGGGTGATCCCGGGCTCGGCCTCCCGGCGGAGCTTGCGGGCCAGCCTCGTCACCGCGAGCCGGAGCCGGGCCGCGAGGGCCGCGGCATCCGTGGTGGTCGTCGTCGTAGGCACGATCTCGATGATACTACGCGTGGCTAATTAGTCTCGCGAACCACCAAGACTCGCGCGGATGGCAGACTCGACCCGTGAGACGACTCCTGCCGTTCCTCGTCGCCGCGCTCCTCGCGGCATCCCTCAGCGCCTGCAACAGCGCGGCCGACCCCGCCGGGCAGGATCCCTTTGCCACGGGACAGCCGGCGACGGGCTCGATCGGGACGGGCTCGACGGGCCCGATCGAGGCGTCGTCCTCGCCGGCCCCCGTCGAGGTTTCGCCCTCACCCGATCAGGCCGGGGCGCCTCCGGCTGACGCCGAGGAGCGCACGCGCTTCGCGGGCCGGATCTCGACCCTTCCTGACCAGCTCGCTGCCGAGATGCGGGGCACGACGTGGAGGCCGGGGTGCCCAGTCCCCCTCTCCGAACTCCGTCTGCTTCGGTTCAACTATTGGGGGTTCGACGGGCAGATCAAGCGGGGACCGATGGTGGTCAACGCTTCGGTCGCTCCGGACCTCCTGTGGGTCTTCGGGCAACTCTTCGACGCGCGGTTCTCGATCAAGCGCGTCGGCCTCACCCGCGAGTTCAAGGAGTCGGAGCTGGAGACGGATCCGGACACGCGTCGAAGCGTCACCGCGTCGTTCAACTGCCGACCGGTCGTCACCCCGGCCGGCGCGGGAGATACGTTCTCCCAACACTCCTTCGGTCTGGCTGTCGACGTGAACCCATTGCAGAACCCCTACGTGCGCGAGGACGGCTGGGTCCGGAACAGGTTCGCCCGCCCGTACGTCGACCGTTCCCGGAACCTGATCGGCATGATCGAGGAGGGGGACGTGGTCGTGCGGTCCTTCGCCGCCGTCGGATGGGCGTGGGGCGGGAACTGGAGCGGCGGGAAGGATTACATGCACTTCTCGCTCGCCAACCGCTGAGCGAGGGCTCGGACCCGACTCCTAGATGAACAACTGGATCGCGCTCTCTTTCATCTCGAGCAGCGCGGTCGCGGCTCCGATCGGCTCCTCGAGCCCGTCGATCAGGTCGTCCTTCGAGATGCCCATCAGATCCATCGTCATCTGGCACGGGATCAGGCGGACGCCCATATCCCGGGCGAGCTCGAGCAGCTCCGTCGGATGAGGCGTCTTGTAGTTCTCGGCCACCTTACCGAGCATCCACGGACCCATGCCGGCGAACTGGTACCGGGAGAGCTTCGCCTTCTGCATCGACCCCGGGTTCATGACGCCGAGCGCCTTCGTCATCCAGTCCTTGCCCGTCTTGCGACGGCGATCGGGCTTCACGAGTGGGAACAGGCCCCAGAACGTGAAGAACACGTTGACCGACATCCCCGAGGCCGCCGCGGTCGTCGACAGGATGAGCGTCGGCCAGATGCGGTCGAGGTGCCCGTCCCATGCCACGATCGTGATCTGGTTCTTCCGGTTGTACCCGTCCCGCTCGGCGCGCTCGTCCAGCGCGCGATCGATCAGCTCGCGCAGCGCCGCCGGATCCTGGCCCGTGGAGGTATCGGTCGTCACGGCGTCGGTGATCGGCTCCGTCCTCGTCCGGCTCATCGTCACGCCTTCCTGATCACGAATCGAAGGACGCCGCCGTCCTCGTCTGCTTCGAGGAGCTCGTTCCCGGAGAGCTTGGCCCAGCTCGGGACGTCGGATCTCGCGCCGGGGTCGGTCGCGAGGAGCTCGAGCAGATCGCCACGCTCCGCGTCCTTCAGCGCCTTGTGGAGCGTGACGAGCGGCCCCGGGCAGGACTGACCTCTGGCGTCGACGGTGGTGGTGATGACGTTCATCGTGGGAGACCTCCTGGGGATCCGAGTGGACGAGGGCCGGTGCCGGGTGGCGCGGCCTAGCGGCCGTCGCCGGGCACCCCGAGACAGCAGCACCGGTCGGGGATCATGGCCCCCACGAGCCCGCGGCAGCGTGTTCGGATCATTCGCAGGTGCAAATGCTACCTCCAACCTCGGATTCCTCTCAACCCCGCCCTTCGAACCGCCGACGCCTACCAGGTCCAGGAAGGGGTGACCGGTATCGTGTCGCACATGCGTTCGCGCGTCCGCACGGCCGTGGTCGCCATCGTGCTGGGGGCGGTGACGGCCGCGTTCCCACTGCCCGCCCAGGCGGCTCCCACATGCACCTACGACGCACCCACGCTGACCGTGACGGTCACCGTCGGCAGTGGCGAGAGCGCCACGATCGCGCGCAGCCTGGACCTCATCACGCTCGACGGGGTTCCGTGCGACGTCGCCACCGTGCAGACGACGGACACCATCGTCGTCAACGGGACCGGCGATCCGACGGAGATCGCGATCGATCTCTCCGGTGGCCCCTTCGAACCCGGCGCGACCCCGGAGACCGACGGCGGCGCGTCCGAGATCGAGTTCACGGTGAACCTCCCAGGAGGGGCGCCGACACTTCGGATCGCCGGGGGACCGGCCGCGGACCGCATCGTGCTGGGATCCGGCGGGATCAACCTGAACGCCGGCGAGGCGAACGGCGACGCGGACGTCTCGATCTCGGGAAGTCCTGCGTTCTCGATCGTGGGAGGCAGTGGAGACGACATCCTCTCGGTGGCCGGGACCTCGGGAACCGGACCTCCCGGACCGGTCGCGACGCTTTCCGGCGGCGATGCGGCGGATCGACTCCTCGGCGCGCTGGGCGGCAGCACCTTCGACGGCGGAGCGGGCACCGACGAGGCGGACTTCACCGCCTCGGTACGGCTCCTGGATGCCGACCTGGCGGCCGGCCGCGTCACCCATGAAGGAGGGGCCGTCGATCTGCTTTCGAGCGTCGAGAACCTCAGAGGTTCACCCGGCGACGACGTGATCGGTGGCGACGGCTCCGTGAACGTCCTGCAGGGCGGCGACGGCGCGGACGTCATCGCGGGAAGGGCCGGCGACGACACGATCGACGGCAACGCCGGAAACGACACGGTGCATATGGTCGGCGCGGCAACGGGCGCGACCGTCAACCTGGGCGCCGGCATCGCGACGGGAGACGGCACCGACACGCTCCTCGCCATCGAGAACGCGATCGGCTCACCGGGCAACGACAACCTGACCGGCGACGGTGGCCCGAACGTCCTCGACGGTCAGTTCGGCGACGACCGGCTCGTCGGAGGCGGCGACGCCGACACGCTGCTCGGGGGCGGAGGAAGCGACACCGCCTCCTTCTTCGATCTCGACCAGGGCGTGACCGTCGAGCTCGGCGCGGGGACGACCAAGGGCGCGGGTGGGGACACCCTCGCCGGGATCGAGAACGTGGACGGGACCGAACACAACGACGTGATCCACGGCTCCGAGGCGCGGAACACCCTTGACGGGAAGGGCGGCGGCGACGAGGTCTACGGCCATTCCGGCGCGGACGTCGTTCTCGGTGGGAAGGGCAACGACCTGCTGTTCGGCCAGCGCGGGAACGACTTCCTGCGCGCAGGCGCCGGCAAGGATCAGCTCGACGGCGGCAAAGGCAAGGACGACGTCTGCAAGGGTGGAGACGATCCCGATTCGTTCGTCTTCTGCGAGAACTTCCCGACGGTGAAGCTCCCGTCGATCTAGCCGACAGCGCTCTTTCCGGCGAACGAGCCCAACCACTACACGCGTCGGCGACGCTCGGGCGGCCAGTAGACGAGACGTATCCGCGCCTTGAGGTGCTCGCGTCGCACCGGACCGAAGCTCCGGCTGTCGGTGGAAGTCTCGGGCCGGTCGCCCTCGACCCAGAATCCGTCCGGGCCGAGCACCACTCCGTCGGGTGCGAGCTCGCCCGGAAGAGCCGCGACGCGCTTCACCATCTCGAACCCCGGACGGGCCGGGTGCTCGACGACGACCACGTCACCGCGCCGGTACCGGGATGGGGCAACCGCGAGGGCCCAGTCCCCGGGCGACAGGATCGGGAGCATCGACGTCCCGCGGATCTCGACCCGAAACGGCCTCCACCGCAGGAACGCGTACGCCGCAGCGAACGTGAACGTCGCACCGGCGAGCAGCGGCTTCCGCGTCCGCCGACCCCGGTGATAGGTTCGGTTCCGAGGACCTTCGTCCGAAGGAGGCTGAACGCCCATGCTCGAAGCTTTGCTCAGGCCGCGGCGCATCGTCCATGCACACTGCGACCTCCCGTGTGGCGTCTACGACCCGGCTCAGGCGCGGATCGAGGCCGAGTCCGTCAAGGCGATCCAACAGCGGTACCAGGATGCCGAGAAGATGAAGACCGCCGGCGAGTCCGTGGAGGACTATCGCGCCCGCTGCCTCGTGATCAAGGAGGAGCGCGCGGACCTGGTCAAGCATCACCTGTGGGTGCTGTGGACCGACTACTTCAAGCCCGAGCACCTCGAGAAGCACCCGGAGCTGCACGACCTGTTCTGGAAGGCCACCAAGGAAGCCGGGCTGGCGAAGAAGGCTCAGGACCCCGCGCAGGGCCAGAAGCTGCTGGACTCGATCGACGGCGTCGCCAAGATCTTCAAGGAGACGAAGTCGTAGCCTGCGGGCCAGTCACCTTGCAGGTCTTCGCGATCGTTCGCGGGGCGGGACCCTCGGTTCCCGCCCCGCGATTCTTTCGAGGTCCAAGCCGATGAAGGACATCGGACTGGTCGGTGTCCCCTTCAGCGGTCGGTCCACCTTGTTCACCGCGCTCACGCGAACCGGTTCGCACGGCGGCCAGGCGAACCACGCAGTCGTCCCGGTGCCCGATCCGCGTCTTGCCGTGCTCACCGAGATCGAGCGCTCGCGCAAGACCGTTCACGCGCAGGTCGGTTTCGTGGACGTTCCCGGCGGAACGTCGAGCGCTCAGGGGATCGCCAAGCTCCGCGAGACGGACGCGCTCGCGATCGTTCTCCGCTGCTTCGGCGCCGGCGCGAAGCCGGTGGCCGAGCTGACCGAGGTCCGCGCCGACCTCCTCCTCGCCGATCAGGCCATCATCGAACCCGCGCTGGAACGCGCGACGAAGCGGGCGCGCGGAGGAACGACGGCGGAGATCGACGCGTTGGCGAGCGCGAACTCGGCCCTGGCGAGCGAGACCCCCTTGCGTGACGCCGGCCTGTCAGTCGAGGAGCGCCGCGAGCTGAAGGCGATCGCGCCGCTGACGCTCAAGCCGGAGGTCGTCGTCGCGAACCTCGAAGAAGGGACGGGAACGCCGGCCGAGCTTCCCGAGGGAACGGTCGGCGTGTACGCCTCGATCGAGGCCGAGACGGCCGAGATGGACCCTGAGGAGGCACGCGCGCTCCTCGATGAGTTCGGCGTGCACGAACCTGGGCTCGAGGCGGTGATCCGAGCGTCCTACGGGGCCCTGGACCTCATCACGTTCCTCACGACCGGCGAGGACGAGACGCGAGCCTGGGAGGTTCGCCGGGGTGCGACGGCGCCGGAGGCGGCCGGCGTCATCCACACGGACCTGGAACGCGGCTTCATCCGCGCCGAGGTGATCCCGTACGACGACCTCGTCGAGGAGGGCTCGATGGATCGAGCCAAAGCGAAGGGCCTGATCCGCGTCGAGGGGAAGGACTACGTCGTCCGCGAGGGCGACATCCTGCACGTCCGTTTCGCCGTCTGATCAGCTCTACCGCGAAAGGTTACGGCTCGACGATCCCAGCGCCGCTGCAGACCGAGAGCGTGACCGTCCACATCCCCTGGTCCTGAGCCCTCGTGACGCGTCCGATCGTGCGGCCGTCTCGGATCACGACGACGAGATCCCCGTGCCATCGCGTCTGCGGATAGCCCGGTTTGGCGACCTCGTCCTGGCTCACGAGGTCCCCGATCGTCCTGCGAACCGTCTCGACCGAGTCCTCTTGTGTGCCCGCGAAGCGCGACTGGAACTCCCGTTCCACGACCTTCGAGCACGCGAGCTCCGGCGAGATCCACAGGGCCTGCGGATCGACGACGGCGAGCTCGGATGCGGGCGCCGGTCCGGACGAACGATCGCGGAGACATGAGACGCGAACGCTCCCCGGCGGGACCGCGAGGACCGGATCGCTCGGAGCGCCGTTGGCGATCGGCACGTCCACCGGACCTCCCAGCTCGCGGAGGGGACGGACCCGGAGGAACTGCGCTTGCGACGCGTTCTGCACCAGGAACCGCACGCCGGCATCGCCGGCCCGCACCACCGAGGCGTCGATCACGGCTCCATCCGGCTCGCAGCTCACGCGAGCGACATCCGGAGCCACCCGGCTGGCCGCGATCGCGGGGCCTCCCTCACGGAAGAGGGCCGCGATGAGACCCGAGACGAACAGGAGACCGACGACGGCGGCTACTGCTTCGTCCCGGCGCATCGCCCAACGATAGTGGCGAGATCCCGGGAAACCGTGATTACGAGCTTCGCGACTCCCCATCGACAGGGAAAGCTTGCTATCCTGCCCCGCGATGACCACAGAGACCTATCGCATCGGAGAGGCGGCCGCGATGCTGGGCGTCCGCGTCGAGACGCTCCGGCGTTGGGAACGTGAAGGCCGTCTCGCCACGGCGAGGACACAGGGCGGGCAACGGCGGGTACCGGCAGCGGAGGTAGCCCGCCTCCTGGTCGAAGGGAGGGACCGCTCCAGGGTGACCTCGGCGAGCGTGCGGAACCGTTTCCCGGGGGTCGTCACCGAGGTCAAGCGGGACAAGCTCGCCGCCACCGTCGAGATCCTCTCCGGCCCGCACCGGATCCTCGCCTTCATCACGCGGGAGGCGGTCGACGAGATGAGGCTCAAGCCGGGCATGCACGCCGTCGCGACGGTGAAGGCCACGAACGTGATGCTCGAGTCGCAGGGATGAGCCTCTCGGCCGAAGCCACCGTCGCACACGAGTTTCGTCTGCGGCCCACCCTCGGAGATGCGGCCGGTGCGGTCGCCGACCTCGGCGTTCTCGTCCCGCTCGCCGCTGCGCTCATCCTCGTGAACGGACTGGACGCAGGCGCGGTGTTGCTCTGCGCGGGCCTGTTGGTCCTGGCGTCCGGCCTGGTTTTCAAGATCCCGTTTCCGGTCCAGCCGCTGAAGGCGCTGACCGCGGTCGCGGTGGCCCGCGAGCTGTCGCCCGACGTCATCCACGCCGCAGGGCTCGAGCTCGCCGGGTTCCTGATGCTCCTGTCGATCGGTCATGTCGCGGACTTGGTGGCACGGCTCTTCGTGAAGCCGGTCGTGCGAGCGCTCCAGCTCGGAGTGGGGGCGCTCCTCGTCATCACCGCCGCGAAGCTGGTGTTAGACCCCCCGGAGGTCTTCCGGGCGACACCGGCTCCGCCCTGGCCGATCCTCCTCGGCTTCGCCGCACTCGGCTGTGTCGCGTTCGCGGCGCACCGCCGCCACTACTGGGCCGCGCTGGCGCTGTTCGGCATCGGTGTCGTCGTCACGGTCGTCACGGTTTCTCCTGAGCTCGGAGCGATCTCATCGCATCTGCCGAAGTTGGGTCTGCCGTCGTGGTCGACGTACGGGTCCGCGTTCGTGCTCCTCGTCGTGCCGCAACTCCCGCTGACGTTCGGAAACGCGGTGGTGGCGGTGAACGATCTCGCGCACGAATACTTCGGGCCGGATGCGCGCCGAGTGACTCCGTCGCGAGTGTGCCTGTCGGCGGGAGCGGGGAACACCGTTTCAGCGCTGCTCGGCGGGATGCCGATGTGTCACGGAGCGGGAGGACTCACGGCGCACGTCCGACTCGGGGCGCGCACCGCCGGGATGAATCTGCTCTTGGGCAGCGTGTTCGTGACGATCGGCTTGTTGTTCTCGACCCAGATCCCGCTCATCCTGGGGCTCATGCCCGTCTGGGTCCTCGCCGCCTTCCTCATGTACGCGGGTCTCAGACATGCGCTCCTGGTGACCGACCTGCGCGGGACTTCGCTCGCGATCGCGATCGCGACCGGCGCGCTCGGCGCGTGGCTCGGCAACCTCGCCGTGACCGCAGGCCTCGCGCTCGCGCTGGAACATGGACTTCGGTTGGCGCGAAGGGCTCGCGATGCATCCTGACCGGTACCCTGGACGAGATGGCCGACATCGATGCACGCGACCAGCCCGTCTCTGAGCCCGACACTTCCGCGGCGGACGCCGACCCATCCGATCGCTCCGAAGCCGACCGGCGAGGGGCCGGATCGACCGACAAGGAACGGGGCGCTCACCGGTTCGTCGGTTCGACGCCATTCCTCGTCCTCGTCGCGCTCGCCGTCGCGATCCTCGTCAAGACGTTCCTGATCCAAGCCTTCTACATCCCGTCCGAGTCCATGGAACCGACGCTCGAGGTCGGGGACCGGGTCTTCGTCAACAAGCTCGCCTACGACATCGGCGACCTCGCCCGCAGCGACGTCATCGTGTTCGCGAACCCGCATCCCGAGCAGCTTCCGGAGCGCAGCGCGGTGAGCGCGTTCCTGCACTGGCTCGGCGTGGGGATCGGGTTCGCGCAGCCGGCCGACGAGGATTTCATCAAGCGCGTGATCGGCCTGCCTGGCGAGACCATCGAGATCCGCGACAACGTCGTCTACATCGACGGCGAGCCCCTCGACGAGCCGTATCTCACCGATGCGGCTCGGCAGAGCAACGGTGACTTCCCGAAGACGCGGATCCCGGCGGGCCACCTGTTCATGATGGGTGACAATCGCGGGAACTCTGCCGACAGCCGTTACGGGCTCGGTCTCGTGCCCGTGGAGAAGGTGATCGGGCGCGCGTTCATCGTGATCTGGCCGCCGTCGCAGTTCGGCGGCGTCTGACCCCCCTCAGGGATCGAGCGGACTCGCTCCCGGCTTCTCGGCGTCCCCGGGCACGTTCTGCCCTGCCCACCACTCGTCGAGCAGCCGGTAGGCCTCGTCCTCGGAGACCGGGCCGCGCTCCAAACGCACCTCCATCAGGTATTCGAGCGCCTTGCCTATGGCCGGGCCCGGTTCCACTCCGAGGTGCTTCATCACCTGATCACCGTTCAGCTGCGGGCGCATCGCTCCGAGGTTCTCTTCCTCGGCGAGGCGCGCGATGCGGTCCTCCAGGTCGTCCTGCAGAGCCTCGAGCTTCTTGGCCTTGAGTTGGTTCTGGGTCGTGCAGTCCGCTCGGGTGAGCTGGTTCAACCGGTCCAGGAGCGGACCCGCGTCGCGAACGTACCGGCGGACGGCGCTGTCGCTCCACTCGCTGTAGCCGTGGAAGCGAAGGTGCATCTCGATGAGCTCCACGACATCGTCGATCAGGTGCGTCGGATACCGCAGGGCCTGGAGTCGCTCGAGCGCCAACCGGGCGCCGACCACTTCGTGGTGATGGAAGGTGACGCCGTCCGGACCGATCTGCCGGGTCTTGGGCTTGCCGATGTCGTGGAGCAGCGCCGCGAGCCGGAGCGTGAGGTCGGGCTCGGTCTTCTCGACGACGGCATAGGTGTGATGGAGGACGTCCTTGTGCTTCTGCACCGGGTCTTGCTCCAGGCGCAGCTGTGGGAGTTCGGGAAGGAACTCCTCGGCCAGGCCGGTCTCCACGATCAGCTCGAGACCCTTGGACGGCTGCGCGCCGAGAAGCAGCTTGGACAGCTCATCGGAGATCCGCTCGGCCGAGACGATCCGCAGACGCTCGCCCATCCGCCCGATGGCCTCGACGACGCGCGTCGCCGGCTCGAGCCCGAACTGGGAAGCGAAGCGGGCCGCGCGAAGCATCCGCAGCGGGTCATCGGAGAACGAGACCTCGGGATCGAGCGGCGTGTCGAGCCTCCTGGCGGCGAGATCCTTCACCCCGCCGAACGGGTCGATGAACTCCCCTTCGGGCAGCCGAACGGCCATCGCGTTCACCGTGAAGTCGCGGCGAGACAGGTCGGTCTGCACGTCGTCGCCGAACGTCACCGCGGGCTTGCGGTGTTCCTCCGCATAGACCTCCTTGCGGAACGTGGTGATCTCGAACAGGAGGTCGGCGCGCCGGGCGCCGACGGTTCCATATTTGACGCCGACGAGGTACTGCCGGTCCGCCCAACCCCTCAGGATCTTGGTGGTCTCACGCGGCAGCGCATCCGTGGCGAGGTCCAGATCCGCCTCTTCCCGAACGTTGCCGAGGAGGAGATCCCGCACGATGCCGCCGACGAGGTAGAGCTCGTGACCGGCCAGACGGAAACGTTCGCCCAGTTCCTTGGCGACGGAGGGGACCTCGAGGTGGGCGCCGTCGTCGGAACCCGAGCGATCGGCCATGTCCGGGTCAGGATACCCTCGGCCCGCTGCGGTACGGTCGCTCCGTGCGGCCGCTCGACCTCCTCGGTTTCGTGTGGTCCCTGCCGAATACGCTGCTCGGCCTCGCGCTCGGAGCCCTCACGTTCCAGACACCGAGGATCCTCGGCGGCGCGATCGTCTTCGACCGCTCCGAACGAGGCGTCACGTGGCTGCTCGCGAGGATGCACCGAACGGCGATGACGGTCGGATTCGTGATCGTTTCGGCGCGGCCGCTCGAGGGCCAACTCTTGGCACACGAGCGACATCACGTGCGGCAGTCGATGGTGTGGGGACCGCTGTTCGTCCCCGTCTACCTGGCGCTCGCCGTACCGTTCGGATATCGGCGACATCCGATGGAACGCGCTGCGCGGCGCGCCTCCGGCGAGGAGTCCTAACCGGCCTGGATCGCTTCGAGCCCTAGCCGACGGCCGCGGCGGTCCCGCGATCCATCGTGCCGCGGAGCGCGAGCACGAAGTCGTGGGGCGTGGTCGACGCGCGCCGGGCATCATCCTCGCTGACGAGCCCGTCTTGCACGAGCTTCACGAGCGCCTGGTCGAACGTCTGCATGCCGTAGAACCCACCCTCGGCGATGACGTCGCGGATCTCGACGGTCGCGTCCGGGTCCACGACCCGATCGTAGACGCGTCCGGTCGCGACGAGGACCTCGACGGCCGGGATGCGCCCCTTGCCGTCCGCGCGGACCACGAGCCGTTGCGACACGATGCCCCGGAGCGCGCCGGCGAACGAGGTTCGGACCTCGCGTTGCTGTATCGGCGGGAACAGGTCAAGGAGTCGGTTGATGGTCTCGGTCGCGTCGATCGTGTGGAGCGTGCTGATGACGAGGTGACCGGTCTCGGAAGCCTGGATGGCCGAGAGCGCGGATTCGGGGTCGCGGATCTCGCCGACGAAGATCACGTCGGGGTCCTGGCGGATGACGTGCTTCAGCGCGGCCGCGTAGGAATCGGTGTCGAGGCCGATCTCCCGCTGTTGGATGATCGAGCGGTCGTCGTCGTGCACGACCTCGATCGGGTCCTCGATCGTGACGATGTGCCGCCGCCAGCTCCGGTTGATGTGACCGATCATCGAGGCGATCGTCGTCGTCTTGCCCGTGCCGGTCGGTCCGGTCACGAGGACGAGGCCGCGTGCGGAGTCGGCGAGCTCCGCCATCACGGGCGGGAGGAACAGCTCCTCGATCGTCGGAACGTCCGAGCGCACCCGCCGGATCGCGAGCCCGACCATCCCTCGTTGACGGAAGACGTTGACGCGGAAGCGACCGACGCCGGGCACGGTGTGGCCGAAGTCCGCTTCGCTGGTGAGCTCGAACTCCTTGCGCTTGTGCTCGGGCATGATGGCGATCGCGGCGCCCACCGTGTCATTGGAAGACAACGCCGAGAACGGTGCCGGTTGCAGTTCGCCGTCCACGCGGACGAAGGGAACGTTGCCGGCTTTCAGGTGCAGGTCGCTGGCCCCCACCTCGACCGTGTGGCGGAGCAGGTCGGTAACGTCCAAGTTCGATCAGTCCCCCTGGTCGCGCGGAGTCTCAGGCTCGAGATCCGTCCCGAGCCCTTCGATGTCCTCTTCTCCTTTTCGGCGCGCGGAGCGAAACTTTGAGGCCCCGATGAGGAAAAGAAGCACGACCAGCAATCCGAGCCCTACTGGGGTGGCGTACCGCTCCCAGCGCTCATAGCTGGCTCCGAGCACGTAGCCCAGGAACGAGTGGCCCACTCCCCAGATCAGGGCTCCGGCCACGTCGTAGGCAAGGAAGCGCCTCCACGGCATGTGAGCGACCCCGGCCAGGATGAAGCCGACACTGCGGACGACGGGGACGAAACGCCCCAGGAAGACGGTCTTGCCGCCATGAGCCCGGTAGTACCGCTCGGAGGCAAGGAGCCGCTCAGGGGTGACGAACAGCTTGCCACCGTGGCGGAGCAGGAACCCTCGTCCGAACCGCCAACCGATCCAGTACCCGACGTTGTCGCCAAGGACCGCCCCGACCACGGCAACCGTGGCCACGAGCGGGAGCGAGAGCTCGCCGAGCCCCGCGTAGACTCCGCCGAGGATGACGATCGTTTCACCGGGGACGACGACGCCCGCGGCTATCGAGTTCTCCAGGAACGTCGCAGCGCCAACCACGACATATCCCCACGGTGCTTCGAGGAACGGGCGGAGGAACTCGATGATCCGGTCCAGCACGGGCGCCAAGTATAGAGAGAGGGTTCCGGCCCCCCGGCGCTGATGCAGACGCGGAACGAGGTATCGGCCGGGGGCGTGGTGTATCGCAGCGGTGACCCGGGCATCGAGATCTGCCTCGCCGCTCGCCGAACCCGTCGCGGCGATCTCGTGTGGGGCCTACCGAAAGGCGCGGTCGAATCCGAGGAGACGCCGGAAGCCGCGGCCGTCCGCGAGGTCCTCGAGGAGACGGGACTCGAGGCGGAGATCGAGGGCGACCTCGGAACGATCCGCTACTTCTACGTCTGGGAGGGCGTGCGCGTGCGCAAGCAGGTGCGCTTCTTCCTCATGCTGGCGACCGGCGGCGACGTCTCGAACCACGACGAGGAGATGGAGGACGTGCGCTGGTTCTCGTTGCGCCGGGCTGCCAAGCGTGCGGCATACCGCGGCGAGCGCGAGGTGATCGACCGCGCCGTGGAGCAGCTTCGTTGACGGTCCTGCAAGTGGTCCTCGGCATCCTCGCCGGTTTCGTCGCGGGCGTCCTGTCGGGGTTGTTCGGCGTCGGCGGTGGTGTCGTGACGACGCCCGCCGTGAACGTCCTGCTCGGTGGCACGGCCATCCAGGCCGTCGCGACACCTCTTCCCGTGATCCTGCCGACCTCGCTCGTCGGCGCCTACACCTACGCGAGAGCCGGCGAGACGAGCTTCCGAGCCGCGCGGTGGGCGATCCCGCCCGGGATCGCCGGGGCCGTCGGCGGCGCGTTCCTCACCGATCTCGTGAACGCACACCTGCTCCTCGTCGTCACCGCCGTGCTGATGGCGTGGACCGGCGTGGAGGTGATGCGCGGCCGCGAGCCCGCGACCGCCTGGACGAAGGGCGCGACGCCCGGATGGAAGTACTCAGCGATCGGGGCCGTCGCCGGGTTCGTGTCCGGTCTGCTAGGAGTCGGAGGTGGCATCGTGATGGTCCCGTTGCTCACGCTCGTCATCGGGATGCCCCTGAAGCGGGCTCTGGGGACGTCACTCGTCGTGATCACGGCCCTCGTCATCCCCGGCACGATCGTGCATTGGGCGCTCGGCCACATCGACTGGGCCATCTTCGGAGTCCTCACCCTGGGGGTGGTGCCCGGTGCCCGGCTGGGGGCGCGCCTGGCGATCGGCGCGCGCGAGCGCACCCTCCGGCGCGCCGTCGGCGCCTTCTTGCTCGCCGTCGCGGTGCTGTACGGCATCGACGAGTTCCTCTCTCTCCTCGGCGACGGCGGGTAGGATGACCGCGCCGACGATGCGACGGCTCGCACTCACCTTCCTTGCGCTCCTCGGCGTGCTCCTCGCGCCCGTTCCGACGGTCTCCGCACAGGAGCCGGCGGTCGTCCGTCTCACCCTCCTCGAGCAAACGCCATGGAACAGCAGCTTCGACGAGACGAACGCGCGCGAGCTGTTCGTCCGGTTCCGAGCCGAGAACCTTGGCTCGGCGTCGATCGACGACCTCGCGATCGGGGTGACCTTGTACGGCCGGGTCCTCTCGCGGTCGGCGTTCGAGGCGTCGCTCATCACCGACCCGCTCCTTCACCTCAAGGCCGAGACACGTCCCCGGGAAGGGACGATCGAACCCGGGCAGACCCGGGACTTCGAGCTCACCTTCCTCCTCGACGAGTCGGCCGGACTGGATCCGGTCGAGTCGGGGGTCTACCCGCTGAAGATGGACCTCCGGAGCGGCTTCACCTCCCTCGGCACCATCCGCACTCCGGTCGTGTTCCTCGTGCGCCAGCCGGAAGTGCCCATGCGGCTGTCGTGGACGTTCGTCCTGCATCACCCCATCGAGTTCGGACCGGGCGGTCAGTTCACCTCGACCGAGCTCGAGACCGCGCTCGCACCCGGTGGGCGTCTGGGTGCGCGGATCCGGGCACTGCAGGAGCTCGCGGTCGCCCCGACGCAGCCCGCCGTCGATGTGGCGATCTCGCCGGTGCTGCTCACCCAGCTCGCGAGGATGCGAGACGGGTACGAGGTCCGGGTCGGCGACGAGGTGCTGGCCGTGAACCCGGGCGAGGGCGGCGCGAAACTCGCCGCAGAGGCGCTGGTCGCCCTTGAAGAGATCGCCGAGGCCCCGAACGTGCGCGTGAGTGCGATGCCCTTCTCGGCGCCGGAGCTTCCCTCGCTCGTCGCCGGCGGGCTCGGTCGCGACCTCCGCATCCAGCTCGACCGCGGGCGCGACGTCGTGGAGGCGATGTTGACGACCCCGGTGGCGGGCGTCCTCCGCCCACCGGGAGCCGCCCTCGATGACGAGACGCTGCGGGAGCTTCCCGGCGTCGGCGTCTCGACGCTCCTGGTCGGTCCCGCGACGGTGGAGACCACACCGCAGCCGCTCGGCCTGGCCGGCCCGCCCACCGCTTCGCTCTCGGAGTCCGGCGTGCTCCGCGCCGTCGTCCCCGATCCCGCGGTCGCGGCGGTGCTGCAGTCCGGTCTCGGGAGCTCGGACCCGGTGCGGGCGGCCCAGGTCGTCCTCGGCGAGATCGCCTCGATCTGGCAGGAACGTCCGGGCGAGCTCCGCGGGATCGCGCTGATCCTGTCGGAGGACTCGCTGCTCCCCGCATCCTTCTTCTCAGCGTTCACGCGAAGCATCGCGAGCGCGCCCTGGCTCACGCCGATGCACGCGGGCGAGTTCGCCACGGCGTTCGCGCCTGCCGAGCCCTCTTCGCTCGACTCGCCCTCGTTGCGGCGGTTCTCGACGTCGTATGTCGAGGAGCTGAAGCAGGCGAGGCGACACATCGCCACGTACCGCTCGATGCTCGTCGAGCCGGGGACCGAGCCCGACCGCCTCGAGACGCTGCTCCTCCTGGCCGAGTCACGGCAGTACCTGTCGAGCCCGGAGGAGGGGCTTGCGTTCATCACCGAAGTCCGCGATTCGGTCGATGCGGTGTTCGGGGCGATCAGCGTCGACAGCGCGAAGGTCATCACGCTCACGTCGAGCACGGGAAGCGGCGTGCCGGTCACCGTGCGCAACGATGCGGAGGAAGCCCTGCGCGTGAGCGTCCAGCTCGAGTCGCTCGGCCTGAGCGGGACGCCCAGCATCCCCCTCGTGCTCGAACCGGGGGACGAACAGACCGTGACGTTCCGCGTGGATCTCGTCCGCACCGGCCGGTTCCAGGTGGAGCTGCAGGTCCTGGCCCCGAGCGGCCGCTTGATCCAGATCCCTGAGACGCTCGTCCTCCGGTCGACCGTGTACAACCGGATCGCGCTCGTCATCACGATCGCCGCCGCGCTCGTGCTCCTGGCGCTCTGGGCGAGGAGGTTCCTGCCACGTCGGACGTCGTGAGCCCGGAAGAACCGTCGTCGTCCGACGTGCCGACCGACGACTCCTCGCGCGCGTTCGTCCGCAACACCGCGGTGATGACCGTCGGGACGACGCTGTCCAGGACGACCGGGTTCCTGCGTCTTGCGGCGATGGCATACGCGATCGGTGTCACGGAGTCGAGGCTGCCCGACGCCTACAACATCGCGAACATCACGCCGAACATCCTGTACGAGCTCGCGCTCGGCGGGATCCTGACCGCCGTCGTGGTGCCGGTCGTCGTCGAGTGGCTCCAGGAACGCGGGCGAGACGAGGCGTGGGAGGTCGTCCGGCGACTCTTCACCTTGGCGATCGTCGTGTTGTCGGCGTTGACCGTGCTGGGGATCGTCTTCGCGCCACTGATCGTCGACCTCTACACGTCGGGCGTCCCGGGCCAGGATCAGGCGATCGTGCGCGAGTACGCCACCTTCTTCCTTCGGTGGTTCATGCCCCAGATCGTCTTCTACGGCGTCGGCGCGGTGGCGATCGGGCTCCTGCAGGCGCATCGGCGGTTCGCGGCTCCGATGTTCGCCCCGATCCTCAACAACCTCATCGTGATCGGGACCTTCCTGGCGTTCGTCGCGATGCCGGAACCGCCCCCCGGTTCGGGCGAGCTCGCCACGACGGCGCAGCGGTACGTCCTCGCGATCGGGACGACGGCCGGCATCGCCGCGATGACCCTCGCGCTCTGGCCGGTCGTTCGCGCGACGGGGTTCCGGTTCTCGTGGCGGATGGGGTGGAGCCACGAGGCTGTGACCAGGATCGCGCGACTCGCCACTTGGGTGGCCGCGTACGTGGCGGCCAATCAGGCCGCGCTGCTCGTGGTGATCGTCCTCGCGGACCGGATCGAAGGTGGCTACACCGCATACGCCGCCGCGTTCATCCTGTTCCAACTGCCACACGCGATCTTCGCCGTGTCCATCTTCTCCGCGCTCCTTCCGGCGATGTCCGGTCGCTGGGCCGACGGGGACGTCGACGGGTTCCGTCGGCTCCTGTCCCAGGGGATCCGGGCGACGGCGGCGATCGTGATCCCGGCGGCGCTGGGATATCTGGTTCTGGCCAGGCCTATCGTCCGGCTCCTCCTGGAGCACGGGGTCACGACGCCGAGCAGCGGCGACCTCGTCTCCGACGTGCTCGTCGGGTTCTCCGTCGGCCTGTTCCCGTTCTCGGCCTTCCAGCTCCTCCTGCGCGCGTACTACGCGATGCAGAACACCCGAACGCCCGCGCTCGTGAACCTCGCGGCGGTGACCATCAACGTCGGCGCCGACCTCGTCCTCTTCTTCGGGTTCGATCTCGGCGTCCAAGGACTCGCTCTGGGACACGCGATCTCCTACGCGTTCGGCTCGATCGCGCTGCTCCTGCTGATCCGGCGGAGGCTGCGAGGGATCGACGGCGCAAGGGTGCTCGGGACCGTTGGCCGGACGCTGCTCGCCGGCGCCGCGACCGCGGCCACGGCGTGGCTCGTGGCCCGCTGGCTCGGCACGACCCTCGGAACCGCCACCCTCACCGAGCAGTCGCTCCAGGTGTTCACCGCGATCGCTGCGGGAGTCGTCGTGTTCGTGGCTGCATCGACGGTCATGCGGATCGAGGAGGTCGACGCGGTTCGCCGGCACCTCGTCGCGAGGTGGCGGCGATGAGGTGCGCGGGATCAGACGAGCGAGGCCTGATCGGGAAGATCCTCTTGATCTGGCTCGTGATCCTCGGCCTCGTCGTCGTCGCGCTCATCGACGGTGGATCGATCGTGCTCGCGCGGCTGCGAACCAACGATCTGGCACGGGACACGGCGTTCGCGGCCGAGGAACGATTCTCCGAGACCGGGAGGCGGCGCCAGGCCGTCCGTGCCGCCCTCGCGACCATCGCGGAGACGGATGAGGACGCGCGCCTGGTGGAACTCGAGGTGTCTGGCCGGGGCGACGTGACCGTCGTGGTCAGCGATCGCGCGGGAACCCTACTCGTCGGCCGGTTCGGCTTCTTCGAGGACCTGACGACGGCGACCGCGTCTGACACCGCTCCGTAGGAGCGGCGCCAGCACGGCGCCTGCTGGCCGGAGCGTGCAGGTCCCGGGCATAGACTGCGTGCGTGCAGACCCGGCGCCCGGTCACGGTGCTTGCGGGCCGCTACGCGCTGGAGCAGGAGCTCGGCCGAAGCGGCACCGGCATGGCGTGGCGCGCCGAGGACCGGCTCCTCGGACGAACCGTGACGGTGAAGATCATCCATCCGAGCCTCGGCGACGATCCCGTCTTCGCCCAGCGCTTCGCGGAGGAAGCGCGCAAGGTCGCTTCGCTCTCCGCGCCGGGGATCGCGCGGCTGCTCGACACCGGGAAGCAGGACGGCGTCCCGTTCCTCGTGCGCGAGCATGTCGACGGCGCGAGCACACGCACGCGGCTCGACCGCGAAGGGCCGCTGCCGGCGAACGAGGCCATACGGATCGCGGTTGCCGTACTCGAGGCCCTCTCGCCCGCGCACGCAGCGGGGATCCTGCACCTCGACCTCGGACTCGAGAACGTGCTCCTCTCACCCGAGGGCCACGTTCGGGTCACGGATCTGGGCATCGGGTCGGCGGTCACGGCGTCCCGGCCCACGGACGCGGCGCAGCTCCTCGGTCGAAGGAGTCTGGCGCCCGAGCAGGCCGCGGGCGAGCCACTCGATGAACGGACCGACGTCTACGCGGTCGGCTCGATGCTGTACGAGTTGCTCACCGGCCAGGCACCTGAGGGCCGGCGCTCTCCGCGCGAGCTGCGGCCCGAACTCCATCGGTCCCTGGACCGGATCGTGGGACGCGCCCTCGCAACGGACCCGGCCGAGCGGTTCGAGGACGTGCACGCCTTCGCCTCGGCGCTCACCACCAGCGCGGCAGAACGCGATGAAGCGGGCGAGGATCGCCGTGGATGGTTGGCGAGGTGGCTCGGGACGTGGCTCGGCGTCCCGCTCGCGATCGTTCTCGTCGCGGCGGCGGCGATCGCGCTCGGCCTGTCGTTCGGACGGCTCGAGGTCGGCGGTCCGCTGGGGATCCG
>Ga0214471_10000807_pt1 | contig 25426 bp, 21 predicted proteins | sample RVTome_5_FD_207665 | JGI IMG/M metagenome (GOLD analysis project Ga0214471, IMG submission 207665) | Soil microbial communities from uranium-contaminated site in the Upper Colorado River Basin, Wyoming, United States - RVT142D155 | ecosystem: Environmental > Terrestrial > Soil > Contaminated >... | reverse complement strand
TCACGCAGGCGTTGCGCACCGATCTCGAGGAGGGCCTGGCGATGGTCCGCGATTCCGTCGCGTTCCTCAAGGGGCAGGGCCGGCGGGTCTTCTTCGACGCCGAGCACTTCTTCGACGGCTACCGCTCGGACCCCGGCTTCGCGCTTCGGGTGCTGGAGGTGGCGGAGGAGGCCGGCGCAGAGCGTCTGGTGCTGTGCGACACGAACGGCGGGATGCTGCCATCCGACATCGCAGCGACCGTCGACGCGGTGTCGCCGCGCGTGAGCACGCCGCTGGGGATCCACGTGCACAACGACACCGGATGCGCGGTCGCGAACTCGCTCACGGCGGTGGAGCGCGGAGTCTTCCAGGTGCAGGGCGTCGTGAACGGGTACGGGGAGCGCACCGGCAACGCGGACCTGATCCCGATCGTCGCCAACCTCATCTTGAAGATGGGCGCGGACTGCCTTCCCGAGGGCGCCGTCGAACGCCTCACCGAGGTATCGCATTACGTCGCCGAGGTGGCGAACGTCGCGCCGGATTCCCGGCAGCCGTACTCGGGGCGGTACGCCTTCACGCACAAAGCCGGCCTGCACGCGAGCGGTGTCGCCCGCCTCACCCGCGCGTACGAACACGTGTCACCCGAGGCGGTGGGCAATCGGCGTGGCGTGGTCGCCAGCGACCTCGGCGGCGCGGCGACGCTCCGGATGAAGGCGACGGAGTTCGGCCTCGAGCTGGCCGACACAGCGATCCCCCGGCTCCTGGAGGACCTGAAGGATCGCGAGGCGCGTGGCTATACCTTCGAGGTCGCCGACGCCTCCCTCGAGCTCCTGATGCGCCGGGCCGACGGCTGGTCCCAGCCCTTCTTCGAGGTCGAGAGCTACCGCGTGCACGTCGAGGAGCACGTCGGGGACCAGGAGCCGCCGCTGGCCGAGGCGACCGTCAAGGTCGTGACGAAAGGAACCCGGCACATCGAGAGCGCCGAGGGCCAGGGGCCGGTCGGTGCGCTCGACAACGCGCTCCGCAAGGCGCTCTCGAACGACTATCCGGAGCTCGAGCACATCTCGCTCGAGGATTTCCGCGTCCGCGTCCTCGACGAGACCCACGGCACCGGCGCCATCGTGCGGGTGCTGATCGACACGTCCAACGGGCAGCACGAGTGGACGACCGTCGGCGTCTCCGAGAACATCATCGAGGCCTCGTGGGAAGCTCTCGTCGACGGCTACCTGTACGGCCTCCTTCACCCGCGCACCAACGAAGGATCCTGACGCGGCGCGCGGGTCCACGGGGCTCGCTCGAGCGAGACCCCGGTAGGCTGGCGCGATGCCCCCGCGGATCCGTGAGGCCGAGCCGAAGGACGCGCGCGACATCGCCGAGATCCACGTGCGGTCGTGGCGCGCGGCCTACCGCGGGCAGCTGACGGACGACTTCCTCGACGGCCTGAACGTCGAAGATCGCCTCGAGATGCATCGTCTGGCGCTGGGGGCGCCTCCGGCGGAATACCGGATGTGGCTGGCCGAGGAGGACGGTCGCGCGATCGGGTTCGCGGTCACCGGGAAGAGCGAGGACGCCGATGCCGACGAGCGAACCGCCGAGGTGTTCGCGATCTACCTCGACCCCGACCGCGTCGGCACGGGCCTCGGACGAGCGTTGTTCTCCCACGCGGTCGACGACCTCCGAGATCGCGGCTACCGCTCGGCGACGCTATGGGTTCTCGAGACGAACGAGGCCGCGCGCCGCTTCTACGAGGTCGCCGGCTGGTCCCTCGACGGCGCCATGACGAGCGAGCGTGTGGATTGCGAGATTCGCCCGACGGTTCGCTACCGCATCGAGCTCTGAGCGAAAGGGTCAGCGGATCCGGATCGGATCGATGCTACTGATGCTTGTGCTTGTGGTGGCCGCCGGCATTTCCGTTCGCCCACGGCGGCGGTCCGCCACCGGGTGCTCCGCCGCCATGTCCATGTCCCCCCGAGGCGTGATCCGGCTTGTGGCTGTGACCCCAGGCGCGGCCGTCGCCGGGCCCGAGGCGGACCGTGGTACCGGGGTCCTCGCCGTCGCCCCCGCCACTACCTCCATCGCCGGAGCCGTCGTCCCCACCGGGAGCCGGGTCCTCGCCCTGGCCGCCTCCGCCCGTGCCGGACCCGCCGGCATCGGTGAAGGCACCCGAGCCGGTGGTGGGGCCGATCAAGACTCCGGATCCGCCACCCGGCTGGTTCTCATCGGGAAGCGTCGGGTATATCGCTCGTAGGATGTCGGCGAGCGTCGTATTCACTCGTTGCGGCAAGCCGACGACGATGCCGTCCAGCCGCGCCGCGATCGCCGCGTCCAGTCCGCTGAGCGAGTAACCCTCGAAGGTCGCTTGTCGCCGCTCGTCCATCAGCCTCTGCGCCTGGATGGTTGCGAGGACGTAGTTCCCATCCTGGAGCGCGGCGACGAGCGCGTCGAGTGCGTCGTACGCCTCATCCAGTGAGCCCGCCGCGAGGACGACCGTTCGGGGGCGCGGCGTGTCGGTGGTGTCGGCCGGCGGCGGTGGCACCCCGCCGGTGGCGATCATGGCGATGAGACCCCACACGATCAGGACCGCTCCGCTCGCGATCGTGACGAGCCTCGCGACCGCGCCCAACGGGTTCGACGGCGAACCATCCGAGCCCTGCGCGCTCGCCGCCACCGTCACGTGCGTGTCGCCCCCCGCCCCGGCCGTTGCCACACCGGCCGCAACCGGCGGAGCGAGGGACGGGTCGTCGGCGAACAGTCGCACGAGCAGAGCGGTGAGCGCGGCGAGCCCGACACCCTTCTCGAGGTACCCGTCGGCACCCCTCGGTGCCGTTGCCGGTGTGGTGGGGCCGGCGGTGAACACGATGATCCTTGCGTCGGGGGCCGCCCGGCGAACGCGCGCCAACATCCCGCGGCCGAGCAGGTCCTGGTCGACGACGACCGCGTCGGGATCGCTTCGGCGGATCGACGCGACGAGGTTCTCGCGCGTCGGCGACTCACCGACGACCTCGTACCCGTCGTCCTCGAGGAAGCGCCGCACGAGAGCGCGATTCAGATGGATCGTGCCCGCGACGAACACGCGGATGCGACCTGGAGCCATCGAACCGTTCCCCTCTCCATGGTTCCCGTTCGGCCCCGGCATGGTAGCGGGTCGGTCCGTCGTCCGAACCCGCCCTGTTCAAGCACGATGCTTGCAGGGTCCGAGGCCTGTCACTACGGCCGAAAGGCCGAAAAAGCGCCAAGAAACGTCCCCGTTTGGGGTCGAGGCCGTCCTGAGGGAAGCCTACGAGGAAAGCTCGGTCTCGCGCGTGGCGAGGGCCTTCCTGGCGGTGAGCAGGTCTTCGATCCCCTCCAGCGGCAGGGCTTCGGCGAAGTAGAACCCCTGGCCCAGGTCGCACTTCATGGCGAGGAGGCGTTCGAGCTGGTCCGCCCGCTCGATGCCCTCCGCCACCGGCCGGAGCCTCAGGATCCCTGCGAGGTCGATGATTGCCGCCATGAGGGCGGATTCCTCTCCGCCGGCGTTGACGCCGTCGACGAAGGATTTGTCGATCTTGAGGATGTCGACGGGGAAACGGCGGATGTAGTTCAGGCTGGAATAGCCGGTCCCGAAGTCGTCCACCGCGAGCTGCACGCCCAGTTCCTTGAGCTCCGTCAGACGCTGGATCGACAGCTCCATGTCCTGCATCATCACGGACTCCGTGATCTCCAGGACGAGGCTTGCCGGATCGAGCCCGGTCTCCATCAGCGTGGCCGCGACGTCGTCGACCATCTCCGATCGCTGTAACTCGCGGGCGGACAGGTTGACCGACATCTGCAGCGGGGGCACCATCGGGAAGCGTCCCTGTAGCTCTTTGGCCCGAAGTGCGGCCTCGCGAAGCACCCACTTGCCGATCGGGACGATGAGTCCGGTCTCCTCGGCGAGCGGGATGAAGTCGAGCGGCGCGACCATGCCTCGCCGCGGGTGCTGCCAACGGATGAGCGCCTCGACGCCCTCGATCTGCCCGGTCGGCAGGTCGATGACCGGTTGGTAGTGCAGGATGAACTCGCCGTTGTCGACCGCGCGTTGGAGGTCCGCCTTGAGCTCGAGCCTTGCCAGCGCCGTGTCGTGCATCGCCGGCTCGAACACCTGGTACCGAGCCTTTCCCGCTTCCTTCGCCATGTACATCGCCACGTCGGCGTTCCGAAGGAGTTCCTCGGATCCTTCGGGTCCGGTCACCTGCGCTTGGTCGGCGGACGCGATACCGATCGAGGCGCGAACGAAGGCGTCGTTCCCCTCGAGGTGGAAGGGTGCCTCCAGACGCCCGAGGATGCGTGAGGCGACCTCTGCCGCGTCGACGCCGTCCCCGCCGTCCTCCAGCAGGACCGCGAACTCGTCCCCGCCCAGCCGGGCGGCCGTATCGCCAGCGCGCAGCGAGCCCTTCACCCGTTCGCCGACCTCGCCGAGCAGGCGATCGCCCGCCGCATGGCCGAGCGAGTCGTTGATCGTCTTGAAGTCGTCCAGGTCCATGAACAGGATCGTCACCGGGTCGCCGTCGCGCCCCTGTCGTTCGAGCGCGTGCTGGACCCGGTCCTTGAACAGCGAGCGGTTCGCGAGGCCGGTGACCGAGTCGTGGAACGCTTGGTGCGCGAGCTGCTCCTCGAACGCCTTGCGCTCGGAGACGTCGCGGGTGTTCAGGACGATCCCTCGGACGTTCTCGTCGTGCAGGAGGTTCGTCCGCAGGGCCTCGACGCTCACCCAGAAGTCGAGCTTGTGCCGCATCCGGAACTCGGTCAGCGCGGGATGGTCGTTCGGCTCCCGTTCGGCCGACGTGAGGAACTGCAACACGTTCGCGCGCTCCTCCCGCTGGATCAGTCCGGTGAGCCTCGTCCCTTCCAGCAGACCTGGGGCATAGCCGAGCATCCGCTCCACGGATGGGCTCAGGTAGCGGATCGTCGAGTCCGCATCCACGACCATGATGACGTCGGTCGCGTTCTGCACCAGCGATGCGAAACGCGCCTCGCTCTTGTTGCGCAGGAACTGCTCGGTGACGTGAGCGCTCTCCAGCGCGAGGGCGATCTGCGAGGAAAGGGTCTCCATCGAATGGCTGATCGCCTCAGGCGCCTGTGTGGGACGAGCGGCGAGGACCATGCCGCGGAGCGTGTCCTTCATGAAGAAGGGACAGTTCAGGACGAACGCGGCCTCGGACGGGAAGCCGAGCGGGGCGGCGAGCTCCGACTCGCGGACGGGGACCTGGTACGAGCCGCGGGATTGCAGCACCTGGCGCTTCCAGGGTGGAAGCACCGACAGGCTGATGGAGACGCCCACCATCTCCTCGCTGCCACCGGCCGCGGCCACGACCGTGAACTCGCGTCCCTCCTCGCCCTCGCCGGCGATCAGAAGACGGATCGCGGCATCCTCGCCGACGAGCGACCGGGTTGCTTCGAGCGCTGCCGCGTAGATGCCGTCGCTGTCCGTCGCCGTGACCAGCGCGGAGCCCGCGCTGCGCAACGCTCTCTCGCGCAGGGTCGACTGCTCCTGGCGGTGCACCAGACCCGCCATGCGGACGACCACGAGGATGAACAGGACGACCGCCGCGCCGACCACGACGGGCACGTCGACCGGCTGGCCCTGCCATTGCTGGAGGACCATCATGGTCGGAGCGATTAGTGAGGCGCCTCCGAGGAGCATCAGGCGAGCCTTCGACGGCCGCGGCGGCAGCTCGGGCGCGCGATCCGCGATCGTTCGCATCGACGGATGCAACGCCGCGGCGCCCCAGAGGAAGTAGAAGAGCGCCCAGCCGGCCTCGAGGAACCCTTGCTGGTTGTACACCACTCCCTGGACGACGATGTACGTGTACGCGCTGTCCGTCGCGAACAGCGACAGAGCGGCTCCTGCCATCAGGTACATCGCGGGGGCGCGCTTGCCGGCACCGAGGGCGAGGCGGACGACCGCCGTGAACAGGAAGAGGTCCATAAGGGGATACGACATGCCGACGACCTTCTGCAGGTCGCTCGATGCGGAGTCGTGCGCAACCGGGGACATGAGGAAGATCCACTGGATCGTTCCGATCCCGATGGCCACCACCGAGGCGTCGATCACGCTGTCGCGGTCGCGCCCGGGGCTGCGCTTACGGGTCAGCAGGAGGAGACCCGCGATCAGGCAGGGGTACACGGCGATGTACAACACGTCGCCGGCGGACGGGTAGGGGAGCTCGACACCGAAGAAGGCGTCGTAGTTGTACGTGATGACGTCTCCGGCCACGAACAACGTCTGGCCGAGCGCGAACAGGTACCAGGGCGCCCGAGCTTCGGGCTTCCACACACGCACGGCGATCACGATCGCGACCGAGGACGAAACCGCCAGGGTGTTGAACACCCATCCCTGTCGAGCGCCCGGCACGATCAGGTAGGCGGCGAGGCCGGCCGCGCCGAGACAGAGGTAGGAGAGCCACGCTCGGCGCGCCATACGGGAGGTATCGGCGCAGGCACGACTCGACCTTAGGTCGACGGCCGTCCGCCCGACGACGCAGGTCCGTCGAGCGGCTCAGCCGGTGGAGATCGAGGGGAGACGTGCCGGCCGGGTCCGCTCGTAGGCGGCGACCGAGTCCTCGTGGCGGAGCGTCAGGTCGATGTCGTCCATGCCTTCGAGCAAGCGCCAGCGCGTGTAGGGATCCATCTCGAAAGGTTGGCGCATCGCCGGCGCCCTGACCGTCAGCTCCTGCAGGTCGACGGTGATCTGGATGGAGGGGTCGACGGCCACAGCGTCGATGAGCGCGCGGACCGTCGCCGGCGGGAGCTCGACCGCCAGGATGCCGATCTTGCCGCAGTTGTTCCGGAAGATGTCGGCGAAGGAAGGCGCGATCACAGCCCGGAAGCCGGCATCCTCGAGCGCCCACACCGCGTGCTCGCGGCTCGAGCCGCTTCCGAAGTTCGCCCCCGCGAGCAGGATCGTCGCGCCCTCGTGCTCGGGCCGGTTCAGCACGAAGTCCCGGTCCTTGCGCCACTCCGCGAACAGGAAGGGGCCGAACCCCGAGCGCTCGATCCGCTTGAGGTGCACGGCCGGCACGATCTGGTCGGTGTCCACGTCGGATCGGTCCAGGGGAAGCGCACGTCCGGTGTGCGTCGCGAACGGCTTCACGGCCCGAGGTCCTCCGGCGTCGCGAAGTGCCCGGCGACGGCCGTCGCGGCCGCGACCGCCGGGCTCACCAGATGCGTACGCCCGCCCCGGCCCTGCCGGCCCTCGAAGTTGCGGTTGCTCGTGCTCGCGCTCCGCTCCCCCGGCGCGAGCTGATCCGGGTTCATCCCCAGGCACATGGAGCAGCCGGCATCACGCCACTCGAAGCCCGCCCGCTTGAAGACGAGGTCGAGCCCCTCGTCCTCCGCCTGCTTCTTCACGAGCATCGACCCCGGAACGACCATCGCTCGCAGTCCCGGGGCGACCGTGCGACCCATCAGGATCGCGGCGGCTTCACGAAGGTCGGTGATCCGCGAGTTGGTGCACGAGCCGATGAAGATCGTGTCGGGGCGGATCTCGCGCATCGGCGTGCCGGGCGACAGGGCCATGTACGCGAGCGCCCGCTCGGCGGTCTCGTCGGCCGGCTCCGGGACCACGTCGTCGATCGTCACCGTCTGTCCGGGGTTCGTTCCCCACGACACGTGGGGTCGCATCGCGGAAGCGTCGATGGTCACCTCGCGGTCGAACGTGGCCCCGTCATCCGTCGGGAGCGTGCGCCAGTCCTCGAGCGCGGCCTCCCAATCAGCGCCTTTCGGAGCGTGCGGTTTCCTCTCGAGCCACGCGAACGTCGTGTCGTCGGGCGCGACCATCCCCGCGCGGGCGCCGGCCTCGATCGACATGTTGCAGACGGTCATCCGCCCCTCCATCGAGAGCGAGCGGATCCCAGCCCCGCGGTACTCGATGATGTGGCCGACCCCGCCGCCGGTTCCGATCCTCGCGATGATCCCGAGGATCACGTCCTTGGCGGAGACGCCCGGAGGGAGCTCTCCGTCGACGGTGACCGCCATCGTGTCGGGCCTGGTCTGCGGAAGCGTCTGGGTCGCGAGCACGTGCTCGACCTCCGACGTTCCGATCCCGATCGCAAGGGCGCCGAACGCGCCGTGCGTGCTCGTGTGCGAGTCGCCGCAGACGATGAACAGGCCGGGCTGAGTCAAGCCCATCTGAGGCCCGATGACGTGGACGATCCCCTGGCCGAGATGCCCGGTGGGGAACAGCGTGATGCCGAACTCGGAGCAGTTGCGGGCGAGCGCCTCCATCTGCTTGACGCTGACCGGATCGACCGGACCGGGTCCGGTCGGGACGTTGTGGTCCATCGTCGCAACGCTGAGATCGGGTCGACGGACCGTCCGACCGGCCAGGCGCAGGCCATCGAACGCCTGTGGGCTCGTGACCTCGTGGACGAGGTGGAGGTCGACGTACAGGAGGTCGGGCTCCCCCTCGGCCCGATGGACGAGGTGACGTTCCCAGAGCTTGTCGGCGAGTGTCGTCGCGGGGGCCATGGCTCGCTCCATCTTGCCGAAGAGGAAGCCCTCGCGTCCAGTGTTGTTCCAGATAACGGAACTCGGTACCATGATCCGGAACATGCCGGAACCCCGAGCGCGTCGCCGCGGGATCCAACACCCAGCCGAGTCCGGGGTCGGTGTGCTGGACCGGGCCGCGGCGATCCTTCGGGCGGTCGAGGGAGGCGCCCATCGGTTCAGCGCGATCGCGAACGCCACCGGCCTTCCCCGCGCGACGGCCCATCGGCTGATCCGGGCGCTCGAGGACCAAGGGTTCCTCGCCCACTACGGCGGATACGGGTACCGGCTGGGACCGGGGCTGTTGCGGCTTGCCAACCGCGCCGCACGAGAGCTGCCGCTCCGCGACGCGGCGCACCCGGTGCTGGAGCACCTCGCTCGCGCGACGGGGGAGTCGGCGCAACTCTTCGTTCGGTCCGGCGACGAGCGCGTGTGCGTCGACGCGGTCGAGTCGGCGAACGAGCTGCGCACGATCGTTCCGGTCGGTGCATCCCTCCCCCTGTTCGCGGGATCGGCCGCGAAGGTGTTCCTCTCGCACGCTCCCGACGCCGAGCGTCACCTCCGCAAGGCGCGGGACGGCGAGCGATTCCGGCGCGATGTCGAGCTCGTCGCCTCGCGCGGCTGGGCGTCGAGCACCGACGAACGACAGCCAGGCGTCGGTTCCGTGAGCGCGCCGATCGTGGGCGAGCACGACGTGCTCCTCGGGGTGGTCTCCGTGTCGGGACCCGCGTCGCGGATGGGCCGGACCAGTGCGAAACGGTACGCGCCCTCGGTGATGGAGGCCGCGCGACGGATCGAGCGCTCGCTCGGCCGCTAGCTCGCCGCTTCGCCGGGCAGGAATACGCGGAACGACGCGCCGCCGCCCTCGCGGTCCTCGACCCAAGCGCGGCCGCCGTGGAGCTCGGCGAAGCGCGCGACGAGGGAGAGCCCGATGCCGGTTCCCGGCTCCGAGGCCGATCGCGGCGCGCGACGGAACGGCTCGAAGATGGTTCCCTTGAGATCGTCCGGGATCCCGGGACCCTGGTCGTCGACGGCGATCGAGACGCCGCCGCTCTCGCACCAGAGCCGCACCTGGACGGGTGAGCCCGCGGGTGTGTGACGGGCGGCGTTCGCGAGGAGGTTCTCGACCATGCGCTCGACCTTCGGCGCGTCCACGCTCGCGCTGCATCCGGCATCGTCGACCTCGACCGCGCGTCCGTGGAGCACATCCGTCCGTTCGAGCAATCGCTTGACGAGCTTCCCGACGTCGACGGGGAACCTGCGCGGCTCGATGATCCCGCGGTCGAGCCGGTCGAGGTCGAGCAGGTCGGTGAGCAGCGAGTTCATGCCCTTGGTGCGTGCCACCATCGTGCGCAGCAGGTCGGACCGTTCCTCGGGATCGAGCTCGCGGTCGAGCCGTTCGAGGGTGCTCGCCGCGCCGGAGATCGCCGTCAGCGGCTCCTTCAGGTCGTGCGACAGCGTGTGCAGCAGCGTGTTCTTCAGGCGGTCGAGCGCGACGAGCCGTTCCTCCGCCTCCCGGCGTTCGCTGATGTCGTACATCAGCCCCTGCAGGAACAGCGGAACGCCGTCTTCGTCGCGAACGACTGACGCTTCGTCGAGGATCCAGATCCAGCGGCCGTCGCGCCGCTGCATGCGGTACTCGGCGCGGAACGGTTCACCGCTCTGATACGAGCGCGCCTCCTCGGCCCGCACGACGGGCAGGTCGTCGGGGTGGGTGAACATCCCCTGAGGGGCGGGGTGCGCGAGCCACTCTTCGGGGGTGTAGCCGATCATCTGCGCGATCTGCGGGCTGATGTAGAGCCAGTCGCCCTGGTCGCCGTACTCCGCGAGGTAGACGACCGCGGGGATCTGCTCGACGAGGCTCCGATACTTCGCCTCGGTCTCCGCGTGGAGTTCGGCAGCCTGCCGCGCCTGGGTGATGTCCATCATGATGCCTTGCCAGAAGCGAGTCCCCGTGGTGGGTTCCTCAACGAAGACGGCTTCGTCCCGGAACCAGTGGACCGTTCCGTCCTTCGCCAGCATCCGGTACTCGCAGTCGAACCGCTTGGCGCCGTTCGATCCCCCATCGTCCCGGATGACGCGCTCACGGTCCTCCGGATGGATCGCGGCGACCCACAGCGTCGGGTCGGACGTCCACTCGTCGGTCGTGTAGCCGAGGAGCACGTTCAGCTGCGGACTGACGTACGCGCCGCGATGCCCGGTGGGGCTCGCGGGATCGGGAACCAGGGTGTAGGTGATCGCGGGGATCTGCTCGACCATCGCCCGGTACCTGATCTCGGTCTCGCGGAGCTCGACGTACCGGGACTTCGCCGCAACGCGACCATCGACATCGGATGCGCGGATGACCACCAGCGGCTCGGCGCCGTTCAGGACCTCGGCCCAGACGCGGACGATCCGAGTCTCGCCTTCGGGCGTCGTGACACTCGCGTCGTAGCCGTCGATCAATCCGGTCTGGTGCAAGCGGTCGCGAGCGCGGGACGGCCCGAGCTCTCCCCACAAGGCGAGGTCGTCGACGTTGGCGCCGAGCACCTCTCCGAGACCCCGCCCGATGAGCGCGCAGAACGTGTCGTTGGCTTCCAGGACGGGCCCATCCTCGAACCGCGCGACGATCATCCCGACCAGGCTTCCGTGGAAGACGCGGTCGAGCAGGCCCTCCCGGTCCGGGGCGGAGATATGCGCGTCCATGGTCCAGAAGTGCATCGGTTGGACGGGGGACCGGGTTTACCGACGACCGGCAGGAGTGGTCGCCCGGGCGGACGGTCAGCGTGCCTGGTTCTGGAGGATCCGGACGATCCGGTCTTCGATCTCGGAGGCGGTGGACTTGGACATCCCCGCGGACAGGATCGAGAACTCGATCCACACCTCGATACGCTCGGAATGCACCCACCCCGACAGGGCCGAGATGTCTTCGAGCGTTCCGGTCTTCGCCCGGACCCGGACGCCATGGAGGCGGTGTTCGAGCGTGCCCTGGCCTCCGGTGGGCAGGGCCTGCCGAAGCGCCTCCCCCCAGGGTTCCTGCTCGGCCTGGCCGAGCAGCTCCACGATCCCGGCAGCCGTCACCCGGTTGTCGTAGGAAAGGCCCGAGTTGTCGAACAGAACGAACTCGACGCCGCGCCCCGCCGCCCAGTTCCGGATGGAGGCGGCCCCCTTGGCGATCGTGCCGGGTGCCCCGTGGATCTTGGCGCCGAGGCCCTTTCCCAGGACCTCCGCAGCGAAGTTCCAGGACGGGCGGAGCATCTTCGCGAGCAGGACGTCGAGCGGCTTGGACTCGATGGAGGCCCTCGTCTGCAGGTCCTCCGGGGGAACGCCCGAGCCCGGCGTGCGCGCGATCCGCACTCCCCGTTCCTCCAACTGCCTCGTGAGCGCCGCCGCCGCACCGCGCTCGGGTTCGGCCCCACGGTTGAACTCGAAGGTGAGCGCCGTGGGCCGGTTCACGTAATCGCGCGCGACGTCGTTCCAACCCGGTGCGTTCCAGTCGCGACGGAAGTACGTCGTGCTCCCCATCACGCGCCCGGTCACCCTCGCGAGCCCCGCGTCGACGAGCTGGTCGGCGAGCGTGCCGAGCTGGGAGCGAAGGACGATCGGATCGCCGCGCCCGAGGATCCACAGGTTGCCCTCGACGACGCCGTCCGTGAACGTCTTCGCGGCAGCCCGCGTCGTGATCCGATGCTCGGGCCCGAAGGTCTCGAGCGATGCCATCGCCAAGAGCAGCTTCTCGTTCGACGCCGGTGTGCGAGGCGTCAGGTCGTCGTGCCGGTACAGGTACTCGTCGCCTTCGCTCACGGATACGGACATCGCGCGCCGGCGAACGAGCTCGTCGATCCGCAGCATCCACCCCGCCTCGGTTACCTCGAACGCGAGGGTCGGACTCGTCCCTCCGAGGTTCAGGTCGTCCTGCGGGATCCAACGAGCGCGATACCGGACGACGCCGACGTCGTCCCAACCGAGACAGGGGTTGGCGCGTCCCTCGCCGTCCCCGTTCAGGAGCAGCGTCTCCACCGTGGTCCACGTGCCGCCCGAACGCTGCTGCAGGTCGACCACCTGGCCCGGCTTCGATGGCAGGACGACCACGAACACGTCGACGCAGCTTCCCGCTTCACTCGAGCCCGAGATGAGCGAGGCGTCGACGAGCGCGCGCACGCGCACTGGGGCGTCATCGGAGACGGTTCGGACGCACTCGCCGGCCAGAGGGAGCACGGCCCGGTAGCGGCCGGTGTACGGCTGCGACTGGACGAACGAGAACGTGCCGTCGGCGGCGGTGGTGCCCTGCGCGACGACCGTGAATCCCGGTGAGTCCGCGCCGCGCCACCGGAGCTCCACCGCCCGGTCGCCGTCGCAGCTCGGATCGCCGGTCACCGCGCCGGACAGGGTGACGTCGTTGCCGAAGATGATCGTCTTCGCCGAGGCGGACAGGCCGACGCTCGCCGAGCCGGCGATCGCCGACGGCACGAGGGCGACCGGCGCCAGCGTTACGACGAGGACGACGAGCACGCGGAGCAGGCGGCGGATGTTCAATGCGGGCCTTCCGGTCGGGCCGAAGGTCCGCGTATCCTCCCCTGCTCGAGCTCTGCTCACAAGCACATCAGGTCGAACGCGCGGGAGGCCGTCTGGGTTACGGGCGGTCGCCGATCGACGACCCCGCGGACCCCGCCGGCCCCGGTGAGCCCGCTCCGTGTTCACCGTCCGTCCCCGCTCGTTCGCCGTCGGTTCCGGGTTGGCCGCCGTCGGTTCCGGGTTGGCCGCCGTCGGTTCCGGGAAAGAAGACACGGAACGCGGCCCCGCCTCCGGGCCGATCCTCCACCCATGCTCGTCCGCCGTGGAATTCGGCGAAGCGAGACACGAGGGAGAGCCCGATGCCCGAACCGGGCGTTCCCGCCTCGCCCTTGCGGAAGGGTTCGAAGATCGAGGCCTTGAGCTCCTCCGCGACGCCGGGACCCTCGTCGTCGACACAGACGAGAACACCACCGTCCTGCGGGAGGACCCGGACCCAGATCCGTGTTCCCGATGGCGTGTGCCGAGCCGCGTTCACCAGGAGGTTGTCGATCGTTCGCTCGACCTTCGGCGGATCAACCAGCGCGATGAGCCGCGGCGCGTCCACGTCGACGACGCGGTCGTGGAGCACGTCGCTCTCCGCAACGACGTCGCGCACGAGTTGGCCGACGTCGACCGGGGACCACGACGGCCGGGGCAGCCCTCGACCCAGGCGCTCGAGGTCGAGCAGGTCGCCAAGGAGCCGATCCATCCGCCTCGCGCGAACGGCCATGCCGTCGAGGAGCTCTTGTCGCTCGCTCTCGTCGACGCCCTGCCGTTTCAGCGCGGTGGTGGCGGCGAGGACGGCGGTGATCGGGCCCTTCAGGTCGTGCGACAGCGTGTGCAGGAGGGTGTTCTTCAACTCGTCGGTGCTCCGAAGGTGCTCGGCTTGCGCGTGCTCGCGTTCGAGCGCGTGCTCGAGCTCGGACTCGGCTTCCTTCTGTGACGTGATGTCCAGGAGGAATCCCTGGGAGTAGAGGGGGATGCCGTCGGCGTCCTCGACGACCACGGCGACGTCCCGCACCCAAAGGATCCGTCCGTCGCGGTGCAGGATTCGGTACGTCTCGTCGAAGGGCTCTCCGGTTTCCGTGTGATGTGCCTCGGCGAGACGGCACCGTTCCCGGTCCTCTGGATGCACCATCCTGCCGAGCCACAGGTCTGGATCGTCGTTCCAGTCTTGCTGCGTGAATCCGAACATCGCATCCGTCTGCGGGCTCGTGTAGACGTTCGTGGCGCGCTCGTCGAGCTGGTCGATGTACACCATGCACGGCAGCGACTCGACGAGGCTCCGGTATCGAAGCTCGGCCTCGCGCGCCTGCTGCTCGGCTTCCTTCTCCGCCGTGACGTCGAACATCACGCCCTGCCAGAACGTGCCTCCGCCGTCCTCGACCAGGACGGCGTCGTCACGGAACCAGTGCTGTCGCCCCACCCGGTCGTGCATGCGGTACTCGGCGTGGAACGGCTGCCTCGTGATCTCCGCGGTGCGCTCGGCCGCCGCCACCGAGGCACGGTCGGCGGGATGACGGAGCGTGCGCCACAGCTGGCGGTCCTCGATGAACTGTTGCGGCGTGTACCCGAGGATGTGCGTTGCCTGCGGGGAGACGTACGTGGTCCGCTGTCCGGCCGCACCGTGAACCTCGGTGTAGGTGATCGCCGGGATCTGTTCGATGAGCGTTCGGTAGTCGACGACCTCTCGGCCGCCTCCGCTCGGGTCCCCGGCGTCGCCGCTGTGTCCGGAGGGTTTCCCTTCGGGGGCCTCGGACGGCTCGACTTCGGTGACGGACACCCATTCCCTCCCGACAAGGTGCCACTGGTTGACTCCATTGGCATCGGCGCGCGGGCGGGCGGGCTTGACCGAGGCTGTAGCGTGAGGCGATGGAGGCATTCATCCTTCTCCAGGTGCAGGTCGGGACCGACGCACAGGTCGCCCGGCTTGTCGCCGACCTGCCGGGCGTCGTCGCGGTCGACGTCGTGACCGGCCCGCACGACGTCGTGGTCCGGGCCGAGGCAGACAGCATCGACGAGCTCGGCAAGCGCGTGCTCCGACCGATCCAGGAGATCGACGGGGTCACCCGGACGCTCACCTGCCCGATCATGCGGCGGTGGACCTGGCTCACCCTGGACGACGGCCCGGACGCCTGACGCTCCCGGCCTCCGGGTGTGACACGCGGCCCGGCGGACCGGAGACTGTCCCCGTGAACCTCCAGCGCGCCGGCCGGGTCTCATGAGCCACATCGAATACCGCGGCCGCCCGAAGCTCTCCGAGCCCGTCGTGGTCTGCGCGTTCTCCGGTTGGAACGACGGGGGCGAAGGCGCCACGACGGCTGTGCGCGAGCTCCGCGAGCACTGGAGCGCCCGGCTCTTCGCCGCGATCGATCCGGAGGAGTTCTACGACTTCCAGGTGAACCGGCCGACCGTCCGCATGGTCGACGGCGAGACACGGCAGGTGGATTGGCCTACGAACGAGTTCTCGTGGGCGCGCGCGGGAAACCGCGACGTGGTGGTGTTCCTCGGGATCGAGCCGAACGTTCGCTGGCGCACCTACTGCGAGCAGATCCTTCGCGTGTGCGCGGACGTCGAGGCGTCGATGGTGGTCACGCTCGGCGCGTTCCTCGCCGACGTTCCCCACACGATCGCTTCGCCCGTGAGCGCCGCGTCCTCGGACCCGTCGTGGTCCTCGCACCCGGCGGTCGTGGCGGCGCGCTACGAGGGACCGACGGGGATCGTCGGCGTGTTGAACGACGTGGCGGCCAAGGCGGGACTGCCGGCGCTTTCCCTCTGGGCCGCGTCCCCTCATTACCTGCCGCAGTCGACGAATCCGAAAGCCGCGTACGCGTTGATGGAACGGCTGCGCGACCTGGTCGGGCTCCCGATCGACACCGGCGAGATCGAGCTCGCCGCGAGGACCTGGGAGCGCGAGGTGAGCGACTCGATCGACGATGACGGGAACCTGGCGCAGTACGTGAAGCGGCTCGAGGAAGCGGCGGAAGAAGGCCTCGTCGGCGATCTGACGGACGTTCCGACCGGCGAGGACCTCGCGGCGGAGCTCGAGCGGTACCTGCGCGATCAGGGCTCGACCGACGGCGACTAGGCGTCGTCGTTGGAGCTCCGCACGTTCGGACGTGCCGACCTCGAGGTCCCGGTCATCGGGCTCGGCACGTGGACCGTCTTCGACGTCGGGCCCGAGGCGGAGGAGGGACCTCGCTCCGTCGTCGAGGAAGCGTTCTCGGCGGGCGTTCGTCTCGTCGACACGTCTCCGATGTACGGCCGGGCCGAGGAGGTGCTCGGGCGTGCCCTGCATGCCGCGAGGGTCCGGGCCTCGGCGATCGTCGCGACGAAGATCTGGACCCCGTCGTTGTTGGAGGGCCGTCGGCAGTTCGAGGCACATCTCGCTGCGTTCGACGGACGCGTCGAGATCGAGCAGATCCACAACCTCGTCGCGTGGCGGGAACACCTCGTCTGGCTGGAGGAGGAGGTCAAGGCGGGGCACGTCGCGCTCATCGGCGCCACGCACTGGAACGAGTCGATGTTCGCCGAGCTGATCGAGATCATGGAAACCGGCCACGTGGACTGCATCCAGGTCCCCTACAACCCCCTGGAGCGCAGGGCTGCACGCGACGTCCTGCCGCTGGCCGAGGAGATGGGCATCGGCGTGATCGCGATGCGACCGTTCGCCGAGGGCGCGCTCCTCAGGCGGGAACCGAAGGACCCGGGCGTGGTGCGCGACCTCGGTGTGGAGACGTGGGCGCAGGCGCTCCTGAAGTGGACGCTCAGCGACCGCCGCGTGCAGGTCGCGATCCCGGCGACCTCATCGGTGGAGCACGTCCGCTCGAACGCCGCGGCGGGCGAGCCGCCGTGGTTCGACGAGGAGCAGCGGCGTCTCGTGGAGCGCCTCGCCGCACCGTAGCCCGCCCTCCGGGCGCCGCGCGCGCCCGACGCTCAGAGGAGCGGTTCGACCGCGATGATGCCGGTGCGATAGGCCTCGGAGCCTGCCTCCGCGTCGCCGGCGACCCGGAGCAGGTCCCCGAGCACGCGGTAGGAGACGGCGATCCCGACCGGCTGCTCGGTGCGCTCGTACAGCTCCACCGCCGAGCGAAGGTGTTTCTCCGCTCCCGCCGCGTCGAGGCCGACCAGCACCTTCCCGAGCGCGAGGTGGGCGTAGGCGAGCTCCGGGTCGTCGCCGGTTCCCAGGAGCGCGATCGACCGCTCCAGCAGGGCGCGTGCGCCGTGCACGTCGCCGTCGAGGTGGGCGACGAGCGCGAGCTCGTTCAACGCCCTCGATAGGTCCTTCGTGTCGCCCGTTCGCTCGAAGATCGTGCGAGCCTCCTCGAGCTCGCGCCTCGCCCCCTCCAGGTCCTCCTCCCGCGACAGCACGTAACCGCGGGCGAGGTGAGCGCCGCCCATCTCGGTCAGGAGCCCGAGTTGCCGGTAGGCGTCCTCGGCTCGCTGCAGCGAGGCGGTCGCATCCTCGACACGGCCGGCGGACAGGTACTGCCTCGCGACGTTCATGTGCATCTGCGCGATCCGCGCGGGGTCGGACACGCGCGGGACGAGCCGTTCGAGCTCCGCCGCCGATCCCGCGGCCTTCCTCATCAGGCCGAGGTCGAGATACCAGTAGGTGAGGGCGGCGTGAACCCTGCCGAGCGCGTCCGGATCCTTCAGGCCGGCGCGCTCGATCTCGTCGAGGAGGCTCTCGAGCAGGAAGATCGCGTATCGAACGTCGCCGAGCGCAGCGAAGCAGGTGGCCTTCCCATCGACGGCATCCGCCCGTGCGGTCGGCGGCTCCTTCTGCAGGAGCTCGTCGGCGCGCTGGTATCGCTCGAGCGCGTCCTCCGGACGACCGACGCGCTGCAGCCATAGGCCGCGGATCTCTTCGGTCTTCGCTTCGAGGCGGGGGAGCTGGTAGCGCCGTGCCTCTTTGGCGATCTGGCCGAGTTCGTCGTCGGCCTCGTCGAACCGGCCCTCGGACACCGCGATCCGAGCTTCCTGCAGCTTGAGTCGCAGGCGCGGCTCGACGTCGGGGGAGCGGCCGGTGAGGATCTCTTCCACATCGACCCCGAGGTTGGACGCGAAGTGCTCGAGGGCCACGCGCGATGGCCGTCGCCGGCCCGCCTCGATCGTGCTGATGTAGGCGTGCGTGTACCGGGGCGCTCCGAGCTGGCGCTGGGTCAGCCCCCGGCCCCGGCGAAGGCGGCGCAGCCTGGTGCCGAGCTGGTCTTTTTCCATGGCCCTCCCCCTAAACCTCGGCCGGGGACGTGCCGAACTTAACCATCGAGGTTGCTCAAAGACAAGCAGATAGTTACATTCTTGCGCGCCATCGGGACGTGAAGGAGGAGCCGATGCGCGCAGGAGGGTGGAAGGCACGGGCCAGGTACCTGGCGATTACGCTGGGGACGATCGCGGCGATGCTCGTTGCGGGCGGCGCCGGCTGGCCGAAGCACTAGTCCATGACGGGGGAGGTGGGTTCCGGGGAACCCTCACCTCCCGATGACGGCGTTCCCCGGGAGGAGCGAGCGATGGATGTGGAGGTCCGGCTCCAGGAGCGCTACTACCGGCTCGAAGGCACGGTGTTCCGCGTGCGTCTCGACCGTCTCGACCACGGCTGCGCGTACCTCCGCGCCGGCCGCTGGGTCTGGACCCCCATCACGTCGGGCGGTGTGATCGACAACCCGAACGCCCAACCTCTTTCCCCGCACGAGTCCGAGGCTTACCGAGCGATCGACTGAGCCGACGCCGGAGCCGGGCGTTGGGCCCTAGCCCCCCATCGACCGGCTCCGGCGTTTTCCCTTACGAGTTCCCCAGCCGGAAGTCCTCGAGCGCACGCGCTCGCCGGCCTGTTCCAGGACGTGCGGCGGCAAGGTGGCGGGTCCGGGCGAGAAGTTCCACACGCGCTCGTTCACGGACCCATCCTCCCGGGCGAGGGGTCCGTCCGTCACCCCCGAACGTGTTGCGGCGGTCTCGCACCCGGAGACTCAGCCCGCGACCGGCGGTGGCATCCCTTCGATCTGCGAGCCGGCGTCGAAGCGCCGCCGCCCGTCAGCGGTGATCACGGTGACGCCGCCGTCTCCGAGCGCGTGCCATGTTCCGCCCTGCCACACCGCCGCCGTGCGCTCGTCGATGCCGGGCAGCACGACGTCGGGACGTTCGGCGGCCGCGAGCGCCGATGCCACCCAGCGATGCCCGAACGTCTCGAAGTGCGGGATGACCGCGACCCGTGGCACGAGGCCGAGCGCGGGCAGATACCTCCGGCGTTCGTCGCCGGGCATCCGCTCGCGAACCAGGGTCCACTCGCCGAGGGCCATCGCCCCTGCGGAGGAGCCGGCGAGCGCGGCGCCGTCCCGCCACGCGGCGACGATGGCATCCCAGAGCGGCGTTCCCGCCAGGATCTTGGGAACCCTTCCGGGATCCCCGCCGACGAGATAGAAGAACCGTCCGGATCGGGCGAGCTCGGAGTTCGCGGCCGAGGTGGCGTCGGTCCTGCGGCGCGCCGGAAGCTCGGTGACCGGCAGACCGAGTCGCGTGAACCATCCGACGGCGTTCGAGACGGCGACCTCGGGGTGTTCCCGTGCCGCGGTGGCGAGGACGAACGCCGGCCCGCCCCCGGCGGCGCGGACCAGGAGCTCGTCGTGGGGCTCGTTGCCCGGCTTCAGCTCGTCCCCGCCGACGAGGGCGAGTGGTCCGGGTTCGCTCATCGCGTCAGCCGCGGTCACGATGCAACAGGGAGAGATGCAGCGGTCGCGTGAGCAAGCCCTTGGGCTTTTCCGCTGCCGTCTCGCGGGCCGCCCGAACCGTTCCCTCGATGTCCATCTCGTCGGGTCGCTCGGGGAAGAGCTCGCGGCGGCGCTGGCCGACCCACAGGAACAGGTCGGCATCGGTCGCCTTCGGCCAGAGCGCGCTCAGCCCTTCCCGGTGGATCGGTTCGACCGTCGGCAGGTACACGCGGTCGTACCAGTCCGCGGCGATCTCCTCGACGGAGAGCAGCTCGCCCCGCTCCATCATCATGTGGTACCCGTGGATCTTGATGTGTTCCAGGAGCTCGATGTAGCCCTGTGGCCGGCTGAACTCGATCCGCGACTGCGGTTTCGCCCTCCCCAGCCCTGACTCCTCCATGAAGCGGCGTTGCTGCTCGGCCATGATGATCGCGCCGATGTCCGCGTCGGGCGGAAGCGGCGTGCGGCTGCGGAGCCGCGTCACCTCGGCGTCGATGAACTCGGTCCCGCGCTGCTTCGCGACCGCGACGCGATGGTGTCCGTCGATGACGAAGTACCGGCCGTCGAGCTCGTACACGGAGATCGGCGGGAAGTCGCTATCGGGGAACGACTGCTCGACCTGCCGCCACCGCTCCTGGATCTTCGAGCGCTTCGGCAGGAAGTCGCGGTCGAAGTCCTCGATGCGACTCACGGTCCCCACGATGGCGGCGACGGGGATCGGTCGGATCCCCACGTAGGACTGTTCGAACGCTCCCAGTCGTCTGGTGACCTCGTCGAGTGAGAGAAGCGGACGAGCATCCCCCCTCCCGGCCACCTGCGACAGCCGCCGGTACGCTTCACGCCGGCGTGCCTTCTTGAAGGTGGACCTGGCCTCGGGTTCGAGATCGCTCATCCGTCCAGGTCGATCACTCGGTAGGGGATCACGTTCACGACGCGAGTTTCCTCCAGGTAGCGATCGGGTCGTGGGATGCCGTACGGATGGATGTGTCCGTGCAGCAGAAGCTTCGGGCGAAGGCGCCGCACCAGTTCGTGGAACGCCTCGAAGCCCTCGTGCGGTGCGTCGTCCTCGTCTCCGAGACCCTTGGGCGGCGCATGCGTCATGAGGATGTCGACGCCCTTCCCGTCGCGGAGGCGCTTGCGCGTCGCACGCCCGAGCAGCCGTTTGGCGCGGCGGGCCATCTCGGCCTGCGTGTACTGGTTCGGCCCCTTCCGGTAGCGCACCGAGCCTCCGAGCCCCGCGACCCGGAGTCCCGCCGCGTCCACGATGCGGCCGTCGACGCTCGTGCCCCCACGGGGACCCGGAGGGTCGACGAGGTGCGGGTTGGCGATCGTGAGCGGCCAGACGACCCCTTGCGGGGAAGGGGTCAGCGCCGGATCGTGGTTGCCCGGCACGAACAGGAGCGGAACGTTCGTGACGTCGACGATCCGCTCGAGATCGTCCCAGGGCAGATCCCCGCACGAGAGCACGACATCGGGACGCGCGGTCGTGAGATCCGGGAGTCCCGGGTACGGTTCGTCGGCGACGGCGAGGATGCGCGGCATGGGGATGTGCTCCTCACGATGCCACGCTGGGCGACGATCCGCCCACCGCAGATCGGTCTCACCACCGAACGCCGCGTACGTGCCACGTTCTCTTCGATCCTCCTCAGCCGAGCGCGGGAGCCGACAGCGCGCCGAGGAGGCCTTCGACCACGTCGTCCACGTCGTCCACGTCGTCGACCACGCCGTCGACGACCTCCTCGACCACGTCGTCGACCGTCTCCGCCGCGTCATCCACGATGTCGGCCACGCCGCCGACGATCTCGTCGACTTCCTCGACCACGTCGTCGACGATGTCCTCGACCGGGGCCACGACTTCTTCGATCACCGTCGACTCCTCCTGCGGATCGGAGCCGCCCGAAGCCGGTGGATCGGCCGGCGGTTGCTCGCCGGGACCGGGGGGTGGGTCCACGCTCGGGTCCGGTCCCGGCTCTTCGACGGGTTCCGGAGCGGGTCCTTCGCCGGGTTCCGGAGCGGGCTCATCGTGGGACGGGCGGGTCGATGGGTCATCCTCCGCCGGGGAGGTGGACGATGCCAGTTCGAACGCGATCGGTGTCGAGGCCGTCGCGTCGCCCGCGGCAGAACCTTCCGCCCGGCTCGATGGTCGCTCCGATCTGGGCGCATCCGCATCCCCATCCAGGAACGGGATGAACCCAGCGGCCCGAACCAGCATGACCGCGAACACGACGATCGATGCCGCCACGGCACCGCGCGTGTCGAGACGCTCTCCCCACGGCGGACGCCAACGTCGCCGCGCCGCCCTTCGCGCTCGTGCGGCCCGCTCCACGTCCAAACGCCGGACCTCGGTCGGGGCCTGCCAGCCGGCAGCGAACGCGAGCTGTCCGAGACCTGGCCCCTCTTCCACGACCGAGTCGGCGATGAAGATCAGCTCCACGGCCAGGTCGTCGCGGTTCCCGGTCATGAGGACCAGGTTCGTGTTCGGCGACAGCTGCCGGATCTGCGCGAAGACGGCGGGGTCGTGATCGCGGGCCAGGTTCTCGTGGACGACCAGGACGTCCGGCGTCTGGTGCTGAACGGCGAGGAGGACCTCGGCGATCGTCGCGGCCTCGGCGCTGATCTCGAAGCCCTCTTCCTCGAGGAGGAAGCGCACGAGGTTGCGGCCGAGCGCGTGCCGATCGGCGATGATGGCGGTGCGACCTGGCGCCTGTTCGCTCATGTCGTCATCCCATCCACGGCGGCGGGGTTTCGTCGCGGCCTCTACCCACATACAGGTATATCCCTTCGGCCTCGAGTTACGCATCCACCCGACCGCCCTACTTCGCCTACTCCGTTCGGCCTGGGCCATTCGGGTGGATGTGCCTCCATGGTGTGCAGGAACCTGGGTTCGGAGGGCTTTTCGTGGGGTACAGCGGTCCGGGCTGCGCTAGCCCAAGATGGCGTCGCGTCCGAGATCGCGGAACATCGCGTACGCGCCTCCGTCCAAGACCACCACGCTCTTGCCGCCGATCGAGCCAACGCGCCCAGTCGCCACGACGTTGTGAACCCTCGCGGGCTGGAACGCCGGTGCGGCGACGAGCAGCTCGAACATCTCTCCGATCGACAGGTCGGTCTTCAGATACCGGGCCGCGGCCGCCACCCATGGGAGCAGGGCCGCGCTGCCCTCGGCGACCTCCGCGCGCAACGTCGCGAGCGCGGCGATCATCACCCGTCCGTGATTGAACGACCTGCCGAAGTCACCGGTGGGTAGGTCGTGCCGGACCCGAGAGAACGCGAGCGCCTCCCTCCCGCTGAGGTGCTCCGGACCTTTCCGGAAGTGGGCTCGCGCCCAAGGGTCGCTGATGGGGTACGGGATCCGCATGTCGAAGCCGCCGACGGCGTTCACCATGTTTCGGAAGTCCTCGAAGCCCGTGAGGACGTAGGCGTCGAGCTCGATCCCGGTCAGATGCTCGACCGTTGCGACGAGGAGCTCGGGGCCGCCGACCACGAGCGCGGCGTTGATCTTGTCGCTGCCCCAGCCGGGGATGGGCGCCCACGAATCGCGGGGGATCCCGAGGATGGACACGCGCCCTTTCCGTGGGTTCACCCCGACGACGTGGATCGAGTCGGCGCGGGTCTGCGCGACGGGTTGGCCGGGGCGAGCATCGCTCCCGATCACGAGGAAGAACAGGGGACCTCGGGGCAGGAGTGAGGGGATCAGGTCGGCCGAGGTCGACTCCCCCTCGAGCTGGGCCCCCTTCGGCACACGGCCGTGGACGTCGTACGAAACCACACGCCACGCGCCGTTCAGCCGGCGCAGGACGTACTCGCCCTCGTGCGTGACCGGCGCCTCGACCTCGCCGGCCTCTGCGGTTCCGGCGAATCGAACGCGCGCAACGGCCGCGACCGGGTGATCGCCCGCGTCGGCGAGGAACCGGACCGCCAGACGTGCCGGCCTCGGCCGGACGGCGTCGACGAGCCGTGCCGCCGGGCCGAGCGTCAGCTGTGCGACGTCTCGGCTCGCCTGGTCCCGTACGTCGGCGGCGAAGAGCCGGAAGAGCGAGGGGAACTCGCCGCCCTGCCACAGGTCGGGGTCGACGAAGCCGATCGTGTAGAGCTCGCCGATCGTTCGGCGGATCGCCTCGACCGGGGCCGCGAGCTCGCGCGGCCGAACGGCTCCGCCCACGGCCTCGGCCTGGACACGCCGAACGTTCACCGTGAGCTCGTACGAGGCGGCGTCCGGGTTCAGAGAAGGAGTGGGACTTGGGACGATCGGCTCGGGGACGCTGCTCGGCCGATCGTCGGAACGGTCGCCGGTGCAGGTCGCCGTCACGAGGACGACGACGACGAACGCACTCCGAGTCAGGCGGGCATGGGATCCGAACACGAGTCCACCTAGGGTAGCGGCCGCGCTTCGCGCGACCGGGGAGCGGCGGGGAGTTCTTCGTGCGTTTTCCGCGGCGGTGAGGGGGCGGCGCGGAGCGCCGCCCCCGCGTGCGCCGTTCCCTTCCGGCTCGACTCAGCTGGCCTTGCGCAGGCCGCCGAAGTACTGGTCGAACTGCCGACGGTAGTCGTCGTCCCAGCCACTTTCGGGATCGAACGCGGGCGACCGCTTGATCTCGTCCTTCGTCATGGCGACGCGAACGACGCGGTTCTCGGCGTCGATGCGCTCGATCGCGCCCGCTGGGATCACGACCTTGCGGCCGAAGATCCACGGGCCGGTGTCCACGACGATGAAGGAGCCGCCGACCTCTTCGGTGGCGTGGTCGACCTTGCCGATGGACCCGTCCGTCGCCTCGACTTCGAATCTCTCGAGATCGCGAAGCTTCACGGACGGCCCCAGCTGGAACGTCCAGATCTCGGTGTACATATGGTTCCACCCCCTTCCGGGATCATCTTCCGTTCCCTCGCCCGGTACCCCCGAGGTCAGTGGCTACGCAGGACCAGACCCGTCCTCGTTCGCGGTCCGTGGAACGGGGGCACCGACCTGCGGGCCGGCCGGCTGGTCGCCGTTCACGCTCCGTGGGCGTTCCACGGAGAGTGAACGCGTGCCGCCCCGACGGGATCAGTAGCGGGAGCCGAGCGCCTTCGGGACGTCGTCGAGCTCGGCGAGGTCCTGTGCCGTGAGGTCCAGCGAGGCGGCGGCGACGTTCTCCTGGACGTACCGGATGCGCTTCGTGCCGGGGATCGGCAAGACGTGATCTCCCTGCGCGAGGCACCACGCGAGCGCGATCTGCGCGGGGGTCGCCCCGTGTCGTTCGCCGACGCGACGGACGACGTCGACGATCGCGGTGTTGGCCTCGAGCGCCTCCGGCGTGAATCGCGGGTTCGTGGCGCGGAAGTCCAGGCCCTCGAACGGGGCGCGGGTGAGTGTCCCGGTCAGGTAGCCGCGGCCCAGGGGAGAGAAGGGCACGAACGCCACCCCGTGATCCCGGCACCACGGGAGCACCTCGTCGAGCGGATCGCGCGTCCACAGTGAGAGCTCCGACTGCAGGGCGGCGACGGGGTGGATCGCGCGAGCCCGCTCGAGCTCGTCGATGCTCGCCTCCGATAGACCGAGCGCGCGGACCTTCCCGGCGTCCACGAGCGAGGCCATCGCGCCCCACTGATCGTCGAACGGCACCTTCTCGTCGATCCGGTGAAGGTAGTAGAGGTCGATCGCGTCCGTGCGAAGACGCCGGAGGGACCCGTCGACCTCGGCGAGGATCCGCTCCGGCCGCCCGTCG
>Ga0214471_10000806_pt1 | contig 25431 bp, 18 predicted proteins | sample RVTome_5_FD_207665 | JGI IMG/M metagenome (GOLD analysis project Ga0214471, IMG submission 207665) | Soil microbial communities from uranium-contaminated site in the Upper Colorado River Basin, Wyoming, United States - RVT142D155 | ecosystem: Environmental > Terrestrial > Soil > Contaminated >... | reverse complement strand
CGGTCCTCGACCATGGCCGCCGCGGGCGCGCTGCCGACCAGGTAGCTGTAGCGCAGCTGGACGCTGAACCAGCCGCTGGGATCGACGACCGGCTCGAGCTCGTCGAGCGGAGCAAGCTCGGCCATGGCCGCCGGGCCGCGCCCGTTTCGGGTCGTGCCGCGCTCGGGAATGCCGCGCTCGGTCATGCTGGGGGAGCCTCGCGGCCGACGACCGTCTGCGATTGCTCGCGCAAGAACTGCTGCACGTAGTACGGGCCGAGACCACTCTTGCCGGACGACCCGGAGCCCTTCCAGCCGCCGAAGCTCTGGATGCCCGGCCAGGCCCCGGTGGTGGCGCCCGCTCGGCGGTTGACGTACACGACTCCGGCCTGGATCGCGTCCAGGAAGCGACGGATCTCCGCCTCGTCGTGGCTGAAGATGCCGGCCGTCAGCCCGTACGGCGTCGAGTTCGAGAGCTCGACGGCCTCGTCGACGGAATCCACCTCACCCACCACCAGGAAGGGCACGAACAGCTCGTCACGGAAGAGACGGTGGCTGACCGGCAGGCCGGTGACGATGGTCGGGGTCGGGAAGTAGCCGCGCTCCGTCTCCGGACCGCGCAGCACCTCGCCGCCGAGCTCGACCGTTCCGCCGTCGCGCCTCGCGTCGGCGACGGCGTCGGTGAACTTGCGCAGGGCGTGCTCGTTGATGACGGGGCCCATCCAGTTCTGGCGCTGGGTCGGGTCGCCGACCGTGAGCGTGCGTGCCTTCTCGACCAGCGTGGCGACGAACTCGCCCGCCACCGAACGCTCGACGTAGACCCGGCTGTTGGCGCTGCACTTCTGGCCGTCGAAGCCGAAGGCGGAGCGCATGACGCCCTCGGCCGCCTCGTCCAGGTCAGCGCTGGCGGTGACGATGGCGGGGTTCTTGCCGCCCATCTCGGTGATGATCGGGCGCGGGTAGTCCCGGGTGAAGCCGGTGTAAAGCTTCATCCCGACCTCGTAGCTGCCGGTGAAGACGAGCCCGTCGATCCCGCGGTTCTCCTCCAGCTCGGCTCCCACCGTCTCGCCTGGTCCGGTGACCAGGTTGAAGACGCCGGCCGGCACGCCGGCGTCGCGCAGTGCTTCGCCGAACTTGTGAGCCATCAGCGGCGCATCCGACGACGGCTTGAGGACCACCGTGTTGCCGGCGATCAAGGCGCCGGCCGCCGGGCCGCCGGCCAGCGCCATCGGGAAGTTGAACGGGCTGATCACCGCCCACACCCCGTGCGGCTTCAGGATCGAGCGCGTGTGCTCGGACGGCGAAAGCGAGCCCATCGGTCTCACGAACCCGTCGTTCCGCTCCATCTCGTCGCTGTAGTAGCGCAGCAGGTCAGCCGTCTCCTCGACGTCGCCCAGCGCCTCCAGCCGGTTCTTGCCGACTTCGAAGCTCATCAGCGCCGCGTACTCGAACGCTCGGTCGCTGATCAGGTCCGCGGCGCGTCGCATCAGCTCCAGGCGCTTTCGCCACCCGAGGTCCCGCCACCGCGGGAATGCCGCGCGCGCGGCGTCGACCGCGTCCTGCACGTCCTGCCGGGTGCCGACCGGGAAGCGGGCCACCACAATCTCGCGGTCGATCGGCGATCGATCCTCGAACTCAGTCGCGCCGGCGCGCTCCTCCGCGCCGATGAGCATCGGATACGAGCGTCCAAGCTGCCCGCGTACCCGCTCGACGGCCGCGTCGAACGACGACTGCAGCTCCTCGTTGTCGGCGGACAGCGTGGCGTAGGTGATCTTGATGCGGGGCGTGGTGCTGGCCATGCCGGGTGGGCCTCCGAGCGTGGGAAGCGCCGTCGTGCACCCACGGCGCAGGGGCATTATCGCATCGGCCGAGGGCCGGGCACGCTGAAGGCCAGGCTCCGGGGGGAGAAGAGCCTGGCCTTCGAGCGCGACGAATGATAGTTGGCGCGATCCGCGCCCGCAAGGTAGATTTTCTACGGATTCCGCAGGCGTCTGCCGCTTCGCGAGCGTGGATTCGGGGTCATGGCCCGATGAGTGCCGCGACCTCAGGGCTTGGCGAGGTGATAGAGGCCCAGGCGGAGGTCCAGGCGGTGCGGATGTGGCCCCATCAGGAACGCTCGGCCGCGGTCACCGTACAGGAGAGGAAGGAGCTCCAGGGCGGCGGCCGGGTCGCGCAGGTCCAGCCGGGCATGCACCACCTTGATCTTGAACCCGTGGCGCAGCCACCAGCCGGTGCGGCGCTGCGTCGCCGCCAGCGCGTGCGCCACCACCTCCGGCTCGAGCAGGCTGGCGAGATCGTCACGGCCGTAGTAGCCAATGACCACCAGCCGCCCGCCCGGTCGAAGCACGCGCAGCGCCTCGGTGATCGCCGGCAGCGACGAGTCGTCGGGCTCGATGAGCCCGGACAGCACGATGTCGACGGCCTCGTCGCGCAGCGGGAGATGGTCCGGCTCTCCCTCGACGATCCGAATGTTCGGCTGGTGCGCGGCGCTCGCGCGCTCCCGCGCGGCGTCGAGCAACGCCGGCTCCGACTCGATCCCATACGTGCGCGCGGTGCGCCGCGCCAGGAGCATGGGATAGTGGCCGATCCCGGTCCCCACGTCGGCGATCCGCTTGCCGGAGAGCGGCACGATCCGCTCGAGCGCGGCGAGCACCCTGCGTTCCGGGTCGATCACCTCGCCCAGCAGGGCGTGGAGCGCCGGATCGGGGCTGGTCCAGGCCGGCAGGATGGCGTGCATGGCGCCAGCCTACGGCACGCTCACCCGCAGCTCCGCAGGTTCGCCGCCCTCGAGCAGCAGGATCGCCTCGCCGGCGAGCACTTGGAGGTCGAACTCGACGGCGCCGTTGGCTTGGCGGGTGACGAGGATGGGGATCGTCAGGGTCGCCCCTGGATCGAGCGGGCCCCACCCCAGCGAGGTCGTGCCGGCCGGCTCGCCGCGCTCGCCAGGTCCCTCGACCCACTTCGTCCAATCCTGCAGGAGCGGTGGTCCGCCGTCGGCGATCCGCGCCTCGGACGGCGCGAAGGGAGCCAGGAAGAGGGTCTGCTTGAGCTCGGTGGCCCAGCGCAGGACCAGCTCCGTGACGCGCTCGTCCGACAGGTTGGTGACGGTCACCACGATCCGCCCGCCGCCATTGGCGGGGACCTCCGGTGCAACGTCGACCCGGATCAGGCGCGGGTCCTCCTCCCCGGGAAGGGGCAGCGACAGGGCCGGCTCCGGGGTGGCCGTGGGCTGCGGCGTGGCTGAGGCGCTCGCCGTGACCTCGCTCGGCGAGGGCGTCGCGCTGGCAGGAGGGCTCGAGGTCGGCGCCGCGCAGGCGGCCATGGAAGCCAGCAGCAGCGCGGCGACGGACGCCTCGGCCGCCCGCCGGCTCGTCCATCCCAAGGGGCGTTCAGTCATGCGGCTCGGACCGCAGCTCGCTGAGCCGATTTCGAATGGCGAAGGCGGCAGCTTGTGCGCGGCTTGCGAGCGAGAGCTTCGCCAGGATGCTGCTGACGTAGTTGCGCACCGTCTTCTCGGCGAGCTGCATGGCGGTCGCGATCTCGCGGTTCGACTCACCCTGCGCCAGGTGGGCGAGCACGCGCCGTTCCTGCTCGGTCAGCTCGCCGAATGCGCCCGACTCCTCGGCGTGCGCGGCGTGGCGCAGCCGCTCCAGCACCGCGGCGGTGACCGCCGGGTCGAGCATCGAGCGGCCGTCGGCCACGGTCCGGATCGCGTTCACCAGCTCGTCCGAGCCGATTCGCTTCAGCACGTAGCCGGAGGCCCCGGCCGCGATCGCCTCGAACAGGGCCTCCTCGTCGGCGTAGCTGGTGAGCATCACGACCGGGGTGTCCGGCATCTCAGCGGTGATCGTCCGGCACGCATCGGTCCCGCTCCCGTTCGGCATCCGGATGTCCATCACAACCACGTCCGGGCGATGAGCCCTGGCCAGGCGCACCGCCTCGTCTCCCGAGCCAGCTTCGGCGACCACCCGGAAGCCGGCCTGGCGGTCGAGCAGCGAGACGAGACCGATGCGGACCACCTCGTGGTCGTCGGCGATCAGGATGCGGATCGAGCGGGTGGCGGTGTCGGCGGTCACGGCAGGGCAGGCTTCAGCTCATCGGGGACGGCGGCTCGCCGCCACCGGCATGGTAAGGGAGAGGGCCGTGCCCTGCCCCGGTGCACTTCGAAGGTCGATCGCGGCTCGCAGGAGCTCCGCCCTTCGCCGCAGGTTGGCCAGCCCCTGCGCCCTGCCCGTGCGGCCCTGCTCCTCCGCGGCTTCCATGTCGAAGCCCACGCCGTCGTCGCGGATCTCGAGCGTCAGGCGCCGACGGGAGCAGGCCAGGCGCACGGACACGTGGCGGGCGTCCGCGTGGCGCAGCACGTTGCTGAAGGCCTCGTGCACGATCTGGCGCAGCTCCTCGGCCTGGTCGGCGCGCAGGCTCGGGATCCAGCTGCCCTCCACGCGCAGGTCGAGCGCCACGAGCGTGTTGGCGCGGAGCTCGTCCGCCACGCTGCGCACGATCTCCTCGGCATCCAGTGTCTCCAGGCTGGCAGATCGCAGGTCGAAGATGGTGCGCCGGATGTCGCCGGTGATGCGGTCGAGCTCGGTCAGGACGGTGCCGATCCGCCCGCGCGGCCCCTCGGCAGCGGGCTCGAGCGTGGCCCGCGCCTCCTCGAGGTGGAGGCCGGCGGCGTAGATGGACTGGATGATCCCATCGTGCAGGTCGCGCCCGATTCGCTCGCGCTCGCGCGCCAGCAGCTCGCGCCGCCTGGCGTCGGCCAGGGCCCGATCGGTCTCCTGCTCGAACAGGTCGAGGGCGACGATGATGGCCATCGCGATCACCAGCCCGGTCGCCGAGCGAAGCACCTCGATCGGGATGCCGAGCGCATCCCGCACCACGGCCGCGTTCAACAGCTCGGCAGGTGGAAAGGGGGCGGGCATGCCGACCAGGCCGCCCACCAGCGCGTAGACCGCGAAGGCGCCGGCGGCAACCCTGAGCCCGATCCCCACCGGTGGGCGGGCCAGCGGCCCGACCGCGGCGGCGCTGCGCACCAGCCCCCACGCCGCCAGCACCGCCCCGGGGATGCCGAGCAGCCACCGAGCCAGGACGTCGCCGACCGCCAACGGCGCACCGACGCCCGCCAGCGCCGCGTCGATCCGGCCCTCCTGGAGCCATGGGCTCGGATCCGGCTCGAAGCCAGCCACGGAGGCCGAGACCACGAGCGTGGCGCCGCCCCAGGCCAGCAGCGCCGCGGCCGGCAGCAGGCGCAGCCGGCCGAGGATCGGCAGCCGGGTGGTGACCGCCAGCAGCTCGACCCCGAACTGGAGGAGCAGTGCGAAGGAGACGCCCTTCATGAGCAGCTGGAGGACGAGCAGCGCCTCGGTGGCGGCGAGCGGCAGGTAGCCCGACTGGATCGGGACGAACAGGTAGCCCCACTCGTGGAAGCCGTGGACGATGCCGAAGGCGGCCAGCCAGGGCAGCGGCCGCGCCAGGGCCAGGGCGCTGCGCTTGAGCGACTGCAGCGCGATCGCCAGGCCGAGGACGAAGAAGACCTGCCCGTAGACCGACAGGACGATGACCCGGTTGGTCGCGAACAGCTCGGCGAGCGCGTCCATTGGCGCCATCTTAGGCGCGCCGCCTGCGCAGCCCGCCGCGTCAACCGGGCGCCGGGCTAGAGGCTCTCGACGGCCCTCCAGAGCGTGGCGAGGCCGGTCGGATCGTGCGTCGGCGGCGCGTACTCGGCCTCGCGTGGGCCAGGCAGGCCGGCGAAGAGCCGCAGCGGGGGAGGAGCCGCGGGCAGCGCCTCGGCCAGCTCAAGGACCTCGTCTTCGGGGGTCGGCTCGGTGCCCCGCAGGTCGATCTCGCGGTCGCGAGCGCGTCGGCTGCGCATGCGGCCAGCCTACACCCGCGGGCGTCTCCTGCGCCTCACCCGCAGTGGTCGATGTCGCGCCACTTCTCGACCGTCGCCTCGACGAGCTGGCTGCCCTCCGTGCCATGGACCACCGTGAACGTCCGGTTGGGGATCTCACCGCAGCCGGCGTCCTTTTCGACCGCGTCCCAGCTGCCGCGGGTGAACTTGAACTCGGGCATCTCGCCCTCGGCAAATTCGACGGTGATCGTCCAGACGCCGCCGCCGGCCGCGGTCATCGGCGTGGCGCCGGGGTCCCAGCCCTGGAACGCCCCGGCGATATAGACGGTGTCGCCGGCCGGCGTGTTGGCCGGGATGGTGGCGTTGAAGGTGACCGCCACCGTTCTCGACTCCGCGGCGGCGACCACCTCGTTTGAGTCGTCCGAGCGGTTGAAGCTCGTGTCCTGGGCGGTGACGACGTAGTAGTAGCTGGCACCGCCGCGCACCCCCTGGTCGGTGAAGGTCGCGTCCGACGCGGTCCCGATCCGCTGGTAGGGCCCGCCGGGCTCGTCGGCGCGCCACACCTCGTAGCGGAACAGGTCGTCACCGTCCACGACCGACCAGACCAGGGTGACCGATGCCTCGGAGACGACCGATGCGGCGGCGTCCGCTGGTGCGCCAGGGGGATCCTCATCCGCCGGCGGCTGCGCCTCGAGCAGGACGGCCTGCGCGGCGGCGTAGCCGATGCCGTCACGGTCGGCGAGCTGCCAGCTCGCGCCGCCGTCCGTCGAGACGCGGAGCGCGATCTCGTAGCTGCCCACCTCCTCCGGGCGGACGCTGCCAACGAACTCGTCCGCGCTGTCGACATCGGCGTTGAAGGTCATCGGACTCCATCGCCATGCCTCGTCCGTGGCCGGATCCGTGCCACCAGGCCCGAGTCCAGCCTGGGCCAGGACGCCGATGGTTGCGCCCGTCGCCCCGCTGTACCCGTCGACCGTGATCCGAGCCGTCACGGGTGCCCCTGCGTCGACCGCAGAAAGTGGCTGCGCCATCGTGGATGCGCCGGTCAGGCGCGCATCGGCGACCGTGACCTGCGGCAGCGCCGCCGCATCCGCGGATCGCGCGGAGGCGTTGTCCGCGGCATCGCTGGCGGTGACGACGTAGTGGTACTGCGTCCCGTTCCGGGCGGTGACATCGGCGTATGTGGTCGCGCTGCCGCCGCCGATCGCCAGGTAGCCGCCGCCGGCAACCACCGATCGCCAGACGGTGTACTGGACCGCATCGGCGCTCGCGTCCCAGCTGAGCGTCACCGAGCCGGCGGTGGCGGTGGCGCTGATGCCCGCCGGAGCGTCCGGCGGTGCGAGGTCGGAGCCCACCTCGCTGAGCAACACCGCGATGCCGCGCGGCGCCAGCGTGAGCCGCAGCACACCGTCAGCCCACGTCGCCGGCTCGCCACCCAGCACGTCCGTGATGGCCAGCCCATCGGGCAGGTAGCCACCCACCTCGATCTCGATCGGACGTTCCGTCTCGGACAGGTTGAGGACGGTGATCACGGCCTCCGCATCGGTCCGTCGCCCGAAGGCGAGCACGCCCGCCTGGTCATCGGTCTCCAGGAAGCGCAGGTCGCCAGATCGCAGCGCCTCGTGGCCGCGTCGCAACGTGGCGAGCGACCGGTAGAACGCGCGCAGCTCGGTGTCCTCGGCACCCCAGGGATACGTGCGCCGATCGTCGGGGTCATCGTGACCGGTCAGGCCAACCTCGTCGCCGTAATAGATCGACGCCATTCCTGGCCAGGTGAGCTGCAGCGCGGCAACCTGGCGCAGCTTCGCCTTGCCGGCATCCAGCGCCTCGGCGGCCTCCTTCTCCTCGCGGTTGTCGGCGCCTGGAGTCAGAGTCCACAGGATCCGGGTGGTGTCGTGGCTGTCGACCAGGTTGAGCAGGGAATTCCAGGCGGCGGGTGGGTAGTCCTCGCGCACGCCCTCCATGGCCGATGCGAACTGGCTGGGCGTCATGCCGGCGATCGACCCGTCCAGGTCGGGCGTATCGCCGTTGACCAGGCCGATGACGGCGCGTCGGAAGCGGTAGTTCATCACCCCATCGGCCTCGCCACCCAGCAGCCACGCGGACGCGTCGCCCCACTCCTCGCCAAGGACCAGGGAGTCGGGGCTCGCTTCCTTGGCCGCGCGCCGCAGGGCGCGCAGGAACCCATGGCCGATCTCGTTCATGACATCCAGGCGCCATCCGTCGATGCCGACCGCAAGCCAGCTCCGGACCACGCCGTCGTCACCATTGATGAGCTCCATCACCTCCGGGCCCTCGGTCAGGACGGGAAGCGTGTCGAAGCCGAACCAATCGACATAGGTCTGCCCGTCGAAGCACTTCGCCGGTGGGCCGGGCTGGAGCGTGTACCAGGCCGCGTGGGGGGAGTCCGCCGACTCGCATGCCCCAACCTCACTGAACCGGTGTGCCCGATCGAAGAACGGGGAGTCGGACGAGGTGTGGTTGAAGACCCCGTCCAAGATGACCGACATTCCAAGGTCGTGGGCTGTGGCCACCAGGTCGTCAAACTCCTCGTTTGTTCCGAGGTCGGGGTCGACGAACGCGTAGTCGGTCGTGTCGTAGCGATGGTTCGACGGCGCGGCGAAGATCGGGTTCAGGTAGATCACGGTCACACCCAGGTCGGCCAGATCGGGGAGGTGCTCGGTCAGGCCGGCGAGGTCGCCGCCGAAGAAGTCACGCCCCAGCGGCCCCTCGGTGCAGGGCTCGGCGGGAGACTGGTAGGCGCGGCAGTAGCCCTCCGGCAGGTCGCCCCAGGCCTTGACCAGCACCGGGTTGCCGTACACGTCGCCGTAGCGGTACCGCTCTGCCCCGTTCGGTCCGGGCACAGCCCCGGGCGAGGGGTCGTTCGACGGGTCGCCGTTGGCGAACCGATCCGGAAAGATCTGGTAGACGGTCGCGCCCGCCGTCCAGCCCGGCGCAGCGAACTCTGGGTCGTAGGTCACGATCTGCCAGCTGGCATCCGCCGACTGGGCGAGCACCGAGCCGGCGCCGCCGTCGAGCGCGGAGTCATCCTCCAGGTAGCGGGTTGCGGCTCCATCGCGCAAGATGAAGCGGTAGTAGAGGACGGTCGGGATCTTGATGGTCGGCAGCTCGACCTGCCAGTAGTCGTAGCCGTGCTCGCCGGCGGTCGCGTCGCGAGCGACCACCTCCATGTCGATGACGACCTGCGTCTGAGCGAGGGCGTCGTAGACGCGGACCGACGCCTCCGACAGGTCGCCGGCCGCCGCCTGCAGGCGCAGGGTCACGACCGTCCCGGCCGGGACGGCGCCGAACGGTACGCGGTAGAGGTCGTTGCGGCTGTCGTGCGCCAGGTCCGCGTCGCTGATGGTGCCGTCGATCGCCAGCGGCGGCTTGTCGGGCTGCTGCGCGATCGGTCCGGGACCCGGACCGTCGCGCGAGAGCAGCAGCACCGCGCCGGTGACGATCAGGATGCCCAGCAGCCCGCCGCGCGCGATCCATCGAGCCCTGCCCGGCGGGAGGTATCGGTTCACGGACTCACCCTGAACACGCTCCCGGACCGCGGCGCGAGCTCGAGCAGCGTCCCATCGCCGCGAGGGTTGGCGTTGACGGTGGCGGCCACGGCGGTTGATGTGTGCAGCACGGCGAGCCGATCAGCCGAGACCTCGACCGGCAGGATGGTCGGCTCCTCGCCGGCGTTCAGGGCGACCATCAGCGTCCCCTGATCGCCGGTCCGGAGATAGGCGCTCGCCATGCCGGCCGCGGCGAGCGGCTGGAAGCCGCCGTGGCGCAGGACCGGCTCGCCGTGTCGCAGCGCGACAAGCGCGCGCAGGTAGTCGAGCAGCTCCATGTCCCAGGCCTGGCGGTCCCAGGGGAAGCCCGCCCGGCTGCCCGGATCGTGCTCGCCGGTCAGCCCGATCTCGTCGCCGTAGTAGATGCAGGGCGCACCCGGCATCGTCATCAGCACCAGCCAGCCGAGCCGCAGGGACGCCTTGTCGTCCCCCGCCATGGTGAGGAAGCGCGGGGTGTCGTGCGTGTCGAGGAGGGTGAGCATGGCGCCGGCCGAGTCGGGGTCGTAGGTGCGGTAGATGCGCGCCAGGCGCGCCAGGAATGTCTCGGCGTCCTCGGGGCGTATGTTGCGCGCCAGCTCGGCCTCCTGAGCGACGACGTCGAGGCGCAGGTGGCGCCCGGTCACGTGGCTGGTGATGGCGGCCGCCAGCGGATAGTTCATCAGCCCGTCGTATGTCCGGCCGTCGAGCAGGTCGCCGCGCTCCTGCCAGATCTCGCCGACGATGTAGGCATCAGGATTCAGGGCTCGGACACGGGTCCGGAACTCCTCCCAGAACCCGGGGGTGGTGATCTCGTCCGGCACGTCCAGCCGCCAGCCGTCGATGCCGAAGGCGGTCCAGTGCTCGGCGACGGCCATCAGGTACTCCCGCACGATCGGGTTGTCGGTGTTCAGCTTCGGCAGCGCGGGAAGGTCCCACCAGGCTTGGTAGCCCAGCGTCTGGAGCGACTGCGTTCCGCTCCCGTGCTGGTCTCCCCAATCCGCGGCCAGCGGCCCGGCCGGCATCTGGTACGGGTAGGCGCGCAGCTGGCGCCCTTCGGCGAGCATCGCCTGATTGAGGTAGAACCAGTCGCGGTAGGGCGAGCTTGCCCCGGCTTCCATCACATGGTGAAACGGCCAGAAGCCGCGGCTGGCGTGGTTGAAGACGCCGTCCAGGATCACCCGCATGCCGCGGAGGTGAGCCGCGTCGAGCAGCTCGCGCAGGGCGTCATCGCCGCCGAGCAGCGGGTCGACCTGCATGTAGTCGTAGGTGTGGTACCGATGGTTCGAGGCCGAGGCGAACACCGGGTTGAAGTAGATGGCGGTGACACCCAGGCCCTCCAGGTGGTCGAGGTGCTCGACGACGCCCAGGAGGTCACCGCCCTTGAATCCGTGAACGGTGGGCGGTGAGTCCCAGTCCTCCAGCGGCCCGGGCTTGGCGACGCGGGCGCTGGAGGCGAATCGGTCCGGAAAGATCTGGTAGAAGACGGCATCCCTGACCCAGCCCGGAGTCGTGGCGACGGGCATCGGTCAGGTCAGCCCTTGACCCCACCCAGGGTCACTCCGGAGATGAGCCACTTGGAGGAGTAGAGGAAGAGCGCCACGACCGGGATCGAGATCAGGATCGAGGCGGCGGCCAGGTCGCCCCACTGCGTCTGGAACTGGGCCTGGAAGCGCAGGACGCCGAGCGGCCAGGTGAACAGCTCGGTCGACGAGCCGATCAGGACCCGGGCCAGGACGAACTCGTTCCAGGCGGCCAGGAAGTTGAACAGGAATACGATCGCCAGAGCCGGGGTGGAGAGCGGCAGCAGGATGCGCCAGAAGGCCTCCAGCTGCGATGCGCCGTCGATGCGGGCCGCCTCCTCCAGCTCGATCGGCACCGTGTCGTAGTAGCCCTTCAGGATCCAGATGCTGAACGGAACGCTGGTCACGCTGTAGGCGATCACCAGGCCGCGATAGCTGTCCTTCAGGTCGAGCTGGATGGAGAGGATGAAGAGCGGGACGAGGAGCATGGTGGCCGGGATCAGCTGGGTCGCCAGCAGGGCGGTCAGGCCCACCCCGCGACCGGGGAACTTGTAGCGGCTGAAGGCATAGGCCGACGTCGCCGCAAAGAGGAGGCCCACGATCGAGGTGCCGACGGTGATGATCAGGCTGTTGAACAGCCACTGCGGGAAGTCGGTGTCGGTCAGGACGTGCACGAACGAGTCGAGGGTGGCTCCCTCGGGGAACAGCTTGAACTCGCGCTCCAGCAGGCGATCCTCCGGGCGCAGCGAGACGCTCAGCACGCGGAAGACCGGGAAGGCCGCGATCAGCGAGGCGAGGATCAGCACGGCGTGGATGACGACGCGCTTGCCGAAGCTGTCCGTGCGTCCGCCGCCTCCCTTGGCGACGGCCGCCGCGGCGGCTGGACCGGCCTGCGCCGCCGGGACGACCGGGACGCTGGTGGCGCCGCTCATTCGGTCGCTCCCTTCAGGGCGCCGCTGCGCCGCACGTAGAAGATGACGAACAGGAGCAGGATCGCGAAGATCACGAAGGCGTAGGCACCCGCGAACCCGTAGCGGTTGTACTGGAACGCCGCCCGGAAGAGGCCTGTCACCAGCGTGTCGCTCGTTTCAAGCTCGTTCTGGTTGATCACGAATGGGACGTTGAAGTTGTTGAACGTCCAGACCACGCCAAGGATGATGGCCGGGGTCAGGACCGGGGCGAGCAGCGGGAGCGTGATGTGCCGGAACGACTGGCGGCTGCTGGCGCCGTCGATCTCAGCCGCCTCGTAGAGGTCGGACGGGATGCTCTGGAGTCCGCCCAGCAGGATCACCATCATGAATGGGATCCCGAGCCAGACGTTGACCATCACCATCGCGAAGAAGTTCCAGAACGGGTCGATCAGCCAGCCGGGGCCTTCGACCCCGATGCCTGCCAGCAGCTGGTTGACCATGCCGAACTCGGAGTGGAGCTCCGTCCGCCAGACGGCGAGCGCCACGATCTGCGGCGTGGCCCAGGGCAGCACGATCAGCGCGCGATAGATCCCCTTGCCGCGCATCTGGCGATGAAGCAGCAGCGCGAGCCCCAGGCCGCCAAGGACGTGGAAGGTGACGTTGAGGACGGTCCACAGCACGGTCTGCCACATGACCTGGAAGAAGGTGGCCTGCTGGAGCACGGGAGCCGTGAAGACCCGCACGTAGTTGTCGACCCCCACGAACATGTCCTGCGTCAGGCCCAGGAAGCCCGGGTCGCGGAGGTTCCGCAGGCTCATGTTGGTGAAGCTGACGTTGAGCTCCCAGAGGAGCGGGTAGAAGATGAGCCCGATGAGCCCGACGAATGCCGGCGCGATGAGCATGAACGGAACGGCGAGGCGCGCCTTGAGCCATCGGACAAGGACGACGTAGAGGAAGCCCTCGAGCACCGCCACGGCCACGGCGACCACGGCCAGGGTGGTCAGGACTTCAACCAGGGCACCGATTGTCTGGTCGACGTTCATCGTCCGCCTCTGCAGCGTTCGGCTGAGGTGGGAAGGAGTGGGGTGGGGCCGTGCGGCCCCACCCCACCTTCAAGTACGAGCTACTGGAGGGTGGCCAGGCAGTTCTCGGCAGCAGTCTGCATCGTGGCGAGGATGCCCTCGATGTCATCGTTGCCACCGAACATGTCGCGCACCGCCGCCGTCATCGCGTCGAAGTTGCATCGCATCTCGACGTTGATCGGCTGCGGGACGCCCTTCGACACCGCGTCACCGGCGCCCTGGAGACCGGGATCATCGGTGACCACCGGATCGGCCAGGATCTCGGCGTTGGACGGGAGGCGCTTCAGCTGCTCGACCTGCGCCCGCTGCTGGTCGGCAGCGAGCGAGAAGTTGATGAAGTCGAGCACCACGGTCAGGGTGTCACCCTCGACCGCGGACGGCACCATGTAGTAGGTGCCGCCGATGTACGGCTTCGGGAATTCTCCGGTGGCGGTCACCTCGGGCAGCGCGGCCACGCCGAGATCCTCGCCAAGCTGATCGGTGTAGTTCGCCAGCTCCCAGTCGCCGTTCATGATCATCGCCGCCGCGCCAGTCGTGAACAGGTCGCTGGCGCAGGTGTAGTCGCACTCGGCCGGCATGACGCCGTCCGTGTACTTCAGGTCGTGCAGGAACTGGAGCGCGTCGCCCATCTCCGGCGTGTCCAGGGTCGGCGTGACCCCGTCGTCCGCGAACACGGACCCGCCGAAGCCGCCGAGCCACGGGACCAGCCAGAACGACTCGGTCTGGTTCAGGACGAAGCCATAGTTTCCCGCCGCCGCGTCGGTGTTCTCCGTGGCGATGGAGATCAGCTCATCGGTGTCGGCCGGGGGCTCGTCACCCATGATCGACTTGTTGTAGTAGAGCATCAGCTGGTTGCCGATCGAGATCGGTGCGACCCAGACCTTGCCATCGAAGGTGCCGGATCCCTGCGCCGCCTCGGCCAGGACGCTCTCGTCGAACTTGCCGCCGAGCTCCTGGATGACGCCGGCCTCGACCAACGGTCCGACGTGGTCGAGCACCGTCCACAGCAGCTGCGGCTGAGCATCCGGGCTGAGCGCGGTGTTGACCATGTCCTCGCGCAGCAGCTCGACGTCCTTGTTGACGACCTCGAAGGTGACGTTGGCATGGAGTGCGGTGTAGTCATCGGCCAGGGCCTGGACGAAGTCGATCTGCGGATCGCCCTCCTTGGTCCAGAGCTCGATGGTGATGTCGCCGGTCGGGAACTCCTCCCCGGCAGACGCAGCGGCCGATTCCGCCGGCTCCTCTGATGTGGTCAGCTCTCCGCCGCAGGCCGAGACCACGAGGGCCAGCGCGGCGAACGGGATAAACCTGGATGCGCGTCTACGAGTCATCTGCGTGAACTACCTCATCTGGGTGAAGGTCGATGGTGAGTAGGCATGTCAGGGCGCAGCGGCACCTCCTCTGCTTCGGTCGGCTGCAGGCAGCACGGATGTGGTGTTGGGTGGCGCGGTCGACCCGCGCACGACAAGTCGGGTGGGCAGGACTTCATGGGTTGCGGCGCGGCCGTCGGCCGCGCCGATGGCGTCGATCAGCCGGGTCGCAGCGAGCCGCCCCTTCTCGCGGATCGGTTGATGGACCGTGGTCAGGCGTGGCGAGACCCACGAGGCAGCCTCGATGTCGTCGAAGCCGACGACCGACAGCTCCTCGGGCAGGTGCATCCCGGCATCGATGGCCGCGTTCATGACGCCGATGGCCGTCACGTCGCTCATCGTCATGATGGCGCTCGGCAGGCCGGCCTCCACGAACGCATCGAAGGCGGCGCGACCGCCCTCTTCGGAGACGGGCGCGGAGACGATGCGGAGCCGCACCGGGCCTTCGCCGTTGCTCGAAAGGCCGAAGCCCTCGCGCAGGCCGGCCAGCCGCCGCCCCGAGATGCCGTGCTGCTCGTCGACCGGGCTGTCCGGATGCGCCGCGATCAGGACGACGCCCACGTCCCGATGGCCGAGCTCGGCGAGGTGCTTCGCGGCGGCGCGCGTGCCGGAGGCGTCGTCGATCGCGATCACGGCGGCGTCCTCCCAGCCCTCCACGTCGAGCGCCACGATGGGCAGGCCGGCCCGGCGCACCTGGTCGATCTCCGGATGCTCGGCCGAAAGGCCGAGCAGGATCAGGCCGTCGACCAGCGCGCCCTCGACTGCGGTGGCGATCGAGCCGTGGACGGGCGGCACGATGACGACGGCGATGCCCTGGGCGTCGCAGACGTCGCCGATTCCGCGCATCAGCTCGGGCAGGAACGGATTGGCGAAGATGTCGTGGGTGGACTGCGGCACCACCAGCCCGACCTGCTGCGTCCGGCGGGCGGCCAGGCGGCGGGCAATCGGGGACGGCCGGTAGCCCAGGTCGTTTGCCGCCGCCAGGATGCGCTGGCGGGTGTCGACGTTCAGGTGCTCGGGCTGGTTGAATGCAAACGAGACGGCGGTCTTGCTGACGCCTGCTCGCTGCGCCACGTCACCGATGCGTGGTCGCGCCACGAGGGTGCCCTCCTCCTGAACCGGTTTAGTGAACCGGTTTAGGCGGTGAAGGATACGGAGCCGCGCGGTCGCTTGTCAAGGGCAATTTCCATCGCCGCTGCTAGGATCGGCGGCATGCGCGAGGCACCGCTTCCGGTTCGGCTCTGGTTCGGCTGGGCATTCCTGCTGCTGGCCGTGACAGGCATCCTCTTGCCGCGGATCGTGAGCTTCGTCGACTTCAGCGAGCGGGCTCCGTTCAGCCTGCTCGGGATCTTCATGATGCTGGAGCTGGCGGCGGTGCTCTTCGGCATCACCGTTGCGCTGCAGCGCAAGCGAATCGCGCATCGATTCGCGCTCGGGATCGCCGCGCTGGCGGTGCCGATCCTGGCCGGCCTTCCGCCCGCCCTGCTCCAGCTGCCCGCAGACTCCGCGCGCGGCTGGTACGCCCTGACCGTGCCGCTTGGCCTGCTGATCAGCGCGGTCCTCGTCATCGGCCTGCTGCGGCCCACGGCACGAGCCTGGTTCAGTGAGGACTGAACGGGCGGCTGCCTATACTGGCCCCCGTGCTCCAGCAGGCAGGATGACCGCAACCGCCACCCGCACCATGCGCGCCCTGGCCAAGACTCGGCCGGAGCCCGGGGCCGAGCTGATCGAGCGCCAGGTCCCGACTCCCGGGCCAGGCGAGGTGCTCCTCCACATGGAGGCGGCGAGCATCTGCGGCACCGACTACCACCTCTTCCGCTGGGACCCCTGGGCGCGCGAGGTTCTTCAGCCACCGATCATCCTGGGCCACGAGCTGGCCGGAACGGTGGCCGCCAGCGGGGCCGGCGTGACGCGGGTCCGCGACGGCGATCTCGTCGGCGTGGAGAGCCACATCGTGGACTGGACCTGTGCCCAGTGTCGCGCCGGGAACATGCACCTGTGTCGCAACCTGAAGGTGATCGGCGCGCACGTGGACGGCGGGTTCGCCGAGTACGTCGTCATCCCCGAGACGAACGCCATCGAGTCGAACGGGCTCGAACCGGCGGTCGTCGCCCTCCAGGAGCCGATGGGCAACGCCGTTCACGCCGCCTTCGTCGAGCCGATCGAGGGCCGAACCGTGCTGGTCACCGGCTGCGGACCCATCGGTCTCTGCACCGTGGGCATCGCCAGGGCGGCCGGCGCCGCGCTGGTGATCGCCACCGACGTCGAGGCCTATCGGCTCGAGCTGGCGCGCACCATGGGCGCCGACGTGACGCTCGACGCGAGCGCCGCCGACACGCAGGAGCGCATCTCAGCCGCCACCGGTGGCGACGGCGTGGACGTGGTGCTCGAGATGAGCGGCGCCCAGCCGGCCCTCGACCAGGGCCTGCTGGCCGTGACGCGGGGCGGTCGCATCAGCCTGCTGGGCATCTTCGGAGAGCCCCCTCGGGTCGACCTTTCCGACCTCGTCATCCAGAAGGGCGTGCGCCTGTACGGCATCTACGGGCGCCGCATCTACGACAGCTGGGAGCGGACCCAGGCGCTGCTTCGTTCCGGCACCCTTGACGTGTCGCCCATCCTGACCCATCGCTTCGACCTGGCCGACTGGGAGCGCGGCTTCGAGCTGATCGCCTCGCGGCACGCGGGAAAGGTGGTGCTCCTGCCATGACCGATACCCTCACCGGCGCGACTGGCGCGACCGCCCGATCGCGGGACCCGCTCGCCTTCCTTGAGGCCGAGATCGAGGAGCTGAAGGCCAAGGGCCTGTTCCGGCGGCTGCGGGTGGTGCAGAGCGAGCAGCGCAGCCGCTGCGTGATCGACGGGCGCGAGGTGATCACGCTGTCGAGCAACAACTACCTCGGCCTCAACACGCATCCAAGGCTGCGCGATGCGGCCATCGAGGCGGTTCGTCGCTTCGGCGCCGGGTCGGGGGCCGTGCGCACCATCGCCGGCACCATGAGCCTGCACGAGGAGCTTGAGGCCCGGCTGGCGCAGTTCAAGCAGGTCGAGGCGGTCCTCACCTTTCAGTCCGGTTTCACCGCGAACACCGGCGTCATCCCGATCCTGGCGCCGGACGGCGCCGCGATCGTCTCGGACGCGCTCAACCACGCCAGCATCATCGACGGCATCCGGCTGACCAAGGCGGAGCGCAGGATCTTTCCGCACGCCGACATCGATGCGCTGCGCAGCGCCCTGGGAGAGGTCCGCGCCGCCCCGGGCGGCGCCGATCGGGTCGTCCTGGTGATCACCGACGGCGTGTTCAGCATGGACGGCGACATCGCTCAGCTGCCGGAGATCGTCGAGGCCGCGGAGGATGCGGAGGCGATCGTGATGGTCGACGACGCCCATGCGTCCGGTGTCCTGGGCCGCAATGGCCGGGGGAGCGTCGACCACTTCGGGCTGCACGGCCGCGTGCAGGTCCAGGTCGGGACGCTCTCGAAGGCGATCGGGGTGCTGGGGGGCTACGTCGCCGGCCCCGCCAGCCTGCGCGTGATGCTCGAGCATCGGTCACGGCCGTTCCTCTTCTCGACCTCGCATCCGCCGGCGGTGGCCGCCGCCTGCCTCGCGGCGATCGAGGTACTGGAGGACGAGCCGGAGCTGATCGAGCGCCTCTGGCAGAACGCCCGCTTCTTCAAGGCCGGGCTGGCGCGGCTCGGCTTCGACATCGGTCATTCGGAGACGCCCATCACGCCGGTCATCGCCGGCAGCGGAGCGCTGGCCATGAAGCTCTCCGATCGGCTCTTCGAGGAGGGCGTCTTCGCCCAGGGCATCGGCTTCCCCACCGTCCCCGACGACCGCTCTCGCGTGCGGACGATCGTCACCGCCGAGCACAGCCGCGACGAGCTGGAGGCCTGCCTGGCCGCGTTCGAGAAGGTGGGCCGCGAGCTGGCCCTGATCTAGACCGACATCGCCCGGTGCGTTCGAGCACCAGATCTCTGGCCGAACCACCGCGCGCGGTGTACCGTGACGCCCTCGACGGCGTGCGGCTGCCCACACCAGCGAAAGGTGCCCGACCTTCGATGCGCGAGCGACCTCTGAACACGTTCCTGGTCCAGGCCCTTCGCGATGCCGAGCTGCGCCGACCGGCGGGGGCTGTGCCGCGTGCCGCCGAGGCCGAGGCCGGCGTCGACGAGCTCGCGGTCGCAGCGGCCAATGGCAGCGTCGAGGCCGTCGGCAGGCTGTACGACACGCTCGTTGGCCCCATCTACCGTTACGTCGCAGTCCGCGTTCGCAGCCGCGAGGACGCGGAAGACCTCACCCAGCTGGTCTTCGAACGGATCGTCGCCAGCCTGCCGCGCTACCGCCACCAGGGCCGCCCATTCGAGGCCTGGGCATTCCGGATCGCCCGAAACGCCGTGATCGACCACGTCCGCCGGCAGCGGTCCCACGAGCCGCTGGACGACGGCCACCAGGCCATTGAGGGCGATGGCCTGGAGGCGATCAGCCTGCGCGGCGAGGAGATCCGCGAGCTGCGCCGCGCCATCGCGCTCCTGACCACGGATCAACAGGAGGCGCTGGCACTGCGCTTCGCCGCCGGCCTCTCGGCCGAGGAGGCGGCGCAGGTCATGGGCCGGCGCGCGGGGACGGTCAGGGGCCTCACCTTCCGGGCGATCGCCAATCTCCGGCGCCGGATGAACGGCGACGGCGGCGGGCCGAGCCGATGAACCGCCTGGGAGTGGCCGGCCGCGGCGCGTGGGCGCCGCTGGACGAGGCGTTTGCGGAGAACCTGGAGCGCAGCCTCCGACGACTGGAGCCGGACGCCATGTATCGCCGCCGCCTGCGTGGCGAGGTCCTGAACCGTCACGTCGCCATGCGCGAGGGGCTCGTGCAGCCGCCGAGGCGGCTCCGCGAGATGGGCGCCCTGGGGCGCGGGGTGCTGTACGCCTCGCTGGCCGTGGCGATCGCCGCCAGCACCGCCGGCGCCGCCGCGGCGGAGAGCCTGCCCGGGGATCCCCTCTACCCGGTCAAGCTGCAGTTCGAGGAGATCCGCCTGCAGATCGCACCACCGGCGATGCGCGCCGACCTGATGGCGATGGCGCTCGGCGAGCGCCTCGACGAGCTCGAGGAGCTGGCGCGAGCCGGCAGGTGGTCGCAGATCGCCGGGGTGGCCCAGGCCGTGGCAGAGGCGGAGGAGCGCCTGGCCGGCGCGCTCAGCGCCCCCGGGCAGATGGCGGTCGAGGAGCTGTCGAAGCACGTCGCCGTGCTGGAGGCGCTCGTCGATACCGCGCCGGCACACGCCCAGGACGGCCTCCAGCAGGCGATCCAGGCCGCCACCTCGCCGGGCAAGGCGCAGGAGGCGCACGAGGCGCAGCCGAGCCGTCCACCGGAGGCGGGACCGCCCTCCACTCCGGGATCGGGTGGCCAGGAGCGGCAGCCGCCGCAAGGCGACCAGGGACCCCAGAAGGCACCCAAGCCCGCATCCTGAGCACTCCCCTGGACACAAACAGAGGACGGGGTAGAGGCGAACCCCTACCCCGTCCCTGCCAGGGGGGCTGGATGAATGACCGATGGGCCGGCGTGCCGCCGACCCATCGGCCTTGTCCCTTTGCTCAGCGGCGCCGTCGCGCCGCCCGCACGTTGGCCAGTGCCAGCGTGCCCAGTGAGCCGAGGAAGAGGACCACCATCAGCTCGACCGGGATCGAGATCGGCTCGCCGTTCGGGCCATGCACGATCGCCGTGTTCGGGACCGATGGGGCCGGGGTCGACGTCCCGGCCAGCTCGCTCTCGGAGGTGACCCGGATCGAGTCCTGACCCTGGTCGGGCGCGGTCTCGTTCGAGTCGATGGTCGCCACGTTGACGATCGGGCTCGTCTCCGGAGCATCCGGATCGACGGTGGTCACGAAGCTCACGCTGCCGCTCGCGCTGAGCGTCCCGAGGTTCCACGTGATCACGCCGACGGCGAACGTCCCGCCGTTGCTGGCGCTCACGAAGTTGAGGAATCCGGGCAGCGGGTCGGTGATCACCGCGTTGGTGACCGGCCCGTTGGTCAGCGTGTAGGTCAGCGTCCAGGTGACCGTCGCCGGCGTCACCGACAGCACGTTGCCGTCAGAGTCGAAGACGAAGTGGACCACCTCGGTGCTTGCCGCCTTGTCGACCACCAGGGTCGGGACGCGCACCGTCACGGTCGAGTCATCGTCGCACTCGGGCGCGATGCTCCCGGCGTTCGGGCACTGGCTGTTCGGGCTGGTCACGGTTGCCAGGTTGACCAGGCTGGCACCTTGCGCGGTGCCGGCGCTGACCGCGGCCTGGTACGTCAGCGCGTAGCTGCCGTTGGCCAGGTCGCCCAGGTTCCAGGTGATCGTCCGGGTCGCCCCGGAGTAGACGCCGCCGTTGCTGATGCTCGTCGGAGCATCGAGCCCGGCCGGCAGCTTGTCGGTCGCCACCACGCCCTCGGCTGGGCCGTCACTCACCGTGACGGTGACGGTGTAGGACACCACCGTGCCCGGCAGGACCGGGTTCGGCTGGTTGTTGACCTTGATGACCGAGATCGTTGGGCACTTGACCGTGATGGACGCCTCGGCCGGGCCGACCCGGTCGTCGTTGTCCGCGTCGGCGAACGCGTCGTTGTCCAACGTGCCGCAGTCGGCACGATCGGTCACGCCCGAGATCCGGATCTGCTTGCCGTTCGCCATGCTCGTGGCCGGAAGATCTCCGAACTGGCAGTCGGCCGACCAGTGCACGGGCTGGCCCGGTACCGCACTGCTTGAGACGCTGCACGCGTCGTCGGCATCGCCGTTCAGGAGCTGGATGGTCCAGTTCACATCGTCCGGCAGCTCGTCATGGAAGGTTGCGCCGAAGGCCGTGCCGGGACCGGAGTTCCAGACGACCATGGTGTAGCTCGCCGTCTCGCCGGCGTCGATCGGGCTCTTGTCGGCCACCTTGGTGACGTTCATGCCCGGGCACTCGACCGTCGTGTCGGCGCTCGGCGTCAGGTTCGGGTGGTTGTCGCTGGTGATGGTGGCCACGTTGTGGTACAGCCCACAGCTTGCGGCCGCCGTGTCACTCACGACGTGGACGCTGGCCGACGCGCCCGGGGCAAGGTCGCCGAAGTGACAGGAGAGCATCTCCGCCCCAGGGGCGCCCAGGATCTGGCAGGTGCCAGGACCCGCGTAGGCAGGCAGGATGGCCCAGTCGACGCCGCTGCCGGCCGGCAGCGGGTCATTCAGGTCCACGTCGTACGCGGTCCCGGTAGCGGCCAGGTCGGCGTTCGAGACCGTGATCGTGAAGCCGATGTCCTGACCGGCTGACACGACGGCGTCATCGGCCTCCTTGACGGCATCAAGGTCCGGGCACTCGACCACGATGCTGTGCTCGTCCGAGTTGTTCGCCAAGTCTTCCTCGGCCTCGTTCGAGGCAGAGGCCGAGGCAAGGTTGTCGAGCTCACCGCAGTCCTCGATCTCGGTGTCGGCCTCCACGCGGATGGTGAAGGAGGCACCGTCGGCGAAGAACTCCGGCGTGGTGAGCTCGTTCAGGGCACAGGTCAGCGCGACTCCGTTGAGCTCGCAGAAAGCCGGCGCCTCCGCCAGCGTCCAGCCGTTCTGGACGTCCGGCAGGGTGTCGGTGAACTCGAAGTCGTACGCGTCGCCATCACCGATGTTGCTGACCGTGATCTCGAAGAAGACCAGGTCGGTGGCATTCACCGTTCCGGAGCCGGTCTTGTCGACCACGATGTCAGGGCAGTTGATGGTGATCTGCACGCCCTGACCCGCCGGGTGGCTCGCGCCCGAGCCGGCGTTGTCCGACGTGAAGGTCGCGCGGTTGATGACCGACGGGCAGTCATCCGCGTCGGTCAATCCCGAGACGGTGACGCTGAAGGTCGTACCCGACGCGATGGTCAGCGGACCACAGGTCAGGACACTGCCCGCGATCGAGCAGTCGTCGCTGGCCTCCGACCAGCTGATGCCGGACGGCAGCGTGTCGCTGATGACGACGCCCTCGGCATCGCCATCACCACTGTTCTCGACCTCGATGCTGAAGGAGACCTGATCTCCGGCGTTCACCACCGGGGTGGTGGTGGTCTTGTCGATCTGCAGCTCCGGGCAGGTCACGGTGATCAGCCCGGTGTCGGAATCGGAGCCGTCGTTCTGGGTCTCAGCCGAGGCCTCGTTCGGCAATTCGCCACAGTCGGCCAGGGTGGTCGTGGTCACCACGCGCACCCAGTCCTGGTTGCTCGGGGCCGTCACGCCGCCCAGGGTCGTGGGACCGCAGGTCAGCGTCTGCTGCTCGCCGGGATCACCGGTGATGACGCAGCCGACCAGGGTCGCGTCGTCGATGGTCCAGCCGTTGCTGACGATCGGCAGCTCGTCGAAGACGACGAGACCGCGCGCTTCGCCGTTGCCGTTGTTGGTGACCAGGATCGTAAAGCTGGCGATGGCGCCCGCGTTCACCTGGCCGTCATCAGGGCTCTTCTCGAGGTCGATATCGGCGCACTTGACGGTGATGTCACCGGCGTCGGAGGCCGGGTCGGTGTTCGAGCCGTCGGCGGTGGCCAGGTTCTCGAGGAGGTGGCAGTCGTCGGGATACGAGGCGGTGGTGCTGACCGTGACCGTGCGGCTCGCGTCGTCGGCGAGGTTCTCGGGTCCACAGCTCAGCGTCTGGGGGTCTCCGGGGTCACCGCTGATGGTGCAGGCGCCGAGCCAGTTCTCCGAGTCCACGCTCCAGCCGTTGGCCACGGCGGGCAGCGGGTCGGTGAGCGTGACGGCCAGGGCCGTTCCCGGCCCGTTGTTGGTCGTCACCATCGTGAAGCTTGCTGGGTCGCCGGCTTGCGCCTCTCCGTCATCTGGCGTCTTGACGACGACCAGGACCGGATGTGGCGGGTCGCGGAAGGCCGATGCCGGCGACGCGGTCTGGCCGCTCAGCACGACGTCCTGGAACGCCGGGCTGGGCAGGTCATAGCCCGCCGGGGCAACGGTCTCCGTGATCCGATAAGTTCCGAGGAAGAGGTCAGTGACGAGCAGCTCGCCAGCGTCCGCATCCTCGTCGTTTAGGCCGTTGTCGACCACCGTCAGCGGCCCGAAGACGGTGCCGGAGATGCCGGCGAGGGTGAAGGTCGCGCAGCACAGCTTGGCGCCGGTCTCGGCGTCGAGCTTCTGCCAGCTGATATCGCCAAGGCCGTTGGTGAACGGCCCGAATGTGACCGAACCGTTGTCGACGACCGTCTGCGCCGGTGCGCAGGCGGGGTTGGCCAGGATGTAGCCGACCGGGGCGGCCGTCTCACAGACGGTGTACGTGCCGGGCTCCACGTCGCTGAGGTGGATGACGCCGGGCGCCGAATTGTCATCCGGTGCCGAGTTGTCCGTGACGCTCAGCGTGCCGAGACCGTCGAATGGATCCGGCGAGACACTGAAGGTGGCCCCGCCGAGGGGCTGCTGGTGCTCGTCCTGCTTGAGGATCGTGATCTCGCCGCAGGTGTTGAAGTTCACGGGCAGCGGATCGATGCGGTCCTTGAGGTCGGCGCTGAAGGAGTTCGACGAGCGGCTCTTCGTGAAAAGGCTGCCGAATGACTTGCAGCTGCCGCCCAGGATGTCGCTCAGGTTGAGTGCTGCCTCACCGAAGGTGCCGGTCGTCAACGTGACGTCGCCGCTCACGCAGTCGGTCACATCGGAGCCATTCACCGATCCCTCCGCCAGCCCACTGGCGTCCAGATCGACGACGTTGATCCACTGGCCCTTGTTCGGCGGGGTGCTGGTCGGGTCGGGCTGATCGTTAGTGCCGGAGCTCCATGTCCGCAGCTCCAGGTTGACCGAATAGCCGCCCTGCGAGCCGGGGTTGGCCTGGAAGTCGAAGGTGACCAGCAGGTCGCCATCGGTCCGGATCTTGGTCACGCCGTTCGAGCTGACCTGATCGGACTGGTTGAACTCGAAGTCGATGGTGCTGGTGCCGGTGGAGTCGGCGCGGATCCAGGCGAGATAGACGAACAGGTCGCCGTTGATGGTCTCGCTGGCGACGTACTCGCGCAGGAGGTCGTCCTTGTTGTTCGGAATCGTGCCGAGGGACAGCGTCGGGACGTCGCTGTCCTCCTTGTTGTTGCTGCTGGAGAAGGACGTGTCGGTCGCGCCACTCAGTGTGTCGAAGCCCTCGTCGCGGTTGGGCGCCGGCGTACACCAGTCGGTCTCAAGCGCGCCGTTGTCGACTAGGTTGCCGTCGGTGGCGTTGAACGAAGTTCCGCTCAGCGCGGCGACCGGCGATGTCTGTGCCAGCGGGGCGAGCGGTCCAATGACCAGGTTGATGAGGAATGCGAGAAGTACGGGAAACGCGCGGAAGGAGTTCGCACGAGAATTCATCTGGATGCCCCCTTGGCACCTGCGGCGGTCGCCTGCCTGCGACCTGTTGGATTCAATCGATCGGGGTTGACTCCGTTTCGGAGCCCGACGGGCCGCCCGGGGACTCTGGCGGTCCAGGAACGGAGGACGACGAGGGCAGGTCCGTCGGCCGATCCGTGGTGGGTTCCGATATGCAGCTGGTGCCTCGCTCCAGAGCTGGGCATCCGGTCCGTCCCTTCTGGCGACCGCCCGTTAAGCGGTCGCGCTATCGGTCTCGTCCGATCGGGACGCCAGCCCCCTGGAGGTCTATCGATCGGCTACCGCGACGTGCGGTAGGCCGACGGTACTATCCGATTTGACCGATGCCTAGTACCTCGGGGTGCTCGGTTTTGTGTGGAGCGTAGGGGTCCCGGGGGGTGAGGTGAAGAACAGGGCGGCCGCTTTGGTGTCTGCCGTCAACGCAATTGGTGGGACCCCAGTACCACGTGCCGCTGGTACCCCGGTACCAGGCACGCGAAGGGCCCCCGGTTGCCCGGGGGCCCTTCAGAGGAGACCGGCTCGGTCGTCAGGTCAGCTGCGGTTGCGGACCGTCCTGACGTTCGCGTAGGCGAGCGTGCCCAGCGAGGCCAGCAGCAGCAGACCGAAGACCATCGTCGGCAGCGGGCTCGGTCCGCCCTCCGTCCCCATGGCCGTGTTCGGCTGGCTGGCGGCCGGCGTTCCGGTCGCTGCCTGGACCGACTGCTCAGGCACTGGCGTCGGCGTCGGCGTCGGCGTGGCCTGAACCTGCTGAGTCGGGGTCGGCGTCGGGGTCGGCGTCGGGGTCGGCGTCGGGGTCGGCGTCGGGGTCGGCGTCGGGGTCGGCGTGGGGGT
>Ga0214471_10000804_pt1 | contig 25461 bp, 24 predicted proteins | sample RVTome_5_FD_207665 | JGI IMG/M metagenome (GOLD analysis project Ga0214471, IMG submission 207665) | Soil microbial communities from uranium-contaminated site in the Upper Colorado River Basin, Wyoming, United States - RVT142D155 | ecosystem: Environmental > Terrestrial > Soil > Contaminated >... | reverse complement strand
CGACCAGGCCGTGCGCGCGTCGGGACGCCCCAGGAGCGCGAGCGTCAGCAGGAACGCGAGCGCCGCCACCACCGCCCGCACGGGCGGCCGGTGGACGAACCGCAGGCAGAGCGCCATGCCGACGGCGAACCAGACGACGGGCGGCGTCCCGAGCGCCGAGAGCGTCCAGAAGAGCGCCAGACCCGCCAGACTCCCCGCGACGTTCAGCGAATACGCGGTGAGCGGGCTGAACGCGCCGAAGAGCCGGCCCATGACCTGTCCGGGCACCGCAAAAAACAGGCTGGTGAACGCAAAGACGAGGAGGAGCACGGTGAGGAAATGGAGGCCGCCGGACTCGTACGAGCCCAAGAGATGCTCCGCCTGGGAATCGGCCGCCACCGGCACGTGCGCGAACCCCACGCCGACGGCGACGAGGACGAGCAGCATGACCGGCAGCGCCGGCACGAGATCCAACCGGGACTGCGCCGCGAAACAGCCCAGGCCCAGGCCCAGGAACGCCGAGAGCAGCACCAGATTCGCGAAATAGGCCACGACCTGGATTTGGGTGGGCAGCCAGCGGATGAACAGGAGCTCGAAGTACAACGCGAGCGCGCTGACGAGGACGAGTTCCAGGATGTTCGCGCGCCGTTTCGTCATGGAGCCCCACGGGCGTTCCGCATCCCCGCATTGAGGGCGCCCGGGGGGCGGAATCCCGCGCGAGCGCCGCCGTCCGCGCCAGACTGACGCGAGCCGAGGGATGGAGCCCCACGGGCATTCCGCATCCCCGCATGGAGGCCGCCCGTGGGGCGGAATCCCGTGCGAGCGCCCCTGACCGCGCCGGACTGACGCGAGCCGAGGGATGGAGCCCCACGGGCATTCCGCATCCCCGCATGGAGGCCGCCCGTGGGGCGGAATCCCGTGCGAGCGCCCCTGACCGCGCCAGGCTGACGCGAGCCGAGGGATGGAGCCCCACGGGCGTTCCGCATCCCCGCATGGAGGCCGCCCGTGGGGCGGAATCCCGCGCGAGCCCACCCCGCCGCGGCGGGGTGGGGCGAGTCGAGGGATGGCGCCCGAGGGTCCGAAGGCCGGTTAGTCCGCCTCGGCCTTCGGCCGGGGGCGGCCCATCGCGTGCGTCGCGTGCCCGTAGAACACCTCCGCGCACTCCATGAGCGTTTCCGAGAGCGTGGGATGCGGATGCACCGATTCCGCGAGATCCCTGGCCGTCGCGCCCATCTCGATGGCGAAGACGCCTTCGCCGATGAGCTCGCCCGCCCCGGCGCCGACGATGCCGACGCCGAGGATGCGCTCGGTGTCAGGCTCGATGATCAGCTTCGTGAGCCCGTCCGTCCGGTCGAAGCTGAGCGCCCGTCCGGACGCGGTCCAAGGGAACTTCGCCACCTCGACTCTGACGCCCTTCTCCCGCGCCTCCTGCTCCGTGAGGCCGCACCAGGCCACCTCGGGATCGGTGAAGACGACGGCGGGGATCACGATCCGCTCGAACGCGCTGGATTCCCCCGCCAGCACCTCGACCGCGACCCGCGCCTCGCGCGCGGCCTTATGCGCGAGCATCATCCCGCCGGCCACGTCGCCGATGGCCAGGAGTTTGGGGTCCTCCGTCCGCTGCTGGGCCGTCACCTTGATGAACCCCTTCTCGTCGCGCGTCACCGCGGTGTTCTCAAGCCCCAGGTCGTCGCAGTTCGGCGCGCGCCCGACGGAGACGAGCACGCGGTCGAACAGCTCCTCCTTCTTCTGCTGCCCGCCGAGATCCATGACCACCTTGATCTTTTTGCCGCTGGTGGCCATCTTGAGCACCTTGGCGCCCAGGCGCACTTCCTGGAACGCGCGCTCGGCGTACCGCATGACCGGGCGCACGAGATCCGCGTCCGCGCCCGCCAGAATGGACGGCAGCGCCTCCGCGAGCACGACGCGGCTGCCGAGCGCCGCGTACACGGTGCCCAGCTCCATGCCGATATAGCCCCCGCCGATCACCAGGAGATCCTGCGGAACGTCCTCAAGCTCCAGCGCCTCGTTGGAGGTCATCACGCGCGGGTTGCCGAGATCGAACGCCGCCGGGATCGCCGGTTTGGATCCGACCGCGATGATCGCGTGCTCATATTCGAAGTACCGCTGGCCCCCCGCGGTTTCGACGCGCAGCAGCGCGGAATTCTCGAAGTACCCCCGCCCCCGGATCATCTCAACACCGCGGCGCTTCCCGAGCCCTTCGACGCCCTGGGCGAGCTTGTCCAGCATGCCTTCCTTCCACGCCCGCATGCGCGCCAGATCCAGCGCCGGCGGCTGAAACGTGATTCCGCGGGCGTGCGAGTCCCGCGCTTCAGTCATCAGCTTCGAGGCGTGCAGGAGCGCCTTGGAGGGGATGCAGCCCCGGTTCAGGCAGACCCCGCCCAGCCGCGCGTCCATGTCGATGAGGGTGACGCGCGTGCCGCGGTCCGCCGCATAGAACGCGGCGGCGTAGCCGCCCGGTCCGCCCCCCACGATGACGAGTTCGGTCTTGGTCGCTTTCATTCACCTCGTCCCGCGTTTGCGAGCGGATGTCCCGGCGCGGGCGCCCTTGACCGCGCCCGGTCGGGCCGGCGCCGCCTCGCGCTCATCGAACCCTTCCAGCGCCTCGGCCAGCGTCCGGATGAACCGGGCCGCGCTCGCCCCATCGATCACGCGATGATCATACGACACCGCCAGCGGCAGCAGCGTCCGCGGCTGCACCTTGCCGTCCCGCACGACCGGAACGGCACCGCCGCGTCCCACCCCCAGGATGGCCACCTCGGGCCGGTTGATGATGGGGGTGAAGTGGGCGCCCCCGATGCCGCCCTGGTTCGAGATCGTGAACGTGCCCCCCTGCAGCTCCTCGGCGCTCAGCTTGCGCTGGCGGGCCTTCTCCGCAAGCGCGTCGAGTTCCTTGGACAGCTCGAAGAGGCTCTTCTTATCCGCGTCCCGGATGACGGGGACGATCAGGCCGGCGTCGGTGTCCACGGCGATGCCGAGATGGTAGTACGACTTGACCACCAGGGCTTCCGCCGCCTCATCCAGGCTCGTGTTGAACACGGGGTGCGCCTTCAGCGCCGTGACGGCGGCCTTGATGAGGAACGGCGTCAGCGTGAGGCGCGTGCCCCGGCGCTCGTACGCCGGCGCGTGCGCCTTCCGGATGCGCATGAGCGGCGTGATGTCCGCCTGGTCGAACTGCGTCACGTGCGGGATCGCCGCCCAGGATTCCGACATCCGGCGGGCGATGGTCTTGCGCAGCGAGGACAGCGGCTGCGCGGCGACCGGGCCCCACTTCGAAAAGTCCATCGTCACGGGAGCCGGATGCGCCGCTCCGCCGGCCTGCTCCGCCCCGCGGATCAACCGCTGCACGTAGCCGCGAAGATCGGCGATGAGGACCCGCCCGCCCCGTTCGCTGCCCCTCACGCGGGCCAGGTCGATGCCGAGCTCCCGCGCGACCTTGCGCACGGTGGGCGAGGCCGCCTGCGGCAGGCCGGCCGCCACCGCCTGGGAACTCACGGCGGGCCCGGCCAGCGGCTGCGGCGCCTGGGCCTTGGGGGAGGACTCCGGCCGCGCGGCGGGCGCCGGCGGCTCAGGCGCCTGCGGCGCCTGGGCCCGGCCGACCCCCTCGAGCGTGATCAGCTTGTGCCCGACGGAGATCTTCTCGCCCTGTGTGACGTGGATGGCGCTCACCCGCCCCTCGGACGGGGACGGGATGGGCGCTACGGCCTTCTCGTTTTCCAGCTCGAGGATCGTCTGGTCGCGCTTCAGCGTCTCGCCGACCTTCACCAGGATGTTGACGACGGTGCCGCTGTCGGCGCCTTCGCCGAGCTGGGGAAGCCTGATGTCCATGCGTGGTCCTTTCATCTCGGGCGCCTTACAGAACGGCCGGCGCCGCCTTCTCCGGATCCACCCCGAGATCGCGGATGGCCCCGGCGACCGCGTCCGGCGTGACCTGGCCGCGCTTCGCGAGCGCGTAGAGCGTGGCGATCACGACCGATTCCGCGTCCACTTCGAAAAAGCGCCGCAGATGCTCCCGGGTGTCGCTTCGCCCGAAGCCGTCCGTGCCCAGCGTCGTGAGCCCCCCCGGCACCCAGGGCGCGATCTGGTCAGGCACGATTTTCATGTAATCCGACACCGCGACGAACACCCCCTGCTCGGCCTCCAGCACGCGCTCGACGTGCGCGCGACGCGGAGGCTCGGCCGGATGCAGCATGTTCCACCGCGCCGCCTGCAGCGCCTCCACCCGCAGCTGCCGGTAGCTCGGGGCGCTCCAGACGTCGGCCGACACGCCGTAGCGCTCTCCCAGGATCTCCTGGGCCTTGAGCGCCTGCAGGATGAGCGGGCCGCTGCCGAAGAGGTGCGCCCTGAGCGGCGTCGCGCCGCCCGGGGCCGGCCGGAACTTGTAAAGGCCGCGCAGAATGCCCGCTTCGGCGCCTTCGGGCATTTCGGGCATCGCGTAATTCTCGTTGCCCAGCGTGAGATAATAGAAGACGTCCTCGTCCTCCCGGTACATGCGGCGCAGGCCGTCCTGGACGATGACCGCGATCTCGTACGCAAACGCGGGATCGTACGCTTGGATCGTCGGCACCGTGCTGGCCGCCAGATGGCTGTGCCCGTCCTGGTGCTGCAACCCCTCGCCGTTCAGGGTCGTCCGCCCGGCGGTCGCGCCGAGCAGAAACCCCCTGGCTCGGCTGTCCGCAGCTGCCCAGATGAGGTCCCCCACCCGCTGAAAGCCGAACATCGAATAGAAGATGTAGAAGGGGATCATCGTGAGGCCGTGCGTCGCGTGGCTGGTTCCGGCCGCGATGAACGACGACATGGACCCTGCCTCGTTGATGCCCTCCTCCAGGAGCTGGCCGTCCTTCGTTTCGTTGTAGAAGAGCAGATGCTCCCGGTCCACCGGCTCGTAGAGCTGGCCCTTCGGGGCGTAGATGCCGAAGGAGCGGAAGAGCGCGTCCATGCCGAACGTGCGCGCCTCGTCCGGGATGATCGGCACGACGCGCCGTCCGAGCTCCTGGTGGCGCATCAGCTTGCCCAGCAATCGCACGAACGCCATCGTCGTGGAGGCCTGGTGCTCTCCCGAGGACTTGAGGAACTCGTCGTAGAACTCCCGGCCGGGGACCTCCTGGGGATCGGATGTCACCACGCGGGCCGGCAGAAACCCTCCCAGTGCGCGCCGCCGCTCGAGCAGGTACTGCATCTCGGCGCTGTCAGTCGGCGGACGGTAGAACGGCGCCTCCGCGACGTCCTCGTCGCTGATCGGCACCGCGAAGCGCGTGCGGAACTCCCGCAGCTCTTTCTCGTTGAGCTGCTTCTGCTGGTGGGTGATGTTGCGCCCCTCGCCGGCCTCGCCGAGCCCATACCCCTTGATCGTCTTCGCCAGCACCACCGTCGGCGCGCCCCGGTGGGCCGTCGCCGCGCGGTAGGCGGCGTAGACCTTCTGCGGATCATGGCCGCCGCGCAGCAGCTTCTGGATCTGCTCGTCGCTCAGCTGCGACACGAGATCCAGGAGCTCCGGATAGCGGCCGAAGAAATGCTTCCTGGCGTAGCTGCCGGACTCCGCGGAGTACTTCTGATAGTCCCCGTCGACGGCTTCCTCCATCCGCCGCACGAGGAGCCCGGAGGAGTCCGCCGACAGCAGCGGATCCCAGGAGGACCCCCAGATGACCTTGATGACGTTCCAGCCTGCGCCGCGGAAGACGGATTCCAGCTCCTGGATGATCTTCCCGTTGCCCCGCACGGGCCCGTCCAGCCGCTGAAGGTTGCAGTTGACCACCCAAATCAGGTTGTTCAGGTGCTCGCGCCCGGCGAGCGGGATCGCGCCGAGCGTTTCCGGCTCGTCGGTTTCGCCGTCGCCGACGAAACACCAGACGTGCGGCTCCTGTTCGGATTGGAGGAAGCCCCGGGCCTGCAGGTAGCGCAGGAAGCGCGCCTGGTAGATCGACATGATCGGCGCCAGCCCCATCGACACCGAAGGAAACTGCCAGAACGACGGCATGAGATACGGATGCGGGTACGAGGAGAGCCCGCCGCCTTCCGCCAGCTCCTGCCGGAAATGGTGCAGGTGATGCGCCTCGAGACGACGCTCAAGATACGCCCGCGCGTAATTGCCGGGAGTCGCGTGGCCCTGGAAGTAGACCAGGTCCACCGGCCGGCCGCCTTCCCCGCCGCGGAAGAAGTGGTTGAAGCCGACTTCGTACAGCGTGGCGCACGAGGCGAACGTCGAGATGTGCCCCCCCAGGCCGCTGTGGATGCGGTTCGCCTTGACCACCATCGCCATGGCGTTCCAGCGAATCATGCTCTTGATGCGCCGCTCCAGATCCCGGTTGCCGGGATACGGAGGCTCCTGCGCGACCGGGATGGTGTTGATGTACGGCGTCACGAGCCCCGACAGCGGCTCGGGCCGTCCGGCGCGCGTCTCGGTCTCGTTCGCCGCTGCGGGCGTCCTCGATCCCATCATCCTGTCCTCGCCTGTCTCTTGTCGTTCGCGCGCTGCTGACACCGCCGATCCCCCGCCGACGTCCCTTCACGATCGAACCGGACGTCCGCGCCTCCGGACACCCGCGGACTCATCTGCGCCGTAGGAAAGCGCTCATCTGCGCTCTATAATGATGCCGCAACAGCCGGCCCTGATGACCCATGCGATTTCTCGAGCTCACGCTGCCAACGCCCCAGGAGAACCTCGCGTGCGATGAAGCGCTCCTGGACGCCTGCGACGAAGGCGACCCCGTGCCCGTGCTGCGGGTCTGGGAGCCGGGGTCTCCGTTCGTCGTGCTCGGGTACTCCCGGCCCATGGCGGACGAGGCCGATCTCGCCGCCTGCCGCGCGCGAGCCATCCCCGTCCTGCGCCGCGCAAGCGGCGGCGGTACCGTGCTGCAAAGCCCGGGGGGCCTCAACTACGCGCTGATTCTGCCGTTCACCGGACGCGGTCCGCTCGAATCCGTCAGCGGCGCGATGCGCTTCGTCCTGGAAGCGCACCGGCGCGCCCTCGAGCCCCTCCTGGGTTCGCCCGTCGGGCTCCAGGGATATAGCGACCTGACGCTCGGAGACCGCAAGTTTTCAGGCAATGCGCAGCGGCGAAGGCGCCGCGCCGTGCTCATCCACGGATCGTTCTTGCTGAACGCCGACCTGGCGCTGATGACCACGCTGCTTCCGCCGCCGGCTCAGCAGCCCGCGTACCGGAACCGGCGCTCCCATCATGAGTTTCTGACGAATCTCGGCATTCCGGCGGCGCGTCTCATCGCGATCTTGCGGGAAGCGTGGCGCGCGGTGCAGGTGCTCGAGCACGTCCCCGTCGCGAGGATCGAACGTCTGGTCAGGACGCGCTACACCGCGGACGCGTGGACTCGGAAATTCTAACGGGGGTTATTATAGCGATGTTACCGGGTCTCAACAAGCGCGATGCGGGCGGGAATCAGCGACCAAGAACGGGGCATGGGGCGTGGGGCGCGGGGCGCGCCGTGGGGATTACCATGAGACGCTAGAAGAAGAAAGAAGGTAGATGGTAGAAGGTAGAAAAAGCAAGACGACCATTTCGTTCCACCTTCCATCTTCTACCTTCCACCCTCCAACTTCCAGCCCCTACCAGTTCAACGATTGCACGACGTGTCCCTTGCCCCTTGCCCCGTGCCCCTTCCCCTAGGAAGCTTCGTCGATGAGGGGCCTGGTATGGGCGGCGGCGTGCCGCTGGGCGGCCAGCGCTACTTCCGCCAGCAGCTCCCGGGGCTGGAACGGCTTCGTGAGATAGCAGAGCGCGCCGCGCTCGATGGCGTCGGTGATCTGCGACTCCGTCCCGCTCGCCGTGAGCATGATGACCGAGATGTCCCGGGTCTCGGGCTCGCGCTTGAGGCGGTCGAGCACCTGGAGCCCGTCGAGCGCCGGCATGCTCAAATCGAGCAGGATCACGGCCGGATGGGCGTCCCTGGCGAGCCGGAGCCCCTGCGCCCCGTCGGAGGCCGTGAGCACCTGATAGCCCGCCCCCGCGAGCCGCTGTCCCACCAGCTTCAGGATGTGGGGCTCGTCGTCGACCAGCAGCACCGCCTCCGCCGACTGCGGCTCAGCCATCCTACGCCTCCTGCGTCCCGCTCCCCTCGCCCGCCAGCAGCCCACGGACGCGCTCCAGGAGCGTCTCCGCCTTGAACGGTTTGGTCAGATACTCATCCGCTCCCGACTGCATCCCCAGCGCGCGGTCCTTCTCGTGCGCCTTCGCGCTGAACAGCAGCACGGGGATGCCCCGCGTCGCCTCATCCTCCTTCAGGCGGCGGCAGACCTCGTACCCGTTGATCTTCGGCAGCATGAGATCGAGGATGACGAGCTGCGGGCTGGACGCGCGGAACTCGCGCAGCGCCTCTTCCCCGTCCCGCGCGGTCACCACCCGGTAGCCGTCGAGCTCGAGGCGCTTGCCCACCACCTTCACGATGCTCGGCTCGTCATCCACCAGCAAAATCGTCGCGCGCGCGCTCATGCGCCTTCTCCTCCGTCGGGTCCCGCGGCCCGCTCCTCGGCGCAGGCGCGCAGCGACTCGACCCGCTCGCCGTCGCGCGGATACCCCGCGGTGCCGAACCGCGCCCCGGCGGCGTCGGCGCCCAACAATTCGCGCAGCCGGGGAATCATCGCGCGCATGCCGTTCCGATCGGCCGTCGCAAGAATCACGATCCGGTCCGGTTCAAGCGGGATCACGACGTCGCCGTGGTGCACCTGGCCCCGCACCCGCCCCGCCAGCGCCTCCGCGCCCGCCGCGGCGCCGGCCAAATCGATCTCGATCACGCCCAGCGCGCCCAGGTGCCCGCGCCGCGCGAATTCCGACAGCTCCCGGAAACTCTCCTGGAGCGCCTCGCGGGGCTCGTAGACGGGCAGCACGAACGTGAACGTCGCCCCTTTTCCGGGCGCCGACCGGCAGTCGATGCTTCCCTGGTGCAGCTCCACCAGTTCCCGGCACAGCGCAAGCCCCAGACCCGAGCTGCGCACGCGCGCCTCGCCGTCGCCCACCTGCGAGAAGCGCTGAAACAGCTTCGCCTGATCTTCCTTCGCGATGCCCTCACCCGTATCGGCCACCGACACCGCCACCTGCCGGCCGCGCCGCTCGGCGGTGATCCGGATCGCGCCGTCCTCGGGCGTGAACTTGACCGCGTTCGATACCAGGTTGCCCAGCACCTGGATGAGCCGGTTGGGATCGCCGTAGACTTCGGGCACCCCGTCCTCCGGCGCCACCTCGACGCGCCTGCGCCCGGCCAAGGCGCGATAGCTCTGCGCGGTCCGCTCCAGCAGCTCCCCGACCGCCACGCGCCGGCGGAACAGCCGCAGCCGGCCGGCCTCGATCTTCGACAGGTCAAGCAGGTTCGAGATCAGCTCGGTCAGCCGGTCGAGATTCTCGTCCACCGTGCGCAGGAAATCCTGCTGTTCCGCGTTCACCGCGCCCAGCGACCCGTCCATGATCAGGCTGACGCCTTCCTTGATCGCCGTCAGGGGCGTGCGCAGCTCATGGCTGACCTGCGCCACGAACTCGTCCTTCATCGCCAGGCGCTCCTGGAGGCGCTTCACTTCGGCCTCAAGCCCCGCCACCCGCGACCCGGCCTGTTCGTCGCCGCTCATGACCGCGACGTCTTCGCTCCGCGCCGGCGGCGCGACTGCCTTGCCACCCAGGCTTCGAGCTCGCGCGGGCTGAAACGCCACTGCACGCCGATCTTGAATCCGGGCAGCACGCCGCGCTGCGCCAGCCGGTACACCGTCGACTGGTTCACGCCGAACCTGGCCGCCACGTCATCGATGGACAGATATCGCTCCGCCGTCATGGTATGCACCTGTCTCTAAAGCATGCCTGGCTTCGTCTTCGTTTGTCAACAGCGGCAGCTTTCGTCACCGCTCATCATGGTTCGCGATCATTGTCGTATTCTCGTTCCGATCGCCGTTCATCGTCCGGCGCCCATCGTCCGTCGCCACGGCTGGGACAGGGGACACGGGACAAAGGACACGTCGTGCCATAGTTGTGCTGGTAGAAGATAGAAGGTGGACGGTAGAAGGTAGAGGGTGGGGGGTAGAAGGTAGAAGGTGGAAGGTAGAAGATGGAAGGTGGAACGAAATGGTCGTCTTGCTTTTTCTACCTTCTACCATCTACCTTCTTCCTTCTTCTAGCGTCTCATGGTGATCCCCACGGCGCGCCCCTCGCCCCATGCTATAATGCCCGCTCAGATGACGGAACCCAGCCGCGCGGAATTGAAATACCTCATCGAGCGACAGCGCGAGGAGCTGCGCACCCTGAACGAGGTGGGGCGCCTCCTCGGGACGGCGACGGACCCTGAGGAGATCGTGTTGCTCGTCGCGACCTACCTCACGCGGGCTTTTCCGGTGGCGCTGTGCGCGGCGCTGCTGCCGGGCCGGCCCCTGCGGTTCCTCCAAGTCGCCGAGATTTCACAGGTCGAATCGGACGCCGCCGCGCGCGCGATCCGGGACGCCGCGGCCCGGCTGCTCGCCCCGCCCACCCCCGATGAGCGCTTCAGTCCCGACGTGCAGATGCTCGAGGGAGCGGACGGCGAATGGGCGCAGCCCGTGTCCGCCCTGCGCTCATCCGCGATGTTGCCGCTCATCTTTACCGAGCAGCCGGAGGGGCTGCTGTGCGTCTTCAGCGGTAAGAGCGGCGCGTTTTCCGAGGATGACGAGCGGGTGCTGGGCATCGTGGCCGATCAATTCGCGGGAGCGTTGCGCCACGCCTGGTTGCTCGATGAACTCAAGCGGGCGAACCAGCTCAAGAGCGATCTCTTGCTCGTCATCTCGCACGAGCTGCGCATCCCCTTGACCTCCATCAAGGAGGGCGTCAGCCTCATCCTGGACGGCACGCTGGGCGCGACCACCAGCGAGCAGCAGGATTTCCTGCAGGTCGTCAGCGACTCGACGAACCGGCTGGCTCAGCTCATCGAGAACGTCGTCATGGCCACGGAGATCATGACCGGCGAGCTGCGCCTCAGCCCCGCCGAAGCGGACCTTCGGGACCTGCTCGCCAAGGCCGCCGAGCCCTTCCGCAACCGCGCGGCCGCCAAGGAGCTGGCGTTCGAGCTCTCGCTGCCGGCCCAGGAGCTGCGGCATCCCCTCGATGCGCGCTGGTTCGGACGGGCCGTCGGCATTCTCATCGACAACGCCCTCAAGGCGACCGCCGCCGGCACGCTCGGCCTCTCCTGCGCCGCCGGACCCGATGAGATCGTCGTCAAGATCACGGATACCGGGGTCGGCATCCCGCCGGAGGAGCTTCCGACCATCTTCGAGCAGTTCCGGTTCGTGGGCGGCGTCGACAACCGACGGACGGGCGGGCTGGGGCTGGGGCTGTTCATTGCGAACGCGGTGATCGCGGCGCACGGCGGCTCGATCAGGATCGAGAGCAAGCCCGGAACCGGAACGACGATGGAGATCCGGTTGCCCCGTGCCGGCAGGGGACATGCCCAGTAATGGGCGGATCGTGCCAAATGTAGAATTCGGAATTGGGAATGCGGAATGGATGCTCGACGCGGTTATTCCGAATTCCAAATTCCGAATTCCGAATTAGACCTGGGCTGGTGATCAAGGAAGATTTCAACGGCGGCTTGCGCTTCGAGGTCGTTGATCCACGCCTCGAGGGCCGCGGCGCGCTTGCGGTGCTCAAGCTGCCGCAGCAGGTCGTCCCGGCGGGCCGGAAACTCCTCCGGGTCTTCGTCGCGCTTCTCCAGCACCCGAAAGACGCACCACTGGGTCCCGAAGGGCATCGGCGGCCCCACCCCCCCGGTCTCGAGCGCATGCAGCGCATCCATCTGCTCCTGGGACACGCCCCATAAGTCGATATAGGCCTCCAGCGTCATCAGACTCACGGGCCGCACCTCCACCCCGCCTGCCGCCGCCATCACGTCCCAGGACTCGGACGTGCCCGCCCGGCGAACGAACGCCTCGGCCTCCTCGCGCGTCTCGAACGTCACCATGGCCCCGCCGACATGGCGCTGCTCGTTGAGAAACTCCCGGCGCATCTCCTCCTCGGTCACCTCGACCTCGATCCCCTCCAGCACCTGGTGCTTCAGCGCGCGGATGGCGATGAGGTACGCCAGTTGATTGTCAAGGTGCTCCGGGTCAAGCCCGAGCGACTCCTCGGTCCAGCGCGCATACGCGTCCGGGTCGCCTTCGCGCGTGAACGTCTGACCATTCGCCGACAGGAACTGTCCGGCCAGTTCGTTCAGCTCCTCATCCGTCGCCTCGATGCCGCGCCGGAACGCCTCGTAATGGAGCACGAGCTGCCGCCAGATGTGCTCCTCCTGGCGCTCGGGGGCCGCATGCGCCATGCCGAACGGCGGCGAATACATGAGCGCCACCCGCTTCGCGAAGGAGTAGTTCCCGACGCTCACCGGCACGCCGAAGATCCGTCCGGCGAATTCCGGCTCCGCGGCTCGCGCGGCCGCCGGCCGGGGCTCCTCCGGCGCCGCGCCGGGTGAGTCCGTGTCGGAACCGCCGCAGCCGGACAGCAGCGCGACGCATGCGAGGGCCGCGATCCTCAGGACCAGCTCCCTCATGGACCGGCGTCCCCGGACCGCAGCCGCTGCTGCCCTGATTTCATCTGCGTCTCCAACAGCCGCACGCGCAATTCCATCGAGCTGAGCTGCTGCTCCATGGCCCGCAGACGGATCTCCATGCTCGCGAACTTTCTCGCCACGTACTCCTCGACCGGGATGGGGCCGACGCCGCCGCCGCGCTTTTCGATCGGCCAGTCGGGCGGCACGCGGAACCGCAGCCCGTCCTCCGTCCGGACCTCGACGAGTTGCGTCGACGCCGCATCGTCCTGCGCCGAGGCCGTCGCGGCTCCGATCAGGACGGCGGCGAGCGCCGCCGCCATGACCGAGGCGCGCCGGGCAAGTCGCAGATCAGCCGCCCGGAGACGCATCCCCATCGCCCGGCGCGGCCGCTCCGCGAGCGCTTGATCCCGCCGCGTCCGTCGCCGTGATGCCGAGGCTCAGCACCCTGATCGTCCCGGAGAGCCCGCCCGCTTCCTCCTGGAGCCCCACGGTCGCCCGCCGGACCTGGAACATCGACGGCGAGGTTTCCAGCAGGTACACGAACCGCATCCACTCGGACAGCGACCCCTGGAACTGGAACTCGAATGCCCGGGCCTGGTAGGAGCCTGCGACCGGCTCCTCGACCGGGCGCACCTCTCCGATGACGAGGCCGCTCTTGTCGCCGAAATCCTCGATCTCTCTGAGGAGCGTCGCGAGCTCGACATCGCGCGCGCCCGCCAGGCGCAGATGCTCCTCGTACGCCGCGATGCGCGCGTCGATCTGCGGGCGCCGCTCAAGCAGCCGCCGGTGCACCTGCAGCGTATCCTCCAACTCCCGGATGTCCGCCCGGACATCCTGGATGTGCCGCCACCACGGCCCGATCGCGAGCCGGTCGAGCGCCACCAACCCGAGCGCGAACGCGCACACGAGCGCCATCAGCCGCTCGGTCGGCGATAGCGACGGCAACGAGAGCGAGGGCCGTGTCATGCCGCCGGCTCCTCCTCCTGCGGGAACGCGCACACGATCTCGAATTCGGTCAGGTACTGCTCGCCTTCCCGGCGCTTCGTCACCCTCCGCGCCTCGACCGAGGAGCAGAGTGCCGCGCGCTGAATCGCGGCCACGTATTCGAACACCTCCGGCATGTCGTTCGAGGTGCCCCGCACGATGACGTCCTGCCCCTGCGAGAACGTGAGCGCCGACCAACGCAGCGAGGCCGGGCACAGCTGCGCCAGCACGGCCACGCCTTCGAGGAGCCGGCCGCGGCTGAGCAGCCAGTGATCGATCAGCTCCAGCTGCCGGAACGTGAGCTCCAGCGCACCGGCCTGCGGCGCGGTGCGCGCGTGGGCCTCCCGCAGCGTCTCAAGATACCGCTCGCTCCGGTGCATCTTGCCGAACATCAGTCCGCTCACGAGGAGCAGCCCGAGCAGCACCTGCGCGCCCAACTCCACCAGCGCCCGCGCCCGGATCTCGAAGCCCCGGTGGAGCTTGAGCGCCGGCGGCGTCAAATCCACTTCGGTCGGCGCCAGCGCCATGCCCAGGAGACCCGCGAACGAGACGGAGGTCTCCGCGGCGCCGCCCGAAGCCTGATCGGACACGGCGTAGTCTCGAAATGGCGCGACGGCACGCACGGGGCGCTCCAGATGCTGGGCGAGGTGCGCCGAGACCTCCGGCACGCGGTCCGCCGCCCCGGTCAGGATGATCTGTCCGACGGGGGCGCCGCCTTCGGCGTCGAACGTCTCGAGCGACCGCCGGAACTCCACGGTCAGCCTGGCCGCCGCTTCGCCGCCGCCGCGCAGCTCGCCCGCGCCCAGCGTCACCGTTCGGTGGAAGGAGACGTTGCCGTTGGGGCCGAGAATGACGAGCGTCGTGGTCTCTTCCTGGATGTCCGCGACCAGCATCAGCCCGGAGCTTCCGTCCGCCTCCGGAAGCGCGCGGGCCCACTGCATGAGGCCTTCCAGCTCGAAGCCGACGGACTCCAGCGCCCAGCCCATCGCATTCACGATGCGCAGCGCCCGGTGGACCACATCCTGGTGGGAGATGATCAACATGACCCGCGAGTAGCCGGAGGGTTCGCTGTGCACGATGCTGAAATCCGTCAGGATCTCATCCTTGGCATACGGCGTGTGCTTTTCCGACTGGAGCTGGATGATGTCGCGGATCTCGCGCGGATTGGAGGACGGCAGGGTGAAGAAGCGGGTGGTGGTCAGATGCGACGGGTTCGCGACAATCACGCTCTCGGGATCGCACCCGGCGTCCCGGCACGCCTGGGCGAGCTCATCCACGACCTGCTCCGCGCTGCGCCCCTGGGTGGCCAGCGCGACGGCGGTCTCGACCTGCCATGTCCGACCCGAGCGGCGGGCTTCGAGCAGCCGGATCCCCTGCCCGTCCACGGACAGCACCGTGATCAGCCGGCGCCCCGCGCCCGTGACCCAGCGGCTCACGCCGCCGGCGAACGCGCCGGGCCCCGCGGAGCGTCCGCCGGCCATCAGCGCTCCTCCCAGGCGAGCACGCGTCCGTCCCGGTCGAAGATGCACGCGACCGACAGACCCTGCCGGCCGTCGGAGGTGACGGCCTCGATGTCCGCCGAGAAGACGTCCGACCGGACGCCCCACACGCCGTCCCGCGCCTGATCGGACAGCAGGGCGAGGTCCTCCAGGGGCACAAACAGCGCCAGCTCACCCGCGATCGCCTGCGGGGCGATGATGGGACGGTCATCGGCCGTTCCCGGCACGTCGTCTTCGCCCGCCCGGAACTGACGCACGCCCAGCACGCCCGCCGGGCTCAGTCCGGCGGCCCGCAGGATGGTCTCGCTCGCCGTGTTGATGTTGATCGTCCCCCCGCCGTAGACGGTGACGTACGGGCGGAGCCGAAGGAGCAGCTGCGGCGTCACGCCGCGCACCAGCGCCAGCTCCTCCACAACGTCAAACGGCCCGTCCTTGCACGCGTACGGCACTTCGAGACCCAGGTAGTAGAATTGCTCCGCGCCCGCCTGTCGCTGGTCGCGGTCCTCGTCCCTCCAGTCTTCGATCGCCTGCGCCACCGCGCCGGCCTGATCCGCCGGCAGCCCCCCGGCTTCGCGCACGAGGCCCGCCAGGAGCTCATGCGGCGCCGTATTCAGATTCAGCTTGCGCTCTTCGTCCGAAAGGCCGTAACGCGGCGGGCCCTCGAGCGTCCCGGGACGGATGGTGACCCGGCCGTCTCCGACGGGGCGGGCCGCGAACGCGGTTTCGCCGATCGCCCACGTCTCGTTCAGCAGATCGTAGCCCGTCGTCTCATCCTGGCCGAGCACCGCCACCGCGAGCTGGAGGCCGCCGGACGCCGCGGCGGCCGCTTCGGCCTGCCGCGCGGCGCGATTGATGACCCTGATCGCCGCGCTCCCGCGCGATCCGAGCGCCATGGCGATCATGCCCAGCATGAGCGCCGCCCACATGGCCAGGATGAACACGCTGCCGCGGCGGCCCATGTCACGCTCCGGGCGCGCCCGCGCCGCCGGACGGGATGGTGACGGTCAGCGTCCGTTCCGGCGCGGTCTCGGCGCCGGGCGAGCGCGAGGAAATCCTGATCCGCACCGCCGCCGGCGGGGTGGGCGCGCTCCATCCCTGGAGCCATTCGCCCGCGCCGTGCTCATCGATGGCGAAATACTCGAACCGCACCCGCGAGACGTGCTCCAGCACGGGCTCGCAGCTGTCCCGCATCGAGTGCCGCCGCATCCAGCGGTACGCGTGCGACGACCGGCACAGCATCCCCTGCCGCGAATCGAAAAAGTAGCTCACGCGTCCCGGCTCGCGCAGATCCTCCCCCCCGGCCGTCCCCATCGTCACCAGAGCCGGAACCGAGACGCTCTCGTAGTCGCCCTCGACCGGAATCGGCGCGAAGGGCCTCACGCGGCGCAGGTCGCGCCGCAGCCCGTCGAAGGCGAGCAGAATCCACTGGTCCTGGATGCCTCGGCTCCGGGAACGCTCCCACACGCGCAGCCCGCCGGCGAGCCCCGCGACCAGCGACGCGCTGATCAGCGCAACCAGCGCGCAGACGACGAGCATCTCGACCAGCGTCAGTCCCCCGCGCCGGGTCATGGCGCCGGCGGCGGCGTCACCCGCAGAATGGTCGCCAGCGCGTACGCATCCGTGTGGGGGCCGCGTGGCCACGTCACCGACAGCCTGACCTGGCGCAACTGCGGGCCCGCAGGATGGAGTCCGGCCTGCATCGCCCACCGGTACCGCAGGCCGCCCTCGGCGAACGTGCCGGAGGAGGACTCATCGGGCTCCCTCCCCTGCTGGGCGGCAAGTTCCGCGTCCGCCAGTTTGGATGCGGCGAACAGCTGCGCGGTCGTGCGCGCGTCGGCGACGGAGAGCGCCCTCGAGGCGGCGCCGAGCGCAGGCATCACGGAGACCCCCACGGCCGCCAGCACCACGACGGCCACCAGCAGCTCGATGAACGTCAGTCCCGCGGCGCGACCCCGCCTTGCCGGCCGGTGCGGACGGGCGGGGCTACATCGCCCAGTTCGTGACGTCATCCTCGCTCTGGACCCCATCGGGACCGAGAGAGTAGAGATCGTAATCGCGCGGCGGGTGCGTGCCGGGATACCGGTACACGTACGGGGTGCCCCAGGGATCGAGCGGCTGCTGCTCGATATAGGGGCCTTTCCAGCTGCGAGGCACGGGCGGCGAAGACGGCTGGCTCATGAGCGACTTGAGGCCCTGCTCCGTCGACGGATAGCGGCCGTTGTCGATCTCGTACATCCGGAGCGCCAGCGACAGGTTGCCCTTGATGTCGGCCGACGCGATTTGGCGGCGGGCCTCTTCGGAGCGCCCCGCGAGCCGCGGCACCACCATCGCCACCAGCGCGCCGATGATGACGACCACCAGCATCAGCTCGATCAGGGTGAACCCGCCTCGGCGAATTCGCCTCGGCGAGGCCTCGCCCGGCAGCAGCCAGGCGCATCCGCCTCGACGGCCCCCCGCCGCGCCCGTTTGGCTCATCATCGGCTCCTCGTGTTCGCCATCCCGGTCATCCGAACACCGCCTCGATCCGCGACGCGGATGCCGACCGGACATTCGCACGTCATACAATCGTACCCAATTCGAAGATGGGAAGCAAGACGGCCATCACGATCCAGCCGACGATCGCGCCGACGAGCAGCACCATGGCGGGCTCCAGGAGCGCCGCCGCCACCTGGAGATTGCGGTCCATGTCCCGCTCATGAAACGCCGCGACCTCCGACAGCGCCGGCCCCGCGCGGCCCGCCTCCTCGCCCACGGCCACGGTGTTGATGACGAACGGCGTCATGCCCGGCACCTCGTTCAAGCTGGCGGCGAGCGTGGTCCCCTGTCTGAGCAGTTCCGGCAGGCGCCCCAGATCGCGCCTGATCACCGGATGGCGCACAACCGTCATCGCAACCTCCACCGCCTGGAGAATGCTGATCCCGTGATCCAGGAGGAGTCCGAACGAGCGGCAGAAACGCGCCAGCTCCACCTGATAGATGATGGAGCGGGCCACGGGCACCCGCAGCGACACCCGGTCGAGCGCGTCGCGGAGGCCCACACCCGGCATCCGCCACGCGAGGCCCGCAATGCCGGCCGCGGCCACGACCCCCGCCCAGAACACCGGCTGGGACATCGTCTCGCTCGTCGCCAGGAGCAGCCGCGTCGCCAGCGGCAGCCGCTCGCCGAACCCCTCGAAGAGCTTGAGCAGCCGCGGCATGACGAAGCTGAGCAGGAATACGACCGTCCCGAATCCCGCCACGCCGACGAACATCGGATAGGCGAGCGCCGACTGGAGCTTCGCGCGGAGCGCGTCGTCCCGGTCCGCCTGCGCCGCGAGACGGTCGAGCACGGTGTCGAGGACGCCCCCGACCTCCCCCGCCCGGACCAGGCTGACATAGAGCGGCGGGAACACCTGCGGATAGGTGCGCATGGCTTCCGAGAGGATCTCGCCGCGCCGGACGGCGTCGGCCACCGACACGAGGACGGGCCGCAGCGCACTCGAGCTCGTCTGCTCCGCCAGGATGCCCAGCGACCGAAGGAGGGGCACCCCCGAGCGGATGAGGCTGGCGAACTGGCGGGTGAAGATGTTCAGATGCGCGCGCCGCACCCGGCGGCCGCGGCGCGGGCTCGCGCCGCGGATTCGAGCCGCCGCCGCCGACTCCTCGTCGATCCTGACCGGGGTGTAGCCGAGCCGCGCGAGGTGCGCAAACGCCGCCTCGCGGCTCTCCGCGTCCACGCGGCCCTCGACCACGTCCTTGGGCCCGTGCTTGGCGGTGTAGCGGAAGGTCGGCATCGACGCGCGCGGCGGCGGGGTCAGGACCCGTCGTCCTGGATGACCCGGAGCAGCTCCTCCATCGTCGTCAGCCCCGTCCGCACCTTCTCCTCGCCGTGCTGGCGCATGGGCCGCATCCCGAGCTCGGCCGCGCGCCGGCGGACCACGTCCAGCGAGGCGCGCTCCAGGATGAGCTCCCGGATCGGCTCGGACATGACGAAGAATTCATAGATCGCCGTCCGGCCGAGGTAGCCCATCCGGTGGCACTCCTCGCAGCCGCGCGGGCGGCCGTCCGCCTTGCAGTGGGCGCAGAGCGTCCGCACGAGGCGCTGCGCGATGATGCATTCGATCGAGGAGGCGATCAGGTACGGATCCACCCCCATGTCCATGAGGCGCACCAGCGCGCTGACCGCGTCGTTCGTGTGCAGCGTCGAGAACACCAGGTGGCCTGTCAGGGCGCACCGCACCGCCAGCTCCGCCGTTTCCAGATCGCGCACCTCGCCGACCATCATGACGTCCGGATCGTGCCGCAGCATGCTCCGGAGCCCCTGCGCGAAACTCAGGCCGATCTCCGGATGCACCTGGACCTGCGTGACGTGCGCCATCTCGTACTCCACGGGGTCTTCGATCGTGATGATCTTACGCTCCTCGGTATTGATGCGCTTGAGGCACGCGTAGAGCGTCGTCGTCTTGCCGCTGCCGGTCGGGCCCGTGACGCAGATCAGCCCGTGGGGTTTCCGGATCATCCGCTCCAGGAGCGCCAGGTCCTGCTCCTGGAACCCGAGCTCCGCGAAGTCGAGCAGCATCTGGTTGGGCAGAATCCGGATCACGACGCTCTCGCCGGCCGGGGTGGGGAGCGTCGCGATGCGCAGATCGAGCTTCTCCTTCCCGATCTTCACGCTCGCCCGGCCGTCCTGCGGCAGGCGCCGCTCGACGATGTTCAGGTTCGAGAGCACCTTGACGCGCGAGATGATGGCCGGAAACAGCTCCCTGATGGCCGGCGGCACGTCCACCTGCTCCAAGAGGCCGTCGACCCGGTAGCGCAGCCGCACCGTCCCGCGGTACGGCTCCAGGTGGATATCCGTCGCGCGCCGCTGGTGCGCTTCGAGGATGAGCTGGTTGACGAGCTTGATCACCGACGCGTCGCCCGCCAGGTGCTCGATGTCTTCCAGGGACTCCTCCGGCACCGCCGGGGACGCGCCCGGCTGCCTCGCGCGGTCCGCGACGATGCGGTCCACCGTATCCGCGCCGAGCCCGTAGTGCCGCTTGAGCGCGTCCAGGATCTCCGCCTCGGTCGCCAGCACGGGCTCGATCTTGACCCGCCGCTCGAGCGCCAGCCCCAGATCGTCGAGCAGCCGCAGGTCCTGCGGGTTCGCGATGGCCACCCGCAGGGTCCCGTCCGCGAGCGACAGCGGCATGACCTTGAAGTGCAGCGCCACTTTGAGCGGGACCTGCGCGAGCGCCTCTCGCTCGATGCGCATCTCGCGCAGACGGACCGTCGGCAGGCCGTAGACCGCCCCCGCCGCCTCCAGGAGCGCCTCCGGCTTCACCCAGCCTCGCTCGAGAAGGATCGCGCCGAGGAACTGCTGGTCGCTGGTCTGCAGTTTGAGGGCGTCGGCGAGCTGCTCCTCGGAAATGAGGCGCTGCTCCACCAGCTGCCGTCCGAGCCGTTGGGTCGTCGTGGTCATGCGCGTTCCGTTCCCGGGGCCTCCGGCAGCGCCCCGATCATATAGAACGCCTCCTCGGGGCGGTCGTCCACGCCGCCCGAAAGAATGCGCTCGCACCCCGCCAGCGTCTCCTCCACCGTCACGTACCGGCCCGGCACGCCCGAGAACACCTCCGCCACGATGAACGGCTGCGTGAGGAAGTTCTGCAGCCGGCGCGCGCGCTCATACAGCGTCCGGTCCGCCTTCGAGAGCTCGTCCACCCCGATCACCGACGCGATGCGCCGCAGCTCCTCGTAGCGGCTGAACGTCCGCACGACGTCCGTCGCGATCCGGTACTGCCGCTCCCCCACGACGTCCGGGTCCAGGTTGCCCGAGGACGACAACAGCGGGTCGATGCAGGGATAGAGCCCCATCTGCACCCGCTCGCGCGAGAGCACGATGATCGAGTCCAAATACGTGAAGATCGTGACCACGGCCAGGTCCGTCAGGTCGTCCGCGGGCACGTACACGGCCTCGATGGCCGTGACGGAGCCCGCCCCCTCCGCCGTCCGGATGCGCTCGTGGAATTCGCTCACCTCCGAGGCCAGCGTCGGCTGGTACCCGGTCTCGGAGGGCACGCGCCCCAGCAGGGTCGAGATTTCGGCCCCTGCCTGCACGAATCGGAAGATGTTGTCCACGAAGAACAGCACTTCCTTGTTCTGCCGCTGGATGTACTCGGCGAGCGTCACGCCGGTCGAGGCCACGCCGAAGCGCGCGCCGGGCGGCTCGTTCATCTGGCCGTACACGAGCATCCCCTTCTCGAGCACCTTGTGCTGCGAGAGCTCGTGATACAGCTCGTTCCCCTCGCGGATCCGCTCCCCCACCCCGGCGAACACGAACGCGCCGTGGTGGCGCTCGACGATGTGCTGGATGAGCTCCAGAATCAGCACGCTCTTGCCGAGCCCCGCGCCTCCCAGGATGCCCGTCTTGCTCCCTTTGACCAGCGGGAACAAGAGGTCGATGATCTTGATGCCGGTTTCCAGGACCTCCGGCCGTGCTCCCGCATGCGCGCGCGGGAGCTGGTGGCGGGTCTTGAGCACTCGGCGGATGGGCCAGCGCTCTCCGGCCTCCAACGCGCCCTGCCGGTCGATCGGCTCGCCCAGCACGTTCACGATCCGCCCGTACGACCCTTCGCTGATCGGGATCTCGATGGACAGCCCCGCCCGCGTGACGGCGGCGCCGCGCCTCAGATTCTGCGTCGAGCTCATCGCAATGCCGCGGACCACCTGCCCCGGCAGATGCTCCGCCACTTCCAGCACGAGCCGGTGCTCGTCCCCCGTCCGGGACTCAAGCACCTCATAGATCTCGGGCAGCGTGTCGCCGTCCGGAAACTTCACGTCCACGACCGGCCCCTGCACGCCGATGACCCAGCCGTCCGCGCCCGTCTTCCCGTTCATGGGGCCTCCCCGGGCGCCGGACGCTCATCGCGCTCCTTGATCTTCCGGTAGAGGAGCTGGGCCGCGAAGATTTCCCGCATGCTCCGGTCAATGACCTCGTGGCGCGCCCGAAAGTACTGCTGCTTGAGCTTCTTGCCGAGCCGCAGCAGCTCCTGATAGCTTCCCTCCAGGTGCATCGCGCGGGCGGCCAGCTCCGCGAGCCGGCTGAGCGCAAAGATCTCCTCCAGGCGCTGTCCGATCCAGTGCCAGACCACGTATTCGACGATCTCGGACGGATGGGACTCCCACAACACGTCTTCGAGGCTGAAGACGGGCTTGTCCTGCCCGATCCAGGCCGTGCACGGCAGCAGCGTTTCCGCCACGACGCGCTGCACGGAAAAGGAGACCGGACGCGGGTAGACGACGATGAGCCTCCCGCACGTCCCGTCCCGGACCTGCTGCACCGCGTGATCGCGCACCGCGTGCGCCAACCCCACGCGGGTCGCGTCTTCGATGCCCGGGAACGCGGCAAAGCCCCCGCCGCGCGCGTCGCGCAGGGTGTTGAGCCCGCGCTCCCCGATCACGCTGAGCGACGCGCCGGGACCGCCCTCATGCAGGCCGCCGAGCACCACCTGCGTGTTCAGCCCGCCCAGGAGCCCGGCGTCCGAGGTGACCATGATCACCCCGGTCCGCTCCGAGGCCGGCCGGACGAACGGATGGTCCACCACGCTCATGTCGATCGCCCCGAGGATCTCGCGGGCGGCGGCGCCCAGCCCTTCGAACTTCCCGGTGTGCCGCTGGAGCTGGTAGAAGCGCGACGCGGCGATGCCCTTCATGACGTCGATCGCCTTGGCGAAGTCGCCGTTGAACTGCACGTCATGCTTGAGGCGGATCAGCGGGATCATGCGCCGCCCCCCGCCTGCTGCACGTACTCCTCCAGCGCCGCGCCAAGCTCGCGCTTGAGACCCGGGGTCAGCACCTGCTTCTGGCGGAGGTCGCGGAGGATCTCCGGATGCGCGGTCTTCAGCCACGCGTAGACCTCGCCCTTGAAGCGCCGGCGGAACCGCGGCAGGCCGTCGAGCAGGCCCTGGCGGATGGCGAACAGGAGCACGATCTGCTCTTCCATCGGGGACGGGGCCGCTTTCGGCTGCGTGAGCAGCTCCGTGATCACCTGCCCGCGCTGGACCTTCGCGGACGCTTCGGCGGAGAGCTCCGCCTTCATCGCGGTCATGCGCAGCAGCTCCTGGTACTGCAGATACTCCAGGCGCAGTTTCGCGCTCACGTCCTTCAGCGCCATCGGCTGCGCGCGGTTGCCGATGCGCGACACCGACAGCCCGAAGTCGATCGCCGGCTTGAACCCTTGCTGGAACAGCGGCGTGCTGAGATAGATCTGGCCGTCCGTGATGGAAATCAGGTTCGTCTGGATGTACCCGGTGATGTCCCCCTGGATCGTCGGCACCACGGGAAAGAAGGTGATCGTGCCCCCGCCGAACTCCTCGATAAACCGGCCCGCCCGCTCCAGCAGCTGGGAGTGGATGTAGAAGATGTCGCCCGGATACGCCTCGCGGCCCGGCGAGCGCTCCAGCAGCAGCGACAACTGCCGGTACGCCCAGGCGTGCTTGCCGAGGTCGTCGAAGCCCACGAACACGTCCCGGCCCTGCGCCGCGAATGACTCGGCCAGGGCGGCCGCCGCGTACGGCGCCAGGTACTGCTCCCCGAGCGGGGCGGACGCGATCCCCGCCACGGCCACCGTGTAGGCCATCGCGCCGCGCTCGCGCAGCAGCCGCACGGTCTTCATGAACGACGACTGGCTCTGGCCCACCGCACAGTAGATGCAGACGACGTCCTTGCCCTGCTGATTGAGGATCGTGTCGGTAATGATCGTGGTCTTGCCCGTCATCTGATCGCCGATGATCAGCTGCCGCTGCCCTTTGGCGATCGGGAACCCGGCGTCGATCGTGCGCACGCCCGTCTCGAGCGCCTCCCGGACGGGCTGGCGCTCCATGACGCCGGGGGCCTCCCCGAAGATCGGCCGCGTCCCCGTCGCGTCCACCGGCCCTGCGCCGTCCACCGGCTCTCCCAGACTGCTCACGACGCGCCCCAGGAACGCCTCGCCCGTCGGGATGGTGAACGGCTCGCCGCGGGAATGCACTTCATCGCCCGCCCGCACGCCCGCCTTCTCGCCGAAGACCAGGACGAACACATCCTGTTCCGTGTACCCCATCACCATGCCCCGGCCGCCCCGGGGAAATTCCACCATCTGCCCGTTCATGCACGACGGCAAGCCCTTCACCCGCAGGATGAACTCGCGGACCGAGCGGACGTGGCCGATCTCCCGCACGTCGAAGCGCACGCGCGTGTCCGTCGCGGTCTCGCTCACGTCGGCCATCGTCTCCTCACCCCTCCGCCGCGTCCCGGATCTCGCGGACCGCCTGCTGGAGTTTCGACGCCAGCGTCCCGTCCAGGACCACGCTGCCCATCACCAGCATCAGGCCCGCCAGGAGCTCGGGGGCCGTCTCCTCGCGCAGCTCGACGCCCCGGCCGAGCAATGCCTTGAGCTTCCGCTCCAAGGCCTCGCGCTCCCGCGCCGTCAGCGCGAACGCCGCCCGCACCGTCACGGCGGTCGTGTCCGGGTCGTGGCGCATGCGCGGCCATTGCTCCATGCCGTCCTGGAGCAGCTCTTCGACCCACGCGCCGTGGATCTGCTGCCTGAGCGCAGGCGGAAGGAGGCGCCGGACGATCTCGGCGGCCTGCTGGACGGCGCGCGCCGCCGCCGACTGCTCAAGCTCCCGCTTCATGGCCTCGCGGGACTGCACGGCCTTCTGCACGATGCGCTCCCCCTCCTCCCGCGCGTCGGACAGGAGCCGCTGGCGCGTCGCGTCGATCTCCTGGAGCGCTTCCGCCCGCATGCGCTCAGCCTCCTCGCGCGCCTTGACCAGCTGCTGCTGGTACTGGCGCTCGGACTCCTCCAGCCGCGCCTTGAGTTCATCTTGGCGCGCGAGATAATCCCGGCTCAGCTCCTGCAGGTGCGCGGTGGCCGAGGTCGCGTAGCGCCCGAGCACGCGGCGCAACACCACCAGCAGCGCGACCGCGAACGACGCGAGCGCCACGACCAGCACGATCGCCGTCAGCATGGCTTCCAGCCTCCAAGACACGACGTCCCCGCTCTTCCCCGGCCGTTCCCGTTCAAGCCGGCGATTGAGCAGGTTTGAGCATCCTTGAGCATTCTTGAGAATGCCCTATACAACTGTACCTGAAAATAAGAGCGTCTTTCAATACCTCCCTGCCAAACCTCCTGGCATAAAAAATGTGCGCCGGGCAGCCCTGTCCGAGCCCCCGGCATGCATGCGTCATAGCGTTTCTGCGAGATGCGAACCCGATCCAGTGCGAGTTCAGGACGCCGTAAACAATTGCCAGATCACGAGAAACGCGACAATGGTCAGCGATTCGATGAAAATCAGCGTAATGGTCATGGCGGTGAACACCTTCGGCGCTGCGGAGGGGTTGCGCCCCAGCGCGCCGATGCTGGCGTAGCCGGTCGCCGCCATGACCAGCGCCGGGCCTAGAATGGAAATCGCGAAGATGATCGTCAGCGCCAAGTTGCGGCTCATGAGGCGTCTCCCGCTGGATCCACGATCGCGATCA
>Ga0214471_10000803_pt1 | contig 25478 bp, 18 predicted proteins | sample RVTome_5_FD_207665 | JGI IMG/M metagenome (GOLD analysis project Ga0214471, IMG submission 207665) | Soil microbial communities from uranium-contaminated site in the Upper Colorado River Basin, Wyoming, United States - RVT142D155 | ecosystem: Environmental > Terrestrial > Soil > Contaminated >... | reverse complement strand
GACTCGCCAGGCGGTTTGCCAGCCGGGACGCGCGTTCGCGCACGGAGTCCGGTGAGGCAGTGAGCATCGCCAGCACCGGGATGTCTCGAACCGCGCGCGACGGGTCGCGATACAGCCGCAGTGTCGCCTCCAGCGCGGCCAGGGTGAGCTTGTCGACCCGCAGCGCCCGCGTCAGCGGATTGCGGCGGCAGGCGGCAATGGTCTCCGCGTCGCCTGCCAGGATTCCCGCCTGCGGGCCACCGAGCATCTTGTCGCCGCTCATGACGACCAGCGTTGCGCCGTCCCGCAGGACCTCGCCCGCCGTGGGCTCGCCGCCGAGTCCCCAGGCGTCGAGTGGAATGAGGAGCCCGCTGCCCAGGTCCATCAGGAGCGGCACGGCCGCCTCTCGCGCCATGGGCGCGAGGTCCGACACCCCGGCCTCGGCGACGAAGCCGCGCACCTCGAAATTGCTGCGATGCACCTTCACGATCGCGCCGGTCCGGTCGCTCAGCACGCGCCGATAGTCATCCGGATGAGTGCGATTCGTGGTGCCCACCTCGCGGAGCACCGCACCGCTCTTGGCCATGATGTCGGGCACCCGGAAGCTGCCGCCGATTTCGATGAGTTCTCCGCGCGACACAACCGCTTCTCTGCCGTCGGACAGGGTGTTGAGCGCGAGGACCAGGGCCGCCGCGCCGTTGTTCACCACCAGTGCATCGCCGGCTCCGGTCAACTCGCGCAGGAGCATGGCGCAATGCACGTAGCGCGATCCGCGCGCGCCTGACGAGAGGTCGTACTCGAGGTTCGAGGCGGCCGACGCGGTGCGTGTGATGGCGTCGAGCGCGGCCTGCGGCAACGGAGCCCGTCCGAGGTTGGTGTGCAGCACCACGCCGGTCGCGTTGAAGACCGGCCGGAGCGACGGTTGCTCCAGGCGCGCGAGCTCGGCTTCGATGGCGTCGGTCCACGCTCCATTGCTCGCCGGAGCAATCGACGGATTCCGGCGCGCGCCGTCCACCGCGGCGCGAACGGCTTCCGTGACCAGGGCGCGCGGCGCCGTTTCGCTGAGTCGTCGGACACCGGGCAGTTCCAGCAGAGCGCCGACCGCGGGCAGCGAGCGCCTCGCATCAGTCACGCGACCGCCTTCCGGTGTCGGGGGGAGCGGCCGTGTCGGGACGCGCCGCCGGCTTGGGCGTGGTGAACACGCGCTCCGAATCGCGCGTGGCCCCGGTCACGCTCACCAGCCCCTGGGCGCGCAGGCGGAAGGCCGTCTCCGGGCGAAGCGGCTCCAGCAGCCGGATGAAGAGCGTGGTTACCGGGATTCGACCGGTCGGCTTCGGGATCGGGGTTCCGGTGGTGTCGACTGGCGCCGCCGGCGGCGCACGAGTCGGGGCACCTGGTCGCCGGCCAGTGGCGCGCGCCGGCGGAATCGCGGCCACGCGCGCCGAGTCGGCTGCCCGGATGGAATCGGTCAGCGCCGCGTTGCGGACGGAGTCCTCCAGCGCGCGGACTCGGGCCGTATCGGTGGCCAGCCGATCCACGTCGGCCTGAGTGAGCACGGCGGCCATGGCGACGACGGCGCTGTCGGCGGACTTGAGTGAGAAGTTCGCCATGCCGGCCACAAACGCGGTGTCCAGCGGCCGATCCAGCGTCAGGCGCAACAGCAGGCTGTCGCGCGGATCGACCGCGGACAGCCCGGGGCCGACGGAATCGCGGAGGGTGGCGAGCATCTCCCGACTGAAGGAGTCGGCCAGTGTCACCGTGATCGAGTCGAACAGCTCTCGGGGATCGACGAACCGGTTCCGGTTCTGATCCACAAGGGCCCGCAGCAGGTATGTACCCGACGGCAAATGGCGCAGCGCAAACGCGCCGAGCGAATCCGAGCTGGTCGCGTAGATGGCCGAATCGGGCAACGAGATGGCCTCGACCAGGGCGCGCTCGACCGGCCGCGCGGCGACCCAGTCGAAGACGCGCCCTTCCATGACGCCGGTGGCAAACGTCTCTCCCGTGGAGAACACCACCGTGGCCCCGATGGAATCGACGTTGTTCGCCAGGTCGACCATGCCGGGGAGGAGGCGAACGGTGTAGGTCGTGTTGGGCCGGAGCCCGCCGTCCGGGATGACCTCCACGCGCGTCCGGCGCCACGAGACGCGGACCGGTCCGGTGCTGGGCGACACCTCGAACATGTCCGCCAGTGATGGCGCCCCCAGGGGCCGCTCGCTCACCACTTCGTCGAACTGAAAGGCGACCGACGTGGCGCGCACGTTGAGTGCATTGGTGTCGGGTGCGATGCGCACCAGTTGGGGTGGTTCCATATCCGGCGGCCCCCCAGGCGGCATTCCCGGCTGTGCACAGCCGGTCGCGGCTGCGAGGAGAATCAGGCGCCGCACAGCGTGCGGACCTTGTCGGCCAGAAGGACGCGGCGGGCGCTCCACTCCACCTCCTTCTGGCGCTCAGCGGCTACCACGTCCGGCCTGGCCCGCGCGACGAATTTCTCGTTCTGCAGGCGGGCCCTGAGCGCAGTCAACTGCTTGTCGAGCGAGTCCAGATCGGCCTGGAGCCGGGTGCATTCCCTGTCGATGTCCACGACGCCGGCGAGGGGAAGCACCACCTGCGTGCCGTCGGACAGGATCGCATGAGCCGCCGTCTCCGTGGGCGCCCGGTCCACGACGCTGACGGTGGCCTTGCTGAGGCGGCCGATCAGGGCCGCTTCGTCCCGGCACAGCTCCCTGGAAGTCGCCTGTGCGACAAGGACGCAGGCCACCGTGGTGCCCGGCGCGATGGAATAGTCGGCGCGCAGTTTCCGGATGCCGTTCACGGCTTCGATCACCAGTGCGAACTCCGCGGGATTCCCGGGAACAGCCCGAGCCTGTGGCCAATTCGCCAGAGCCAGGGACTCATCGTGGCGCCCGGGAAGGCGACGCCACAGCGTATCGCTCACGAATGGCACGATGGGCTGCAGGAGGCGAAGGACCTGGTCGAACGCGTACACCAGCACGGCCCGCGCAGTTTCCCGGTCGTCACCGGTGCCGGACAGGCGCGGCTTGACCGACTCGACGTACCAGTCGGCGAGTTCGCCCCACGCGAAGGCCCTTGCCCCCTCCGTGTATTCGTTCAGCCGAAGGCCGCTGTACCGATCCGCGTCGTTCCAGGTCTCGCCGGCCGGACGCGCCGGCCCCAGCGCGGCGTCGCAAACGGCAATCGCGGCGTTGAGCCGGTGCAGTATCCAGCGATCGGCCCGCGTCAGGCGTTGCGGCGACAGGGTGTCCAGCTCTGCAACCGGGTCGGTGCCGAGGTTGGTCAGCAGGAACCGTCCCATGTTCCACAACTTGGTCACGAAATTCCGGCCGGGCGCGAAGGAGCGCTCCAGGTCGTTGGGATCGAGAATGGTGTCGGCGCCCAGCCCCATGCCCGCGATCACCGTGTATCGCAGTGCGTCCGCGCCGTACAGTGCGACCACGTCGAGCGGGTCGATGCCGTTGCCCAGCGACTTGGACATCTTCACATGATTCGTGTCACGCACGGTGCCGTGCAGGTACACCGTGCGGAACGGCGTCTCTCCGAGGAACGCGTACCCCAGCATGATCATCCGTGCGACCCAGAAGAACAGGATCTCGGGTGCGGTGCTGAGCGTGTCGGTGGGGTAGAACGCGCGCAGATCCTCGGTGTCGTCCGGCCATCCCAGTGTGCTGAACGGCCAGAGTCCTGACGAGAACCAGGTATCCAGGACGTCCTCGTCCTGGCGGACGGGCCCGGAGCACGCGGGACACTGGGCGAGATTCTCGCGGCTGGCGCTCACGCGGCCGCAGCCGTCGCAGTACCAGACGGGAATGCGGTGTCCCCACCATAACTGCCGCGAGATGTTCCAGTCGCGAATGCCTTCCAGCCAGTTGATGTAGACGGCCTCCCATCGCTCGGGCAGGATGCGTACGGTTCCGTCACGTACCGCCTTGAGCGCCGGTTCGGCGAGTGGCTTCATGCGCACGAACCACTGCTCCGAGAGCCGCGGCTCCACAACGGTGTCGCACCGGTAGCAGCGGCGCACCGAGTGCCGGTGGTTCTCGACTTTCACGAGGGCGCCTGCGTCGCGGAGGAGCGCGACGATGCGGTCCCGCGCCTCGAAGCGATCCAGCCCCCGCACCGAGTCGGGGACGCGGCCGGCGGCGTCCATCACTTCCCGCATCGCGCCGGTCTCGTCGATCACTATCGGCATGGCGAGCTGGTGGCGCTGGGCGACCTCGAAGTCGTTGGCGTCGTGCGCCGGAGTGATCTTGACCGCGCCGGTGCCGAAGGCCGGGTCGGAATACTCGTCCGCGACGATGGGTATCTCCACGTTGGCGAGCGGCAGTCGAACCGTTCGGCCCACGAGGTCGGCGTAGCGCTCGTCCGTGGAGTTCACCGCGACGGCGACGTCACCCAGCATCGTCTCGGGTCGCGTGGTGGCAACGACAATGCTGGCGGCTGCGTCGCGAGTATTCACGGACGTCAGCGGATAGGCAATGTGGTACAGCTTGCCCTCGGTCTCATGATGTTCCGCCTCTTCGTCGGACAGCGACGTCAGACAGCGCGGGCACCAGTGGATGACCCGGTGGCCTCGATAGATCAGGCCGCGCTCGAACAGGCGCACGAAGGCTTCGCGCACCGCTCGCGACAGCCCGGGAGACAGCGTGTATGCCGTACGGGACCAGTCTGCCGATGCGCCGATGGCCTTCAGTTGCTGGAGGATGACGCCGCCGGTCTCGGCCACGAACTGTTCCGTCCGATGCACAAACGCGGACCGTCCGACGTCATGGCGGGTCTTGCCCTCGCGAGCCAGGAGCTTCTCCACGACGTTCTGCGTCGCGATGCCGGCGTGATCCGTCCCCGGCAGCCAGAGCGCCTCGTCGCCGCACATCCGACGCCAGCGGACGATGACGTCCTGTACCGTGTTGTTCAGGCCGTGGCCCATGTGCAGGACCGCGGTGACGTTTGGCGGCGGCATGACGATGACGTACGGCGGCCGCGATCCTCCGGCACGAGTGGAACGTGTCGCGCGAGCGGCGAAGATGCCGTCACGGGTCCAGCGAGCGTACGATGCCGTCTCGACGGTCGCCGGGTCGTACTGCGGCGGCATGTCCTGCGGATTTGCTGGGTCGGGCATGCGGGGAAGATAGTCAGCTGAGCGGTGCGTGCCGGGCACGCGACCGCCAGCTCGGGCGAGTCAACCCCGCGATCGGGCCATCCGGCCAGCTAAGTCGGCCGGCCTGAGTCGTGAGTGCTGGATGCTCGACCTGCTTCCTGGTCCTGGAGCTGGTGCTGGTGCTGGTGCTGGTGCTGGTGCTGGGCCAAACCCCAGCGCCAGCACGTGTCACCCAGTTTCAGCACCCAGTGGCGGCTCGGACGGGTTGCTGGGCGGATCCGTGGCCGGCGTTTCGCGCGGCACGCTCGCGGTATCGACGTGGCCAGCCGCCCGCACCTCGATGCGATTGAGCACCATGGCCACGCCGGGCACCTGGCGCACCAGGGCAGCGGCCCGGGAGATCTCCTCGATCGAGTGTACCGATCCCGTGAGCTCCACGACGCCGTCTCCAACGGCGGCGATCTCGATGGCGCGTGCCTGCAGCCGGCGATCGTCGTTGAGCGCTTCCAACACGCGAGACTCCAGGCGCCGGGCCGACAACTCGCCCGGCTCGTCATCCTGGCCGGGCACGCCGTTGGACTCGGCCGCGGCCGCGAAGTCGTCCTCGAGCGCCTCGTCGACCTCGAGTTCTTCCTCGTCATCCAGTTCGGTGTCGAATTCGTCGTCAGTCTTGTCGTCGTCCTCGTCGTCCTCGTCGTCCTCGTCGTCCTCGTCCTCCCAGTCGTCGGACTCGCTCACCACGTCCTCGTCCGCATCGTCGATCTCCTCCTCGTCGGCGACGGCACCACGCAGCGCGGCCATGGTTTCGTCGTCCTCCTCATCGTCCAGCTCTTCGGACCAGGCTTGTCGCAGGTCGCCGACCCGGTGACGCATATCGTCCAGGAAGGCGCCCAGACTGCCATACCGACGGCCGAGAAAGAGGCCGGCGGCAGCACCGGCCACCGCACCGGCGGCCATCATCAGGATGGTCGGGCGATCCGTCGCTGGGGCGGGACGGACGTAGCGTGCGTAGGGTCGACGCATGGGCTTTCCCGTGGCGGAGGGTGTTGGCGTAGCATAATTTGCGCTGCGTGGAATTGCGAACGACTGACGGCCGGGCCCCCCAGCGCGCAGGCCGTTTTCTCGTCTGGGCCATTCTCGCCGCGGTGCTCCTCGGCGGGGTATTACTCGCGCTCATCTATGGGCCACGCCTGACGCCGCTGCTCGACACGCTCCCCTGACTCAATGCCGAACTCCGCCCCGCCGATTGGCGACGCGCTGGTCACTCTTACGCTGCCGGATGGATCCGAACGCGTGATTCCGGCCGGGACACCTGCGCGCGAAGTAGTCGCGTCGATCGGCCAGCGCCTGCTGCGCGACGCGATCGCGGTGAAGGTGGACGATGCGGTGCAGGACCTGACGACCCCGTTGCGGCGCAGCGGTTCGTTCCGCGTTCTGACGCAGAAGGACCCGGAAGCACTGGCCGTGCTGCGGCACTCGGGTGCCCACGTCCTGGCGACGGCGGTCCGCCGTCTGCGTCCCGACGCGCATATAGGATTCGGGCCCGCCATCGAGGACGGCTTCTACTACGATTTCGAGGTGGCTCAGCCCTTCACGCCCGAGGACCTGGCCGCCTTCGAGGAGGAGATGCGCCGGGTCGTGGCGGAGAGGTTCCCCTTCGTGCGCGCTGAAGTCGACCGAAACGAGGCACGGCGCCGGTTCGCCGACGATCCGCTGAAGCTCGAGCGCATCGAGGATCTGGGAGCCGACGAGGTCATCTCGACCTACACGGACGGTCCTTTCATCGACCTCTGCCGCGGGCCGCACGTGCCGGACACGTCGTATCTGAAACACTTCAAGCTCCTGCATACCGCCGGCGCGTACTGGCGCGGAGATGAGCGCCGCCAGATGCTGCAGCGCATCTACGCGACGGCGTGGTGGACCAGGGAGGATCTCGACGCCTATCTGCACCGGATCGAGGAAGCAAAGCGTCGCGATCACCGGGTCCTGGGCAAGGCACTGGACCTGTTCCTCTTCCACCAGGTCTCGCCCGGTTCTCCGTTCTGGACGGAGCGCGGCACGATCGTCTACAACGAGCTGATCGCGTTCCTCCGCGCGTTGCAGGAAGAGCACTTCATCGAGGTGCGGACGCCGTTGCTGTACACCAAGGTGCTCTGGGAGCAGTCGGGGCACTGGGGGAAGTATCGCGAAAACATGTTCCTGGTGCATAACGCCGAGACGAACGAGCATGACACGTCACTGAAGCCGATGAATTGTCCGTCGCACTACCTGCTGTACCTGGCGAAGAAGCACTCGTATCGCGAGCTGCCGCTGCGCATGGCGACCTTCGACGTGCTGCACCGGAACGAAGTGACCGGCGCCCTCTCGGGGCTCACCCGGGTGCGCCAGTTCTCGCAGGACGACTGCCATGTCTTCCTGGCGCCCAGTCAAATCGCGGACGAGGTCCGGTTCCTGATGGACTTCATCATGGGCTACTACCGCGCCTTCGGGCTCGTCCCCAGCGTGCGGTTCGCCACGCGCCCCGAGACGCGCATCGGCACGGACGACATGTGGGATCGGGCCGAGGACGCCCTGCGCCAGGCGCTCGAGGCCACCGGCGAGGCGTACGAGTTGAAGGTTGGTGACGGCGCGTTCTACGGTCCCAAGATCGACTTCGATGTGACCGATTCGCTGGGGCGCTCCTGGCAGCTTGGCACGATCCAGCTCGACTACAATGCACCGGAGCGGTTCGATCTGCAGTATGTGGGCGAGGACAACGTCATGCATCGTCCGGTGGTGATTCACCGGGCGGTGAGCGGCTCGATCGAACGGTTCATCGCCATTCTCATCGAGCATTTCGCCGGGGCGTTCCCGGTCTGGCTCGCGCCTGAACAGGTCAGGGTCCTGCCCATCTCGGACGATCTGGTCCCGCAGGCGACCGAGGTGCTTCGCCAACTGAAGGATGCCGGCATTCGAGCCGTACTCGACGCGCACGACACGCTGAACTACCGGATCCGCGAGGCGGAGGTGATGAAGGTCCCGTACATGGCGGTGGTCGGGAAGCGGGAGGCGGAGGCCGGCACCGTCGCTGTCCGTGCGCGCGGAGCGGGGAAGAAGCAGGACGTGCTGCCGGCGGAGGCGTTCACCGCCCGGGTGCGCGAGGAAATCGCCACGCGTGCGCTGGTCCCGTGAGGGGGCGGGGCACGCGAGAGCGGCGGAGCGCTGTGAAAGGTGCCGGACGACAGACCGCTGTGTAGCAACGAGTCGACCCGTAGTGACTGTCCCACCATCGTTCTCCCCTGGCACGTGCACGGCGTTGACCTCTGACTCGGACCACTGATCCCATGCCACTCGTGCGCAGTTTGCCGGCGCTGTCCGCCGCGCTGATGCTTGCGGCTTGCGTGGCGCCATTGAAGCTGGCGAAGGATGACTCGCCGGTCGTTCTGGCACACCACAGCATGACCGCGACCGACCCGTCGCAGCGCGGTTCGTACACCGTCCGCACGCTGTACTACGGAAGCGGGACAGACCGGCATCGCGCCGTCTTCCGCGACAGCGTCACCATGAAGACCGGCACGGTCGACGGCAGCAAGATGGCCAGCGTGCCCGGCGCCCCGGGGCGCGAACGCACGAAGTACTGGGGGTTCGACTTCAAGAAGATGCCGGTGAACGGCCGCGTCTGGTATCCGGAGGGCCCCGGTCCCTTCCCTCTGGTGCTGATTGTCCACGGCAACCACAACATGAAGGACTTCTCCGACCCGGGATACGGCTACCTGGGCGAGCTGCTCGCGTCGCGCGGATTCATCCTGGTCTCGGTGGACGAGAACTTCCTGAATGGCGGCATCCGCGGCGAGAACGACGCGCGCGGCTGGATGCTGCTGCAGCATCTCAAGCAGTGGAAACAGTTCAACGATTCCGCGGCGTCACCGCTGCAGGGCAAGGTGGACATGGGGCGCATTGCGCTCATGGGGCATTCGCGTGGTGGGGAGGCGGTCGCGGTGGCGGCATCGTTCAACCGCCTGAAGCACTATCCCGACGACGCGAACCTGACCTTCGACTTCGGATTCGACATCCGCGCCCTGGTCGCCATTGCTCCGGTGGATGGCCAGTACCGTCCGGCCGACAAGCCGACCCCGGTGACCGACGTGAACTACTTCCTCATCCACGGGTCGCACGACGGCGACGTCTCCACCTTCAGCGGCCTCCCGCAGTACGAACGCGTCGCGTTCACCGATGGAGGCGACTGGTTCAAATCGGCCGTCTACGTCTACCGGGCCAACCACGGCCAGTGGAACACGGTCTGGGGGAACAAGGACAACGGGCCCCGGAGCGCCCGGTATCTCGATCTGCGCGGACTGCTCCCGCCGGAGGACCAGCGTCGGTTCGCCGAGGTGTACATCACCGCATTCCTCGAGGCAACGCTGCGTGGCCGACGCGAGTACCTGCCGATGTTCCGCGATCATCGGGTGGCCGGCGGCTGGCTTCCGAAGACGATGTACACGACGCGCTTCGCGGAGAGCAGCTTCCACGCCGCCGCGGACTTCGAGGACGACGTGGACCTCACGACCGGCAGCGCGCCCGGGATCACGTTGTCGGGCGATTCCCTGGCCACCTGGCGCGAAGCCGTGGTGCCCTTCCGGTCGCGCAACAGCAACATGGCGCACAACGCCGTATGGGTGGGTTGGAACAACCGGATTGCCGGCGACGACACCACGAAGATGGGTCGCCCGGCCGCCTGGGAGGTGGCGTTAGGTGACTCGCTGCGGTCCGCCTGGCGGGTCGACGCCTCGAGCGCACTGGTATTCTCACTGGCACCCACCGCCGACAAGCCGGGTCCCCGGCAACCGAAGCGCGATTCCACGGTGGCCGGGGATTCCTCCGCGCGCCGTCCCGCGCCGCCGCGCCGGACGCCGCCCCGGTCCTCGGGTCCGGACACGACCGCGTTCGATCTGAGCGTCGAGCTGACGGACGCTTCGGGCAGCACGGCCCGCCTGCCGCTGAGCGCGTATGGCGCCGTGCGCCGGCCCATCGAATCGTACATCTACATCCGAAGCGGGCGGGACAAGGCCCGGTTCGGCAGTCTGACCGAGCTGGTGCTCCAGACGTACGTGATGCCGTTCGCGGACTGGCGCCGAGCCGCGCCGGCGCTCGATCTGGATCGCATCACCCGGGTCCGATTCCTGTTCGACCGCACCCCGGCCGGGACGGTCGTGATAGACAACATCGGATTCTCCCGCATGAGTCCCGACTACTTCGTTGCGACGGGCGGCACGGGACAGAGCCGATGAGCCGCTCGATGCGCCGCGCGATGCTGATCGCGGCTCTGGCTGTGCCGGTCGCGGGCGTGAGCGCGCAGGAACGCTACTCGCCGGTCGTCCTCCATCTCAGTCCCACGCCACGGGCCGCGGTGCTGGGCAGCAATCCGGGCGTTCGCGACGTCGAGGCGCTTTTCAGCAATCCTGCACTGGCCGGACTCGTCGCCGGCACAGTCGCCGGGATCACGCGGTATGACGCGGCCTCACTCATCACCCTCGCTTCCGCGGCCTCCCTGGGATCATTCAACGTTTCCATCGGCGCCCAGTACCTTGCTGCGCACGCCGATGCCGTGCGTCTTCCGCTCTGGTCGTACTCGCTGATGTTCGGAGGGCCCATCCCGGTTTCCAGCGTGGTTGGTTCGTTCGCGCTGTCATCGACCGTGCGCGGCATGCGGGTGGGCGCGGCGCTGAAGGTCCTGGACGAGCGACAGGGCAGTGGAGAGGATCATGTGCCGTCGCTCGACCTGGGCCTGTCACGCGACATCGGCCGAATCACGACCGGCTTGAGCATCCAGAACATCGGTGCTGGTATCCGATATGGCGGATGGCGCCCCCAGCTGCCGTTGCGGATTTCCGCGGGTGCGGCCACCTACGGTTTCGTCGCGGGCCCCTTCGATCTCGGTGGGTCCGCCGCCATTGCCATCCTGCCTGACGGCGATGTCCGCCCGAGCGCGGGCTTCGAGGTCGGTTACGTGCCGCTCGACGGGTACCTGTTCCAGGCGCGGGTCGGTCTCCGTCGTCCCGAGCTTCAGGCGCAGCAGCCGTTCTCCTTCGGCGGCAGTGCGTCACTGGACCGGTTTACGCTCGACTACGCCTACGAGGACTGGGAAGGCGGCAGTGCGCACCGGCTGGCGCTGCGTGTGCGCTGAGTCCATTTTCGCGTACAGGGCCAAACGTCGCGTGCACGGACCTGAGCCACCCGCGATTCCTCCTTCTTCGAGAGAAGAGTCATGTCCCGTCTGAACGCAGTTCCGTCGTCGTTGTGGTTCCTGCGAGCCACGGCTGCCTCGCTCGTCGCCGTGGCGGTACCGAGCACCGTCTCGTTCGCGCAGGGCGGTGCGCCAACCTCCGTTGTCTTCACCGGCGGGCGCGGGACCATCTCGAACACGGTGGCGATTCCCGCGAACGCCGCAATCGTCTGGACGTCGGGTACCGTGCCGGGCGTTGCCGATGCCAACGCACCGGCTGGTTCGCGGGCCCGCTTCGGTGACACGAAGACACAAGCAGTCAGCGTGCTCACCGCCATTGAAGCGCGCCTCAAGGAGCATGGCCTGGGCCTGAAGGACGTGGTGTACCTCCGCGCCTACCTCGTCCCCGACAAGGAGAAGGGCGGCACGATCGACACGCAGGGGTGGAACGATGCGTACGGACAGTTCTTCAGCAACGCCACCAACCCCACGAAACCGGCTCGCTCCACGGTCGGCGTCGTCGCGCTGGTGAACCCGAACTGGCTCGTCGAAGTCGAGGCGTTCGCCGTGTTCCCACCGCAGTAGGCAGTCGCGTCAAGCCGGGAATCCCCGATAGGCCGTGGCGGTATCGCCACGGCCTTTCCAGTCGAACGGGTCCCGCGCTGCGGCGCACTGCAACCGCCAGACGCCCCGGGCTAACTTTCGCGCGCCAGTGCCAGGTCCGGGCCGGCAGACATTCGCGGTGCCGGATCGCGCTTCCGCACGGAATCGTGAATCGTCGTTTGCGCGCTGCGGCGCGCCTGTTCCTGAAACCACCATGGATTCGTCCCGAATGCCGGTCATCGTGAGCGCCACCCGCACTCCGATCGGCCGTTACCTCGGCGCCCTGTCGCCCCTGACGGCGCCCCAGCTCGGCGGCATCGTTATCCGCGAGGCCGTGCGACGCGCCGGTGTGGATCCCGCCGAATTGAACGAAGTCATCATGGGCAATGTCCTGCAGGGTGGCGTGGGTCAGGCGCCGGCGCGGCAGGCGATGCTGGCGGGCGGTATCCCCGCTTCGGTCTCGGCCGTCACCGTCAACAAGGTGTGCGGGTCGGGCCTCAAGGCAGTGATGCTCGCGGCGCAGGCTGTTCGCGCGGGCGATGCCCAGTTGCTCGTCGCCGGCGGCATGGAATCGATGTCCAACGCGCCGCACTACCTCTACGGTTATCGCGGCGGGATCAAGCTCGGCGACCAGACGCTGGTGGACGGGATGATCCGCGACGGTCTGTGGTGCCCCACCTGCAACGTGCACATGGGAAGCCACGCCGAGTACACTGCGAAGAAGGCCGATGTGGCCCGCCAACGGCAGGACGAGTTCGCTGCCGCGTCGCATAGCAAGGCGGTGGCGGCACAGGCCGAAGGGAAGTTCACCACGGAGATCATCCCGGTTGCCGTGCCCGGGAAGAAAGCCACGACCATGGTCGACACCGATGAGGGCCCGCGCCGCGACACGACCGTGGAATCGCTGGCCAGCCTGAAGCCGGCGTTCGGGAGCAAGGGTGCGACCGACCTCAGCGTCACGGCCGGGAACGCCTCGTCGCTGAACGATGGCGCCGCCGCAGTGGTCGTGACCTCGCAGGCCTTCGCGCAGGAACGGGGACTCCCGGTGCTGGCACGGATCGACGCGTATGCCACCGGTGCCGTCGAACCGCAGGACCTGTTCTTCGCGCCGGTGCGCGCGGTCGGCACGCTGATGCGGAAGGAAGGGACCACCATCGGCGACTACGACCTGATCGAAGCCAACGAGGCGTTCGCGTCGCAGGCACTGGCCGACGGCGATGTGTTAGGCTGGCCCTGGGAGCGGGTCAACGTACACGGTGGAGCGATCGCGCTGGGACATCCGATCGGGGCGAGCGGAGCCCGGGTCCTGGTGACCCTGCTGCATGCCATGGCCGATCGTGGCGCCCGGCGCGGACTGGCGACGCTCTGCCTGGGCGGCGGTGATGCGGTAGCAATGAGCGTCACCCGAGCGCCGTGATCCGCGAATCGACGGCACCAAATCGGGGGCCGGCAGTGGCGCCCGCGCCGCGCCCTGGGTCGGTTCGTCCGGATCATGAGCTGCTGCCCCAACGATGAACCGCGGTGCGGTCGAGGCGGCGCCGACAATTTCGCCGCCGTGGCGATTGGCCGTGTTCGTGCTTGCCACGGCGGTGGGTGTTCTCGGACTGCGACTGATCCACTCTTTCGTATCCGGGTTCATTCCGGTTGGCGCGCGGCCGTCGGTCTTCATGGTCATCCTGGCGGGCGGGCTCCTCATCGGACATGCGTGGACGTTCCGTCTGGTGGAACCGCGTGGCTGGGCGTACGTCGGCCTGGGCCGGGAGGCGCTCCAACCGCGACTGCTCGGCGCTGGTGCGCTCGCCGGTGCCGCGGCCATCGCGATCCCGGCTGGAGTGCTGCTCGCGCTCGGCTGGCTGCGCGTTGCGCCGACCGATCCGGGGTCCGCGTCAGGCGCAGCCGCGGCGGCGATGGCCTTGCTGCTGCCCGCCTCGCTCTGGGAGGAGCTGTTCGTAAGGGGATTCGCCTTCGCCATTCTGCGGGAGCGATGGGGGTCGGTAAAGGCGCTGCTTGCGACCAGCACCGCGTTCGGCGCGCTCCACGTGCTGAACGCCGGAGCGACGCTGTTGTCGGTCAGTGTGGTCACGCTCGCCGGGATATTCCTGGGCCTGGTCCTGGTGCGCACCGGGAGTCTGTACGCGGCGTGGGCCGCGCACCTGTCCTGGAACGTGGTGCTGGTGGTTGGCCTGCACGCCAGCGTCAGCGGCGTGGAATTACCGGCACCGGGGTACCGGGTGATCGACGCGGGCCCCGACTGGGCAACGGGCGGCCCGTGGGGGCCGGAGGGCGGACTGTTCGCCGCCGCCGGCCTGGTGGCCGCGGTATGGATCATCTATCGGCGGCCACTGCGTCGCACGGAGCCTGACTGATGCCAGAACGGATCGCGGTGATCGGTGCCGGCCAGATGGGTAGCGGCATCGCGCACGTCGCCGCCGTGAGTGGTTATCCGGTGACCATGATCGACGTGGTCGCGTTGGCGCTGGAGAAAGGGCGTGCCACGATTGCCGCCAACATGGAACGGCAGGTGAAGAAGGGCGCCCTGGACGCCGTGGCGCGCGACGCGGCGCTCGCTCGCATCGAGGTATCCGCCAGCCTGGATGCTGCAGCGGGGGCGCCGGTCGTCATCGAAGCCGCGACAGAGCGGACGGACCTGAAGTTCAAGCTCTTCGCTGACCTGGACCGGATCGCTCCGGACGGCGCCATTCTCGCGACCAACACGAGCTCCATTTCCATCACGTCCATCGCCGCCCGGACGGGACGCCCGGAATCGGTCATCGGCATGCACTTCATGAATCCGGTCCCGATGATGCAATTGGTGGAAGTGATCCGCGGACTGGCGACGAGCGACGAGACGACCAACCGGGTGATGGAGCTTGCCAGAGCGCTGGGCAAGATCCCGGTGGAGGTCAACGATGCCCCCGGCTTTGTCGCGAACCGCGTGCTGATGCCGATGATCAACGAAGCCGTGTATTGCGTGATGGAAGGAGTGGGCACGCCGGAAGCGGTCGATACGGTGATGAAGCTGGGCATGAACCACCCCATGGGCCCGCTCGCCCTGGCGGATCTCATCGGTCTCGATACCTGTCTCGCCATTCTCGAGGTGCTGCACGAGGGGCTTGGCGACGACAAGTATCGGCCCTGTCCGTTGCTGCGGAAATACGTCGCGGCGGGCTGGCTGGGACGGAAGACGGGGAAGGGATTCCATTCGTACAAGGCCGTGGAAGGCAGACAGTAGGCACCGGATTGGACGGGCCAACTTCCCGGTCTCCACTCGGCACACCAACCAGCAACCAGTCTTCGTAGATGCCCTGGGCACTGATCCCCCTGACCGAAGAGCAACGCGCGATCCAGCAGGCTGCGCGGGACTTCGCGTTCGCCGAACTCGCTCCTCACGTTGCGGCCTGGGACCGGGATGCCCATTTCGAGCCCTCGGTGATCCCCAAGCTGGCAGCACTGGGCTTTCTGGGCATGCTGGTGCCCGAAGAGTGGGACGGGCTCGGACTGGACACGTGCACGTACCTGGTGGCGTTGGAGGAGATTGCGGCCGTGGATGCTTCCACCGCCGTCCTCATGAGCGTGCACAACTCGCTGCCGACACAGATGATCCTTCGGTACGGGTCCGAGGAGCAGAAACGGCGCTTCCTGCCGCGCATGGCCCGGGGAGAGACGCTCGGCGCGTTTGCCCTGTCGGAACCGGAAGCCGGATCCGATGCGGCGGCTCTCACGACCCGCGCAGTACGCGACGGAGACGGCTGGATCCTCACCGGCACCAAGGCATGGGTCAGTAACGGTGGCCATGCCGGCGCCATTCTCACGCTCGCCCGCACCGACACGGCACAGGACTTCAAGGGTGCCCGCGGCATCGGCACGTTCATCGTCACGCCGGACCTGCCGGGCTTCCGCGTGGGGCGCAAGGAGGACAAGCTGGGACTTCGGGCCTCGCCTACCGTCCAGCTGCACTTTGACGACATGCGGGTGCCTGACGCGAACCGGATCGGCGACCCGTCACACGGCTTCATTTACGCGATGCAGACGCTCGAGCACGGCCGGCTGGGCATCGCGGCCCAGGCGGTGGGTATCGCGCGCGCCGCGCTGGAGGTGGCGACGGCGTACGCCGCGGAGCGCCGCCAGTTCGGGAAGCCGATCAAGGAGTTTCAGGCAATCCAGTTCAAGCTTGCGGACATGGCCACCAAGGTCGCGGCATCACGCGCGTTACTCTACGCGGCGGCCGCGGCGAAGGATCGGGGCGAGCCCATCACCCAGTTTGCTTCCATGAGCAAGCTCATGGCCAGCGAGACCGCGATGTCGGTGACGACGGAGGCCATCCAGATTCTCGGCGGCTACGGCTACGTGACCGATTATCCGGTGGAGCGCTACTTCCGCGATGCCAAGGTCACCCAGATCTACGAGGGCACGTCCGAGATCCAGCGCATCGTGATTGCGCGCGAATTGTACGCGCACTAGTCCCTCCAGCCACCATGAAGATCTTCTCTCAGATGTCCGATATGGGCCACGAGCAGCTCGTGGTCTGCTACGACAAATCCAGCGGCTACCGCGGCATCATCTGCGTTCATGACACCACTCTGGGTCCGGCGCTCGGAGGCACGCGATTCTGGAACTACCAGACCGAAGAGGCGGCGGTCTTCGACGTGCTGCGGCTGGCACGGGGGATGACCTACAAGAACGCCGTTGCCGGACTCAACCTCGGCGGCGGCAAGGCGGTCATCATGGGCGACAACCGTACGACGCGGCGCGAGATGCTCTTCAGGGCACACGGACGTTTCGTGGAGTCCCTCGGGGGCCGGTACATCACCGCAGAGGACGTCGGGACGAGCACGGCGGACATGGACTTCGTCCACATGGAGACCGAATACGTCGCCGGCCTGGCGAATCGGTCGGGCGATCCGTCCCCCGTCACGGCGCGGGGCGTGTTCCGCGCCATTCAGGCCAGCGCCAAGGTCCGCTGGGGATCTCCCTCGGTCGACGATCGCACCGTGATCGTCCAGGGGCTAGGCAACGTCGGGCATTACCTGTGCCACGAGCTCCATGCGGCGGGTGCGACGCTGATCGTGACCGACCTCGACCCCGCCAAGGTGCAGCGCGCCGTGAGCGAGTTCGGCGCGAAGGCGGTGCCACCGGACGAGATCTGGCGCCAACAGGGGGACATTTTCGCCCCGTGCGCCCTCGGCGGGATCATCAACGACGAGACCCTTCCCCAGCTGCAGGTCGAGATCGTGGCTGGCGCCGCCAACAACCAGCTCCTCGAGGAACGGCACGGTGTCGAGCTGGAGCGACGGGGGCTGCTGTACGCGCCCGACTACGTGGCCAACGCCGGTGGCGTGATCAACGTCTACAGCGAAGTTGCCGGATGGACGGCCGATCGCGCGTTGCGCAAGGCGGACGAGATCTTCGACACGACGCTCGGTGTTTTCGAGATCTCCCGGGAGCAGGGCATCCCGACGTACGAGGCGGCCGATCGGCTGGCTGAGCGGCGCCTGGCGGCGGTGGGCGGGCTGGTGCGGACGTGGCCGCAGTGGCCAAGGAAGAGCTGACGGGGGACGGCTGGTGGGCGAGCGAGGCGCGTTCCGGGCCGGTCAGCCTGTCAGCGGACTTGTCCGCTCGCTACGTTCGGAGTCGGGTGCAGATTCCCCCAATGGACCCCGTTGCCCGGCTCGCGTCGAACATGCCTGAGTTGATTCCCATAGCGTCCGACCACGCCGGTTTCGAGATGAAGGAGCAACTCGAGGCCCGGCTGCGCGAGCGGGGATTCGAGGTTCGTGACCTCGGGGCCGATTCGGCGGCGTCCACGGACTACGCGGACTATGCGCATCCGCTGGCGACCATGGTGTCGCGGGGAGATGCCAGGCGCGGCGTGCTCCTGTGCGGAACCGGCCTGGGAATGGCGTACGTCGCCAACCGCTATCCCCACGTCAGAGCCGCCGTGGTCTGGTCGCCGGAGATCGCGGAACTGGCGCGGAAGCACAATGACGCGAACGTGCTGGTGCTGCCGGCGCGGTTCATCTCGCCGGAGGACGCCGACCGCATCCTGGACGTCTGGCTGGGAACCGAATTCGAGGGCGGCCGCCACGAGCGGCGCGTGGAGAAGATCGAACGCGAGGAATCCAGAGAATGAACGGCTGGCATGAGTGGGATCGCTGTCCTCCCGGGGCGGCGTTGCGGGAGACGGACCCCGAGATCGCCCGCCTGATCGAGATGGAGATCGAGCGCCAGACAGATGGCCTGGAGCTGATCGCAAGCGAGAACTTCGTGTCACCGGCGGTCATGGAGGCTGCGGGAAGCCCGCTGACCAACAAGTATGCCGAGGGCCTGCCTGGGAAACGCTATTACGGCGGCTGCGAGATCGTCGACCAGGTGGAGCAGATCGCCATCGACCGCGCCCGCAAGCTGTTCGGCGCGGAGCACGCCAACGTGCAACCGCACTCGGGCGCCTCGGCGAATTTTGCGACCTGCATGGCGTTCATGAAACCGGGAGACACTCTCCTCGGCCAGGATCTGTCGCAGGGAGGACACCTGACGCATGGCTCCCCGGTGAACTTCTCGGGCCTGCTGTTCAACGCGGTGCACTACGGTGTGAAGGACGATGGCTTCATTGACTATGACCAGCTGCGTGACGTCGCGCGGCGCGAGAAGCCGCGCGTGGTACTGGCCGGCGCCAGCGCCTATCCGCGCGTGATCGACTTCCAAGTGTTTGCGGAGATCGCGAGAGAGGTGGGCGCCATCTTCATGGTCGACATGGCGCACATCGCGGGACTCGTCGCGACGGGGTTGCATCCGTCGCCGGTGCCGCACGCGGATGTCGTGACGACTACGACGCACAAGACGCTTCGCGGTCCGCGCGCGGGCCTCATCCTTTGCCGTGCCGAACACGCCAAGGCCATCGACAAGGCGGTCTTCCCGGGGTCGCAGGGTGGTCCCCTGGAGCACGTCATCGCCGCCAAGGCGGTGGCCTTCCGCGAGGCGCTCTCGCCGGGCTTCCGCGAGTACTGCGGACGCGTGGTTGCGAACGCGCGAACACTGGCGGCGGCACTCTCGGCCCGCGGCTTCCATCTGGTCTCGGGTGGAACCGACAACCACCTCATGCTGGTAGACCTTCGCAACAAGGGACTGACAGGGAAAGTCGCGGAAAAGTCGCTGGATCGCGCGGGCATTACGGTCAACAAGAACACGGTTCCCCGGGAGACGCAGTCGCCGTTCGTGACGAGTGGCATCCGGATCGGCACGCCGGCGGTGACGACGCGTGGACTGGGGGAACGGGAGATGGAGCAGATCGCCGCGCTGATAGACCGCGTACTTGCCGCACCGGACGATGCTGCGACGACGGTTGCGGTGCGCGCCGACGTTCGCGCGCTGACGGCGGCCTTCCCTCTCTATCCCGCCGCGCAATCCGTACCGACGGGCTAGGCCTTCTCGCACCTCTCACCCGTGGACTCGACACCTCTCACCTCGCCGCTTATGTCCATCCGCCTGGGCGACATCGCGCCGGACTTCGAGGCCGACACCACGCTCGGCGTCCTGAGCTTCCACGAGTGGAAGCGGGGCAGCTGGGCCATTCTGTTCTCGCATCCCAGGGACTTCACGCCGGTCTGCACGACCGAGCTGGGTCGAGCCGCGGCCCTGAAACCTGAGTTCGACCGGCGCAACACCAAGTTGATCGGGCTCAGCGTCGACTCTGTCGAGTCACACGAACGGTGGGAAACCGACATCGCGGACGTCACCGGGCACACGGTGAACTTCCCGATGATCGGGGATCCCGATCGGCGCATTTCCTCGCTTTACGACATGATCCACCCGAATGCGAACGACACGCAGACCGTTCGCTCGGTGTTCGTGATCGGGCCGGACAACAAGGTGAAGCTCATGCTCGTCTACCCCGCTTCGACCGGGCGGAACTTCGGGGAGATCCTGCGCATCCTCGATTCGCTGCAGCTCACCGCCGACTACGCGGTGTCGACACCCGCCGATTGGCGTCCGGGCGATGAGGTCGTCATTGCCACCACCGTCACCGACGACGATGCGCGGCACCGATTCCCGGCTGGGTTCGAAGCGAAGAAACCCTATCTGCGCGTCACGCCCCAGCCGAATCTCTGACCGACGCCTGGATTCGGCGGTCAGGTCAGTGGTGCGTGGAACCGCGCCCTGCTGCGACCTCCGGTCCCCGTAGCGGACCCGGGGCCGCGGCTGGCACCGGGGACTACCGCATGAAGGTGCTGCGCATCACGAACCAGATATTGGCCGGCCGCTCCGCCAGGCGTCGCATGTACCATGGGAACCACTGCGCGCCATAGCTGATGAGGCAGCGGACGGCGTGACCGTCCGCTGCGAGCGACCGCTGGTCGGCGGATCGAATGCCATACAGCATGTGGATCTCGAACCGGTCCCTGGGGAGCTTGAGCGCGGCCGCCCTGCCGACGATCTGCCTGACGATTGACATGTCGTGGGTGCCGAGTATGGGCCGGCCCACGCCGCGCTGTGCCGCCTCCAGGAGACGCCCCCCCAGCGAGACGAACGCCAGATCCACGTCGCGCTTTGAGGGGAAGGCGACGTGCGGTGGCTCCGCGTACGCTCCCTTCACGAGGCGGATCATCGGATTCAGGTCCATCAGCGATTCGATGTCCTGCGGCGTTCGACGCAGGTACGCCTGGATCGCGATGCCCACGGGTTCGTACCGGGACTTCACGTGGCGGTAGAGTGCCAGCGTCCGGTCCACGTAGCTGGAGTCTTCCATGTCGATCCAGAGCTGGCTCCCCGTTTCCACGGCCTTTCGGGCCAGTACCTCCAGATGGTCACGGCAGGAGTCCGCCGAATGATCGAGCCCGAGCTGCGTCGGCTTGATGGAGACGACCGTGGGCAGGCCGCGGGCGCGGATGTCGTCGAACGCGGCCAGGTAGTGGTCGCGTACAGCGTCGCCCTGCGATTCGCCGGTCAGCGTTTCACCCAGGCGCGTCACGATGGAACCGATGTGGGCAGGGGCCAGAGCCTCGGCAGCCGCCAGGGCGTCCGCCAGTTCCTCACCGGGCATGAAGCGTTTGACGGCGCGGCGCGCGAACGGCCGGCGCATGAAACGCTCGGCCAGCCAGCTGTTCCGCGATGCGGCAAGCAGGGTACTACGAGCGATTGACATGGTGCGGAATATTGTGAACGGCGGTGACGGAGGTCAGAGGTAAAGGACGGAAGTCAGGTCAGACCTGCTAGCTGCTAGCCGGCCTGAGTCGTGAGTGCTGGATGCTCGACCTGCTTCCTGTTCCTGGAGCTGGTGCTGAGCCAAACCCAGCGCCAGCAAGTGTCACCCGGTTCGAGCACCCAGTACTGAGCACTCAGCGATCCGGCCTGAGTGGTGAGTGCTGGATTCTCGACCCTGCTTGCTGGTCATGGAGCTGACGCTGAGCCATACCCCAGCGCCAGCACGTGTCGCCCGGTTCGAGCACCCAGTACTGCGCACTCAGCGATCTGGCCTGAGTGGTACGTGGACGCGTCACTGTCTTTCCTTCCCCATCCATCTCGTGCCCCGAGTTTCAGGATGGACACCAGACTACCCGATCATGGCGAGTTTTCCGCGCATCTGATCGACGCTGGTGCACAGGATACACACCCGCGGGATGGTCTCGTACTCCTCCAGCTCGATGTCGGGTGTGAGGTAACCCGGCCGGACCGGTTCGTTTCTCAGCAGGTCGGTGGTCAGATACTTCTTGTTGCTGTCCGCAAAAATCGTCGCCACGGCCGCGTCACCCCCGAGTTCATCCTGCACGCTGACCGCGCCGAGAAAGTTCGCTCCCGACGAAATACCCACGGCGAGTCCCAGGGTGGATGCGAGCTTCTGCGCCATCAGGATGGAATCGCCGTCGCCCACCGCGACGATCCGATCCAGAGTCGCGAGGTCTACCACCGGGGGAATGAACTCGTCGGAAATGCCCTGGATACGATGGTGCCCGACCTTGTGCCCGGTCGACATGGTCGGCGACTCGGCAGGTTCCAGCGGGTGCACGCGAACGTCCGGTTTCCGTGCGCGAAGGAACCGGCCGACGCCCATGACCGTCCCGCCCGTGCCGACTCCCGCGACGAACGCGTCCGGATGCCGACCAGCGAGCTGGAGCTGCTCCCAGATTTCCGGTCCCGTAGTCTCCACGTGCGCCAGAACGTTGTCATCGTTGGCGAACTGGCGCGGAAGGAAGACCGCCGGATCGCGCGCCGCCAGTTCTTCCGTCATCCGGATCGAGCCGACGAATCCCCCCTCTTCGCGCGAGACCGGCCGGATCCCGGCGCCGAACGCGCTGATCAGATCCACTCGCTCCCGGCTCATCCAGTCGGGCATGTAGATCGTGACGGGGTGCCCCAGCGCCCGGCCGACTGCGGCGAACGAGATACCCGTGTTGCCACTGGTGGCCTCCACGATGCGCTGACCCGGCTCGATCTCGCCGCGTTCATAGGCCGCTCGCAGGATGTGGTACGCCATCCTGTCCTTGATGCTGCCGGTGAGATTGAAGTGCTCCGCCTTGGCGTAGATGACAAGGGGGCGCCCACGGAATCGGAGCCGGATCGCCAGCATCGGCGTGTTACTCACCAGGTGCCGGAGGGCGGTGAATCGCTTCGGTAGGATCATCGGATCAGGGCGGCGGTTGGCTTTCGAAACCTCGTGCCCCGACTACCCTAGTCGGCGAACCGGCCGGCGCTTGTCAGGCAGTCCCCGACCAAAACGCGGGCACACGGGCGTCGGGCCGTTCGATCAGAGGTACCGGGCCACGGCCATCAAGGCAACGGAAGCGACCAACATCGCGAAGATGACCCTCGCTGCGGCGCTGATTCGCCCGCGGAGTCGCTCCATTTCCGTCGTGCGTTCCTTCCGAGCTGTCTCTTCGGTCAGGCCGGGGAGTTGGCGGGCGATGGCCCAGAGGCGGAGCGCCGCGGGCCGCATGACCATCACGCCGAGGATGAAGGCGATGCTCGCGAGCAGGCCGCCGGTGCTGAGCGCCATGCCGACCGTGGATCCCATCCAGGCACTGTCGAATCCGGCGGACAGGAGCCAGAGCAGCCAGAAGCCCGAGACAACGGTCAGTCCGGCGGCGATAGGCAGCACGGTCAGGTAACCGCGCTCGAAGAGCTTCATCATCACCTTGCCGCCGTCGGGACCGAGGCTCTTCACCACGGGCTCGAGGAAAGTCGCGAAGAAGAAGATGCTGCCGGCCCAGTAGACTCCGAGAACGACGTGAACCAGCCGCAATGCCACCGTCAAAGCGTCCATTTCGCTGACTCCTCTGGGCGAAGACCGGTGGAAACTGGGTCGCTGTCGGTGTCTGGCAAGGGCGCCGGCCAGGCCCGAGGCAATCGCCCAGAACTGGGTCACAAATTTGCGTTTTCCACTGGCGAGGCCGGGGAAAAGCCACGAAGTTTGCGACCCAGTGACTGGCCGGTCGTCTTACTCTCGTCAAACGGCTTCTCTCCAATCGTTTGCGGCACACGTGAACTCACTCATCACGCTCGGCTCGCTCCATCTCTCCGGTGACAATGGGCCGCTCCTGCCGGGGCGACGGAAGATCCTGGCGTTACTGGCATTCGTGCTGCGCCGCGGCCAAACGGTGCCGCGTGCTGAGCTCGCGCGGCTGCTCTGGTCCGACCGATCGGACAACCATGCCAAGCAGTCAGTGCGCCAGGCCTTGGCGGAGTTACGCGCCGTCTTTGGCGACTCGCTGGAAGCAGATTCGGAATTCGTGCGCCTGGCCCCGGGGTCGTGTGCGCTCGACGTGACGGCGTTCGAAGAGTCGGTTCGTCTCGAACGCTGGGACGATGCCGCCACGGCATGGGGAGGAGAGTTCCTCAACGGACTCGAATCGGTAGGTGGCGAGGCCTGGTCCGGGTGGTTGGCAATGGAGCGGACGGCGCTGCGCCGGGAAGCGGCGGAGGTCTTCGAGAACCTGTTGGCGATCGCGGAACGTCGCGACGAGCGCAGAATGGCGGCTGAGTGGGCGCACAAGTGGTGCGACGTCGCGCCGCTGGACGAACGAGCCTGCACGGCGCGCATCCGCGCTCTGGTGAAAGTGGGTCGGCCGGTGGATGCGGCCGTCTGCTACGAGAGCTTCGTCCGGCGGGTGCATGCCGAGGCGCATACGACGCCGTCGGCGGAGTTCGAGTCGCTGCGTGAGCTGTTTGCCGCCAACCGGAAGGCGCCGATGGACAAGGTCGTGGTCCGCGGAACCGTCACGCTGTCCGGACTCGCCCAGCTCACACTCGATGCCCGGTTGGTAGCGGAGGCCGCCGCGGTGGCAGCCGGCGCGATTGACAGCGACACGCTGCAGGCCGTGTCAGGGATCACGTCGTTCTCGTTCCGCGCAGCGATCGCCGAACTCACCGAGCATGGGATCCTGCGTCCCACGAGTGACGCCGAGGGGAAATGGGAATTCGCCACCGAGGAGAACCGGGAGTGTGTCTTCCGCGTCGTCTCTTCCCATCGCCGTGCGTCGCTGGAGCGCACGCTCGCGGCGAGGTTGGGAGTCGCGGTGCCGGCACCGACCGCCACCGCGCCCAGGCGTCCGCCCAGGCCTGAGCGCGTCCGGCGTGCCGTGCCGTTCCGACCCGCGGCCCTTCTTGCCGGAGGCGCTGCGCTGATTGCGCTGGTTGCCGGAGTGAACTGGGCCGCTCGAGTCGCCACCGCCAGCTCGATGGAACTGGACGCCGGCAGCCGGATTCTCCTCGCCGATTTCCGCGACGACGCCGATCCCGCGCTGGCCGGAGCGCTGAATACGGCGGCGACGCTGGGCCTCCGGCAATCGCGGCATGTCGACCTCTACACGCCGCAGAAGCGCGCGGGGGACACCGCGCGCGGTGTGTCGGGGACGACTCCGGAGCGGCTGCAGGATCTGGCGCGGCGAGAGGGCATCGCAAGGATCATCGCGCTGGATATTCGTCGAACCGACAGCGTACTCCAGGTAGCAGCCCGGTTGATCGACGGGTCATCCGGCGCGGTGCTGGGTGAGGAGACCGTGGACACGCATCGGGCCCAACTGGTCGATGACCTGGACCGCCTGTTGCGACGGGTGCGAGTCACGCTGGGTGAGGCGGCTGAGGTGGTGCGCGATTCGTCTCGCCTCCTGCGTGAGGTGGCCAGTCCGTCCATAGAGGCGTTGTCGGCCTATGCAGACGGCCTCGCGAACTGGGGCGCGCAGCGTCCCGCGGATGCTCGCGCCGCCTGGGCTCGTGCGCTGGACCTTGATTCCAGTTTCGCGCTGGTGGAACTCGCCCTGGCCAACGACGCCTTCAGCCGAGACGACACGGAGGATGGAGAGCGCTGGGCACGTCGGGCCGTGGAGCACGCGGACCGGCTGACGGTGCTCGATGCGCTGCGCGCGCGCCAGATGGTCGCGCTCCGCGATGGCCGTCTGGCCGAGGCGTCGCAGTTGGCCCTGGCGGTGGCTGAACGCGCACCGACGAGCCTCGCGTGGTATGACCTGGCGAGCGTGCGGGTGGCGACCGGTGAGTGCGCTGATGCGCAGCGCGCGCTCGTCCAGGCCCTGGATCTCGACAGCGCGCATACGCCAAGCCGGCTGCTGATGGCCCAGTGCGCCATACGCG
>Ga0214471_10000802_pt1 | contig 25488 bp, 26 predicted proteins | sample RVTome_5_FD_207665 | JGI IMG/M metagenome (GOLD analysis project Ga0214471, IMG submission 207665) | Soil microbial communities from uranium-contaminated site in the Upper Colorado River Basin, Wyoming, United States - RVT142D155 | ecosystem: Environmental > Terrestrial > Soil > Contaminated >... | reverse complement strand
CCCGATCACGCTCAACCCGCCGGCGACGAACGCGGCCATGGTCAGCGGCATCCGCTTCGCCAATCCCTGCATGTCGGCGAGCTGCACCGAGCCGACCCGCAGGAACACGCAGCCGAGCGCCATGAACAAGCCGCCCTTCATCAGCGCATGATTGAACAGGTGCACGATGCTGCCGGCCAGCCCGGTCGCCGATTCCATGCCGATGCCGATGACCATATAGCCGATCTGGGCGAGCGATGAGTAGGCTAGAACGCGCTTGACGTTGTCCTGATGGATGGCGACCGCCGAAGCGCCGATCATCGCTGCGGCGGCCAACGTCAGCAGCACTTCCTGGACGCCCGGGAAGCTCAGGACGTCGATCTCGCCGAACACCGTAAACACGATGCGCAGCAGGGCGTAGACGGCGACCTTGGTGCCGGTCGCCGCCAGGAACGCGCTGACCGCCGACGGCGCGTAGGTGTAGGCGTTGGGCAGCCATACGTGGAGCGGGAACAGCGCCAGCTTCAGGCTCAAGCCCACGGTCAGGAACGCCAACGCCGCGTGGATGGTGCGGGTGTCGATGACCGCCGGCATCAACACCGCCAGATCGACCATGTTGAGGGTACCGGTCATCATGTACATCAGGCCGACGCCGATGACGTAGAAAGTGGCGCCGATGGTGCCCATTACCAGGTACCGGTAGGCGGCAGTCAGGGCGCGGCGGTCCTTGCCGAGGCTGATCAGTACGTACGACGACAGCGACGAAATCTCGAGGAACACGAACAGGTTGAAAACGTCGCCGGTGATCACGATGCCGAGCAGGCCGGCGAGGTTGAGCAGGTACATGCAATAAAAAAGGTAGACGCGCGCCGCCGGCACCTCGGCCTCGACGCTGACGTGGGCGTAGGGAATGACGACCGAGCCGATGGTGGTGACGATGACCAGCAGGAAGGCGTTGACCATGTCGATGCGGTACTCGATCCCCCACGGCGCCTCCCAGTCGCCGAGCAGGTACGAGATCGGTCCGGACTTGAGCGTGGAAAACAGCAGGATCAGGGCCATCGCCAGCGACGCCCAGGTCACGATCAACGCAACCAACCACGCAACCCGGGGGCGACGCAGGATCAAACACATAGGCGCCGCCAACAGCGCCAGAACCACTTGGAGGGCAGGAATCTGGTCGACGATCAACGTTCATTCTCCTGCGCCTCGATCTCGTCGTCTTCGACAGTCCCGTAGGCATCACGGATACGTACGACAAGCGCCAGTCCGAGCGCTGTCGTCGCCACGCCAACGACGATCGCGGTCAGGATAAGAACGTGGGGCAGTGGGTTGCTGTACTGGGCGATGCCCTCGGCCAGAATGGGTGCCGTGCCGCCCTTGACCTTGCCCATGGTGATATAAAACGTGAACATGGAGACCTGGAAGATGTTCAGGCCGACGATCTTCTTCACCAAGTTGTTGTGGGCGATGACGATGTAGAACCCGGTCATCATCAGAACAACGACGATCCAATAGTTGATCAGACCCGGGAATTCCATGACTCAGCGTTCCTGGCTGGCGAAGGTGAAGAAGATGGTGATCATCGCCGCCGCCACGGTGATGCCGACGCCGAGCTCGACCAGCAGGATACCGATGTGCTGTCCTTGCGTCGGCACGTAGGCGAGCACCGAATAATCCAGGAAATTGCCGCCGAGCAGCAGGCTGACGACCCCGACGCCGCCGTACAACAGCACGCCCAGCGCCAGGAAAAAGCGCGACACCTTGGGCGCCACCACGGCGCGCGCCAGATCAACGTCGAAGATCAGCGCATAGAGGATGAAGCCGGAGGCGAAAATGACGCCGGCCTGGAATCCGCCGCCTGGACCGAAATCGCCGTGCCACTGGACGTAAAGGGCGAACAGCAGGATCATCGGCAGCAGCAGCTTGGAAACCACTCGCAGGATGACGTTCTTGCGGATGCCGTGCTCGATGTCCCACTGGGCGTCGCGGTGCGCCCGCCGGCGGCCGCGCTGCGGCCGGCCGATGATCAACAGCACGCCGGCGGCGGCAGTGAAGATGACAAAGGTTTCGCCGAGGGTGTCGTAGCCGCGGTAGCTTGCCAGCACCGACGTGACGACATTGGGAAGCCCGATTTCGTAAGCCGAATCCGCGAGGTAGCGCGGAACCACGTGGTTGTTGATCGGCGCCGTCGGATCGCCGTAGTGCGGCATGTCGAGAGTGCCGTAAATCAACGCCGCGCCAGTGACCGTAACCAGTAGTAACGCCAGCAACGGCTTGTTGTCCGAAACCGTCTTTTCCTCGCTGGTGGTCAGCGCCAGCGTGCCCAGCATCAGCACCGTGGCAATGCCGGCGCCGACGGCGGCTTCGGTGAACGCAACGTCGACCGCGTCCAGCACCACGTACAGCACCGCCGAAGTGAGGCTGAAGATGCCGGTCAGAATGACGACCCCGAACAGGTTCCTGAGGCGGGCGACGGCAAACCCGATCACCGCCATGAAGGCCATCAGCGACATGACGATCAGGTCTTCGATGGAGATTCTCCTTCTCCGACGTCGGCGCCTTCCGGCGATTCGCGCACCTGCGGGCGGGCGCCGCCGCCGAGCGCGGCACGGGCCAACGCGTGGGTCGTCGTCGGACTGGTGAACATGATGAAGACGACGATCAGGACGAGCTTGATGGTGACGATGTTAAACCAGGCCTGGACCATCAACCCGATGAGGATCGCGCAAGCCCCCATGGTGTCGATGATCCCGGCGCCGTGCATGCGCGTGAACACGTCGGGCAGACGGACGACACCAATGCCGCCGACGACCAGAAATACCGATCCGACGAGAATCAGCACCCAACTGACGGCATCGAACAGCATTTCCATCAAATGTCTCCGAGCTCGTCGCCGCCCGACGGGCGGCCCATGTGGGAATACTCGACGTATTTGGAGACGGCGATGGTGCCGATGAAGTTGATCAGCGCGTAGACCAACGCCAGGTCGAGGAATTCGGGACGGCCGCTCAAGAATCCGTACACCGCAATGAGGACCACTGTCAGCGTGCCGAAGGCGTTGACCGCCAGAATGCGGTCATACACGGTCGGCCCCTTGATGGCGCGATAGATGGTCAGCACCATGGTTACCAGCGTGGCGACGGCGGCGATGGCGAACATCATCAGGCGCCTCTGTCCGGTCCAGCCACGCTGTGTCGGCCATAAGGATCCTCGTGCGCTTCCATGGCGGTGACACGGCGATCCATGTCGCCGGTTTGCAGGCCCTCGGCGGCCCCGCGGGTCAGCGCGTGCACGGAGACGATGTCGCGGTCGATGGCGATGGTCACGGTGCCCGGCGTCAAGGTGATGGAATTGGCGAAAATGACCTGGCCCAATTCGGTCCCCTGGGTCGCCTTGACCTCGATCACCGACGGGCTGATTGGCATCTTTCGCTGTATGATGACCTTGGCGACATCGATGTTCGACTTGACGATCTCGGCGATCAGCCACGGCCAGTACAGGAACGCCCGCACCGTCAGGTGGATCGGGTGCCCCTCGTGGTCGATGACGTCCATGCGGTGGGCGATCCAGACGATGGCGATCACCGAAACGCCGCCGAGGCTGAGCAGCAACGCCTGGAAGTACCCGGACAGCAACAGCCACAGACAGTAAAGGACCAGTCCCAAGCTCAAGGCGTGCAGCACGCTGACGTCTCCCCCCGGTCTCGGCCGGTCCTCCCCACGCGCGAATACCGCCTTCGCGCCCGGGCCTTGGGCCCGGAATCGCCTGTGGCGAGGATAAAATCAGGGGTCAACCGTGACCAGGAAAAAATCCGCAGCCCCTCGGCAACTCACGGTTTTTGCCTGGGCTGCGTGCCGCGGTTGTCGGATCCCCGCGTTGTGGGCTATGGCTTAGCGATGATTCGCGCCTTCCTACTCGCCTTTGCCGGCTTGGTCGCTGCGGTAGCGGCGGTACCCGATTCGGTCGTCGCGCCGGCGCGGGCCGAACAGGTGAAGCCGTTCGCGATCTCCGAGGCAACCATCGTCACCGCCTCGGGCAACCGCTATCCATTCCAGGTCGAACTCGCCCGCACCCCCGACGAGCGCGCCCAAGGCCTGCAGGGGCGGAAAGTGCTGGCCGCGGACGCCGGCATGCTATTCGAGTTCACGCCGCCGCAGCCGGTGGCGATGTGGATGAAGGACACCCACGTGTCGCTAGACATGATCTTCATCACCGCCGACGGCCGCATCGTCAATATCGCCCGCGACACGACGCCGCGATCGCTGGCGGTCCTCGAATCGGCAGCACCGGTGAGGGGTGTGCTGGAAGTCAGGGCCGGGACGACGGCGCGGCTCGGCATCCGTCCCGGTGACCGGGTGGTTCACAAAATCTTCGAATGAGCCGCGACGGTGGCAACGCTGGGATACCGGAAATCCGACGCCTTCGCCCGCCAAAGCCTTGCGCGATTCGACGCGACGGCTTACTTTCCGCCAAGTCCGAAATGCCGCGCGGGGAGTAGTTCAGCCTGGTAGAACGCGTGGTTTGGGACCACGAGGTCGCTGGTTCGAATCCAGTCTCCCCGACCAGTTTCGACCGTCGCCGACGATCACGGGGCCGAGCGCCCCATTGGAAGGGCCGCCATGACCGAGGTGTGCATCTACAAGCCATCCAAGACCGCGATGCAGTCCGGGTACAACAATACGCGGCGATGGGTGCTCGAATTCGAGCCGGGCGCGCCGAAGGTGACCGACCCGCTGATGGGCTGGATCGGTTCGGCAGACACTCTGGACCAGGTCCGACTCGGCTTCGGCAGCAAGGAGGAAGCCATCGCGTTCGCGAACAAGCACGGGCTCAACTACCGTGTTCAGGAACCGCGATCGCGGCGCATAAGACCCAAGAGCTACGCAGAGAACTTCAGCTTCCGCCGACGAATCTAAGGCGGGTCCATGGGCGCCCGTAGCTCAACGGATAGAGCACGAGACTTCTAATCTCGAGGTTGCAGGTTCGATTCCTGCCGGGCGCGCCATCCTCATCCGCGATCGCCAGGCTGTCATGACGGCTCCTCAGGCGTCATCAGGTGGATGCCGTCGGCGAGCAGCGAAACGACGACAGTCGCGCCGCGATTTATGCCATTGCGCCGGACGGCGTGGGTGGCGACCGAGAAGACGAGCGGTAGCGAGTCCCGTCCGTCCACGTGCAGCGTCACGGACGTGGTCGGGCCGAAGGCGACGAGCTCGTCGACGATGCCGCTGATCGGATTCTCGCGCTCCCCGCGCGACGGGCGATCACGGCGATGCAGCACGATGTGCGAGGCCGGGATCATCCAGGCGACCGTGTCGCCTTGGCGGAACGGGCCGATGCGGGCGACTTCCAACGAATGACCGCTCCAGGCGAGAACGCCGCGACCGTCGTCGCGGCGGTCTGCGATGCGGCCGTGGAACAAGTTCGGCTGGTCCATCAACCGCGCTACCAATGGGCTGACCGGCCGGTTCGTAACGGCGTCGGGCGGATCTTCCTGAAGGGTGCGGCCACGGTGCAGCACGCTGATCCTGTCGGCCAATGCCGTCGCCTCGGCCAGGTCGTGGGTGACGAGGACGATAGGGACGCGGACCTGCCGGCGCAACACGGCCAACTCGCGCTGCAGCTTGCGCCGGGTCACTTGATCCACTGCGGAGAATGGTTCGTCGAGGAGCAGCACTTCCGGCTCGCGGGCCAAGGCGCGCGCCAGGGCGACGCGTTGTCGCTGCCCGCCGGAGAGGGAGGCGGGCCGGCGCTCCTCGAGTCCGCCGAGATGGACCAGCTCAAGAAGTTCGCCGGCGCGCGCTTGACGTCGCGCCGGCGGCAGATGACCGAGCGCCAGCGCCACGTTATCGCGCGACGACAGATGCGGGAATAGGGCGTAGTCCTGGAACACCAAACCGACCCGCCGACGCTGAGGAACAAGATGCACGCCTAACGCCGAATCGAACCAGACGACGCCATTGCAGACGATGCGTCCCGCCCGCGGGCGATGCAGGCCGGCGATGGCGCGCAGGATCGTGGTCTTGCCGCTGCCCGATGGCCCGACCATGGCGACAAGCTCGCCCGGCGCGACAGCTAGGCCGGCGTCGAGCGGGATCGGTGCGTCCTGGAGGAGCGCAATCGACAACGCCGAGTCGGCGGGATCAGACATGCGGTTGGCTCCGATGGCCGGCAAGCATGTAGACGAGGCCGATGGCAATAAATGAAAACGCGAGCAGGAACGCCGACATGACGCCGGCCGCCACGTCGTCGAAGGCTTGAACGCGGTCGTAGATGGCGATGGCGACGGTCTTGGTCTCGCCCGGGATGCTACCGCCGACCATGAGGACGACGCCGAACTCCCCGAGCGTGTGGGCGAATACCAGCGCCAGCGCCGACACAACGCCCATCCAGGCGAGCGGCAGTTCGACTCGCCAAAATGTCCGCCAGAACGACAGCCCGCTGACCCAGGCAGCCTCGCGCACGTGCAGCGGCACCGCCTCGAAGGCCCGCTGCAATGGCTGGACCGCAAATGGCAGGTTGAAGATTACGGACGCCAGAAGCAGGCCCTCGAACGTGAACACCAGCGAGGAGCCGAACAGCGACTGGTAGGCTTGCCCAAGGACCGACGTCGAACCGAAGGCGACGAGCAAGTAGTACCCGAGCACGGTCGGCGGCAGCACCAGCGGCAGTGCAATCAACGCCTCGACGAAACCCTTGGCTCGGAAGGATCGCCAAGCGAGGACGCGGGCGATACACAGGCCAAGGGGTAACAGCAGCGCACAAGTCCACAGCGCCAGCCGGATTGACAGTTCAAGGGCGTTCCAATCCATGGCCTTCGCCTCAATCGGCCTTGTCCGGCAGTACGAAACCGTAGCGGCGGAAGACTGCGCGGGCAAGCGTGGACTGCACGAACTCATAGAAAGCCCGGGCGGTGGCGCCGGCCGCCTTGGTCAACACCATGCGCTGCCGCAGCGGTGCGTGCCAATTCTCCGGGATCAGATCGAAGGCGCCGAGTTCAGAGAGCGGCGGCGAGAACGCGAGCGAATAGGCAACGATGCCGCCCTGCGCCGCGCCGGAGGCAGCGAACTGCGCCGCTTGAGAGACGTTCTCGCCGAGCACCAGCAGAGGGCGAATGCGCTCCCACAGACCAGCGCGCCGCAGCGCTTCCTCAGCGCGCTTGCCGTAGGGTGCGTGCTCCGGATTGGCGATCGCGAAACGCTTGAGACGGCCGTCGTCCAACGCCGCCCGCAAGTCGCTTAGCGACCCATCTGCCTTGAGGGGAGAGCCGTGCGGCACCATCAGGACGATTCGCCCCACGGCATACAGCGCGCCCTCGCCCTCGGTCAGGCCCCGGCGGTGCAAGGCCAGGACATAGCTCTCGTCGGCCGAGAAGTAAATCTGGAACGGCGCGCCCTGGGCGATCTGGCGGTAGAAATTGCCGGACGACCCGAAGGTCAACCTTATCGTTTTCCCGGTGTCGCGCGTGAACGACGTCGCCACCTCCTTGAGCGCGAATTGCAAGTCCGACGCCGCCGCGACCACAGGCGATTCATCCGCGCGACCTTCGGTTCCGAGACCGGTCAAGAGACAGGTCCCCAGCAACAGAAATCGACGCCTTGACAGGTAAGCAGGCAACAGCATTCCGGCTCGGAAATCGTTACGGGCGTTGGACTATACCGACGCCTCTTAGGGGCTTCAATCAAGGCGGAGCCGGCACGTATTTTCACTGCCGCCGGGTTGCGCGGGCTAGCGCGGCAGCGCAGGGTTTCTTAAAATACCCCAGGGAATTTGGAAAGGGCCGACGCCGTGGCGAGAATGACCGTCGTTGGTAGCGCCAGCCACCAACGCAAAGACAACCGAATCGAGGTACCGGTCGCCGTGTCGTTCGGCGGCAACCAGTACCAGACCCTCGACTGGAGCCTCGGCGGCTTCCGGGTCGGCGGCTATCAGGGCGACTTGCTGCCCGGGCACGAATTCAAGCTCGACGGCATCGGCTTCACCGTCGAGGAGATCTATTCCGTCATCATCGACTGCAAGGTGGTGCGCTCGTCCGAGGGCCAGCTGGCGGCGTCGTTTATCGAGCTCTCCCCCAAGGCGTACGACGCCCTTGAGGCGTTGATGATGCGGCGCAAGAAATACTTCGAGAAGCTGATCAAGCTCTGACGATTAGCCGTATAGGTCGGTGGGGTCGGCCTCGACGTCGGCGATCACCTTCGGCTTGCCGTCGCGCATGGCGTTGAAGAAGCAGTTGCGCCGCCCGGTGTGGCAGGCGACGCCGGCCTGATCGACCAGCAGCAGCACCGTGTCGGCGTCGCAGTCCCAGCGGAAATCCTTGAGAGTCTGGATTTGGCCCGAGGTCTCTCCCTTGCGCCACAGCTTCTTGCGCGACCGCGACCAGTAACAAACGCGGCCGGACTTCAGAGTTTCGGCGACAGCATCGCGGTTCATCCACGCCATCATCAACACCTCGCCGGTGTCGAACTGCTGGGCGATCGCCGGCACCAGCCCGTCGGCATTGAAGGCGATGACGTCGGTCACCGCGCTGGTGGCGAGTCTGGCCTTTCGCTTGCGGGCTTTGGCGGCTCTCATGGCCGGTCCTTTACGATTGCCGGGGGCCCTTACATCGTCCTTTGACCACCGTCTGTCAACCGACGGCGACGGGCTGTGGCGGGGGCGGCTGACGCGGTCAAGATCATTGACCAGCAGGCGCTCCCAGCGCATATTGTTACGTTATATCATTCTAATCGGGACGTGAGGAAAAGGCCCATGCCACCCGCCGATCACGCCGCCGTCTTGTTCGACACCCGCCACGATCATCGGCACTGCCTGAAGGACGCCCTGGATCGTGCCGCGGCACTGTGCCGCGACCGCGGCGTGCGGCTGACACCGATCCGGCGGCGGGTGCTGGAACTGGTGTGGGGCGGCCACCGGCCGCTCGGCGCCTACGACATCCTCGATGCGTTGCAGGCTGAACGCCGCGGCGCCGCGCCACCGACCGTTTACCGGGCGCTCGATTTCCTGCGCGAACAGGGGCTCGTCCACCGCATCGAGAGCCGCAACTCGTTCGTCGGCTGTCCCGATCCGGACACGCCGCACGGCGGCCAGTTCCTGATCTGCCGTACCTGCGGGCAGGCGGCCGAGCTCAACGACTCGGCCATCGACGACGCCATCCGCTTGAGCGCGGCGCGCGCCGGGTTCGCGGTCGGCCGTCGCACTATCGAGATCGAGGGCGAGTGCCCTAACTGCCGACAGGACTAGGCGGGGTCGGGCGCGATGAACATCACCGCGAGGCATGCTGGAGTGCTGGTCGGGGCGCGGGGCATTACCGTCAGCCGCGGCGGCAATGTCATCCTAGCCAGCGTCGATGTCACCGTCGGCGCCGGCGAGATCGTCACGCTGATCGGCCCTAACGGCGCCGGCAAGACGACCGTGGTGCGGGTCATGCTCGGCTTGCTGAAGCCCGACCGGGGCAGCGTCTGGCGGCGCGACGGCCTCGCCATCGGCTACATGCCGCAGCACATTCACATCGACTCCACCCTGCCGCTGACCGTCGGGCGGTTCCTCACCCTTGGCGCCAAGCGCAGGCGCGGCGAGGCGGAAGCGCGGGCGGCGCTCGACGAGGTCGGCGCGGCGGCGGTGATGGAAACACCTGTGCAGGCGGCATCCGGTGGGGAGTTTCGGCGCATCCTGCTGGCGCGCGCGCTGCTCCGCGACCCGGACATGCTGGTGCTCGACGAACCGTGCCAGGGCATCGATGTCAACGGCCAGGCCGAGCTCTACCGGCTGATCACCCGCATCCGCGACCGGCGTCGTTGCGGTGTGCTGATGGTGTCGCACGATTTGCACCTGGTGATGGCGGACACCGATAAGGTGGTGTGTCTCAATCATCACGTCTGCTGCGCCGGCCATCCGGAGAGCGTCACCAACGATCCGGCCTACATCGCGCTCTTCGGCAAGCAGGTGGCGAGCACGATTGCCGTCTATCACCACGAGCACGACCACGACCACGCCGCTGACGGCCATGTGGTGCCGCTCGGCCGGGGCGCCGTGCCTGACCACGATCGTGGTCAGGCGCACGGTCCCAAAGGGGAGCACAACGCCCATGGATGACTTCCTGGTCCGTGCGCTGGTCGGCGGCTGTGGTGTCGCGGCGGTGGCCGGGCCCCTCGGCGCTTTCGTTGTGTGGCGGCGGATGGCGTTCTTCGGTAGCACGCTATCGCATTCCGCCCTGCTCGGGGTGGCGCTCGGGTTCCTGCTCGGCATCAACCTCAATGTCGGCATCTTCGCGGTGTGCGTCATGATTGCGCTCAGCCTGGTGGCGATGCAGCGGCGGGCCCGACTCAGCGACGACACGCTGCTCGGCATCCTCGCCCACGCCACCCTGGCACTGGGGCTGATCGCGCTGGCGTTCATGGAGACCCAGCGCGTCGATCTGATGTCGTATTTGTTCGGCGACGTGCTGGCAACCTCGGCCAGCGACATCGCAATGATCTACCTGGGCGGCGCACTGGTGATCGCGGCGCTGGCGTGGCTGTGGCGGCCGTTGCTGTCGGCGACCGTGCACGAGGAGTTGGCATCCGTCGAAGGCGTTCCAGTCACCGCCGTCAACCTCGCCTTCATGGTGCTGCTGGCAGTGGTGGTGGCGCTGGCGATGAAAGTGGTCGGCGTGCTGCTGGTGACGTCGCTGATCATCATTCCGGCCGCGGCGGCGCGGCGATTTGCCCGCTCGCCCGAGCAGATGGCGGTGTTGGCGGCAGTGCTGGGGTGCGGCGCAGTGGCCGGCGGCCTCGCGGGCTCGGTCGCGCTCGACACGCCGTCAGGCCCGTCGATCGTGGTCGCGGCGTTCGCCTTGTTCCTGTTGGCGACGGCAATGCCGCCGCTCATGCAGCCGCGTTGAGACGCGCGAAGCCTTTTTCCAGATCGGCGATCAGGTCGTCGGTATCCTCAAGCCCTGCATGGATGCGGAACGACGGACCCGGGCCCCGCCACTTGGTGGCGGTGCGGATCTTTCCAGGGTTGGTCGGGATTAACAGGCTTTCGTATCCGCCCCAGCTGTCGCCGAGGCCGAACAGTTGCATGCCGTTGAGCAACGCGTCGACCGCCGCCTTCGAATAGCCTTCCTTGAGCACGAAGCCGAACAGCCCGGAGGAGCCGCCGAAGTCGCGCTTCCAAATCTTGTGGCCCGGGTGATCCGGCAAAGCCGGGTGGAGCACGCGGTCGACCTCGGGGCGCTTCTGCAGCCAGCGGGCGAGGGTAAGCGCGTTCTTCTGATGGCGCTCCAGCCGCACCGACAACGTGCGCAAGCCGCGCAGGCCGAGATAGCAGTCGTCGGGGCCGGCGCAGCTGCCCATGGCGTTGGTCGTCCACTTGATGGTCTGGAATAATTCCGGCGTCTTCACCGTCGTCGTGCCGAGCATGACGTCGGCGTGGCCGCCGATGTATTTCGTTCCCGCCTCAATGACGACGTCAACGCCATGCTCGAGTGGACGGAAGTAGAGCGGCGACGCCCAGGTGTTGTCCATCACCACTATTAGGCCCGCCTCCTTGGCCTCGGCGGCAGTCTTGCCGACGTCGAGCATCTCGAAGGTTAACGAGCCGGGGGATTCGAAATAGACGACACGAGTTTCGGGCCGGATCAGGCCACCAATGCCTTTGAGCGGATCGAAGAAGGTGACCTCGACGCCGGCCCTGGCCAGCATCGGATCGGCGACGCGGAACCGCGTCGGCCCGTAGACGTTGTCGGCGAGCAGCAGGTGATCGCCCTTCTTCAGGAGCGCGAACAGCGTGGAGGCGATGGCGGCGAGACCGGACGGCGAGGATATGGTGCGGTGGCCGCCGTGCAGCGCGGTCACCGCTTCTTCGAGCGCGAACGTTGTCGGCGTGCCGGTGCGGCCATAGTGGACGCCCTCGAACGGCTTTTCCTTAGATTCCTCGTAGTCGGCAACACTCGGGAACGTGACCGTCGAGGCATGATAGACGGGCGGGTTGACGATCCCGTAGTTTTCCTGGGGGTGCCGGCCCCGGTGCACCAGCATGGTGTCTATTTTCATCGGCCCCTCGTCTTTGTTTACGGATAAAATTCGGTCGCGTCGAGCCGCACGATACTATGTCGCCATGGCCAAGGCGACAAAGATGCGGGCGATTTCATTGGCTTCGAAAATCCTTCCAAGTCTTTGTTCTTGAACCACTTTGCATGGCATGTTACGGATTCTGCTTGGCTCCGCGATCGGCGGCGTAAACTGACGGGGTCCAGGGTTTCAATAAGCGCAATTCACCAGGGAGCATGTACCAATGAGGAAAACCGCAATTACGTTCGTCGCGGCGATCGCGGCGGCGTCGGCCGTTGCGCCAATGGTGGCCGAGGCCGGGACGCTCGATGACGTCAAGGCCCGCAAGGAACTGAACTGCATCACCAATACCGGCCTCGCCGGGTTCTCCTATACCGATAAAGCCGGCAAGTGGCAGGGCTTCGACGCCGACCATTGCCGCGCCTTGGCGGCGGCCGTGGTTGGTGACCCGAACAAGGTGAAGTTCATCCCGGCGACCGGCAAGACCCGGTTCACGCTGCTGAACTCGAAAGAGGGCGATGTCCTGTTCCGCAACACCACTTGGACCTATGTGCGCGACGTGGACGTGAAGCTGAGCTTCGTCGGCGTCAACTATTACGACGGTCAGGGCTTCATCATCCGCAAGTCGGCTGGCATCAAGAGCGCCAAGCAGCTCAATGGCGCGACGGTATGCATTCAGACCGGCACCACCACCGAGCTCAACCTCGCGGACTTCTTCCGCGCCAACAAGATCAAGTACGAACCGGTGCCGATCGAAACCAACGACGAAGCCCGCACTGCTTATCTCGCCCAGCGCTGCGACACCTACACCACCGACGCGTCGGGGCTGGCCGCGACCCGCGCCACCTTCGACAAACCGGCAGATCACGTCATTCTGCCTGAGATCATCTCCAAGGAACCGCTGGGGCCGGCAGTGCGCCACGGCGACGACCAGTGGGCCGACGTCGTCCGCTGGGTCACCTATGCCCTTGTCGCGGCCGAGGAATACGGCGTCACCAAGGGCAACGCCGACGAGATGGCAAAGAAATCCGCCAACCCGGAAGTCAAGCGGCTATTGGGGACCGAAGGCAATCTCGGGAGTATGCTGGTCCTCGACAAGGATTGGGCACTGAGGGCCATCAAGGCCGTCGGTAACTACGGCGAGATCTTCGAACGCAACATCGGGCCGAAGACCAACATCGGCTTGGAGCGCGGCCTGAACGCCCAATGGTTCAACGGCGGGCTGCAGTACGCGCCGCCGTTCCGGTAAAAGACCGGGCGTTTGACATCGACGGAACAAGGGCCGGTGGGAGCCGCGACTCCGCCGGCCCGCCGTCGAGTTTCGCGGGCCCGCGCCGAATTTCGGGAGAAAATTCGGGGGTCGGAGCGTCGGACCGGGAGTTGAAGGGGAGGCGTTTTTGGCGAACCAGGCGAGCGCCGCCGTTACGGCGGGCGATACCCACGCCTTGTTGCGGCTGTGGCGCAACAAGGAAGCTCGCGCCGTCATCATCCAAATCCTGACGCTGGCGATCCTGTTTGCCTTTTTCGCCTACATCATCGACAACGCCATCCAGAACCTCGCGCGGCTCGGCAAGACCTTCAGCTTTTCCTTCCTCGAACAGCCCGCCAGCTACGACATCAACCAGCACCTGATTCCCTACACGTCGCAGGACACCCACCTGCGGGCGATGACCGTCGGCATCCTGAATACCGTCCTGGTGGCGGTATGCGGCATCGTGCTGGCGACCGCCATGGGGTTCGTCCTTGGCGTGCTCCGGCTGTCTAAGAACTGGCTGATCAACCGCATCGTTTACTGCTTCATCGAATTCACCCGTAACGTGCCGGTGCTGCTGCATATCCTTTTGGTCTACGGGATCATTGTCAACGTGCTGCCGGTGCCGAGGCAGGCGTTGGATTGGGGCAAGACCGCGTTCCTCACCAATCGCGGCGTGTTCATCCCGAAACCGGTGTTCGAGGAGGCGTTCATGTGGACCGTGGTGGCGTTTTTCGCCGCCGTTGCCGTCGTCTGGGCATACCGCCGCTGGGCCTGCAATGTGCAGGAGCAAACCGGCAAGATCTATCCGGTATTTTGGCCCGGCGTCGGGATCATCGTCATGTTGCCGGCGCTGGTATTCTGGCTCTCGGGCTCGCCGCTGAGCTGGGAGGTGCCGGCGCTCACGGGCTTCAATTTCCAGGGCGGGATGGTGATGCGCCCGGAGTTCCTAGCCTTGTGGCTGGCGTTGTCCTATTACACCTCGGCCTTCATTGCCGAGATCGTGCGCGCCGGCATCCTTTCGGTGGCGTGGGGCCAGACCGAGGCGTCCTACGCCATCGGCCTCAGGCCGAACCGGACCCTGCAGCTGATCATCATTCCGCAGGCGCTGCGCGTCATCGTGCCGCCGCTGACCAGCCAGTTCCTCAACATCACCAAGAACTCATCGTTGGCCATCGCCATCGGCTACATGGACATCGTCGCCACCATCGGCGGCATCTCGCTGATGCAGACCGGCAAGGAGATGGAATCGATGATCATCGTGCTTTCCATCTATCTCGCGTTCTCGCTGGTCATCTCGGCGTTCATGAACTGGTACAACAAGAAGATCAAGCTGGTGGAGCGTTAAGCCCCGGCCATGGACGACACAGCCACCGCCACCCAGAAATATCCGCCGGGCAAGCATCCGAGCCTGCCGCCACCGGGGCTGTCGACGGGGGCGCTGTTGTGGATCAAGGAGAACCTGTTCGGCTCGGTCACCAACGCGGTGCTTACCGTATTGGCGGCGTGGCTGCTATGGGTGACCATCCCGCCGCTGCTGCAATGGGCGTTCCTCGACGCCGCGTTCACCGGCGAATCCCGCAAGGATTGCCAGGCCCAGTCCCCCGGCGCGTGCTGGGCGTTCATCCAGAACCGCTTCGAGCTGTTCGTCTATGGTTTCTACCCCGCGGCTGAACGCTGGCGGCCGAATCTCGCCGCCGTGCTCCTGATCGTCGCGCTTCTCCCGGTACTGTGGGATAACGTTCCCCACCGCGCGAGGCTCCTGTTTTTCACCTGCGCCTATCCCTTCATCGCCGGCTGGTTGTTGATCGGCGGCCTCGGACTGAAACCCGTCACCACCGACCAGTTCGGCGGCTTCCTGCTGACGCTGGTGATCGGCGTCACCGGCATCTCGTTCTCGCTGCCGATCGGGGTGCTGCTGGCGCTCGGCCGGCAGTCGAAGATGCCGGTATTGCGCACGCTCAGCATCGCCTTCATCGAGTTCATCCGGGGCGTGCCGCTGATCACCCTGTTGTTCGTGGCGTCCGCGATGCTCAGCTACTTTCTGCCGCCCGGCACCGATTTCAATCTGCTGGTGCGGGTGCTGATCATGGTCACCTTGTTCGCGTCCGGCTACATGGCGGAGGTGGTGCGCGGCGGGCTGCAGGCGATCCCCAAGGGCCAGTACGAGGCGGCGCAATCGATGGGCCTCGGCTATTGGAAAATGATGCGCCTAGTTGTGCTGCCGCAGGCCCTGAAAATCTCGATTCCTGGCATCGTCAACACCTTCATCTCGCTCTACAAGGACACGACGCTGGTCATCATCATCGGGCTCCTCGACCCGCTCGGCATCGGCAAGGCGTCGCTCGCCGATGCCAAGTGGCAGGGGCTCTCGACGGAGGTCTACATCTTCGTTGCCGTCTTCTTCTTCATCAGCTGTTTCGGCATGTCCCGCTACGCCCTCTATCTCGAGCGCAAGCTGGACACCGGCTATAGACGATAGGGATCCTGGTCATGGGGAGCACCGCGAAGGCGACGAAATCGTCAAACGACTCGATCATTCAGATCATTGAAATGCACAAGTGGTACGGCCAGTTCCATGTGCTGAAGAACATCAACCTAGCGGTCAAACGCAAGGAGCGCATCGTGGTGTGCGGGCCGTCGGGTTCCGGAAAATCGACGATGATCCGCTGCATCAACCGGCTGGAGGAGCATCAGCAGGGACAAATCATCGTCGACGGCATCGAACTGACGGACGATCTCAAGAACATCGACGCCATTCGCCGGGAAGTCGGCATGGTGTTCCAGCACTTCAACCTGTTCCCGCACCTGACCGTGCTCGAGAACTGCACGCTCGGGCCAATCTGGGTCCGCCAGACGCCGAAGAAGGAAGCGGAGGAGATCGCCATGAACTATCTGGCGCGGGTGAAAATCCCGGAACAGGCGCAGAAATTTCCGGGTCAGCTATCCGGTGGCCAGCAGCAGCGCGTCGCCATCGCGCGATCGCTGTGTATGAACCCGAAGATCATGCTGTTCGACGAACCGACGTCGGCGCTCGATCCGGAAATGATTAAGGAGGTGCTGGACGTGATGATCGAGCTTGCCGGCACCGGCATGACCATGCTCGTGGTCACCCACGAGATGGGCTTCGCCAAGACGGTCGCCGACCGGGTCATCTTCATGGACGGCGGCGAGATCATCGAGCAGAACGAGCCACACGCCTTCTTCGGAAATCCGCAGAACGACCGCACCAAACTGTTCCTGAGCCAGATCCTGGCCCACTGACAGCGGTGCGACCGTCGGCCGCTCCTCGTGGATTGGATCGCGCCGGCTCAGGTCTCGACCGGGGTGTCCTTGCGGCCGCCCCATTCCGACCACGACCCGTCGTAGACGGCAACGTCGTCCTTGCCGAGCAAGAAGAAGCCGAGCGCCAGGAACGCTGCGGTGACGCCGGAGCCACAACTGGCGACGATCGGCCGCTTTATATCGAGCCCGGCGTCGACGATCGCCTGAGCGAGCTGGTCCGCCGGCCGCATGGCGAAACTGCTTTTGGCATCAACCAGCGTTCCATAGGGCAGGCTGACGCTGCCTGGAATATGGCCGGAACGCAGCCCAGCCCGCGGTTCCGGCGCCTGACCGAGGAACCGCTCGCGGCTGCGCGCGTCCACCACCTGTTCGCCGCGACTTTTGACATTGGCCAGCATCTGCTCGACGCCGCGCACCAGCCGTGTATCGAGGCGGGCGGCGAATCGTTTCACCTTCGGCTTCGGAACCTCGGCGGTGGTCGGCCGCCCCTCGGCCAGCCACTTCGTGAGCCCGCCGTCGAGCACCGCCACGTCCCGATGGCCGAACGCCCTCAGCATCCACCACACACGGCCGGCAGCCATAGCACCGCCGTTGGCGTCGTAGGCGACCACCTTGTCGGCGTTACCGATGCCGAGCGCGCCAATCTTGTTGGAGAACGTTTCAGCGTCCGGCAGCATGTGCGGCAGGTCGGTGGATTGGTCGGAGATGTCCTCGATGTCGAAATACACCGCGCCCGGGATGTGGGCTTGCAGGTATTCGGTGCGTCCGTTCTTGCCGGCGTTGGGCAGGAAATAGGTGGCGTCGATGATCTTGACGGCGGGATGATCTAGATGCCGGGCCAGCCACTCGGTCGAGACGAGCGCGTCGGGGTTGGCGTAGGCGGGCACGATCAATCCAGCCAGTCCGGCGTCGGCAGGCCCTGTTCCTTCAGGAACGCCGGATTGAACAGCTTGCTCAGGTACCGCGTGCCGTAGTCGGCGAGGATGGTGACGATGGTGTGACCGGGGCCCATCTTCCTGGCCAGGCGCACGGCGCCGGCGACGTTAATGCCGCTGGAGCCGCCGAGGCACAGACCTTCGTGCTTAAGGAGATCGAAGATATAGGGCAGGGCCTCGGAGTCCGGAATCTGGAACGCCTCGTCGACTTCGATGCCTTCCAGATTCCTGGTGATCCGGCCTTGGCCGATGCCCTCGGTGATCGACGAGCCCGAGCTTTTCAACTCGCCGGTGGTGAAATAGCTGAACATCGCCGCGCCCATCGGATCGGCGACGCCGATCTTTATCCTCTTGCTCTTCTCCTTGAAGAAGAGCGAACAGCCGGCGAGCGTGCCGCCGGTGCCGATGGCGCAAATAAACCCGTCCACTTTGCCGCCGGTCTGGTCCCAGATCTCCGGGCCGGTACCCTCGTAGTGGGCGCGGCGGTTGGCGAGGTTGTCCCACTGGTTGGCGTAAAGCACGCCGTTGTCTTCCTTCGCCGCCATCTCGTTGGCCAGCCGTTCGGCGACGTGGACGTAATTTCCCGGGTCCTTGAACGGTACCGCCGGCACCTGTTTCAGCTCGGCGCCGCACAGCCTGAGCATCGTCTTCTTCTCTTCGCTCTGCGTCTCGGGGATGACGATCAGGGTTCGGTAGCCGCGGGCGTTGCCGCACAAGGCCAGCCCAATACCGGTGTTTCCGGCGGTGCCCTCGACGATCAGTCCGCCCGGCTTCAGGGCGCCCCGCTCCTCGGCGTCCTTGATGATGAACAGCGCCGCGCGGTCCTTCACCGAGCTGCCGGGGTTGAGAAATTCGGCCTTGCCGAGAATCTCGCAGCCGGTCTCCTCGGACACGCGGTTGAGGCGGATCAGCGGCGTGTTGCCCACGGTTTCGATGAAGCCGTCGCGGATTTTCATGGTTTTTCCGAAGCCAGCCTGGGTTGTTTCCGTCTCCGGAAGATACCGGCGGCCACCGCATCGATCAAGCGCGCATGCCCAGCCAGCGCTTGCGCACGCGCCCGCGGTTGGCGCGCAACCATTGCAGCCCGATGATGGTCATGGCGTTGGCGATCCGCCCCCGGTCCAGGAGCGCGAACGCCTCTTCCGGAGAGACGCTGAACGCCCGGATGTCCTCGCCCTCGTCTCTTATTCCGTGGATGCCACCCACGGCGGGCGCTTCCACGCGCCCGCAAAACAGGAACACGGATTCCGACGATCCCCCGGGGCTCGGCAGGTAGTGAAATAGCGGCAGTAGATCGCTGACCGTGCAGCCGGTCTCTTCGCGGACTTCGCGGCGGGCGACATCCTCGGGATTCTCGCCCTTCTCGATGATGCCGGCGACGCTCTCGATCATCCACGGCGATGCGTCGTCGGCGAACCAGCGCGAGGCAAATGCCGCATGGGCGCCGATGCGGAACTGTTCGATCAACACCACCCGTTCGCGATCGGGATCGTACGGCAATACGGCAACCGCGTGGCCACGCTCGAATATCTCGCGAGTCAATTCGCCCGACCAGCCGCCCGCGAACAGCCTGTGCCTGAGGCGATAACGGTCGATGCGGAAATGGCCCTCGAAGGGCGTGGTTTTCTCGACGATTTCGACGTCGCCGGTGGTCAAGGTGGGGGTCATCGGAATTCTCGCGTGCCGGTGGGCGATGGATGATGCTTGCGGTGTTTGTCGGTCATTCGGCGCGGTTTGTCCAGCCGCCGGCAATCGAGAGAAATACCTTGCCACAACGGGAATCCACCGGCTCTCATGGCGACACGAGCGAGCCCACCCCAACCTCCAGGGAGGTGGCGATGGCGGGACAAAGCGAGAAAATCACCTTCAAGGGCGCCAGTGGCGACGCGCTGGCGGCGCGCTTGGATTTGCCGGAAGGCGAGCTCATGGCCTACGCGTTGTGGGCGCATTGCTTTTCCTGCACCAAGGACATCTTCGCCGCCTCGCGGGTGGCGCAGGGCCTGACTGCCCGCGGCATCGCCGTATTCCGCTTCGATTTTACCGGGCTCGGCGCCAGCGAGGGCGACTTCGCCAACACCAACTTCTCCTCCAATGTCGGCGACCTGGTTGCGGCCGCCGATTACATGCGCGACAACCTGGCGGCACCGAAGCTGCTGATCGGCCATTCGCTCGGCGGCGCCGCGGTGCTGGTCGCGGCGTCAAAGGTTAAGGAGGCGGTAGCGGTGATCACCATCGGCGCGCCAGCCGATCCGGCGCACGTCGCCAAGCACTTCCAGAAGGAGCGCGCCGAGATCGTCGCCAAGGGCGAGGCCGAGGTGCTGCTGGTCGGACGGCCGTTCCGAATCAAGAAGCAATTCCTCGACGACATCGAGAACACGAAACTCGAGCGGGCCATTGGCGGCATGCGGAAGGCACTGCTCGTGTTCCACTCGCCGATCGATGCCATCGTCAGCATCGACAACGCCGGCCGCATCTTCCAGGCGGCAAAACACCCGAAGAGCTTCGTCTCGCTCGACGATGCCGATCATCTGCTCAGCCGCAAGGCCGACGCCGTCTACGTCGCCGACGTCATCGCTGCGTGGGCGGCGCGCTATCTGGGAACGGCGGGCGCGGCGGCGGAAAAGGTCGCGACCTTGCCGGCCGCCGCGCCCGGCACCGTGGTGGTCGCCGAGACGGGCACCGGCAAGTTCGCCAATGCCGTTTCCGTAGGCGGCCGGCACGCGCTCAAGGCCGACGAGCCGGTGGAGCAGGGCGGCACCGACACCGGGCCATCGCCCTACGATTACGTGCTGGCGGGGCTTGGTGCCTGCAAGGCGATGACGATGCGGCTTTACGCGGAGCGCAAGGGCATCCCGATGACGCGCGCCCGGGTGACACTCCGGCACGACAAGATCCACGCCGAGGACTGCGCCGATTGCGAGACCAAGCAAGGCATGATCGACCGCATCGACGTGGAAATCTCGATCGACGGCGTAATCGACGAGGCGACGCGGAAACGCATCGCCGAAATCGCCGAGCGCTGCCCGGTGCACAGGACTCTGACCAATGAAATCAAGATCGAGAGCCGATTGAAGGCGTAAAACGAACGGTCACACCCACAGCCGGCCGAAGGCGGCAATCGCGGCGACGAACAGCCCCAGCGCCAAGTTGGTGCCGACGATGCGGCGGATGACGGCGAGCTGCGGCGCGGCGGCGGTGAAATCGCCGGCGGCAACGGCAGCCTGGAAGCGCCGGTAGGGGACGACATAAAGGAACACGAACAGCCCGATCATGACTAGGCCGAGCACGTGCATCACGTGCACGGAGACACCGGCCCGAGCGAAGCCGCCGAAGTCCATGAACAGCCGCCAGTAGCCGGTAAGCGGCAGCACGACGACCGCCGCCCACACCCAGGCGAAGAAGCGCGGGAACACCCGGCTCCACAATTTCGGGCGCTCGGGCGCCGGCTCGATGCCGCCGACGGCGGGCCGCAGCACCAGGTAGGCGAAGAACATGCCGCCGACCCAGACCACGGCCGCCAGCACGTGCAGTGCGTTGGCGACGGCAGAAGCGGCGTGAATGGCGTCGAAGGTGGCCATGGCCGCCAGCTTAGCGCGTCCGGCGGCGGGACGCGACTCAATGGAAGTCGCGGACGGCGACGGAGAACGGCGGGCCTGCGATTTGGGCCGCCGCCGTGTCGGCGTCCAGCCGTCGCAGCAGCGATGACAGGTCCAAGAGCCTTTCTGCGACCACATGGATGACCCGGCATTCCCGCTGCAGGCGGCCGTCAACGCCGAGCAGCGCCGCGCCGATCCCGGCGCGGTGGCTCGCAGACCGCGCCGTCACCGCAGATAGACCGTGCGCTCCTTCGGGAACAGGATCGTTACCGTCGTGCCAGCGCCGGGTCGGCTTTCGATCACCATCTTGCCGCCGTGCAACTCGGTCAGCTTCTTCGACAACGGCAGGCCAAGACCGGCGCCGTCGTATTTGCGGGTCAGCGACGCGTCGACCTGCCCGAAGTCCGACAGCGCCGCCTTCAGGTGCTCCGGCGCGATGCCGATGCCGGTGTCGGCGACCGACAGTTGGAACCGGTGGTCCTTGTCGATCGCCACCCGCAACGCCACGCTGCCGCCCTTCGGCGTGAACTTGATGGCGTTCGACAGCAGGTTGAGGAGAATCTGCTTGGTCCTGAGCTCGTCGGCGAACAACGCGGGCAGGGATTTGGAGACGTCGGTGGACAGCACCACGCCGGCGTCGGCGGCGCGATCGATGACCAGCCGCCGGCAAGACGACACCAGCAACGGCACGTCGAGCTTGCGCTCGTTCAACGCCATCAGACCGCGCTCGATCCGCGCCACGTCGAGGATGTCGTTGATCAGTTGCAGCAGGTGTTTGCCGGACGCGTTGATGTCCTCGATATATTCCCGGTATTTGGGATTGTCGATGGCGCCGAAGGACTCGTTCTTCAAGATGTCGGAAAATCCGATCACCGAATTCAACGGCGTGCGCAACTCGTGGCTCATGTTGGCAAGGAATTCAGTTTTTGCGCGGTTGGCCAGTTCCGCTTCCTCCTTGGCTTCGAGCAGCGCCTCCTCGGCTTTTATTTGTCGGGTTATGTCGGTGCCGGTACCACGATAGCCTCGGAAAGCACCATTAGCGTCGAATACCGGCTTGCCGCTGACGCTGATGTAAAGACGGCCGCTCGGCGTCGTCATCCAGTAGCGGAAGTCATGGAACGGCCGGTGCGCCTCCAAATCGGCGAAATGTTTCTGCCAGCGCGGATCGTTGAGGCTTTCGGCGGCGATCTCGCCACGTTTCCTGCCGATGAGATCGGAGGGCCGGTAGCCGGTGATCTTGTAGTTGCGGCCCGAAAATTCCGTGAACCGCAAGTTCTCGTCCATTTCCCAGAACCAGTCGGAGGCGATTTCGGCAATATCCTTGAAGCGCTGCCGGCTTTCGCGTAACGCCTCTTCGGCGCTCTTCAGCTCCGTGATGTCGATAAACGACAGCGAGATACCGCCTTCGGGCGTGCGCACCTCGTTGACCATGTACCAGCTGCCGTCCAAGAACCTGCGGATAATCGGTCCCTTCGGATTGCGATGCTGTTCGAGCCGCTCCTGAATGAACGCTTCCTCGCGGCCTCTCGCCTCGGCGATGATGCCGCGCGCGACATTTGCGCGGATAACGTCCTCGAAAGTGCCGCCGCGCTCGAGAATCTCCTGGGCGGCCGGACTGGTCCGCCGGTATTCCTCGTTCATCGCTACCAGGCGGTCGTCGGCGTCGTAGAGCCCAAAGCCTTCCTGCAGGCTCGCGATGGCGCCGCGCAGGCGATGTTCGCTCTTGCGCACCGCTTCCTCGGCACGCTTGCGGTCGCTGATGTCGAGCGAAATGGTTGCCGTCGAGCCGTCGGGCATGCGCTGGTCGTGGACCAGCAGCCAGATCCCATCCTGCCGGAGCAATTCGAATGGTCCTTTCGGGTCGCGATGTTGCGCCAACCGCCGCCGGATCCATTCGTCCTCGCGTCCAATCGCCTCTGGCGCCAGGTCCTTCGCCACCAGCGCTCTCAAGTGGTCTTCGAAAGTGGTGCCGGGCACCGTGGTTTCCGCAACCGCGGTGTTGAGCAGGCGGAATCGCTCGTTGCACATGACCAGCCGGTCGTCCGGACCGTAAAGCGCGAAGGTTTCGGAGAGATGCTCAACGGCGTCTGCGAGACGGCGAAGGTCCTCCTCGGCGCGCATGCGCTCTACGATCTCTTCGGTCAGCGCCTGCGTCCGCTCCGCGACGCGCTGCTCCAATTCGTCGCGCGCCTGGCGGAGTTCCTCTTCGACCCGTTGCCGCTGGATCATCTCGGTGGCGACATCGCGCGCCATCGCGTTGAACGCGGTGCCGAGCTCCACAAACTCGCGCGGCGCCAATCCGATATGGCGGGGAACGCGCGATTCAAGGTTGCCCGCAGCGATCGCCCGGGCAGCCTGAACCACCGCTTCCATCGGCTGCACCAGCAGGCCGGAAATGATCCAGCTCATCACCGACGCAACCACCAAACCGGCGACGACCAAGATTACTGCGATGCGTTTGATGCCGCCAGCGTGCTCCTCGAGTTCCTCGATCGGCTGTGGCACCATCACCCCCCAGCCTGTGCTTGGCACGACGGTATAGCCGGTGATCATCTCCATTTCGACTGCCGGCGAGAAAAACCTGACGACGCCTGTCTTGCCGGCGATCATCCGGGCCACCGGCTCGAGCGACGACAGGTTCTTCATTTGCTGCTGCCAGTCGGCCCGCGGGTGGGCAATCACATTGCCGCTTCGGTCGACGATCGCCGAGTGACCCTTGCGGCCGAACCTGATGGCCTTCTGCACCTCACGGATGTAATCGAGGCTGAGAGAAGCGAGAGCGATCCGATCGGGGTCGAGACGCTGGATCAGGAACAGCGCCGGATTGCCCTGCCCGTCGGCGGTGATGTCGCTGAATTGCGGCGCCTCGCCGATGAACGGATCGAGACGTTTCAGAGTTTGCGGTGAAATGCGGTCGCCGACTACACCTAGGCCGTTGATCCGGAAATGCACGCGGCCATCGCCGTCGACGATGCAGAAGTGTCGAAAGCCGATGCGCCGGGCGAGGTTGACGGCGGCGTCCGAGGGGGACTGGACGCCCGGCGATTCGGCAAAAAACACGAAAGCGGCTTTGGCGTCCTTGGCGTAGCGATCGAGTGCCGCGGTGATGTTGCGGGCGAGCAGGAGGTGTTTCTCCGAGACGGCGGAAATCTCGTTTTCCATCGCCGTCTCTTCAACCCACAGACCGAGAATCAGCACCGGCACCGTGGCGATGACGATGAACGCGGTGGTGAGTAGATGACGAAGACGCGGCTTCATCCTCAAGATTCCCTTAACGCATTAATAGCAAAACATTTTTCGTTTGATTTGACATTATCACCAACCACCGGGCGCCGCCACTGGGCGTCGGCCGCGCAAGCCCTTCAGTTTAGCAAGCGTGGTTGTTGTCAATTTATCGGTGAGGCGGGTATGGTGACGGCCGGCGCCCGGGGACCGTTCCATACGGTCAGCGCGGAAAGCGACAAATTCGACGACGAAAAATACCGTGGGGGAAGCGTGACAATCCGCAATCGCAATAAGACGGTCCTGTTTCGGGCCGCCTTGTTTTTTGTTGCCGCCGTCATCGCCGCGTCGCCGGTGTCCGCCGACGACGAACAGGCCGGTGGCCCGATCAAGGACGGCTACGGACGGAAAGTCACCAATAGCAACAAGAACCAAGTGATTTTCTACGGCATCGCCACCCGAGCGCTGCTTTATGTCGACGACGGTGACCGCCACCAGCTGCTGAATGTCGACGGCGGCGTCGAAAACACCCGTGTCGGCTGGATCGCCACCGGCAAGGTCAACGAAAACGTCACCGTCATCGGCCACGTCGAGATGAACACGCAGCTGTCCAATCGGGTCAGCAGCGTCAACCTGAACGGTACCGAAGGCGCGGATGAAACCGAATGGGGCACCCGCATCCAGGAGGTTGCCGTCGATCACAAGAAATTCGGCAAGCTGAGCCTGGGGCAAGGCAACACCGCCTCGACCGACCGGGTGGTGATCGACCTGTCGGGGACCGCGCTGGCCAACGGCAACAACCCCGCCGACATGGCCGGCGGCATACACTTCTTCAACCAGACCGCCCGCACCCGCACCGTCACCATCGGCGACGTATTCGACAAGGTCGACGGCATCGACAAGGATGACCGTGTCCGTTACGACCTGCCCGAGTTCGGCGGCTTCAATCTCGGCTTTTCGCACACCGGCGGCGGCGCGTGGGACGTGGGCGCCGGTTATGCCGCCGAGGTCGGCTCGCTGACGATGGAAGCGGCGGCGTTTTATGCCCAGGTTGCCGGCACCTCCGACACCCAGAAGGACATGTGGGGCGGGTCGGGCTCGATCAAGCACAAGAGCGGCCTCAGCCTCACCGTCGCCGGCGCCGTCCGCAACCAGAAATTCTCCGG
>Ga0214471_10000800_pt1 | contig 25503 bp, 27 predicted proteins | sample RVTome_5_FD_207665 | JGI IMG/M metagenome (GOLD analysis project Ga0214471, IMG submission 207665) | Soil microbial communities from uranium-contaminated site in the Upper Colorado River Basin, Wyoming, United States - RVT142D155 | ecosystem: Environmental > Terrestrial > Soil > Contaminated >... | reverse complement strand
GGTTGGCGTCCCATCGAGTGGTGTAAGTAGGGAACGGGGTCCGTGATCGAAGGGGCCACCGTGGAATCCTCAGCGAGTTCATCAGCAGTGGACTCGAAAGGAGACACACGATGGCCCAGAGCCATGATGCACGATTGGCTGAACTGGTCGCAGAGTTGGGCGGTGAGGAGGTCCGGTTTTTGTTCCGGGACCTGGTCCAGAGGGCGCTCCAGGAGTTGATCGACGCCGAGTTGACCGAGGCGATAGGTGCCGGACCGCATGAGCGGACGGACACGAGAACCAACCAGCGGAACGGTGGGCGATCCCGGGTGTTGTCGACCCCGGCTGGCGACGTCGAGCTTCGGATCCCCAAGGTGCGGGAGGGAGCGTTCTTCCCTTCGCTGCTCGAACCCCGCCGGCGGGTGGACCGGGCGTTGTGGGCAGTGATCATGACCGCCTATGTCACCGGCACCTCGACCCGCAAGGTCGATGATCTGGTCCGGGCTCTCGGAGTGGAGTCTGGGATCTCCCGGTCGACTGTGTCTCGGATCTGTGAGCAGCTCGACACCGAGGTCGCAGCGTTCCGTGACCGCTCATTGGATCACATCGAGTTCCCCTACGTGTTCGTCGATGCCACCTATCTCCACGGGCGTAGAGACCACCGGGTTGTCTCCCGGGCGGTGGTCGTCGCCACCGGTGTCGCCGACGACGGCAACCGGGAAGTCCTCGACCTCGATGTTGGCGATTCCGAAGATGAAGTGTTCTGGACCACGTTCCTCCGCCGGCTGAGACAGCGTGGTCTTCACGGTGTGGTGCTGGTCATCTCCGACGCTCACACCGGGTTGAAGACCGCCATCCGTAAAACCTTCTCCGGAGCGGCCTGGCAGCGTTGTCGGGTCCATTTCATGCGCAACCTGCTAGCTCGAGTCCCCAAAGGCCACGCCGAAATGGTGGCGGCCACAGTGAGAACCATCTTCGCTCAACCCGACCCGTCCTCGACCCGAACCCAGCTCCGGCTGGTCGCCGACATGCTCCGAGAACGCCATCCAGTCGTGTCCGACCTGCTTTTAGACGCCGAAGCCGACGTCACCGCCTACGCCGGATTCCCACATGCGCACTGGAAGAAGATCTGGTCCACCAACCCCCTCGAACGGCTCATGCGAGAGATCAAACGACGAGCCGACGTGGTCGGGATCTTCCCCGACGACCCCTCGATCCTCCGTCTCGTCGGATCCGTCCTCGCCGAACAACACGACGAATGGCAGGTCAGCGACCGTCGCTACCTCTCCGAAGAATCAATGGCACTCATCCACACCACCAACCAAGATCAAGCCGACAAGGAGGTGAACCAACACCAGCTACCCGCCGCCGGATAACCCCGACGGCATCGCTGAGAGATTCACCCAATTACACCAAACCGCGGGACGCGATCGCTGAAAGCGTCGGTGATAACGGGGCAGCGGCAACTGCGGCGAACAGAAAGCTTCCCACTGGAGGCCCTATTAGTTCGTTGACGATCCGTTCGGTGACAATGAGGCGTCCGTTCGCCCGCTCGAGATTCTGTTGGTCAACCGTGGCAGGGATCAGGGTCTGAGCTGCCGTGTCGAACGTGACCTCTCCAATCCCTGGAAAAAAGGCCACCACGTAGAGCAGAGGAAGCTGGGCACCGCCTGCCAACAGTGCCAAACCGAACAACGCCATCACGGCGGCCTGGATACCGCTCACAAAGGCCATCAGCTTTCGCCGATCGACACGGTCGGCAAGTTCGCCCGCCGGGATGGAGAAGAGGAGCCAAGGCAGACGGAGGGCGACCGTCACCCCGGCAACAAGCCTGGGATCTCGGGTAACCGTCGCTGCCAGAAGAGGAAACGCAACCAGCCGCAGACCATCCCCCAGGTTGGAAACGGCAGCCGCGGCCCACAGCCTGTGGAAGTTCCTTCCCAGGCTCCGGCTACTCATGATCGCCCCTTGACAGCGCAATCGAGACCTAACAACGGAGCGCAGTCCGCACATATTGGCACACCAAGATGCTCCAGGGAACGCGTCCACCCGTCCGGGATCCGCAGATATGGGCCGGGGCGCTGCCGGTTTGACGACGCCCCAGTCCACTGGGCTTACCTTGTCGCTCCGGCCAGGTAGGTGGCGACGATGTAGGTGACGTGACGGTCGAGGGAAGACGTAGACGCATCCAATGCGTTTGGCTCTCCCTGGACAGGTGTAGCACTGGGAAAGGGATTTGCCGATAGCGTCTGGGCACCAGATGGCTCTCCGTGTAAAGGCTGGCGTGTGTTTGGCTACGGGATCAAACCGACGATCGATTATCCGTCGGTCTGCGCAGGTCTCACGTTCCCTTGGTCGCGATGACGTAGCGCAGCACGTTGTCCTGGCGGAGCTCGCCGTCTGGCTTGCGATCGGCCTCGAGCACGTCCTCGACAACCGCCCGTACCTTGTCGGCACCCACCATCTCGATGAGCTTCTGTAGGGGACCGGCTGAGCTGTGAGCGATCCACGCCTCGTCCAGGTCGGCAAACCTGATCGGGAACGGCACCTCATCTCCTCCAGTCGGTTTGAGACCTGCGTTCTGCAGCAGATCCTCGACCACGCCGGGCTCGCTGACGGCGAGCGGGGCGGCAGTGCCGGGCGGGGGTGGCGCCACAGAACGCAACCGCGCGAACAGCGCCTCGGTTTCGCATTTCGCCGGGTCTCCCCAGATGCCGAGCGCCACCTTCCCCCCAGGTCGACAGACGCGAGCGAGCTCACCTACGGCCACGCCCGGGGCGTCTGCATACTGGATCACGTTGAACGAGCACACTCTGTCGAAAGTCTCAGAGTCGAATGGGAGCGCTTCGATTTCACCGATGCGCAGGTCCGCGTCGGGCAGACGGTCCCGCGCCACGTCGAGTAGGCCTTCCGATGCGTCGAGCCCGAAGATGGTCGCACCCTTCCCAGCTGCGATCGTCAGGGCCAACCCCGAGCCGCAACCCACGTCGACCAGCGGCACATCAGCCAGTGGCTCCAGTGCATCCATGGTGGCCTCGAACCACCGCCGTTCTTGTGGTTCGATATGTTTGGCCCACAGCTCGGGGTGTCGACCCCACAGATCGCCTTGCATCGAGGCCTTCGCTGACAGTGTGGTTTCTTTGCTCATTGCGTCTCCTTCGACGTGATGTTCGATACGAATAGCCAGATCGCTACTTGAATAGAGAGACCCACCAGCAGCCACACACCGGTGATCCTGCCGGGGATCGGAATTCCTGCGGCAGAGCCCTCGCGGACACGCCGCCGTGGGGTGCAAGCGCGACATGCACTTCGGCACCCTCGGGGTTGTTCAAGGTCCCCAAGCCAGCCGAGGCTTCACCAACACCAACGTGCCCGGTGAAGGTCATGCTCTGGCCAGCTGAGAAGTGGCCGGCGACGTTATAGACGGCGACCTCAGCGGCACCGCCGAAATCGCCCCCATCACAATCACCGACGCATTGGTCCGGCTGATTGAACACGAATGCCCACAACGTGAAGATCTCCGGATGGCCGATCTCTGCACCAGCCGGATAGACGTACCTGCCCGGTGCTGGCGTTGGGACGGTCACCGTAATTCTGAGACCGTTCGGCGTTCGATTGAGAGTTGCTCCGTCCTCGGCATAAACGCCCGTACCTCCTTGATTCAATACGTCGGTCGTCTCCTGGGACCCGGCTCCGGCCGGCAACGCACCTGTTGCCGCCAGAAGAGCGGCGACGATCGCCACCAGTAATCGCTTCTTCACTTGGACTCCTTATCCTCGGTTCAGGTGGGGCCGTACGGGGCCCTCACACAATCATTGAGAGCATCACGCAAAACGGGCGTCTGCACATCCGTGGTGACCACGGATCGACCCCGGATAGGGCTGTATCTGGTGGACATGACTGGGATGGACGACAGGGTGGATCTCTTGGAGGCGGGCGTTTCTCCGCGGGAAGCCGAGGTGCTCGACCTTCTAGGTCAGCATCTGACGAACGCCGAGATCGGACAACGCCTGTTCATGTCGGTCCGAACTGTGGAGAGCCACGCTGCTTCTCTCCGCCGGAAGCTGGGACTCGCCCACCGACAGGAGTTGGTGCGGTTCGCAGCCGTGCACCGCGAAGAATCATCCATATCGGTGTCTTTTGTTCCGCCATCGAAATTGCCAACACCACTGACCTCGTTCGTGGGACGAGACATGGAACGGAAAGAACTGGCCAACGCTCTCACCGAAGCACGGCTGGTCACTGCCGTTGGGCCGGGAGGGGTGGGCAAAACGCGCTTGGCCGTTGCGGTCGCGGAGGACATGGCCGACCGATTGGATAGGGCGGTCTTTTACGTGGATCTGGTGCCCGTAACCGACCCGGCGATGGTGGTTCCCGCGGTCCTGACCGCTCTGGGATTGAGCGAACACTCAGCACGGTTCCTGGGGTCGGCCCTGAGAGCACTGGTGGCAAATCGCGAGACGCTGCTTGTCGTCGACAACGCCGAGCATCTCATCAACGAAGTCGCCGCTCTCGTGGAGCGCATGCTGAATTCTTCTCCCCGGTTGACGGCCCTGATAACCAGCCGGATCAGGCTGACTGTTCCCTTTGAAAGGGTCTACGAGGTTCCGGGCCTGTCACTGAGTGTGGCCGGACGCATCGACGAAGGAGACGCAGTACGGCTGTTCGTCGAACGTGCGACAGCAGCGGGGCATCCACAGGTGACGGGAAGCGACCTGCTACGGATCGGCTCGATATGCGACGCGCTGGGCGGGTCGGCTCTGGCGATCGAGCTGGCGGCCGCCCGGCTTCCCTCGCTCGGGTTGGACGGGCTCGAGGCTGGTCTGAGAGATCAAATGGGTGTGTTGATCGGCGGCTCACGTGCCGACATGCGCCACCGATCTCTGCGAAACACCCTGGACTGGAGCTATCGCCTCCTGGACCCGGTCGACCAAGCCGTCCTGCGACGTGTCGCGACCTTTGCCTCCGAGTTCAGTGTCTCTGCCGCCAGGGAGGTTGCCGGGTTCGGCGACGTAGATGCCGGCGAGGTGGCTGAATCCCTGGCCCTTCTGGTGGACAGCAGTCTCCTCACCACAGTTGGCTCATCTGTGGAGCACGGAACCCATTACCGCGCACTCGAGACCATCCGCCAGTATGGACGTGTCCAGATCGACGCTGCGGACGACCAAGAAGCACTTGAACATCACTTGCACTGGTGTCTCACACTCGCCACGCAGCTGAATGAGTCCGAGTCCGAAGACACCAACACAAGGGACGCACGCTTCGACGCCAACGCAGACGATTTCCGGGTAGCACTCGAGTGGGCAGCCACTCAGCCCGGACAAAGGGCCGCTGCCCACCACTTGGCGGCCAGCCTGGGTCGATTGCTGTTCCACCGAGGTCGGATCGAGGAGAGTCAGAGACGTTATGAGCAAGCTGCTGAGCTATCCGAAGATGCCATGACCGCGTCCATCTCATATCGCCGGGCCGCGGCCGTGGCCACATGCCGCCTTGAAGGCGAGCAGGCGCTGCGACTCCTGAGGGCAGCAGCGGAGGCGGCCGAGCGTGCTGGCGATCCGGTCGCTGCGGCTGCCTTATGGGCCCGAGCCGCAGAGCAAGTCAACCGCTGGCCCGGCATGTTCGTCGAGCCGCCCGGTGAAGCTGAGGCTGAGGCTCTTCTCTCTAGGGCTCGAGACCGCACCCAGGACGACCGACGGGTCGAAGCCGCGGTTCTGGTCGCCACGGCTCACGCCGGCTCCATGCCGCCAAATCGGATCGATCCTGAACTGGTCGAACGTGCCATCGAGTTCGCTCGTCTGGTTGGCGACCCATTGCTGGAAAACTCGGCCCTCGATGCTCTCTCGTTGCTCCAGATCCTCCGGTTCGACATCACCGCTGCTGCGGCCACGTACCGGCAGCAGGTAGAGCGGCTGACGTCCTTGGCGCTGGAGCCTGAAGCCGCTGTCGAAATCAGGGACGCCATCCACGGTGCCGTTTACACCAACATCGCGGCCGGCCGCATCGACGACGCTCGTCGTGCCGCAGAACATCAAGCCACACTGCCGTTCTTCCGTCAAGATCCTCACCTCGCCAAAGAGGAGTTGATGGCTCCCGATGCACTTGCCGGGCGATGGGATCGTGTGCTGAGCACCAGCAAACAGTTCCGAACGAGTTGGGAACGCGCGGGTCGACCAGGCACGCCAGGAGCCGGTATTGGACCCGCCGCTGTTGCCATGGTCCACGGTCTTCGCGGTGACGACAAGGCGCGGGACCAGTGGCTCGAGGTACTCGCCGCCTTCCGCGGCGTCGACCGAGAGCAGACAACCCTCGGACCGGGCTACGGCGAGGTGTTCGACGCCATAGTGCTGCTACACCACGGTCACAACGAGCACGCACACGCCCTACTCGCCACCGAGCCAAGCGCGCGCAAACATTGGCATGTGCCCCTCTTCAGCCAGTGGCGGATCGCGCTGCAATGCGAGGCCGCCGTCTTGGCCGACGCAACAGGCATAGATGAGCTGATCACCTCCGCTGAGGCGTCCACGGCAGGCAATCCGATCGCCTCCGCGATCGTCGCCCGTGCCCGCGCGCTATTCACTGGAGACCACTCAACCCTGTCAGCCACGGCTACTGCTTTCGATGATGCGGGATGCGGTTATCAAATGGCTCGCACCCTCATCTTCGCCGGCGGTGAAGAACGGCGACGAGGTCTGACGATCCTTGCCGACATGGGTGCCGTTCCCATGGCGGAAGCGTTTCCGTAGACCCGATAGATGTAGCGGCCTGACCGGACATCAGCACCACTCAGGCGACGACACCCCACGCATAACGCGCGCTCGCCAGAACCACTCTCAACCGATTTGACAGCGCGAGAACCGGCAATATGCGCTAGCTAGGTAGCCCTCGAACCGCCATCCCCAAGCGTCTCAGATCTGTCGACTGCCAACCTCCGCGGTTCTGAGCTCCTGATCTCCCCCATGTGACCTGGTGTGAGGTGGAGTGGGGAAGCACCTCGCAAGAAATGAGGTGCTTCGGGCCGGAGTCTTGTGGGCCGCCTGTGGAGCGTGAGACCTCAGGATCGTCGATCCAGCGAGCAGACGACGCGGCCAGAAGGCGCCCTGACCAGGGGATTCAGTGGAGCTGACGGGATTTGAACCCGTGACCCCCTCGTTGCGAACGAGGTGCTCTGCCAGGCTGAGCTACAGCCCCTTGCGGGAGGAGAATTGTACCGGCGGGTGACTTGTCAGCCAGATCGTGGCCTTCTCTGTCGAGCCGGCGCCAGATATGGCGCTGGCTACCTCAGGTAAGCCGTTTGGTGAGGTCTTGGCGGAGGCGTTCTTGGACGACGGTGGCGGTGAGGTCGGAGCGGGAGCGTTCCACCAGGGAGCGCGAGACGTCGGTGGTGCGGCGGAGCCCGTTGGTCATACCGTCGGGATAGTCCATCTCGGCGAGCAGGTCGACGATCCGGTCCATCGCCTCGAGGATGGCCTGTGCCTGATCGACCTCGCCCGCCCGAAGCAGGTCGAGCATACGGCGGCGAAGCTCGCCGACGGCCTCGCCCAACCCGTGCAGATATGGCACCGGATCGACCCCGAGCACACCGAACCCGGGCAGAGGCCCATCCTTGAACAGCGCCTCGGTCAGTGTTGCCTCCGCGTACTCCTTCGCCGCGTCGGCGATGAAGCCCGCGTGGAGGATGTCGGGATGCCCTTCGAGGTCCTTCGTGATCTCGGCCAACAACGCCCCGGCCTCGGCGATCAGCTGTGAGGCGCGGTCCCACTCACCACGGTGCAAAGCCCGGATCCCGTTGGCCGAAGAGCGGATCACTTTCCGCGAACCGGTGATCCCTCTCTCCCGGGCGGCAAAACGCGCATCGAGGATCGATCGGGCCTCGTCGGCGAAGTCGAGATCCATCGCCTAGTTGGCGATGACTTTGACCTGGGGCTCGTCCCATTCGGCCGGGCGCTCGGACACGTGAGTGACCTTGAGCCGCCATTGGCGCTGCTGCTTCATCTGAGCCAGTGCAGCCACGTACAACGCGACCAACGAGTCGATGAAGAGATGGAGCAGGAGGAGGGGCAACGAGTTCTGCCAGAGGGCGAGCGCGGCCGTGATCAGGGCGAGAGTGGCGAGGACGGCAATAGTCCGGCGGCGACGGAGCCGGATGATGTCCCGCTCGCCAACCGCGCTGCGGTTGTAGGGGCGCTTTTGCACGTCGGCCATGAGGTGGGTCCAGCGATCGAACTCTTCGGTCGAGTTCTTGGGAGCGTTCTGCCGGTCCCCGAAAACCGAAGGCAGCAGGTAAACGCTCCACACAGCGGCTATAAGCAGCAAGCCGACGATGACGCTTGTTTCCATTTAGCTTTCGCCTACTCCGTCCCAGCGACCAGCGTAGCGGAGGACCCCACGCTCGATCAACGACCTATTCCCTCTCCCAGAATCCCGATCTTCCACCAGACTTCCTCAACAGTCCGATCGACTCCACACTCACTCCGCGTTCAACGCTCTTCACCATGTCGTAGATGGTCAGGGCGGCCACGGCGACGGCGGTCATGGCCTCCATCTCGACACCGGTCCTTCCGGTCGTGCGAACGGTAGCAAGCACTTGGATCCCACGCCCACTCCGCTCGAGGGTGACTTCCACTCCGGTCAATGGGATCGGGTGACAGAGCGGGATGAGATCAGCAGTCTTCTTGGCCGCGGTGATGCCCGCGATCCTGGCCACGGCGGCGGCATCGCCCTTGGGGAGATCGCCGCTGAAGAAGCGATCGGTGAGCTCGGGCGACATGGTCACCAAGGCCTCGGCCACCGCCTCGCGATCTGTCACCTCTTTGCCCCCGACGTCCACCATGTGGACCTCGCCCGATTCGTTGAGATGGGTCAGTCTGGGATCATCGGCCATCGACCCACTCCCTCGACGCCGGCCACTTGAACATCTCAATCGTCACCGAGCCCCCCTTGGCAATGGTGCCAACGCCACGGGGAACCACTGCAAACGCATCGGCTGCTGCTGCCGCCGAGAGCACGTTGGACGACTGGCTGCCCGACTTCGTCACTCTCGGCATCCCCTCTTCCAGCCCTTCCACGACGACTCTCACGAAAACGGTCTTCTCCGGGTCGGTGTCGAAGTCCTCGGTCGTCACCGCCACCATCTGTGGTCGGAGGATGGCCCTGGCCCCTTGAGACGCGAGCAGGGCCGGGCGCAGGAACTGCTCGAACGACACCAGCACCGACACCGGGTTTCCGGGAAGACCGAAGAACAGCGCCCTCCCGACCCTGCCGAAAGCAAAGGGCTTGGCCGGCTGGATGGCGATCTTCCAAAAGCCGACCCGGGCGTCGTCCTCGAGGACGAGCTTGGTCACGTCGTAGTCACCCATCGACACACCTCCGGTTGACACCAGGAAGTCTGCCGTCGAGCCCTGCTCGAGGGCGCCGCGGAGCAACCTGGGATCGTCGGGCACGGTTCCCAGGTCGATCAGATCGACACCGGTTTCTTCCAACAGCGCCTTCAGCATGGGACGATTCGAGTCGCGGATGGCGCCCGGACCCAGCTGTGCCGTCTCTGGCGGGGCCAACTCGTCGCCGGTGGACATGAACGCAACCTTGGGGCGCTGGGCTACTTCGGGATGTGCGAGACCGATCGTGGCCAGAACGCCGACATGCATCGGTGTCAGCCGCGTCCCTTTGGCGAAGACCAGCTGGCCCCTGACCACATCTCCGCCTGCGGGTCGAACGGAGGTGCCTGCTTCGACGGCAGTGTTGATCACCACCTTCGAACCGTCGCTGGTGGTGTCCTCCACTTTGACCACGGTGTCGGCACCTGCGGGCATGGGAGCACCGGTCATGATCTTGAGCGCCTCTCCCGGGCCGATCTCCACCTCGGTGACGGTCCCGGCAGGCAGGTCGCCGAGCACTTCCAGAATCGACCCGGGGGAACCGACATCGAGAGAGCGGACAGCAAACCCGTCCATGGCCGAGTTCGGGAAGGGGGGAACGTCGTCGGGGGCGAACACGTCGTCGGCGAGGATGCGACCATCGGCCTCCCATATCGGGACCTGCTCGGAGTCGAGCAGCTCTACCGACGAGAGAACCTCCGAACGCGCCGACTCGAGAGTCCTCATCTGCCTCGTTCCTGGAGCCAGGATGTGAACTCCTCGCCGTACTCGTGCTCCCCCAACTCCACCGACGCTTCGAGCAGCCCGATCGGTGTGCCCACATCGAGCAGGTCCACGGCGGTGACATAGCCGCGGAGCCGACCACTCGCCCCCAGCTCGTTGATCGCATCCGTGAGCTGGATTTCGCCGCCGTACCCCGGATCGAGCCGCCCGAGGATGTCGAACACCTCTGCCGTGAACAGATAGCGCCCGACCAGACCGAGCCGGGATGGAGCTCGATCCTTGCCCGGTTTCTCTATCGATCCCGAGAGATCCAGGTACGAGTCCTCGATCTCCGAGGCCGGGATCACGAACCCGTATTTGTCGAGGAACTCCTCGCCGTACTCGTAGAGACACATCACCGACTCCGTGCCGTCACGACTTCCTTCTGCCAGGGGGACAAGGACATCATGACCGGGACGAACGATGTTGTCGGAGAGGAGACAGAAGAAGGGTCGGTCACCAACCATGTGAGACGCCTCGTTCACCGCATGCCCCAACCCGAGTGGCTCCTCCTGGACCACGGGCCGAATCCGAATGTCCTCCAGTCCGGGCAGAGGGCCCTCGAGGCTGAAGTGCTGGGCGATCAGGTGACCGGCGTCGAAATCGACCACCACCACCGCCTCTTTCGCCCCGGCCCTCGCCGCCTCTTCAACCGCGAACTGGATGGCCGGTCGGTCGATCACCGTGAGCAGAGCCTTGGGCACGACACGGGTGGCCGGTCTCATCCGGGTGCCGCGCCCGGCAGCGGGGATGACGGCGACCTCGATGCTCATGTTGGAACCTTCTCCTCGCTTCCCGAGACCATCCGCTGAATGTTGCCGCGATGCCGCCAGACCACCACCACGATCATCAGACCGGCCCACAACAACGAGAGACCTGCCACACCCTGCCACATCAGCAGCGGAATCGTGATGACGACGATCACCATGGAGCCGATGGAGGCAGTCTTGGTCAATCGGACCACCACAGCCCAGGTCGCGATCTCGATCAGTGCGGCGATTGGAACGGTGAACAGGAGCACTCCACCACCGGTTGCAACGCCTTTGCCGCCTTTGAATCGATGAAAGATCGGGTAGCAATGACCGATGACCGCGGCGAGACCGGCGGCGAACGCCCAATGGACCATGGGATTCACCACCCCCGAGGCCACCATGCCCATAGCCGCAGCCACCGTCCCTTTCAGAGTGTCACCGATGAAGACCATCGCCGCCGGGCGCTTGCCCAACGTTCGAAGCACATTCGAAGCGCCGGGATTGCCGCTACCCGCTTGATGAATGTCGACTCCGTGCATCCGGGCGACGATCACCGCGAAGTCGATGCTTCCGACGAGATAAGCGGCCAGCAACGTCAGAGGTATGGCCAGGACGATGGGCATCGCGGACGATCATATGCGGCGTGGAGGAATGGAAGACCGGGCACCCCGGTTGTAGACTTCGCGGTTCACCCCCTCCAGCGGTCAGATTCAACCATGCCAACCTACGAATACACCTGCAAAGGCTGTGGTCAGACTTTCGAGGCGTTCCAGTCGTTCTCCGAGAAACCTCTGCGCAAACACGCCGATTGCGGCGGCGAGCTGCAGAAGGTGTTCCACGCTCGCGGCGTGGTGTTCAAGGGATCGGGCTTCTACACCACCGACTCTCGCAGTTCCAGCTCTTCCCGGAAGGGCGACGGGTCCAGCAAGGGCGACGGGTCCAGCAAGAGCGAGACCCCGGCCAAGAAAAGCGAGCCGTCGACCAAGACCGAGACGTCGTCAGCCGGGGCCAGCTCGTCGAAGAGCAGCACCAAGTCCTCTGACTGACGTCTCCCGGGCCCTCAGTCTCGATCGCTGAGCATGTACCAGATACCGAAAGTGGCCGCAGCCAGCACCAGCAGGATCATCGTCGACCTCAACTTGTGACCGGACTCGACGGTGGTTTCCTCGATATGACGCTTCTTTTCGCTCATGGGCTCCTCCTGGTAGACGGGATGTGATCACGTGGACCGTCATCAATGGACGCCACGACCGACGTCCGCGGGTGTGGCACAGATCCAGTGACCTCACCCCTTCATTTACCCGATCTGGTGAGCCTCAAACTCGGGCCAGCCAGTCCCCTTCCCTGCCGACGCCGATATTCGTACCTTGACAATGTGATCTGGCTCCAATCTCCTCCCTGGGCACGATGGATCGCCGCGCTCCTGATCGCGGCGGCCGCGGTGTGGATCGAGATTCGCCCCGCGCCCTCGACCTCTCACGCATTCGCCATCGAAGACATCGCCGCCGGCACCGTCGTCGATCACACCAACACCGAGACCAGGCCGATGCCGACCGGATCGCTGACCCCGGTCGAGTTGGGGCAGACCGCCCTCCGCCCGATCCGCGCCGGTGATCCCGTCCTGGCAACGGACGTTGGCGACTCCCAAGAGCTGGTGCCCTCGAATTGGTGGGCGATCGAGCTGGCCCTGCCCCGGAGCGCGCAGGCCGGCGACTCCGCTCGCCTGGTGTTGTTGGACGGAACCGAGGTCATCGAAGGAGTGGTGGTCACCCCCGCCAGCGAAGACCCCCTGGGCTCTGGCCTGGGAATGATCGCGGTGCCGCCCGATACGGCAGGGGAAGTGGCCAGGGCCGTCGCCGAGGGACGGGCCGCGGTGATGATTGCGTCGAGGTGACCATTACCGTGCCGGCGTGCTCACCGCCTTCGTCTGGGGCCTGATCCAGGGTCTGTCCGAATTCCTCCCGATCTCCTCATCGGGACACCTGGTCATCATCCCGGCATTCCTCAACGAGTTCGGCTTCGACGTCGAGCCTCCTTCGTTGGCGGTCACCGCGGTCCTCCATCTGGGAACCCTGTTGGCCGTTCTCATCTACTTCAGGGAGGACATCGGCCGTCTGGTCCGGTTCCGCACCGATCCCGAGGGGCGCAAAGTCGGATTGATGGTGGCAATAGGAACCATCCCCGCTCTGGTCGGTCTTCCCCTCGCCGGGGAGATCAACAGATTCCAGACCACCGTCGTCAACGTCGGTTGGGCATTGATGGCAACTGGTCTGGTGTTGTTCGTTGGCCAGTCCCTCGCCAACGGCCGGCGCCAGATCGCTGACCTGAAGATCCCCGACGCTGTTCTCATCGGTATCGGCCAGGCCCTCGCCCTCATTCCGGGGATCTCGCGCTCGGGCGCGACCATCTCCGTAGGGAACGGCCGTCGCTTCGAGCCCACGGAGGCGGCTCGATTCTCATTCCTCCTGGGCATCCCGGCAATCGCCGGGGGAGGCATACTCGAGATGCTCATGATCTCCGATACCGCCGAATTCGGCCCTGGTCTGCTGGTGGGGGTGGCCGCTGCCGCAGTCTCGGGCTACTTCGCCATCGCCATCCTCCTGAAGGCACTGGCTCGGGTCGGCCTCATCCCGTTCGCCTGCTACTGCCTGCTGGTCGGACTGGCCACGGTGCTCGTTTTCTGAACCGGTAGCCTGCGAACCCAGGGAGGAACCCAGCCGTGACCAATGCTCTTATCCAGGAATCGATCGACAAGCGACCCCATGTCCGCGACCTGCTCGCCCAGACCCCCGACGACTACCTGGAGGTGAGGGAGCTGTGGAAGGCTCACTCTCTGGCCGAGGATGCGAGAGACATCGCCGGTTTGATGGCCACTCTCACCGACGACTGTGTCTACGAGTTGGTGCAGACCGGTCATCGCTGGGAGGGGCACGAAGGGGCGACTCGCTTCTACCTCGAGTTGCTGGCGGCCTTTCCCGACATCGATTTCGCCCTGACCAGCATCGTCGTCGGGCCCCAGGGAGTGTGCGAGGAGGCTGTGGTCAACGGCACTTTCACCGCACCGTGGCTCGCGGTGGAACCGACCGGCGAGAAGATGGCGTGGCGTAATGTCATCTTCTTCCCCTGGGACCCTCGAGCCAGGTTGTTCACCGGCGAACGCGTCTATTCGTTCTTCCCTGAGCTCCCGTCAGGAAGCATGCCGCAGGGTCTGTGAGCGGGAGCGAGGCCGCACCCCCCTCGCCCGACCAACGGTCGGGCGGTCCCCCCGCTCCGCAGGGGGACAGCCCCGGACCGGCCTGACGAGGACCGACTGAGCGTAGCGAAGGCGAGGGGGAACAACGCCGGACCGGCCTGACGAGGGTTGTCCCCTTTCACCGAAGGGGGGACCGACTGAGCGCAGCGAAGGCGAGGGGGAACAACGGCTCCGGCACGGGGACAACCCCGGACCGGCCTGACGAGGGTTGTCCCCCCTTCACCGAAGGGGGGACCGACTGAGCGCAGCGAAGGCGAGGGGGGTTCCCAACGGCTCCGGCACGGATCAGAGCACCGCGTCGAGACCCAGATGGACTCCGGGGGACAGGTCGCCGATCCGTCGTATGGCGATCAAGGCCCCGGAGGCAAACGACTGATAGCTGGTCGAGAGGTGCTCGATGGAGAGGACCTCTCCCTCATTGGACAGCGCCACTTCCTGTTGTGAGATCAAGCCGGGAAGACGGAGGGCATGGACCCGCACCCCTTCGACTTCGGCGCCCCTGGCCCCGGTCACCAGCTCGGCCGACCCCTCTGCCGATGAGCCACCGCCGGCGGCGATGCCGATCGCGGTGGCCAGAGCGGTGCCCGAGGGGGCGTCGGGTTTGGTCGAGTGATGCCGCTCGATGACCTCGACCGCCTCGAAATGGGAGGCCGCCTCGGCCGCGAACCGCATCATCAACACTGCGCCAATCGAGAAGTTGGGAACAACCAGGACTGGCGGCCCCTCGCTTCCCCAGAGATCTCGCAGCATCTCGAGTCTTGCCGGAGTGAATCCCGAGGTCCCCACCACGGATGGTCGGTCGCGGGCACGCCATTGCTCGAGATTGGCAAAGACCACGTCGGGGTGCGCCGTCTCGACGATGACGTCCGCATCGACCTCCGTCGCCGAGCCGACGATGGTGAGACCGTGCATGGTGGACCCGGCGCGGTTGGGGTTGTAGAGGGCGGACAGCTCGAGGTCTCCTGACGCGCGAACCGCCTCGGCGATGGGAGTGGCCAGCTTCCCCCCGGCCCCGGAAATGGCAACGCGAATCATCACCTCACGTTAGGTGAACCAATAGGGCCTGGTGCCGTCAACGGGCGAGGAGAGTTGACCGGCCAACGAAGCGCTGCACCGAAGACTGCGAGGCTGATCAACAGCGAGGCCAACGCTTCACCCCATACGACCTGGTCCGAGGTGCAGTATGAGGAAACGGGCCCTTCGACACCCGACTGGCTGGTCTCGGTGACCTGCGAAATGGTGGAGCCGAAACGCCACCCCGAGCTCATGCCCTGGTCAGCCGGATCGGTCTGCCGCACCGTCCCGTCGGCCATCGTCTCGGTGCAATACGGGTCGAGATGCACGAAGAGGACGAAGACGCTGAGGACGACTCCGAACCCCATCGCAGCACGTCCCCACCACAGGCGCCGCGAGACCTCGGCTGTGACCGGTCTCCGATTGTGCGCCCACGCCCAGATCAGAGCCAGGACGAACCAGAGCGGCAGCAAGGTCAAGTCGACGACCCCCATGAGAATCGCGGCCAGTGATGCCGCCGGTAGAAGCCCCGGTCGTCGATCCAATGAGAGCAAAGCCATCGTTGGCGCCAGCGCCGCGGCCACGCCGAGCGCCACCGAGCCCAGCAGCTCGCCTGTGGTGTTCTCGGTGTTGGCGATGCGAATGCCCGCCAGCATTGCGGCGACGACATATCCGAGGATGATCCCGACCCAAATCACTCTCCGGTTCAACTTGATTGTCTCGTAGACGGGCAAACTGTCACCTCCCACACGGCGGTTGCGACCAGTTGATGAACTCGATTTCGATGATGGAAACCGCCTCCGGCTCCGCCTCGTCGATGAAGCGAATCAATTCGGGAGTAGGCCCGGTCACCACCAATTGGGCCACTTCCGGCTGTTCGAGACGCGCCAGGGCGCCGGAGGCATCATCGACCGAAGCTCCCAGACCGGCGAGCAGATCGGGATGCTCTGACAAGCTCCCGATCGCTCGGCGGGTCTCGTCGAGCGCATCGGTGACAGACGCCGACCCTCCAAGCGCTGTGCCAGAGCCGCCTCCGCTGGAACCCGCGGCATCCGAGACCGTCATCGGGAAACTCCCGCAGGTCCCGTAACCGAGGATGCCGCCCGGCGCCAAATCGGATCCCTCCTCGCCGGCCACCTCGAATCCAGCCCACACAACGCTGACATCAGCCTCCGAGTCGACGATTGCCTGGGCAGCGGCGGGGTCCAACGTCGGTTCGAACCACAGATCGACCGTTGCCACCGTGCCGGCTCCCACCGCTCCGAGACGCTCTTCGCCTCCACCCCGATCAGGGGCGTCATCGAGAATTGGAAACAGGCGTCCTCCTTCGAGGTCACCGAAGCCGAAGAGCCCGATCCTGGAGTCGATGGTGCCGAGAGATTTCATGGCGCTCCCCACCGGTAGGGCGAGGTCGATCTCGGTGAACCTCGCCGCCATACCGCTCCGATAGGAGTACTCCTCAACGGTGGCGCCTGGGTTCAGCATGATGGCGACGTCGACAGTGGCGATAGTGGCCGCCACCGCCCGGTCCCCCCGATTCAGGATGAACGGCTGGACGATCAGCAGGGACAGCATCCATGCCGCCACCCATGCGACGAACAGGAGCAGCAAGACGTCAGCGGCCACCCGCAGCATCGAGCGTCGAATGGCTCGTCGCATGGCGCGCTCGTCCCACATGGCGGCGACATCGCCCAACTCGACCGGCGGAATACCCCCGAGAATTGCTCGGCACTCCTCACAGTCGGCGAGGTGTGCTTCGACTTGACGACGGCTCTCCCGGTTGAGGGTCTCATCGACGTAACCCTCCAACAGTTCCTGGATCTCTTCATGGCTCATCTCGAGTCCTCTTCGTAGGCCACCCGGAACCCCTGTCTTGCTCGATGGACCAGCACCCGAGCCGCACCTTCGCTGATGCCGAGGGCCGCGGCTATCTCCGACCCGGTGAGCCCGACCCGGTCGGAGAGGAGGAGCGCGGTCCGTTGCCTTTCGGGAAGTTGGCCCAGGGCGCGCTCGATAGCGTCCTGCTCCACCGGATCGGAGATCGGCGCTGCGGCGGAATCCTGCTCCATAACCAGCACCGGGCGTCGGGCCCGACGTCGAGTGTCGTCGAGGAACACGGTCCGGGCTATAGAAAACAGCCAGGCCTTGGGGCTGCCCCCTCTATACCCGCCCAGCGCCCGCGTAGCCCTGACAAAGGTGTCTTGCATCAGGTCCTCCGCCCGGGATCGATCGCGACACAGTGAGACGAGATAGGAGTAAACCGAATCGGAATGGAGCCGGTAGAAGCCCTCAATGTCGTTGAACCCGGCCACACCCGTTCTCGCATGCCTCGTTCTGGAAGGCTCATCTCACCGCAATGACGCCGCCCCACCCGCATTTGTTACGCCCGAGTCGATCCATCCTTAGATCGGGTGAGATCGAGGTGCATCCAGACCGAATCGTCGACCGAGAACCCGTGACGGCTGTAAAACCTTCGCGCCGCGGTGTTCGACATCTCGGTCTCGAGGAAGATCGCGGCTGCGCCGCGCTCCCTGGCTCTGGCGATGAGGCGGTCGAGCAACACCGACCCGGTCCCGGTCCCGGGCTCGACCAGATAGATCTCGTCCAGCAGGACGTCGTGCCCGCCGGATTCGATGCTGTAGCCCCAGGTGATCACGGCGTAGCCGTCCAGGCCATCTTCCCCCGCTACCACCCACACCTCGCCATGTGTGTCGTCGGCGAGGAGTGGCTCGAGAGCGGAGGTGACCCGCTCCCGGTCAAATGGGTGACCGTCGATGAGACAGAACTCCTCGCAGAGCGTCAACAGCTCGGCGAAGTCCGCCGCCTCAGCCTTTCGGATATTGCTCAGCCGAGAGCCTCCGCCAGCGACTCGTCGAACACCTGGAGGGTGGTGGCGACGTCGTCATCGGTGTGGGCGGCGCACACGAACCATGGCTCGAGCGCGTCGGGACAGGGCATCACTCCCCTGCTGATCATGGCGAAGAGGACATCCTCGTAGAGCTCCTCATTGTGCTTTGAGGTGTCTCGGAACTCATGGAGGTCGCCTTCACCGAGGAAGACGGAGAACATCGAAGGATGGCCGGTGACCTTGCCCTCTACGCCACGGTCGGCGAGGACACCGTCGATACCCTCCATCAGCGCCCGGCCCACCTTCTCGATCTGGGCGTGGGGCTCGCCGGTGGCGAGCCGATCGATCGTCGCCCCTGCGGCCGCGACTGCAATCCCGTTGCCCGAGTAGGTGCCGGCCTGGGCGATCCCCGAGGCGCGCCAGCCGTCAGCCACTGCGTCGGTCATGGCGATGGCCGCCACCGGGAATCCGTTGCCCATGGCCTTGGCGTAGGTGCCTATGTCAGGAGTGACACCGAAGCACTCGCAGGCCCCGCCGTAGGCGACCCGGAATCCGGTCTTGACCTCGTCGAAGATGAGCAACGACCCGTTGTCGTCACAGAGCGACCTCAAGCCCTCGAGGAAACCCGGCAGGGGCATTATCCCGAATGCGTTGCCAAGCATCGGTTCGACGATGACAGCTGCGATCCGCTGGCCCTCGTCCTTGAAAGCGCGCTGCGCCATCTCGAAGTCGTTGAAGGGCAGGGTGCGCACCAGTGACCTGATCGCCTCGGGGATGCCGGAGCTCGATTGCAACGCGATCGGGCGGAATCTGGAACCTAGACCGCTCACCGGGACCCCTGCCGTCGAGAAAAGCACGTAGTCGTGCATGCCGTGGTATTGACCTTCAAACTTGATCACGATGTCGCGCCCGGTCAGACCGCGGGCGAGGCGGATCGCATGCATCGTCGCTTCGGTGCCGGTGTTCGAGAAGCGCATCGCGTCGGGCCATTCCAAGGCGCTCATCACCTTCTCGGCCGCCTCGATCTCACGACGCTGGGTCATGGCGAAGCTCGTCGCCTGACTCGCCGTCTCCGCCACCGCCTGGGAAACCGTTGGGTCTCCATGACCCAGGATGATCGGGCCAAACCCGAGCTGGTAGTCGATGTAGCGCTTGCCGTCCATATCGATGAGATGGCCGCCCTCACCGTGGTCGATGACGATGGTGTCGTCGTCGCCCCAGTAGCGAAACTGGCTGGAGACTCCGTTGACCAGGACCTTCCGACCCCGCTCGAACCATTTCTTTGTTTCATCTCCCTGGAGACTCATCCTCTCACTCCTCTCGGAACCACCACGGCTTGGGCACCAGCTCCAGGTTCCAGTGCACATGCCGCTGGGTTGTGAAGCTGTCGAGTGCCTCGACACCCAACTCCCTTGCATCACCACTCGCCCGCACCCCGCCGAATGGCGCGGCCAGGTTGTCGACGACCGGGTCGTTGACCCAGACCGTACCCACACGAAGCTCACGATATGCCCTTTCGACCCGAGCGGGGCTGGCGGTGTACACGCTGGCGCCCAGCCCGTAGGGGGTGTCGGCAGCCAGCTCGAAAGCCATGTCGTCGTCGTCGAAGGCCATCACCGGCATCACCGGGCCAAACGTCTCGTCCTTCATCAGGTCCATCCCGTGATCGACCCCGGTGACCACGGTTGGGCGCATGAAGAAGCCGGGCCGGTCGATGGTGTTGCCGCCCGCCACCACCTCAGCCCCTTGCTGGATCGCTCGCTCCACCATCTCGATGACCCCACGCCGTCTCTTCTCGCTTCGCATCGGGCCAACCTGGGTCGATTCGTCGAACGGGTCACCGACACGGATCGAGTCGGCCAGCTTGACCGCATGCGCCACGAACTCGTCGTAACGGGAGCGATGGACATAAACCCTCTCGGTCGAGGTGCACACCTGCCCTGCGTTGAGGAACGAGGCCCAGACAACTCCCTCGGCTGCTCGCGAAGGGTCGACGTCGTCGAAAACGATGGCCGGGTCCTTGCCCCCGAGCTCGAGATGGGAAGGCTTCACCGCCTCGGCGCAAAGCCCGGCCAGCCTCTTGCCAACTTCGGTGGAACCGGTGAAGGCGACCATGTCGACCCGCGGATCCGTCACCAAGCCTTCGCCGACGACCCGCCCCGATCCCATCACGGTATTGGCGACGCCCGGGGGCAGGTGCTCGGCAAGGATCTCTGCCAGCACCTGCAGCGACAGCGGTGTCTCTGAGGCCGGTTTGATGACGACCGTATTGCCGGCTGCCAACGCCGGAGCCACCTTGAAGACCAGGAGGAGAAGCGGGTAGTTCCACGGGATGAGGCAACCGACGACCCCGTAGGGGCTGCGCAGCACCAGAGAAAGCTGACCGGGGTCGTTGGACGGAGCCACCCGGCCCCCAAACACCCGTGCCAGCTCGGCGTACTGGCGGAAGATGTCACGCGCCATGTCGACATAGAGGTGGTTGCGGGCGAGGGGCCGACCGGTCTCGTAGGTGAGCGCGTCGGCCAGTCGATCCCGACTGGCTTCGATCGAATCGGCAATGGCGCGCATCCGCCGGCTTCGCTCGGGTTGCGCCAGAGCTTGCCACCCTGGTTGAGCGGCAGCTGCGGAGGTGGTCGCCGATTCGAGTTGGGCGGCATCCGCTGCGGTGAGAGTGGTGTGTACTTCTCCTGAGGCGGGATCGATGACATCGAACCGGGGACCCTGGCCTTGAATCAGGCGCCCGTTGATTAGGAGGTGATCCGTCACCGGTCCGATGATACTGAACCGCCATTCAACCGGAGGCGCGCCAACCGGCCACTAGTACCGTTTGGTCATGGCTACCGATCTAAAGCTGTTTCTGGCCGGCGAATGGACCGAAGGGACCGGAGATGAGCACTACGAGGTGCGCTCTCCGTCGTCCGGCGAGCACATCTACAACGTCCCCAAAGCCTCCCCGACCGACATCGACCGGGCGGTAAAGGCGGCTCGAGAGGCCACCGAAGAGATGCGTCACTGGACCGCTTTCGAGCGCGCCGAGCTTTGCCTGCGGGTATACGAGCTATGGCAGACCAGGGTCGACGAAGTCGCGCGAATCCTCTCCATGGAACAGGGCAAGCCGTTCGAGGCCGAAGCCAAAGACGACATTGCCGAGTCGGGCGACTACTTCCAGATCGCGGCCGAGGACGTCAAGCGACTCACCGGCGACCTGATCCCGACCACATCCCGGCACCGCCGCATGTTCACCGTGCGCCGCCCGGTGGGAGTGTGGGTGGCGATCACACCATGGAACTTCCCGGTGATGATCCCGATGGAGTACGTGGGACCCGGTCTCGCCACGGGCAATGCGCTGATCGTCAAGCCGCCCGAGTTCACCTCGTGGGCGATCCTGGAGATGGCCAAGGTCTTCGAAGAGGCCGGCGTACCCAAGGGCGCTATCTCGGTGATCCCGGGCGCCGGCGACATCGGCACCCAACTCGTCACCCACGACGGAGTCGATGCGGTCGGATTCACCGGGTCGTCGGCCACCGGCAGGAAGATCGTGGCCGCCATGGGCCTCAAGCGATCGATCATGGAGATGTCTGGCAACGGGCCCACCGTGGTCACCGTCGATGCGGACGTGGCAAAGGCTGCCGAGGCGGCGGTGTATGGCGCTTACTACAACGCCGGCCAGGTCTGTGTCGCCACCGAGCGTGTGATCGTGGTGGACGAGGTCCACGACCAGTTCGTCGAGGAAGCACTCAAAGCGGCGCAGGTGGTGCGGCTGGGTGACCCCTTCGACGACTCCACCAACATGGGCCCCCTCAACAACGAGCCCACCGCGGCCAAGATGGATCGTCACATCGCCGACGCCATCGACAAGGGGGCGGAGTTGTTGATGGGTGGAGATCGCGCCTCCGGATTCGCCACCGACCTCTACTACAACTTCACCATGCTCGACCGGGTGCCGGAGCATTCCGAGGTGTCCCAGGAAGAATCATTCGGCCCGATCCTGCCCATCCTGACGGCGCGCGACGATGAGGACGCCTTGGCGGTGGCCAACCGGACCCATCTCGGTCTCCAGGCGGCAGTGTTCACCAATGATCTGACCAGGGCCTTCTGGTATGCCGACCGGATCCGCTCCGGTACTGTGATCATCAACGACTCGACCGACTTCTGGGAGACGTTCCAGCCGTTCGGGGGGGCTGCCGGCACTGACACCGGCTGGGGTCGTCAACGGATAGACGAGTTCACCGATCTCCAGACAGTGGTCTTCGTGCTGAGAGAGGAGTGAAACCGCCCTCGACCGCTCCGCAGGGGGACAACAGAAGGGACCGATCGAACGAAGTGAGATCGAGGGGTTCACCCCACCGACGGCCCCCCTCGTCCGGCCTCCGGCCGGACGGTCCCCCCGCTCCGCAGGGGGACAACAAGGAGGGGGGTTGCCCTACCCCCCTCGACGCGCTCCCTACGGTCGCTGGCGTCGGTCCCCCCGCTCCGCAGGGGTTGTCCCCCCTTTCCAAGGGGGGACCGCCGACGGCGAGGGGGGTTGACGCCCCGCCCCGACTATTCCGTCATCGTGCGGGCCATGCCGGCGAAACCGCCACCAAAGGCGCCGAGCAGGGTTCCGGGGAGCAGTGCGGTCACCAACGAATCGACCACATCGAGATCGGTGATCGCCCATACGGCGAGGGTGAGTCCAACCAGCGATACCGGGAGACCGATCATGATCCCGCGTACGATCGCCGGCCCGGTGGTATTCGGCTGGTTGGTGTCGTCGGCTGACATATTGGCAATCATGCCAGAAAGTCAATCGGTCTTGGTTGCGGTCGGCTGCAATACCTTGTCTGCGGGCAGCCGCATCCTTCTCACCGCAATCACAAAGGGGAGCCTGAGCGCATAGAGGGCACCGGCGACGACATAGCCGGTCCCCAAGGAGTACACGTCGGCTACCCGACCCAACGCCGGCTGGGCGACCACACCGCCGGCGCTTCCCATCAGGGAGGCGAAGGACAGCACCGTAGCTCTCTGCTCCGACGGGATGCAGCTGTTCATGTACGCCTGTTGCATTGGGGACGAGAGGGCGGAGACCATCGCCGTGATCGCCAGCAGTGCGATCGCCACCCAGAACCCGATCGGAACTTCGAGCGCGTCGGCAAGACCGACGCCGACCAACGCCACGGCTCCGACCACCACTTCGGTGGTGATAATGCCGGTCCTCGTCTGAAACAGTCTTCTCATCAGGTTGACCGAGGCTCCCCCCAGGATCTGTGCGGATGCGAACACCGCGGCCGCGATACCGGCGAGGTAGGTGGCGTCGGGGTTCCCGAACAGATCCAGGAGATAGGGCTGGAAGGCGTAGAACGCCCAGATCCCGACTCCTGCTGCGAACGGGGAGCCCAGGATGAACATCCTCACCGGTGGGTTGCCGAACCCGTGACGGATCGAAGCCCGGACGATCCCCTGAATCTGCTCTCCGGCGGCCACCCCCCGGGCGGGCTCATAACCGATGTCATGCATCCAAAGCCAGGCCGCGACGATCACCGCTACCAAGAGCAGGGATCGAGCCGCATAGGGCAGGCCTAGGTTGACCTGGCCGAGAAACCCCCCTCCAATTGTGCCGAGCAAGGTGGCAACCCCCATCACCACCTGCCCTTTGCCGAACACCGACTCGATCCCCCCTTCATACCCAGTGGCGGCCAGGGCGTCGACCAGCCACGCCTCGGTCGCACCGGAGAAGAAAGTGAAACCGAGCCCGATCAGCGCCGAAACCAGGATCCACCACCCGATGCCGGCCTCGACATACCACAGACCCAGATAGGCGGCGGTTGTCACCAGGAGGGTGGCGGCGCCAAGTATGAATGAGGTGCGGCGGCCAAAAGTGTCGGCGATGACTCCGGTCGGCACCTCGAAGAGCACCATGCCTGCCGTGAAGGCGGCGTTGGCGACGAACGCTTCGGTGAGACTCAGCCCTGCATCGAGCAGGAACAGCGTGTTGACACCCCATATCAAGGAGGCGGCCAGCGTCTGAAGGAGGGTCAAGACGATGTATGTGCGTTGTACTTGCTCAGGCCTCATGTCTCACCCTGGGGAAACGGCAGTTAGCGTAACGGGTCGATGCCTACGCCCTACGAGAAGCGAAAACGCGAGATCCCGTTCGCCTCGGCCGAGTACATCTCATTCGCTTCCAGGAACTCTTTTCTCGGAGTGCCGGCGGTCAGGATCGACGACCTCGGCGAAGGCGACGTCGTCATCGTCGGCGCCCCCTTCGATTGGGGCACCACTTACCGCCCAGGTGCCCGATTCGGGCCGCAGGCGATCCGCAATGCCGACTATGGGGCGATGGATGGCTACCGCCCCCACCTGCCCACCGGGATCGACCCCTTCGAGGTGCTGGGAGTGGTCGACGTCGGGGATATCTATGTGCGCCCCGGGGAGTTGGAGCAGTCCATCGGCCGGATCGCCGACACCGTCGAGCAAATATCGAGTGCAGGAAAGGTCCCCATCATCCTGGGAGGCGACCACACAATCACCTGGCCTGATGCGATGGGGGTGGCTCGGGTTCATGGCTTCGGTGAGGTCGCCCTGATCCACTTCGACGCACATGCCGACACCGGGTTTATTCAGAACGGATCGCTTTATGGTCACGGGACCCCGATGCGACGCTTGATCGAGTCCGGTGCCATCCCCGGCCACCGGTTCGTGCAGATCGGGTTGCGCGGATATTGGCCAGAGCCGGAGGTCATGCAGTGGATGAGCGAGCAGAGGATGCGCAGCTTTCTGATGAATGAGATCCTCGACAGAGGCCTCGACGACGTGGTGGACGAAGCTGTCTCCCACTCCCTGGAGGGCGGGGCCAAGGGTGTTTTCATCAGCGTCGACATCGACGTGGTAGACCCCGGGCTCGCTCCAGGCACCGGCACGCCGGAACCGGGAGGGCTCAACTCGCGTGAGATCCTGGACACCGTCCGCCGGCTGTCGCGTGATCTGGAAGTGCTCGGAGCCGATGTGGTCGAGGTATCCCCGCCTTACGACGGTCCTGGTGAGCAGACCGTGTATCTGGCCAATCGTGTCGTACTCGAGATCCTCAACGGCATGGCCGAGCGAAAGATGGGGGTTTGAGCACGTCGCGGTGCTCGGTCGGTCTCGGTCGGTCTCGGTCGGCCGGCCCGGATCAGCCTTTGATCAGTTCGAGACTCATCGGATAGGCGTAGAGCTCGCCGCGGGAGGCGGCGATGGTCGCCATCAACGCGAAGATCAGCTCCAGCAGCACCAGGATGCCCAGGAAGACGAGGATCAAGATCGTCAACACCAGGCCCACCACGGTGACCGCGGCCAGGAATGCGAGGGCGAACCCGGCGACGAAGTAGATCAAAAGGGTTAGCTGGAAGTTGAGAGCAGCGCGGGCATGCGGCTCGACCACCGGGTCGTCACGTTTGATCAGCCACACGACAAGCGGGCCTACCACGCTGGGCGCCCCGACCAGCTGGATGAAGGCCGAGGCGTGGGCGAGCACCCGCCACGTCTGTTGATCGCTGGTGACCG
>Ga0214471_10000797_pt1 | contig 25520 bp, 35 predicted proteins | sample RVTome_5_FD_207665 | JGI IMG/M metagenome (GOLD analysis project Ga0214471, IMG submission 207665) | Soil microbial communities from uranium-contaminated site in the Upper Colorado River Basin, Wyoming, United States - RVT142D155 | ecosystem: Environmental > Terrestrial > Soil > Contaminated >... | reverse complement strand
TCACCGCGCTGGCACTGATCAGGATAAAAGAACCCGTGTTTTTGATAAGTTGAGTCAAATCAAGTTTTCTCATGGGCTATCCTTTGTTATAATGGTGTGGGCCGGGAAGGGCTATCCCCGGCCCCGGCCCGCCTCTGACCTTCAATCTCAGGCGGGCCGTCACTATAAAAGAGTCAACTGGGTTGTTGCAGTTGCAGCCACCGGCGTTGACCCCTCATCCTGTTTACGCCTGCCAATAAAAAAGTGGTTTGGAAGAACGTTTGACCGGGTGTACACATCAACCCCGTCTACACTCTCAATAAAACCCTCAACTGCGGGCGCGTCAATGGTGACCGGGTTGACGTAGCAGACACCAGCCGTGACCCAAAACTTATCCTGGTGACGCTGGGCTGCATTCTTGACTTTTTGCCGCCAGTCCCGTTTGGGGTCGTCATCAAACCAGAGTAGGCCTTTAAGTAGTGGTGTGCCCATATTGTGCCAACCTTTCTTCGAACTCTTTTGTGTCCAGGTCCCTGGTATTCCACAGGTCCCCAGGTTTTGCCTCGGTTTTGGTTTCCTGGCTGGCGGCGATGATACCCGGCCTGGTCTCAAACCCAAGTCCCTGCAAACTCTTCTTGACGAACCAGGCAGCGCGCGTGTTTCGACGTTCCAGCCGGTTGACGTTCTCCCGGTTATATTTGAACTCTGACCCGGTACACATCCGGCAGACCAGAGTATCCCGCCCGGTGTCCAGGCCAACCAAAACATAGAATTTTATCCTGACCACCCGGCCTATGTCTGGCTGTGGGCTGGAATATTCGGTGGTGCAGTAATCTTGCACCCGGACAACCTGTTGTGACTGAGCTGCTGAGGTCTCTTTAAGCTCAATCAGGAAATCCTGGTAGGTTAGAAAGCCGATTATGGACATTGAACGTACCCCTTTCTTTGAGGCTATAATCCGATTTGACCGTTGTTATATAAGTACTGCATCCGGTCACGTGTTATAAAGTCATCTCCCCGCAGAACTGGCAAACCTGAATTTTTTGACTCCACATAGGATGGGACCCGGTCCCAACGTTGCCACATTCGCCAGGGAACTTCTAAAACTGAAATGTTGTCGTATTCAGAATCGGGAGTCCTGCGACCTGTGACCCGGTTTATCATAATATCAACGTTTGGTGCCAATTCGAGGTAAGCCTCTGCCGTCTGCCAATAGTTACTCTCATCATCCTTGCAACAACCGGAATCCCTACCTGGACAATCGTCACACCAACTTGTAGAGAACTTGTAGTCATCCCAGTACATGAACTTGACCTGAAAAAGTTTCATCATTGTCGTGCCCCCTTTCTAAGCTTAAAATAATGACGGCTGCAAAATCGAACGCTTCCAGGTATGGCCGCCACCGGCCGCCGGAGTCTGCCGGATCATACGTCCACACGGCGATGTTCGACACCGATCCGATGGCAGCCTGGGGAATGAAATGCAGGTGGTCGGCGCCGTTGATACAGTCGAGAACGACAATGTCCGCCTGGTGGTTTCTAATGGCAGCCTGGTACCTGCCGCTGTTGCTATCAGGCTGGGGCCAGGGCCGCCAGGTAGAAGCTTTCACCTCCACCCTGGCCCCCCCAATCCACAGGTCGAACGGCGCATTGTTGATGGTCCGGCTAACGTGATGGCCCAGTTTTTCGGCCATACGAGAAACCGCCTCTTCTGATCGCCATTGCAGGAGGCGGTAATCGTTTTCGTTCGGGGTGGGTTTCTGGTGGTAAATAAACCGCTGCTTTTGGAGAAATTGAGCGTGTTCCTGGTGCAGGCGGTCAATATCGTCTCGAAAAAACCATAGTCCGGGCATGAGCCGCGCCTTTCTATTACTATTAATTGCCGTTTCTTTTGCTTTCCAGGTGCAGACTGATGGCCATATAGTCGTAGTCATTCGGTGGCGTGAGGATTTTGTAACTGGTGGGTTTGGTTGGCTTACCGGGAGTTATACTGATCCGCTTTTTGTCTGCAAGCCGTCCAATGGCCTTCAAAACGGTTTTGTTGCCCAGGTGGGTGTGTTCGACCAGGTTCTTGATCGAACATCCCTCGTTTTTGTTGTTCAGCCGTTCTATGGTGATCAGGACAATGCCTTCGTAGTATTCTGGGTTCACTGTTTACACCTCGTAGTCAGGAACAAAACCCATTTTAAGAATACCCTCCAAAAACTCTGACTGCTCTTCTACCTGTCTCCAGATAACAGGGCATCCAAGACTAATCGCGTTCCATATATCCTCTGGAAGAGTTGCCATGATATGGTGGTAGAGGGTTAAAGCCTTTATTCCGGCCTCGATTGTGTTTACATCTTCCTTTGTCAAGGTGACCTGTTGCATTACGTGAACCTCCTGTGGGTTATCTAAATCGTGTCAGGTAACACCGCCTTATCTTATCTTATCAAATCCTATCCATTTTGTCAATAGCAGGACTATAAAATATTTGATCTGATATTGACAAAATGCAGAGTAACATGATAAAATAAAAGCCGTTGTTACGTAACACGCAACAACGGCTTTTACTTTTCAGGGAAAGGGTTATTTGTTTTGGTCAAACACTTTCTTGCCCGGCCTCATTTTTTTGGCCCGGCCTAATTCGGCCAGGTAAGCTACATCGGCTTCGTCAACTAGTTTCTTTAGCCCATCCGTGCCTTTTATCTCAAGCACTCCCCGGCTTGCCCACCTTGAAACAGTTGACGATGTAACACCGTGACGTAGTCCTGCCTCCGCCATACCCAGCAAGTTGCCTTTTAGGTGCTTGAACTTCTCAGGAGAAATATCTCTTTCGGCAACATAGGCGGCCAGGTCATCATCGTAGAAGCACGGTTGTTTTTGATCGTTACCGGCCACGATAACGGTTTTCACCTGGCCTTGTTTAATGAGTTTATCCAGTTCCGTTTCGGTCAGGTTATAGTTTGAAAGGGCTTGCCCCCGTGTTAGATAGAGTTTCGTCATTGTCACCTCATAATGATACCTGGTGCGGGATCTATGCCAGGGTTAGCACGGCCGAGCAGGTTAAGGGCTTCTCTGTCGAAACCCAATTGGACCGCTGCCGGGCCGAGGCCGCCGCGCGTAACTGGTCCGTTTTCCACGAATATATTGATCCTGGCTACTCGGGGACGACCGACAACCGGCCCGCGTTTCAGACGATGGTCAGTGACGCCCTGGCCGGACAGTTTCAGGTCATCCTGGTTTTGTCTTTTGACCGGCTCTTCAGAAATATGGAAGATTCGGTTGTCTACAAATCGCTACTGCGTCGTGACGGCATCCAGGTGGTATCGGTCATGGAACCGGTTGATAGTAACCCCATGGGCTTTATCCACGAAGGGATCATCGATTTGTTTTCTGCCTACTACTCCATCAACCTATCCACTAAGATCAAAAGCGGCCTGCTCGATGCCGTCAAAAATGGCGTTTGGCCCCACCGGCCACCCATTGGCTACCATAAGGCCGGTGATTGGGTTGCCGTTTCCGAAGCCGGAGCGATGATCGCCCGTGCATTCAATGAGTTTGCCACCGGCAAATACACCCTGGACACATGGGCTGACCGTGCCTACGAACTGGGCATACGTAGCCCATCTGGGGGCCGCCTTCGGGGGGCGAGTTGGTCCAGAATCTTCCGAAACAAGTTTTATATTGGTACGTTACAATGGTCTGGTATCGAAGCGCACGGCAGGCACGAACCGCTCATCGATGATGCTGTGTTTGAAACGGTTCAACACGTCCTGCTGGCCAACAACGCCAACAAACGCCCCAAGGTCTACCGCTTTTACCTGCTGCGAGGGTTGGTCTGGTCCATTGATGCTGGTGGCGTCATGTCCGGTGTGATCGGCAAGGGTTACAGGTACTACCGCAGCCGAAAACCGACTCCCACCGGGAAACGCCACCATGTTAGGGCTGACCTGTTAGAAAGCAAAATTGATGAGGCGCTGCAGTCAGTTGTGGTGGATATTACCAGCTTCGATACCCTGTCCAGCGAACTGGATGAAGCGATGTTGTTAGCTCTCCGTGTTTCTCCCAATGTTGGCGTTCTGTACCACCATTTGAGTACCGATGAGCAGCGCCAGGCGTTGCTCAAGTTGGTTGTCAATCGCTATGGCTTCAAGGTGTCAGGTGACGATATTGTTTCGGTGGACGTGAAGCCCCCTTTTTGCCATATTTGCCATATGATTGAGGTTAGTAAACAAATGAGTGGAGTAGACGGGAGTCGAACCACCTTTTTTTTAGTAGGGGTAGACGCATGGTAAATCTGCCTCTAAGAGTACCCCTTGTTCTCCTCGTTTGTGTCTTGTCAGTTGGGCTATTCTTGTTTTTGCAAACCCCCGCTCTGGCACAAGGCCCTATTTCTAATCAGTGTGTTATGGCGCCCAGCGGTGTCTACAGTTACTACTTTCAATCATTCGAAGGTTCAGGTTTAGAGGATGGGTTGTATTTTCAAACCACAGCCGAAACCAACTCGCGTGGTTGGACAAGTGGTATAGATTGTGGACCGCCCCCAATGGGTACTTTTGACGATCCGAATAACCGCGTTACATCGGTTGCCTGCGGTGGACTACAAATGCTGTCCATGTATTCCGAGGAACTAAAAATCAGAACGTCAACAGCTTACAGTGGAACAGGATCATACGTGACCGCCTCTGAGCCGTTGTATGTTCGGTTCATTAACCCCGATGGAACCATTCATGGCGAAGGGTTGGACACAACGTGGTTTCTTCCTGCGACGGGTGACATTTATACGTTATGGATCGCTTGGGGACCTACCCCGGCCTCTAAATTCTTAAATCAGTTTGATATAACCTGTGACTCCGCAGCGTACCCGCCGTTTGCGGCCACCTGCCTTATCCCCAACGCTGACTTTATCACCCAAGACAACTGGTCACTAGAGGGTAGTGCCGTCATTACTGATAGTATTCTCACTCTGAACAGTGGTGGTAGTGCCTACCAGGATTTGTTGACCTTAGCTCAGGATATAACATATGACGTTGTTATCAGTGTCACCCAAGTTATATCCGGTCCTGTACCCTTAAAGGTTTCGTTGGGGTCGTCGTTTAACTCGCCGTCTATTACCGAACCTGGTCTGATCACAGTTACTCTAACAGCGCCATCAACACCCTCTGTTACCTACAGCCTTCAAAACCAGAACCCGATTACAAGCAGTTCTAGTATTGACATCGATTTCACTTGTCTTTCGGAAGGTGACGATCTGGGGTGTCTGGCTCCAGATAATGGGGGGTTTGAAACTGGCGATGACTGGGGTTTCTATAGAGGTGCTATTTGGAGTAGTAGCAGCCAAAACGCATTTTTGCCATTCAACCCAGGCGGTGACGCGGATCGCAGTCTGGTTGTCGCTTCATCGGTATACACAATGCCGGCCCTTGACCCAGGTCAGTACCTGCTGGTGTCCTTTGACGCACGGTCCGAACACAATGACGATGCTGTTATGGGCAGCCGGGTCACCAATGGCGTGGATAACACTGTCGAGTTTTACGCCCAAACCTACCCCACCGACTACACATTTGAGTATGACATTAGCGATTTAGCGTCTGAACAGGTCGCTATCGCCTTTGCCAATGCTGTTACGGACCCTCTGACCGGTTTTACTGGTGAAGACGATGCTGTTCTGGACAACGTTTGTGTTTTTCTCTCTGACAGTCCGCCAGGTCTGCCAACCCCGAAGGACCCCTTCCAAATACCCCCCACCGACCTGGGGTTTGAATTCTCCTGTGATGATGTTGACGGTTTCCTGGCCAGCTTTGGGGTCAATATGCAGCAATATAGGGCTACCTACGCCACAACACCCTCTATCTGGGACCCAGAAGACTGGGTCCCCTGGCTCGTTGCAGCGTTTTGGGTCATCCTGGAGACCTACATTTGTTTGTTTCTGGGGGTTGTCGCAGCCCTGGTTAATATTCTCGAATATATCATTAACAACGGCCTTAATATTTTTAGCTGGTTCAGGCGATCATCCGAGGGGGGTATAACCTGGTGGCAAGCCTGGCTCAACTGGTTCAGGTTGACATTCGCCAGCTTTAGCGATTTCTTCAACGTAACTGCCGATGATTGGTTGATTTGGTTTGGTCTGAGCCTGGCTGCTTTTGCGCTGTTTCCAGGCGCCTTCTTCACAAACCTGGGTATCTTAACGCTCTGGTTTTCAGGTGGCCTGGCCTGGCTGTGGGATGCCATAAAGCAACTACCCTTGTTAGGTGACGGCCTGAATGGAATCAGGTCGATCCTCAATACTTTGATAGGGGCTTGGAACTTTATATGGTCAAATGTGGGGTCGGTGCTGAGTATCCTAATCGACCTGGCTGTTCAGTTATGGAACAGCAGCATTCTTCCGTTCTTTCAACTGGCCGTGAACTTCTTATCGTTATACTTGATCCTTTCTAGCTTTGGCTTAGTTGGTGTGGCTTTGTTTTGGTTAATCATGATCTTTATTTGGACAAAAATATTCCAAACCATTAGCGCTCCCTTAAGTATTATCAAGGGTTTCAACCAGGGCATACAGGCCGCAGCTTTCAATGATTTGTTTGGGTGCGTTGATGGTAACCTGTGGTGCTCTATTTTTGCCGGTTTTGAAATTATCAACCAGTCAGTTAGTCCTACAGTTTTGTACCCTATCATGATCGTTGCAATTGTCCTGGTCACGATTATGATCTTGGGAGATTACATTGTGGGGTTTTATGAATTCGTACTGGAGACGGTCAGGGATTTATAGAGAATGATACCCCTGTTTAAACGTTTTGCTGTCGTAGGGTTTAGTCTGTTTCTACTGATCTCTGCATCGGTCAGTCTAGCCTTCGCTCAATGCAGCGATTGCTGGTTCACACCTACGCCTACACCTACAGGGACCTGGGTCGCCCCAACGCCATCGGCGACCCCAACCGGACCTTACCCACTGCCGGCCACAGTGAGCTTGAATTTTCCTAACTACCCGGTCCCAACATCCATTCCGGCGCTCCAATTTCCGGATGTCCCCAACCCCTTGGTCTTTAATCCTATCCCGGCTCCATCGCCGGTATCCATTTCGATCACACCGATTCCCACACCAAACTTTCCAGACAACACAATCACACCGACAAACCCAATTACATTGACCTCTATCAACACGACTCTTTCTCTCAGCTACACCACGCCCCTAACCCTTAACTTAAGTGGTGGCTTGACAGGAACAGCAGGTTATACCGGCTTGAACGGTCTTGTTATGAGTGCCACAAGTTTTATCAGCGGAATGATCTCCTACACGACCTGGTTGAGTGGCGAGATAGAAGCCCTGGAACAGACCGACGAGATTACAATCGTGGTGGCCCCGGCCTGGTACGCGCCGACCCTACCCAGGCCGTTTGCAAACGTAGGCTGGACATTCGAGCAGTACTCACCGGGTATCGACAGCGGCCAACGTTTTACCCTGGCCTCGTGGGCGGCCTTATTTGGTTACATGGTCAGCTTGCCGTTTCAGTTAGTCAAGAGTTTGTGGTTATTAGTCTCGTACCTGGGGCCGTTCGGCCTTTTTCTGGGTTGGCTGCTGATAATGTTTGGGATGGTTGCGGTTGTCAAAATACTGAAACTGTTTTACCACCTTATGGCAGCCTTGATCGACCTTGTCGTAAAAATCATTGATTTGATTGGGCAGTACCTACCCACAGGAGGCTAGCTAGCTTATGAAATACCTACTTGGCGCTCTGGTCATAATCCTTCTGTTTCCTGGCATTGCTTTTGCCAGTGGAGGGGAGACTGCTATACCAACGGATCGACCTCTCCTCACCTATACCATGGCCCAGACATCGCCTTATACGTTTGAAATAATCGACTACTCGTCGGCTGACACGGAAGACCTGAGTGTTGACTTGTTCCAGGTCAGTTTTGTGAACATGGTCGGTTCTATTGCCGTAACCCTGATGGCTCTGGTTTCCGAGCATGCTCTGTTGAGCAGCGTTGTACTGATTGTACTGGCAATTTTGGCAATGATTTGGGTGTTCTCAGTAGTCATAAACCAAAGAATTGATACCCAGTTAAAGGAACTTGGTCCTGATCTGGACATTTACAATGCTGACATCGAGAGTACTGAGGCCGAATTTGCCAGGGTCAAAAGGGGTGGCCCAAACCAACTGGTCGACGAACAGTCGCAAAAGTTAGCCCAGTTGAGGGGCCGGCGCGATGAGTTATCCAGCCGAATTGGCCGATTGTCCAGTAGGCGGCAGGACCCGTCACGAAACGCTAGATCATTTGGCTCTACAGCGAGACGTTTTCGCGGTTCATCACGAAACCCGTTCAGATAGATAGGCAGGTAGACGATGTACGAGGCAGATATAGGCGGGCCACCGGCCCCACCATTTCGCCACCGTCGTGGCGGGCGGCGAAGCAATAAGGGTTGTCTTGGGGTTTGGACGGCCATCCCGACCGGCGACAAGATCAAAATGTTCGTATTGCTACTTGGCATGCTGGGGTCGTTTGGTTTATTTATCTACTGGGTCTGGCCCCGGTCTGAAGAAGTTGCAGCCGACGAACCGATCATGATCGAAACGGTGACCGGTTTGGAAACGGCGACGCGGGAAGCCACCACCATGCCCGTCGATTTGCCGTTGCTGACCCCGGATCTGTTGACTACAACAGTGGACATCGAACGCACGGCCACCTTTCAGGCTGCCATTTCCCGGCCCGCCGCGTTCAATAACCCCGGTGCTGCCCCCTATTTTGTGGGGGTGGTGACCTATGAGGCGGGCTGCCCGGTTTCCAACCTTGGCTTTACCACGTCGGGCTACAATGGACAGCCGTACTTTCTCTACTTTAACCAACCCCTGGATCGGGACCCGTTGATGCAGCTTGTCCAAATCACTGGCATTGTCCAGGAGTTTCCAGAGTGCCCGTTCCCGGTGATCTTCGTTCAGCAGCTATTTTGGATGGATCTGCAGGGCACACCCGCCCCGATCAGCTATGGCGGCTCATTGACCGGAACCGGTACGATTACGTTCACCAACCCGGTCAGTGGTGGCTACAACCCGGCTAACTGGGGGCTGAACAGCTTTACCCCAATGCCAGGGGTTGGGCCAGGCACCGTTATGCCGCTGCCCTCGGCCACAATGTATCTGCCGCCGCCCGTGACGCCTCTGGCCACCTACACGGCCTATCCGACCTACACGCCTTACCCGGCCCCCCACCCCTACCCGACGTACACAGCCTATCCGACCTACACGCCCGACCCGGCCACGGCGACGCCAACCAGTACGGCCACACCGGACCTGATCACGCTTTATGGCCCGGTCCAGACGGTGGCCGGGTGTCCGCAGTCGAACTTCTCTGTCAACGCCAGCGGCCAGGCTTATTTCATTCTGTTTGCCGGGGTCACCTTGCCGCCCGACGATCCCACCCAGTATTACGCCCTGATCGTCGGCCAGGCCACGAGTATATGCAACGGCCTGGCCATCATAGCCCAATCCATCACCTGGTATCAGGTCACCCCCACGCCGACCTTCACGCCGACGCTTACGCCAACCTTCACGCCGACGCTTACGCCAACGGCTGTCATTACACCGGCCACACCCATTACGCCCACGGCGGTTATCACGCCGTGACGTTGAAAATCAATTTTGGATCTGGAGTCGAAAGTGAGTTTAGCCACGATATCGCCTATAACGTTCAAACGGGATAATTACCAGCGGTCCCGCCTGTTCCACCCCGACTCGTTCAAGCACAGCGGCAAAGCCAACTTGAACCTGATTTCGTTCCTGCTGGAGCCGCTCGATGCCGGTGATTTGGTTGTTGACGTGATGGGTGGAACCGGCTCCATCTTGGTTGCCACCGACTACCAGCACCCGGTGATCACCGGCGAACTCGAAGGCCACTGGGCGGCTGTCTCTGAACTGAACCGCAAATCGATCACGCTAAAGCGTTTGATTTCGGCCACGACTCCGGCCCGTTGCACCCAATGGGATGCCACCCGGCTGCCCCTGGCCAGCAGTAGTGTTCCGGCAATTATCACCAGCCCCCCCTACTGGGATATGTTGTCCGATTGGCACATCAAGTCAAAGGGCATTCAGAGCCAGACGCATGAGGTGTACGGCCCGGCCTATGGTGTTGACCCGGCCAACATCGGCAATGTCCACATTTATGAGGATTACTTGAGGGCCATGGCCCTGGTCTATCGTGAGTGCTGGCGTGTGCTGCGGCCGGGAGCGGTTTTCGACTTGATCATCAAAAACCGGGTCCATAAAAAGCGGGTTGTACCGATTGCACGGGATACGATTGGCCTCTGTACAGCCCTGGGGTTCCGCCTGGTTGACCGGGTGGAACGCAAAACCATCCCCAGCCTGCACCGGCGCGTTAACCAGCTTCACCACCCCGATAGCCCCACGGTGGACACGGAAAAGGTGCTGTGCTTTGAAAAACAAGAACACGCGTGGCCAGTCACAAAATTTGCTTTGGTCCAGGCCCCCAAACCCGATAGCGCCCCCAGCTGGCAATTATTTATCAAGGCCCTGGCCTACGCTCGTGGCAACAACGTGTTCATCCTGGATCACGAAGGCGTGAAATCCGCTGCTGAATTTGAGGACATGGACCAGCTACAAACTCCCCAGTTAGCAGCGTTTCGCCGGCGGAAAGAACTGGCGTTCAAGACTGCTCACGACCTGGTGACGAAACACGGTTTTGCTGCCGGCGCCCAAATCGAACTTCACTGTTCGATGAAGTACGGCCAATACCTGGCCCAACGGTTGACCACCTTTGGCGGGGTCGTTTCCAACCCCACCGAGGGGTTGAACCTGGGGCAGAAGTTGAGGTTTTACACCAATGAACTGTGATGGCCCAGGGGTAAAAGGTCTTGTCCTATCATTATTCCCCGGAGTCGGACTTTTAGACCGGTGGTTTGAGAAAGCCGGGTTTTGCGTTGTCCGTGGTCCCGATAGCCTGTGGGGGGGGGATATACGACAATTTCACCCGCCTGGCGGGGTATTCGTGGGCGTCATCGGTGGGCCGCCCTGCCAAGAGTTTTCCGGTCTGAGACGATCCGAGCCAACAGGATACGGTCTGGAAATGTTAGGTGAGTATAGGCGGGTGGTCCGGCAAGCCGATCCCGAATGGTGGCTGATGGAAAATGTGGCCCGTGTGCCCGACTGTGACATTGCCGGCTATGTCACCCAACGTTTGGACATCAACGAGGGTTGGTACGGTGACTCTACCAGGTTACGTCACATTCAGTTTGGCAGCAAGTCGGGCCGGTTGCTGAATGTGACCCGCCGGCCAGTCACGGGATCTGAACCGGCCGCCCTGGCCAGCGACAATAGGTCGTTTCGAAAAATCTGTCGCTTGCAGGGCCTGCCCGATGATTTTGACCTGCCGGGCTTCCTTGTGTCCGAAAAAATCAGGGCCGTGGGTAACGGTGTGCCCCGGAATATGGGCCTGGTCCTGGCTCAGGCTGTCATAGAAGCCTACAGCCAGCCGCCGGTGGCTGTTCAGATCTCATTTGATCAGGAGTATGTCAGGCCGGACGTGTGCGGCTGTGGCTGTGGTCGCCCGGTTGCGGGTAGGGCCAGGTACTATGATTACTCCTGCCGGAAACGATCCCAACGTAGGCGTGACCGAGCTCGATCACATTAGCCACAAATCCAAGCGTGACCCATCGAGGGGTCACAGACACGTGACTCGACGTGGAGTCACACCGTGACCGGACCGGCTGCTGAGCGTAGTCACAGTCCGGGAGGTCACAAAAGGAGTCAAGTATGCTGGACCTGGACAAACTATGGGATGCCGCGTTAGCCCAACTACAGAACCAAATGACCCGGAGCACATTTGAAACCTGGGTCAAAACGACCACGCTGGTAGCCCACAACGATGGAGCTTACCAGGTGGGGTGCCAGGGCCAATTTGCCAAGGACTGGCTGGAAAACCGGCTGTTTACCACGATCCACCGGACCATGAGCGGCCTGGTCGGGTCGGATGATATCGACCTTGAATTCATCGACCTCGAGGCCGCCCCTGGGTCGGTCACAAACGGCAAGCAGCCAGCCGAAATCCCTATCCGGGTCCGGGATCGACGGCGGGGTAAACGGTACTTCATCGACCGCGAGTTCATCTTCGAGGGGTTTGCCGCCGCCGTGGGCCCGTTTGGAACCTCTGTCTACAACGTCCTGTCTGCCCACGCCGACAACCAGGGCCAGGACAGCCATATGTACTATTCTACCATCGCCACCCTGTCAGGGATGTCCCGCCGCAAGGTGATCTACACGATCACCCGGCTAGAGGAACACCGGCTCATCGAGGTGGATCGCCACGACCGTCAGGGCAAACGGGCCAATGATTTTTATCTGTTGGACATTACAGAGTGGAGGTTATGAAATGGCGAACACAACCGGTGAACAAGGACGTTACGTGGCAGAGAACGGAACCGTTATTGACTCACACACAGGGACCGTCTGGTACTCGTTCTGGCCACAAAAAGAAGCTGAAGTCATAGCCAACGCTTTGAACACCAAGGATTACTCTCAGCTTATTTTTAGAGTTCCGGGGGCGTATATAGTAGGGGTTAAGCCCATCGAAGGGTGAAACGTGTTTTCACCCTCCGGATGTAGTTCTTCTAACCCCGAATCTGGCGTTTTTAACACGGATCGCGGTTTTTATACGGTTATGTGTTATAACCTGTCCCGGCCGGCGGGCCGAAACAGGAACTGAATAAGGGCGCTTACTGATCTCAGCCAGCCGCCGTTACGCTGGTAGAGTCCAAACGGCAGCCGCCGCTGTCGCCCGGCCCGCTTGCCTGTCGCCTCAGCGGTGATCCGGGATCCCCAGAGGGTGGAAGGGATAAACAGTAGTTTCCGTCCGTGTCTGGCCGGCTGTAAGTCGGGCAGAGGGGAGCAAGGGGAATGCCAACGTTAGTTGGCGCGTGGTAAAGCACGACCTGGGCGCGTTTGACCCCTTGTGTGGGTCCTATGGACCACTTGCGAGGCGCACTGCGAAGCGGGCCGGCTCCGTACTGGCAACGACGCAAACAAATGGCGCACTCCTTCCCCTGGCAAGGGGGGAGTGCGCCTCACCGCTCCTCAAGCCTCACCCCCTGGCCCACTACGCGAAGGACTGTCTCACTTTAGTTAGACCCCCTAGTTCATCCCCCCTAGTTGAAAAATACCCTCACGAGTGCACGTGGTGCACCGGGGGGTGCACCACGTGCACCGGGGGGTGCACCACGTGCACCGGGGGATGCACCACGTGCACCCCAACCTTTACATTTAAAACACTTTCCTAACCGAATTCATATTATGTTACTGAGAGATGTAAGAGGCAGAAGGGATAATTCTATAGTCAGTCAGGCCCCGGCGCCGCGCTTCATTGTAGATTAAAATTGATTGACGCCACGACCCCACCTGTGGTATAGTGGTGTCAGGTAACACATCATACAAAAGCACAACGCTGCCGGTGGCCTAACCACCAACAGCGTTGCTGACCCCACACCTGCAGGAACAGAATGTGGAGCTGCGAGTATTATAGCCTTTGGTGTGTGATTCAACGAATCACGCCAACCGGCCAGGGCGCGCGCTCCCTCTTGCCAGCAAGAACGGGGGAGCCGCTTTTGTTCATATAGCCGTCAAGGAGAATGGTTTCATGAGCACGTGTCCTGGAGTACCGGTAAAGGCTAGCGTCACTGTCAAGTTGTTTGTCGAAGGCGATGGTGGGGAATTAGGCGGCCTGGTCGAAGTGGAACCGGGGGATTTGTCTGAACAAGTCGTTCTGGAACGATCCCTCAGTACCCTCTACCAGTACCTTGATCGCCACCTGAGTCGCAAGTTCGACGAAACCCAATCTTAAACCAAGAAGTCCCCGGGCCGGTGGGGACTTCTTCTCATTGAGGTTTAGCAGTGCCTGAGCCACGGTGCCCGTTCTGTAACACGACAGGACTTCAAGAGATTGCTACCCAACAGTTACCAAACCGGGTTGTGATCGTCTACTGTCGGCAGTGTGGGGCGATCCACGGAGTTATTCCACCGCTTATTGCTCCGGTCAGGCCCAACCACCAGGAAACCGACCAACCCCCAACTCCTTCTCCAACCCCCTCGCCGTCAACAACTCCCAAACAGGTCACCAGTAACCCCATAGACGAAATAGGCAACGCCGACTTAACGAACAAAGTGCCCTACTCGGCTGAACGGATCGCCGATGCAATGAAATCGGCCCGGTTCTCTCACCAGACCCGTTACTTAAAGGTCGCTATTGAAGACGGGCCGCCCTGCTGTACCCGGCATAAAGTTGAGATGAAAAAGATCACCATCCCAAAGGAGTATATGAACGCCGGGCGAAAGGTGTGGGTTTGTCCTAAGTATGAGGTTTGTAAAGAATGGGAGTTAGCGGAGGACCGGTGAGTGCTACAAGCATGGTTTCTCAAGAACAGATTATTTACCGATCAAAACCCCACTGGATACGGTTGGCTAGGCCCGCCGTCTTTGTTGCAGTTGGCCTGTTTTGTTCCTGTTGCACCTGGCTACTGGCCGTGACTGATCCTCCCCCTGGCCAGCCTCCTCCCCCTTCAGAGATGATTAACTTCTTTGTGGTTTGCAGCGCGTGTATTCTTGGCGTTGGGATGGTTTCAACGTTTGTGATCACCCTGAACCACATTAATACAGATTTTATTTTGACCAACAGGCGAATTATCAAGCAGGTGACGGGGTTGGGTAGCAGAAGCCTTGAAATATTTCTACAGAGTGTGGATAGTGTCTATGTGGAAACTCCACTTTTGGGAAAGATGTTGGGGTATGGCAGAGTATTGGTGATGTCCGGTAGGTCGAACCAGTTCCTAGAAAACTTCTCTAACCCTGAAGAAGTCCGCAATAAAATTCAAGAGCAAGTTTCAAGGTTAGGAACCTAAGTTCAATAACGTCCCGCTGAAGCAGAGCAATCCGGCTCGATCAAAACCAACCACGCCTCCACGGTGCTATCGACCCGGAGGCGTTTTATTTTCTTCGACGGGTAGTCGTTGACCAGGTGCTCGACGTAGGCGATCTCTGCCGGCTGTGTCACGGGGTTGTGAAAATAGATCAGCCACCATCGCGTTACAGTCCGCGTTTCCGGCTCTTCAACCAGAGTGATGCAGTGGATGAAGTCAAAGTCCATCTCCTTCATACCCATAGCTAGCCGGGTTTTCCGGGTCAATGTTTGAGACAATGACGTTTGCTGCGGCCACAAAAACTGAGGGATGTCAGGCCGGTAGTAACGCCAGACGACGTATGAGCCTACGTTGGCGTGGTACATGGCGTCGCCGGGCCGGTACTGGCCGTAAAGCTCGATTAGATCACGCTGCACCGGGTCCCGGCCTATTCCCACCAGCGGCCCGGCCAGGATCAGGCCCGCTGTGGGCAGGGCCAGGACCAACCATAAAACCAGCCGCCGGCGTGTCAGCGTGACTGATCGACCGAGCAGCAGGTAGTAGAATGGTGCCATGGGAGCCATCACCCGGCTGATAAGAATGGGCTGCCATACCAGTGATATGGTTGTGATCAACAGCAGGGGCGCCAGCGCGGCGGTTAAAAGAAATCGATCTAACCGGCCCCGGCCCCAACCGATCCAGGCCAATCCTAGCGCGGTTATAACGGCTGTGGCGAAGACGAACGGGTTATGGGGGTAAAACCATAATAGATCGTCCACGGTGGCCAGCAGGCGGCCCGGCGATGAAATGACCGGGATCCAGTACCCCCCACCGACCGACCGGAGCTGCAGCAGCAGCCACCCCAGGCCCGGCAAAAAACCGATGGCGACGGCCAACCCGGTCCAGGCCAGAAACCGTGACCGGCCTGGCCGGTCACAACTGTGATCCGGCAGCTCAGTCACAAATGCAGCCAGCCATAAACCCACCAGGAACACCCCGGCCAGGTGGTGCAGGTACAGTGCAGCCAATGCCCCGGTGGTGGCCAGCCAGCCCCGCCGCTCGATGAGTCCCAGCGCCGCCCCGGCGACAGCCAGGCTCAACAGGCTGTAGACCCTGGCCTCTTGAGAGTAATAGATCTGAAACGGGCTAAAGGCTGTAATGCAGGTGGCCAGCCAAACCGCTTTTTGACCGAGGCCCAGGGCCAAACCGATTTTCGCGACCAGGTAGACCAGGGCCAGGCCCGCCAGTACGCTGGGCAGCCGTAACACGGCCTCAGAGTGCCCCAGGAGGTCATTAACGGCCCAGAGCAGCAAATAATAGGCAGGCGGGTGAACATCGCCCAGGGTGGCCTCAAGGATGCGTTCCGGGGGCAGTTGAGCCAGCCACGCGCTAAACGCCTCATCATACCACAGGGCAGCATCCAAACCCCACAGCCGCAAACCTACGGCGGCCAGTGATATCATGATCAAAATGAGTTTCATCCGGAGGGCGAAAACGATCTTCACTCGATGTAGGTGAAAATCGTTTTCAACGCCGGCGGCCAAAGCGGTCTTGGTCACCCTTTCTCCTTTCTCCGCCGTCTTCGAACCGACAATGTGTACCTGGATCGGCTCATAGCCTGATCCCGTTTTCTACGTTTCTTGACGCGTTTGGTTTTTGGCCTGGCCAGCGATTTACCTACATCACGGAACTTCCTGACAGTATTACGGATTAACCCCATATCTTACCCTTTCGGCAAATGCCACAATCCCCACAGCAGCCCCAGGCCAACCACAACGAGGCAGGCGGCCGCAGCTAGCTTGAAAAACCGCCTCAAGGCGAACCGGTACCAGCCATAGCAGACCAGGGTGGCCAGGAAGATTAGCAGATAGAATTTGTCTCTTTGCTGGATTAGCTCGATCCAGGCGTGGTAGTAAGGTGTCATATCGACGAGTCACGTTATGAAAAAACCGGGCCAGCACCACGGGCCCGGTTTATATTCAGTTGTAGGTGACGATGATTTTGGCCGCTCCTAAAAAATGTTCCGAAACAGGCGGATGATGTAGGAAACCAGCGCAAAACCAAAACTGATCCCGGCGCCAACCCCGATGATGGGCATCATCAAGTTAACGATATCCGACGCGTACTGGAAAATGATAGCCAGGTCGATGCTGATCGAGGGGAGTTGAAACAGCACTGTTAACACGGCTACCACGGTGGCCAGCACGGCAGATTGCAGGCCGATCGTCTTTTGCTTTTGGGGTTCATCACCCTTGGGGTTGGGATCCGGTTGGCGAAACGCCCAGAACGCTCCGGCGATGCCGCCCAACACAGTTGCAGCCACTAAAATCCAAATATAGAACGGGTCCATGGTGTTACCTCCTTTCGTTAGATTTATTTGGCCGCTGCCTGTACCTGTTGATCAGGTCGATGAAGGCGAGTAGGATTGAGGCAGCGACCATAAATACCAGCGCCCAAAAAATCAGCGCTGCATACACAAAGACAAAAACCTGCTGGATCTCCGCAGAGATTACGGTGAGGTCCATTCGAAGATATGGCTAAAAACCTCCACGAGCAGGAATAGAAAAAACTGGAAGGCGACAACGGTCAGGCCGACCCCAACGATTGTCGCCAGGCTCTCATGCATTACGGTCATGGAACAACCTCCAAACGCCGAGAATGACCAGCAGTGCAAAAACCAAAATCGAACCCGCTCCGCTGATGATGTCGCCATACGTCACCGACCGTTCGAGCCGAAAGTTGTTACCTGTGTCCAGGGTGGTCGTGTACGCGTAGGGACTCTCAACGTAAGTGGGGGTGAAGGTGATAGTGGCGGTTATGGCGGATGGTTCGGGTAGTTCTATTTCGTATGAATCTACCTTCTGACATAAGACTAGATTGTAGTAAGGTGGTGTATGGTTAACGGTGTTGGTTGTGTTGCCAGCATTAAACCCGGCTGAACCACCAACGGAAGGGTAAACTAACAACCCTTGAGCAGGTGTGCTAGCTAACGTCGTGCCGACAAAACCACTAACCGATCCACCCAACGCACTACCGGACGCTAAAAAATGCTGATGTGACGATGCGCCTCCAGTAGATCCTGGGTTAAATGGATCAATACGAATAAATCGGTTGTTTGCATTGTCGAAACGAACATAACCGTCTGGGCATGGTGTTCCGTTAAACCATAAAATCAACGAATTGAGTGGTACATCATTTATGGCCACCGGTGTTTGGGCTTCTGCCCGGATTGGCCAGGTCACACATACCAGGAAAGTGGCAAAAAATAAAAATAGGCGCTTCATAGCGCCCATTTTATCAAAATCGGCAGGCTAAACTGGCAAGTTTTCCCTACCGCTTGCTAACTGAACCAACGACTGCCGTGAACGCTACCATCAAACCCGGCCACCACAACGGCTGGTCAACCAGGGAATGAACCAGTAACCCGGCGATGATGGCAACCTGCCATTGGTAAATTCGCCACCGCTGCCAGTTTCGCCAGGTATAGACCACGCCCAGGGCCAGGGCAGCCAGCCCGACCAAGCCCAGTTCCGCCGCGTGGGAGATGAGAACATTGTGAGCATGAACCTGAAAACCGCCACCTGGTTGGTCGATGAACCGGCCCGCTTTCAGACCTGCCGGACCGATGCCAAAAACAACGTGCCCCGGATCCGGGGCAGTCAGGGCCAACAGCCAGTATTGGAAACGGTATAAGGCCGTCTTGCTGGCGAAGTTGGATAAAATGACCAGGCTGCCCAGGATGCCCGCAGCCCAGGAGAATACGGGTGAGGTCGAGTTGACGAAACGCCCCGTATACAGGTATGGCCCCAGGACCAGCAGCGCGGCGATAACCCCCAGCCCGGCCCCACGACTGCCTATGAAGATAACCATGCCCAGGTGAGCCACCGAGTAAAACTTGACCGGCCTGGTAAATCCAATCACAAAAAAAATGAGTGACCAATCTGCCAAAATATTCGGATTGCTCCACCAGCCTAAACAACAGCGGGAAACGACATAGACCAGCGGCCAGACCAGACCGGCATAGTACAAGCCCTCTGAAAGCATTTCTGGCCCCACCTGGTGAGCCAGGATCAGGACAGATAGCGCAATAACGGCCAAAATGAGCCGCCCGGCTGTAACAGGCCAGATGTCCAGGTTTGCAGCGGTTGAGGCGGTCATAGCAGCCACTAAGAGCAAACCCGGCAGCAGGCCCGGGGGAAATTCACGCTTTAGCAGCAGCCAGGCGGAAACGGGCAGGCTGCAAAACCCCACGATCAGGAAGACCCACAAAACCCAGGGGGTCAGGTAGAACTGCACCCCGCCGAACAGGGCCAGGAACAGGGTGGTTAATGCTATTGATCCAAGCTGCGCTCTGTTTTGTAGAAGTTCAATATCCATTTTGGGTACACCTGGGTCCAGTAGACTCCATTCCACCTGAAGCCGAAATGGTGCAGCGCCTTGTAAACCTGGTTGGTTGTGACTTTGCCGGCCAGAACTGCGCGTAATACGGCCTCATCATCGCTGTCACAAAACTGTTCGCCGGCGAGCATCATGCTGGCTTTCACTAATTTCTTGGTTCTGCGTGCCATTACCATTAGCTTGATCTCCTGTCCAAAGTGCATAACACGATTGACAGACTGCCCACGTCCGCTCTATTAGGATGGTTGCCGGGTTGGTGCATTCCCAATCCGGGTTATTGATGTCTTGTTGCTCACACAAAACCAAGTCCGCTTTTATGGATTCGATTACCATGATTTTCCCCCACTAGATTTTCAGGAACCAGTAGAACGGTTCCAAAACCGTTGATCTGTAACAGGGACGTTTTGTCACAAGACAAATCCCCGATGACCTCATTGCTAAGGATGATGACCAGCGTTTCTTGACCATTATTGGCCACGGCCTCAGCAAATGCTTTCAATTGTTCCGCTGGAAAGATAGTTGCTATCATCGTTAGTCTCACTTTCTTTAACTTCATCTAAACTGGCTTCCAGCCGTTCGGCCAATGCCTTCCAATCCGCCTGGTTTATAGCCCGATACTTGCTTACCGCATTTACAACCTGTAGTAAAAACTTGCAGGTCGGTTCATCCATTTCAACGGTTATGATGTTCAATGTTACCTCCTTGTGAAGACCTCGTCTTCTTCATAGTAGGGTCGGGTGTTGGTCGGTGTGGCGGCGTGACTGGCCGGCTGGATGCCCTCACGGACAATGCGCCAGCGCCAGGGTCGGCTCAATCCGATCCAGACGCCGCAGCCAAGCACCAAAATGTGCCAGGCGCAGAATAGACAAACCGGTAAAAACGCTTCCATCATATTTCCTTTCTCGTTAATTAGTGAATTTGCGAATAGGCCAGCCAGATTTTGATATCCGCTATGGCACCGGTTTTGGATTTTCCTTGACGCGTGCCGCTTGACGCGTGCGAAAGTCAATGATTTCTAGCCACTTGCTCCGCTCTTGTTCAAAGTCGATCACGTTTATCAACTGTCGTGGCAGGCGGCCATCGTTGCCATCAGGGGCGGCAGGTAGAAGATAATACTCATCGTCACCCAGGGGGATAGTTGGACCTAGCCCGTTGTTATCTGACCCAGATAGCTCCCAGTGTTTTAGGATGCTCCTTATTTTGTGTTGTCCGACTCGGTTCTTAAAATGTTTGTACAAATCTCGGTATGAACATAACCCGCCTAGGTATTGAAGAGCATAAGTAAAAACCTCTTGAGCAATCGCCGTATCTTCGGTATCATCCGTGCCCACCTGCCCAGTTTTGGCCGCTCGGATCGCCTGCTTGATGGTCATTTCTGGAATGAGGGGCGCCTGGACAATCCGTTTGTCAGCCCACCGGAAGACGACCCGCCCCGGAACGTCAAATGGCAAATAGGTGGCGTCATAGGTCCCATCTCCCAGGCTCAGGCCGCTGCTGGCCCCGTCTGCCAACCGGCCCACAATACGACAGTCCATATTTCCGGCTATCTGCCGTGTGAGGACCGTTTTGTCAGGGACCTGGGTCGCCAGGATGATGTACAGGCCCACCGCCCTCCCCTTTCGGGTGAGTTCGCCTAATAACTGTTTCGCATCTTTAGCCCATGAGCTATCCATCAGCGTGGCCAACTCATCAACAACCAGGACCCAGTAACTCAGCTTATGTTTGTATTTTCGGTTATAGGCCGAAATCTTGCGCGCCTTCCCCTTCATGAGGTTCTGCCGGCGCTCCATTTCCTTGTTCATGTATTCCAGAATGGGTATGACCTGGGGAGGATCGACGGCGATTTCCTGACCGAGGCGGACCGGCTCCAAATCTGAGTCTTTGGTGAGGCGCATTCTCAGATCGACATCGCCCCCAAGGTGGGGGATGCCCTCATAGTCGTGGAACTCCAAACCGCCTTTTAGATCGGTTAGAAACAAGCGCAGTTGTGACGGTGGCACCCGTTTGAGCCAGGTGCACAAGATCGCGTTGATCGTGTTCGACTTGCCCGCGCCCCTGGACCCCACGACCAGCACCGTAATGACTTCATCCATATCGGCAAAATGGGCTTTGCCGTTGCTGCCAACCCCTACCGGAAACGTCAACGGTGGTGCTGTTTTTGGTAGTGCCTTGATCATATCGCTATACCGGACCAGACGCGGGATCATCCCCCTTCCCGCCTTGTGCTCGACGATGACCCACAGGCCCGGCCGCTGGTGGTCCCGTGGGTTGAATTCAACCGACGCTTTGGAGCCAAACGCGGCGCTCAGGGTGTCGGCAACTTCCGGCTCCATAAACTGCTTGACCGTCACCCCGTAGGGCAGCGGCCACGAGTTGATCCAGAAATAGTAAGCCGACTCGTCAAAATACCAGTCTTCTACCTCGCAATAGTCAATGTGATCATACGACCGTTCGGTTTTCTTTTCGATAACCTTGCGCCAGTGGGACAGGCGGACCCGGTGGAGGTACGTTGGCAGCATGTCAGCCATATGGTGGCCCTGTTCGTCATACTCAGCCAGCATGGCCTCATAATCGGCCTGCTGTTTCAGGTAGTGCTCCATTTCCTCTTGCTCACGCTGTAGGCGCTCGTGATAACGACGGTAGACCTGAACCCAGGGTTCTTTAGTCGTAAAGAACTGGCCGCCTGCTTTACTATGGAGCCAGCGCGTGAAGCGTGAATGTGGTACCGGGCCGGGGTCACCCCAAAAAGCGGGATCAGGTATCCAAAAGAGCATGGTTCTCCGACTCCAGGGCGATAGTGTAGGGCTGACCTGGTCGCTCGCGGTTGCGGGTGATGACCCCATACTCGTCAAGCCGCTTTAGGGCCTCTTTGACCGTCCATTGGTGGTAGCAGGTTATCCGGGCTATCTCGGATGAACGAACCGGCCCGGGCAAGTCCAGATCGAGCAGTGCGTTATAGACAATCAGATCGCTTTTGGTCAAGCCGTTGAAAACCATACATCACCTTCTAAAAAAAGTTTTCCTGGTCATCCATCGCAAAACTTATTAGCTCTTGTACCAGGATAACCCCTGACCATAGCGTTAAAACAATGAGGGATATACCGAATATCGTGCCAAGCCCAGTCCAGACCAGGTCTAAAAGCCAGTGAGTTTCAGGTGTTGGAGGAAGGAGAGGTTCAATCGACATTGCGATTAGAATGATCAAAAACCCTGTGGCCAGGTTGAGGGCTGCGATCCTGAGCCGTTCTAAAGCCTCTTTTTTCATAGAATTCAGCCTTTCGGAAACCCTCGACATCTTGTCGAGGGAGGAGAAAGGCTTCTAAGCCTTCTCCTTACGGTTAGGTGTCTCCCGGTGGGCATAATGCCCACCGGGAAGTCAACGTTGCGCGGGCGCGGTCGGTCTGAACCACGTTTCGGGGTCTACCTCTCCTGGAGCCAAAGGAGGGACCTCATAATCTACCGTGTGGGGTCCCCTGTACCATGTGTTGTCGGACACGGAAAAGTATAAGAGCTTATCCGTGTCTGGATCAATGGGCATGCTATTAAACCCCCTTTGTGGACCAATTATTAGGCACATGTATCCTCCCTCGTGCGCGGCCCTGCTGGCTTTGGTTCGGAACCCTTTCTTGCAAGCACTACACTTAAAGCGTTTTATCACGATTGCTCCTCCCATAGACTCGGATGCTGTGACACAGTAGCGCCGGGGTCAAAGCTCCCGACTTTTAGTCGGGAGTTGTTTACAAGATTGACCCTCCAAAACGATACAACTCACCTAGCCAGACCGAACGAGGTAAGACCTCAATCGCCAGCCTCCAGGCCACGAAACACCACAAAGCGTAACCAAAGGCCGACTCTAGCCATTTCCCTGTGACCATTGGCGTGAAACTAATATCGACGGCCAGGACCGGGCCAAGCAGCGGCACGCCGCTTTTGGTCAGACTGTCACCGGCAATATGGAGCACGTAACCAACACCCAGCCAGGCCAGCCAATCGAGTTGAAAGTTCCCTCCGGCCAGCACCAACATAAACCCCCACAGAGGCCAATGCAACGCCTTACGGTGCCCAAAAATATCTCTGACCACCCCTGAGATGGTCTTGCCGATCCCGTTCAAGATGGTCACCACCGGTTTGGGCGTGATATGTCTGGGCAGGAAATTTCCCAGATAGCAAACGCTGCCCTCGCCGTCAACATCTGGGGCCAGACTGCCGATGATCAGGCCACCCCAGGCCGCCGCCGTTGCGGGCAACAGGTCGATCCCAACCAACATTGCCCCGGCCAGGGGAACGGCCAGGGCCAGGGCCACATGATTTTTACCTTGCATTGAAATCCCCCTTGATCAGTCTGATCCACCACTGGATTTCATCATCCATAGTCCACCCGGCATATCCGGCCTGTTTCCGGGCCAGGAAACCGCCAATGACGGCCCCGGCCAGAAACCCCAACACCGTTAGAATTACGGTTATGATCGTCACGATGGTTCCCCCCTCTGTTGAGTAGATGTGAGTGCCATCATTTCGTTACTCCAATCAATAATTGAATTTACACCTGTCCACTTTTGATAGCCTCGGCCAGCATTTGTTTGGCGCAGGTGTGCTCGTCCCGCAAGACTTCGCAGGTTGTCGCCCAGCCATTTGACCCGGCTGTCCTCTGTCCCGGATTGCGAGTTGGCGGTGTTTTTATCCATCATTGTAGCACCTCTGCTGGGTCCTGTTGCCCGTTTGCTCTAACCTTGCAATGGCCTGTATGACCGGCCAGGGCTTGAGTAGATTCGAACGCTGCCCCACAGTAGCCACAAATGAAATCCTTGTTGGCATCCTGTTCGGCCCGTGTTGCTATCTGTTGCTGCTTCTGTTTATGCTCCGTTCGAGCTTGTTGCGCCAACAGCTTGTATTGTAGGATAGTCTGTTCGGTCTCTGCTTCGATCCTGTTCAAGGTCTGTTGCAGCAGCGCTTGCCGTTCGGCGCTCAAAATTTGTACGTCAACAGGGTCCTTTTCGACTAAAGCCACGCCCATAATGATTAGAATGGGCATACTGGCCGTTGCTGTTGCCCAACAGAACTTCAACACATCGGCAACGACGCTTGGCTGTTGGGGAACGAACAGGCTACTGCCATCGAACAGATACAGCAGGTAGGGGGCGGCACATAGGGGGAGTAGGATCAACAAACCGGCAACGACCAGGTGGATCAACCAGGTGTCCAATCTACTAAATCCTAGCTGGCGTCTACTGAGGATGAACGCCAACGCGAATCCTTCCAACACGGCCAGCGACAGACCGGCTACACCTTCGGCAGCGTGCAAGGCTGTTAGAGTCCAGCCGGTGAACACGTAGCCCGACAGGTAGAGCATAAGCCCCACGTAACGCGGGATAGCCACGAGCATGGCCGTTACTTTTAGCCAGGTAGCTTGATCAGCTTTCATCGTTATCACTCCATTCTGTTACAATCGGTCTATCTCCTACTGGGTTGAATTTGTGACACAACCGGTCACACGAATTACATACTAGCCCGGTGTGACCGGTGCGCCCGGTATGACCGGTGCGCCCGGTTTAAATTCGGTGTTTACTTTCGTGTTTAAGGTAAGTGATCGCGTACCTTGGTGTTGTGATCAGGTAGCCGCTGGCTCCACCGTGACCGTGCCGGCCTTCGATCAGGCCGACTTCCGTGAGCAGTCTCATATAGGCTTCGTACTTTGGCCTGTAGAGTGGGGGCCTGCGGCGACGAGTAAAATACTTCCGTGAGAACTGGTACTTCTGTCGCCTGTGGCAGACCTCAAGAAAGGCCCTTAGCTCACTCTCGCGGACGGTCACATCGTTGCCTTCAACGGGAACATGCCATATGGCTGGCCTGTATTCTTGCTGTTCAGGGATTGACTCACCAAAAATGGATGGAACAGCGTAGGCCAGCAGGGTGCTGCTCTTGCCCTGGGTGTTGAACGGGATTTTGCGAATGACCGGTGATGCTCCCTCGGAAAAGCCGGTGATTCGCCTGGGTTGGGGGTTGACCTGGTGGACGATCCGGCCAGCCAGGTTGATGGTGACCGGGATCCCAACCAGCGCCCACACCCCCAACGGCGCGTTGAGGTACCACTCGCCGCGCACGTTGAGCAAACCTGCCCTATCAGCAAACAGCAGGCCGGCATTCACCGCGCTGGCACTGATCAGGATAAAAGAACCCGTGTTTTTGATAAGTTGAGTCAAATCAAGTTTTCTCATGGGCTATCCTTTGTTATAATGGTGTGGGCCGGGAAGGGCTATCCCCGGCCCCGG
>Ga0214471_10000796_pt1 | contig 25555 bp, 25 predicted proteins | sample RVTome_5_FD_207665 | JGI IMG/M metagenome (GOLD analysis project Ga0214471, IMG submission 207665) | Soil microbial communities from uranium-contaminated site in the Upper Colorado River Basin, Wyoming, United States - RVT142D155 | ecosystem: Environmental > Terrestrial > Soil > Contaminated >... | reverse complement strand
TCGCGATCCGATTGCGCAGGCGGATGGCCAGCGGACCGATTCGCTCGACGACTTCCCGCTCGCCGCCTGGCGTCTGCCGGCTCACCATCGGCCGCGATCCCACCCGGCGTTGCCAGCGCTCACCGTCGCCGAGACCGATGAGCGTGACCGCGCAGGCCGTGCCGGCTTCGTTGGCCTGCGGCATGCGCGCGATGCGCATCAGCAGCCGAACCCAGGGGCGCGATCCGACGCGCACCCTCAGGGTGCCGAGCAGGCGTCGCTCGCCCGCGCCGTGCAGGCGCGCCAGCGCCGGCGCCAGGCGATGGAACTGCGGGCCGAGCGCGCGCGCATACAGCGGCGCCGGTGACCCGGCGGCCGGGGTGGCGGAATTCGCGCCGGCGGTCATGACGCGGCCCCGTGCAGGTCTTCGAGCGCCGCGTCGAGGCGCGGAAACCGAAAGCGGTAGCCGGCGCGCACCAGCGCGGTCGGGTGGGCGCGCTGACCGTCGACCATCAAGGTCGCCTGCTCGCCGAGCAGCAGGCGCAGCAGCGCCGCCGGCGTGACGAGCCAGGCCGGCCGACGCAAGGTCCGGGCCAGCGTCGCGGCGAATTCGGCCTGGGTGATCGGCTGCGGCGCCGTGACGTTGTAGACGCCGTGGGCGCGCTTCGGGTCGGGGTTGTTCATCAGGTGGGCGATGGCACCGATCACGTCGTCGATGTGGACCCAGCTTATGACATGGCGACCCTTGCCAATGCGGCCGCCCAGACCAAGCAGGAACGGCAGACGCATGGCCGGCAATATCCCTTGATCGCCGAACACCAAGCCGAAGCGCAGCAGCGCGAGCGGCACGCCCTGGTCGGTCACGGTGCGCGCCGCCGCTTCCCAACGCTGGCAGAGCTCCGATACGAACACCGGCTGAGAGGCGGTGTTCTCGTTGAGGACGCCCGGATCCTCCGGCGCCTGCACGCCGTAATAGCCAACCGCCGATGCCGAGATCATGAGCCGCGGCTTGCTGCGGGCGCGGGCGATCCATTCGACCAGCGCGCGCGTGGTGTCGATCCGGCTGGCGATGAGCTTGTGCTTGCGTGTCGCGGTCCAACGCGGACCGACGATGCGCTCGCCGGCGAGATTGATCACGACATCGAGCGGCGTGCGGCGATCGAGCTCGTCGAGGCCGTGGATGCAGCGGGCGCGCCCGTCGAACAGGTAACTGGCCCGCAGCGGATCGCGTGTGAGCAGCGTGAGCTCATGGCCCTCGGCGAGGAGGGCGCGGCACAGGGCCTGGCCGATGAACCCGGTGCCGCCGGTGACCAGCACCCGCCGCGGGCCGCCGGTGAAACGGATCTTCGCGCCCCGCGCGGCGCGCCGCCGGAGCCGGCGGCTGGCGATCGCGTCGCGTATCCCCGAAGCTGTTACCCCGGCGGCGAACAGGCTGAACGCCACCGACAGCCAACCGTGAGAGGCCCGGTGCAGACCGGTGGGCAGCGCCCACCAGTGCGGCGCGTGCAGGGCCAGCAGCGCGAAGACGGCGCCGCCATTGATCGCCAGCAGCGTGTGCAGCACGCGTTCGCTGCGCGGCAGCAGGCGGCTGCGGTCCTCCACCAGAAAGTCCCACAGTGTCAGCACCACTTCCACCAGCAATACGGCCATCGGCACTATCAACCAGGCACCGCCCCAGTCGAACCATGCCAGCCCGGCGAACAGCAGGCCGTAGAGTAACGAGCGCAGCGCGTGAATGCGCAACTCGACGGCCGCGCCCGGCTGCTGCGGCAGGGCCGCACGAAGCTCGTGGTGGTAGAGCGTGTCGACGGCGCCCAGCGCGCCTTGTATCACCAGCAGATTGAGCGCCAGCGTCAGGGTGTTCATTCCGCACCTCCGAGCGCGCGCGGTGCGCCATCGGGCGGCAGGAATCGGTCGATCCACCGCCCCCTGAACAGCGCCGCCGAGATCGCTCCGGCGGCGGTGCCCAAAATGAGCTGCAGGGGAATCTGGACGCCGCCGCCGACGTGGATGCCGGTCAGGAGCACGCCGACTGCGCCGCAGGCCGCGCCGACCGCTGCCCGAGACGCGGGCGATTGGTAGGCATGGCGCTGGTCGGCGGCGAGCAGGGCGCTGTACAGCGCGCCGCCGACCAGCGCCGGAATGCCGCCCAGGATGTACGAAAAGGCGATCGCATCCATCATCCATTTGAGCGACGCGCCGTCGATGTAGGCGCCGAGTGCGATGCAAATCGGCGCCGCGCCGATTGGTGGACCGAGGACCAGGCACCAGGCGGTCGAGATCACGAACAAGCCGAGTCGCTTGGGCAGCGTGATGGCCGGGACCGCGGGTCGGGCAGGGATCATAGTACTATCCTCCAGTTCCGAAATTTCTGTCAATACAGAAATTTAGGGTCAAAAAAAAGCGGGTGTTAACGGGCGCCCACGGCGGTCTTCTCGCCGCGCACCAGCTTCTGGATCTTGGCGCCAAGCTTCATCACCTTGACCAGGGTCTCCGGCGGCAGTCGCAGCATTTCATCGGCCCAGCTCGCCACGGCCTCCATCAGTTGCAGGGTGTCGTGGATGCGCTGCTGGGCCTCGGGCGACTCGCGCCCGAAGTCGCGGCTGGCCAGGCACTCGCGCAACACGTCGACGGTCGGATCGAACTCGCGCTCCTTGCGCTCGCGCACGATGGTGCGAAACAGGTCCCAGACGTCGGACGCGGTCGCGAAATGGTCGCGCCGGTCGTCCATCCGGTGCACCACGTGCACCAGCCCCCAGCTCTGCAGCTCCTTGAGGCTGGTGCTGACGTTCGAGCGCGCCACCCCCAGGGTCTCGGCGATCTCCTCGGCATTGAGCGGTTCGCTGGCAAGATAGAGCAGCGCGTGGATCTGGGACACCGTGCGGTTGACCCCCCATTTGGAGCCCATTTCCCCCCAGTGCAGCACGAAGCGTTTGGCGACCGGTTTCAGTTCCATGCCCTCAAGCTTAGTTATGTCAGAAAATTCTGTCAATACAGAAATTCCTTTCAGCGGCCAGGGCGCAGATCGAGGTCCGTGGCCGGGGTCGGTTCTCGGCCGGGGGTCGGGGCGGTCCGGAAGGCGCACCAACCAGCCCGCCAGGGGTTGACATCCGACGCGTCGCCAATATGATTAGCACTCACCGAAACCGAGTGCTAACAGTCCTTTCGGTCATTTCATTAGCGTAATCAATAACTCTCGCACGGAGGAATGGCGATGACTGCACAACCTATTGTGAAACAAGGAGAAAATTCTGTGAAAATCCGTCCCCTACATGATCGTGTGATCGTGCGCCGCCTGGAAGAGGAGCGCAAAACGGCCGGCGGGATCGTGATCCCCGACACTGCGAAGGAAAAGCCCATCCAGGGCGAAGTGATCGCGGTCGGCAAGGGCAAGATCCTGGAGAATGGCGAGGTCCGCCCGCTGGACGTGAAGGTCGGCGACAAAGTGCTGTTCGGCAAGTACTCGGGCACCGAGGTCAAGGTCGGTGACGAGGAAGTACTGGTCATGCGCGAAGAAGACATCATGGGCGTGGTCGAGAAGTAAGCGATCCCCCGACGGAACCAATCAAGTTAGCGAGGAAAGAACATGGCTGCCAAAGAAGTATTATTCGGTGACTCCGCGCGCCATCGCATGCTGCGCGGCGTCAACATCCTGGCCGACGCGGTCAAAGTGACGCTCGGCCCCAAGGGCCGCAACGTGGTGCTCGACAAGTCGTTCGGCGCGCCGACCATCACCAAGGACGGCGTGTCCGTGGCGAAGGAGATCGAGCTCAAGGACAAGTACGAGAACATGGGTGCGCAGATGGTGAAGGAAGTCGCTTCCCAGACCTCCGACATCGCCGGTGACGGCACCACCACCGCGACCGTGCTGGCCCAGGCGATGCTGCGCGAAGGCCTGAAGTCGGTCGCCGCCGGCATGAACCCGATGGACTTGAAGCGCGGGATCGACAAGGCCGTGATCGCGGCGGTCGAGAGCCTCAAGAAGCTCAGCCGGCCGTGCTCCGACCAGAAGGAGATCGCCCAGGTCGGCACGATCTCGGCCAACTCCGACGAGTCGATCGGCGAGATCATCGCCAAGGCCATGGACAAGGTCGGCAAGGAGGGCGTCATCACCGTCGAGGAGGGTTCGGGCTTCGACAACGAGCTCGACATCGTCGAGGGCATGCAGTTCGACCGCGGCTACCTGTCTCCGTACTTCATCAACAAGCAGGAGACCATGAGCGCCGAGCTCGAGAACCCCGGCATCCTGATCTACGACAAGAAGATCTCCAACATCCGCGAGCTGCTGCCGGTCCTGGAAGGCGTGGCCAAGCAGGGCAAGCCGCTGCTGATCATCGCCGAGGACGTCGAGGGCGAGGCGCTGGCGACCCTGGTGGTCAACAACATCCGCGGCATCCTCAAGGTCTGCGCGGTCAAGGCGCCGGGCTTCGGCGACCGCCGCAAGGCCATGCTGCAGGACGTCGCCATCCTCACCGGCGGCCAGGTGATCTCCGACGAGCTCGGCATGAGCCTGGAGAAGGCCGACGTCAGCATGCTCGGCTCGGCCAAGCGCGTGCAGATCACCAAGGAGAACACCACGGTGATCGACGGTGCCGGCAATCCCAAGGACATCGAGGCGCGCGTCAAGCAGATCCGCGCCCAGATCGAGGAGGCCACCTCCGACTACGACAAGGAGAAGATGCAGGAACGCGTCGCCAAGCTGGCCGGCGGCGTGGCCGTCATCAAGGTCGGTGCCGGCAGCGAGATCGAGATGAAAGAGAAGAAGGCCCGCGTCGAGGACGCGCTGCACGCCACCCGCGCCGCGGTCGAGGAAGGCGTGGTGGCCGGCGGCGGCGTGGCGCTGATCCGCGCCATCCAGCAGATGAAGGTCAAGGGCGACAACCACGACCAGGACGTCGGCATCCAGATCGCGCTGCGCGCGATGGAGGAGCCGCTGCGCCAGATCGTCGAGAACGCCGGCATCGAAGGCTCGGTCGTGCTGCACAAGGTGATGGACGGCAAGGGCAGCTTCGGCTACAACGCCGCCACCGGCGAGTACGGCGACATGCTGGCCATGGGCATCCTGGATCCGACCAAGGTGACCCGCACCGCGCTGCAGAACGCGTCGAGCGTCGCCGGCCTCATGATCACCACCGAGGCCATGGTCGCCGAGCTGCCGCAGGACGAGAAGGGCGCGGCCGGCGGTGGCATGGGCGGCATGGGCGGCATGGGCGGTATGGACATGATGTAAGCCCTGCCATTCAGATCAAGCAGTCCCCGGAAGGCCCCGCGCGAGCGGGGCCTTTCTTTTTGCCATCCACGGCGAGCTGTTTTCGGTTGTATCCGGTCCCGGAATATGAATAGACTGACCCTGGAGCCCGTCCCGATTAGTCCATAAGAACAGTTTAGGGAGGATCGCGTGGTCAAACGTCAGAAGATTCTCGTCGATCGCAGGTTTCAGCACCGGCTGGCCAGAGAGATGATGGTGATCGTCGTCCTGGTGCCGATCTTTCTGTGGGTGATGTTCTATCTGGCCGGCCAGTACGCCCTCAGCAATCCGGAGCTCGCGACGGAGCGCGGCGACTGGGGCTTGATCGGCGCACTGCTCCGCCGGCAATTGCTGCCGACGCTGCTGATCGCCGCGGCGAGCCTCGGCCTGGTCTACGGTTTCGTCATCTATTACACCCACCGCATCGCCGGCCCGGTCTATCGCTTCTGCCGCACTCTGGACGACATGGCCGACGGCAGGATCGGCCAGCGCATCAAACTGCGCCGGCACGACTACTTCGAGAACTTGAGCCAGAGCCTCGACCGCGTCGAGGGTGCGCTGGCGGGAACGCTCGACGAGTTGCGCACCGCGGCCGCCGCGCTGCGCGAGCGGGCCGACACACTCGGCGATGCGGAACTCCGGCAGCGGGTCGCGGAGATCGACCGGGTGCTGGAACGCTACCGGCCGCCGGCCGCCTGACTCCCGCGGGGGCGCATCCCCCTATCTTCTTCACCCGCAGCCTGCTGTTCGACTCTGTCTAAATCTCAATCTCTGCCGGACGGTACTCATCGTCCGGCACGATCATTGCACATTCCTGACGTTAATCCGTGGTCCAGGCGCTTGCGCCGGCGCTGGACCGGCCGAGCGTGCCATTTGAGAAACAGAACGAGCGCTGAATGCCAAACTTCGTAGGATTGGGGGGTCTGACCAGCTTGACCATCGGCAAACGCCTGGCCCTGGGCTTCGGCGTTCTGATGGTGCTCGCGGCTGTTCAGGGTTTTTGGGGCCTGAGCTATATGAAGGTGCTCAACGTCCGTATGGATCAGGTCTACACGCGAAACCTGCTCGCGATCAAGGGGCTGAGCGGAATGCAGGCGGGTCTGCACCGCATGCGCGTCGATGCCATGAGCCATGTCCTGTCCAGGCGTGGTGACGAGATGGCGGCGCTGGCGCAGGAGATCCGGCAGCAGCGCCGGCAGATCGAGGAAGTCCTGGGACAGTACCGGACGCACACGCACGCGGCGGTCGAACAGAAGCTGATCGACCGCTATGAATCCCATTTCAACAGTTACGCCGACAGCATCGTCCTCGACATCCTGCCCGTGAGCACGGCGGGCGACAAGGCCGAAGCCATGGCGATGATTCAACGCCGGATGGTGACGCGCTTCAACAAGGCGTACGGCTATCTGAACGATCTCATCGACTACCACACCCACATCGCGCGCACCGACTACGAGTACGCCATGGCGGATTACCGGACGGTCTCCTCCCGGGTGCTGGGGCTGCTGGTAACGCTCGTCGTCATCGGGTTCGCCGTATCCGCCTGGGTGACGCGCAGTATCACGCGGCCGATCAAGGCCGCAGTCGACATGGCCAATCGGGTCGCGACGGGCGACTTGACCGGAGACATGGAGATCACGGCGCGGGATGAAACCGGCGAGCTGCTCAGGGCGCTGACGAAAATGAGCCGCGATCTCACTCGGATCGTGCGCCAGGCGCGACTTGCCAGCGTGTCGATCATGGACACGGCCCGGGGAATCGAGACGGGCAACCTCGATCTGTCGCAACGCACCGGCGAGCAAAGCGCATCGCTGGAGGAAACCGCTTCCAGCATGGAGGAAATAACGGCGACGGTGCGGCGTAACGCCGACAACGCCGCCGAGGTCAATGCCGCTGCACAGGGCTCGCGGGAGCGCGCGCAAGAAGGCGCCGCCCGCATGGGCGAAGTGGTCAAGACCATCGCCCGGATCCAAGGTAGCGCCAGACAAATCACCGGCGTGATAGGCGTGATCGACGAGATCGCCTTTCAGACGAATCTCCTGGCCCTGAACGCCGCGGTCGAGGCGGCGCGGGCCGGTAGGAACGGTCTCGGCTTCGGTGTGGTGGCGGGCGAAGTGCGCGCGCTGGCTCAGCGCAGCGCGACGGCCGCCCGGGAGATCAAGGGCCTGATCGCCGGATCGGAGGCGACCGTCCGCGACGGCGGCAGACTCGTGGGTGAGGCGCGAACGTCGATGGATGGAATCGTCGAACAGGTCGAGCGCGTGGGTACGCTCATCCGCGAGATCGCGCATGCCTCCGCGGAGCAGGGTCACAGCATCGAGCATATCGACATCGCCATCACGCAATTGGGCGACACCACCCAGAAAAATGCCGCACTCGCCGAGGAGACGACGGCGGCAACCTCCGTGCTCATGGAGCACGCCGAACATCTCGTGCGCGTGGTCCAGACCTTCAAGATCGCCGACGAGCCGGCTTCCGACGACGCGATGCGCCCCGACGTCCCGGCGCGGTCAGCGGTAACCGAACCGCGAGCCGGAACCCGCGCTACAGTCCCTCATGCGCGTGTGGGCGGCCGGGCATCGAGCCCGGCGTCGACGGGTGGATTCATGGTGTCGTCGCCCACTGCGATAACAGGAGAGAAATCATGAGCATCGACAAGCGTCTGAACCTGCTCGTCCGCAGGATTTTCATGGCGAGCCTGTTGTGTCTGACGGCCGGCGCGGGCCTGGACAGTTCCGCCACCGGCAAGCCGGACCCCTATCTGCGTCCGGCCGCGGTGCCGGTCCCGCCGGACAATGCCCTCACGCCGGAGCGCGTGGAGCTGGGCAAAGCGCTGTTCTTCGATCCGCGACTGTCCAGTTCGCGGTGGATAAGCTGCGCCAGCTGCCACAATCCGGCCCTGGGCTGGTCGGACGGGCTGCCGACCGCCATCGGTGATGGCATGAAGAAACTGCCGCGCGCCACCCCGACGGTCCTGAACGTCGCCTACAGCAAGATCCTGATGTGGGACGGACGTGCCGCCACCCTGGAGGATCAGGCCACCGGCCCGATCAAGGCGGAGTCCGAGATGAATCAGGACATGGACATCCTGGTCGAGCGGCTCGTCGCCATCCGGGGATACCGCAAAATGTTCGAGCGCGCCTATCCTGGCGAGGGAATCACGGAGACTACCATCGCCAAGGCGCTCGCGAGCTTCCAGCGCACCGTCGTCGCCGCCGATTCGCCGTTCGACCGTTGGTATGCGGGCGACGAAAAGGTGGTCGACGAATCGGTTAAGCGCGGATTCAGGCTGTTCACCGGCAAGGCCAAGTGCGATGTCTGCCACGAGGGCTTCAACTTCACCGACGACGGCTTCCACAACATCGGCCTCAAGACCCCGAAGGGCATGTCGGAGGATGTCGGGCGCTACGCCCAACGCAAGGTCAACATCAACAAGGGTGCGTTCAAGACGCCGACCCTGCGCGACGTGGCGCTGACCGGACCGTACATGCACAACGGCATTTACAAGGCCTTGGAGGACGTCATCGATCACTACGATCGTGGCGGCGACGTCAAGCACAGCCTGGATCCCAACATGGAGCGCTTGGACCTGACGTCGCAGGAGAAGCAGGACCTGGTCTCCTTTCTCAAGAGCCTGACCGGCGATCCCGTGCAGGTGACGATTCCGCTACTACCGCAATGAGGAGTGAATTATGTTGGTGAGAAATGTGCTCGGATCTCTGTTGTTTGCGGCGGCGTTGACCGCGGCCGCGGCGGAGTTCGACGTCGGCCAGAAGGACAAGCAGTTCAGCGTATCGCATCTCAAGATCAAGGCCGGGGATACGGTGAATTTCGTCAACAACGATCCGTTCTTTCACAACGTGTTTTCCCTGTCCGACACCAAGACCTTCGACCTGGGCTCTTACCCGCAGGGCCAGAGCAGAAAGTTGACATTCAACAATCCGGGCGTCGTGGAAGTCGAATGCGCCATCCACTCGCAGATGAAGCTGATCATCGAGGTTGCAGAATGAGAAGCGCCCTCACGACTCTGCTGTGGTTGGTCACCGCCGGGTTCTGTCTGCCGGTCTCGGCCGCGGAACAGGATCGACAGGGACCGGAAGAGGTGTTCAAGGACGTGCGCGGCTATATCGTGTACAAGACCCACTGCGTGCTGTGCCACGGCATCCACGCCGACGGCGGCGGCCGCGCCGCCAGGAACTACAATCCGCCGCCGGCCAATCTGCGCCTCAGCACCAAATCCGACCAATACAAGGAGCTGATCATCCGCAACGGCGGCGCCGCCGTGGGTCGCTCCCCATATATGCCGCCCTGGGGCCAGGAGCTGACCGACGAACAGGTCCGCGACGTGGTGTATTACCTGCGCGTGATCAAAGTCGGCAACAAGACGGCCGCCCAAAAGTAAGACAACGCGATGATGCGAGACTAGCCGAACCGGGGCGACTGCCCGGTCCGGAACATGGCGTTCTGCCGCGAACGGCCGCCGTTGCCGGGTCCCGGGCCGGTCACCGTTTGCGGATGAGCAGCACGCCGTCGCGTACGCTGAGCATCACCGTCTGCACGCCGGGGTCGCGGGTAGCACGGTCGTTGAAGTCCGCCAGCGCACGGTCGGTCGCCTTGTCCGGCTTGAGGACGGCGCCCGACCACAACACGTTGTCGGCGACGATCAGCCCGCCGGGAGCGAGGCGCGGCAGCACCGCCTCGTAGTAATTGACGTAGTTCTCCTTGTCGGCGTCGATGAAGGCCAGATCGAATGCCGGATCGGGCGCGAGCCCGGCCAGGGTGTCGAGCGCCGGCCCGAGCGCGATCGCGATCTTGCCGCCGTGCGGGCTGCGCGCGAAGAACGACCGGGCGATGGCGGCGGTTTCCGCGTTCGTTTCGCAAGACAGGACCGTGCCGTCCTCGGGCAGCGCCTCGGCCATGGTCAGCGCGGAATAGCCGGTGTACAGGCCGATCTCGAGAATCCGGCGCGCGCCGCTGATCTTTACCAGCATGCGCAGCAGCGCGCCCTCGAGCGCGCCGACCAGCATCTGCGGATTCGCGCAGTGGGCGCGGGTGTAGGCCTCGAGCTCGTCGAGCAGCGCCGAGGGCGCGGCGGAGTGCTCGGCGCAGTAGCGTTCGAGCTCGGGGGCAATCAGGGCCTTCATGGTCGGACTCCCGGGTCGTCGTTGCGGTCAGGACGGGAATCATACGCCGCGGCCGACCTGTCGTCCCGGCGCCGCGCGGCGGACCTGCATTCTCGGCGACAACTCATTATTATAAGGTCCGACGACACGCCAGCCCGGCCGACCATGACCGATTCCCTGCAGACCCGCTTCGACACGGCGCTCGCCGCCCTGCCGGAGCCGCTGCGCGCGCCGGCGGCGGGGCATTGGGCGGACATCGTCCCGCATCTCGCGGCTGTCGCGCCCGCGGCCGGCGGTATCGATTGGGTCGCATCCGCGCCGCGGGTGCTGGCGGCCAGCGATTTCGTCGCGCGGGTGTGCGCGCGTCGCGCCGAGCGCCTCCCCGAGCTGCTGGCGAGCGGCGATCTGGCGCGCCCCTACCGGCCCGGCGAGCTGGCCGCCCGCGCGTCGGCGGCGCTCGCCGGCGGTATCGACGAGGCCGCGCTCAAGCGCCAGCTGCGCAGCTTGCGCGAACGCGAGATGTTGCGCGTCGCCTGGCGCGACCTGGCCGGCTGGGCGGAGCTGCCCGAGGTGCTGGGCGAGCTGTCGGACCTCGCCGACGCCTGCATCGGCGCGGCCGCCGACCGGCTGCGCGCGCTGTATGCCGAACCGCTGGGCCGGCCGCGGGCCGAATTCGTCGTGCTCGGCATGGGCAAGCTCGGCGGTCGCGAGCTGAACTATTCCTCGGACGTGGATCTGATCTTCGCCTACAGCGAGGACGGCGAGCTCGACGGCCCGCGCGCCCTCAGTCATCACGAGTACTTCACGCGCCTGTGCCGCGGGCTGATCGCGGCGCTCAACGATCCGACCGAGGACGGCATCGTGTTCCGCGTCGACATGCGGCTGCGCCCGAACGGCGCCAGCGGGCCGCTGGCGCTGTCCTTCGACGCCATGGAGCACTACTACCAGGCGCACGGCCGTGAGTGGGAGCGCTACGCCATGATCAAGGCGCGGCCGGTGGCCGGCGACGCCGCGGCCGGCGCGGCGCTGATGGCGCGGCTCCAGCCGTTCGTGTTCCGCAAGTATCTCGACTACGGCGCGATCGAGGAGATCCGCCGGCTGAAGACCATGATCGAGCGCGAGCTCGACCGCAAGGGCATCGACACCAACATCAAGCTCGGGCCGGGCGGCATCCGCGAGATCGAGTTCGTCGGCCAGGCCTTCCAGCTCATCCGCGGCGGGCGCGACGCCGAGCTGCGCCGGCGCGCCATCCTGCCGGTGCTCGCGCGGCTCGCGGTCACCGGCGATCTGACCCCCCAGGCGGTGGCCGAGCTGACCGAGGCCTACGGGTTCCTGCGCCGCACCGAGAACCGCCTGCAGATGGCCGACGACCGCCAGACCCACAGCCTGCCGGGCGAGGCCGAGGCGCGCCTGCGGCTCGCCGTGAGCATGGGCTTCGACGACTGGGACGGCTTTCACGCGCGCCTGCGCCGCCACATGCGCAAGGTGCACGGTCACTTCGAGCAGGTGTTCGTCGCGCCCCAGGGCGAGCAGCCGCGGGACGAATCGCAGGGACTGGCGGCGGTCTGGTCGCAGAGCGTCGACGCCGCCACCGCCGCGCAGCGGCTCGCGGCCGCCGGCTACCCCGAGCCGGAAGCCGCGCTCACCCTGCTGCACGCGCTGCGCGGGGGCAGCGCCTACGGCACGCTGTCGGCCCAGGGCCGCGAGCGCCTCGACCGCTTGATGCCGCTGCTGCTCGGGGCCGCCGGCCTCGCGCAATCGCCGCAGGAGACGCTCGGCCGGCTGGTACGGCTCATCGAGGCGATCGGGCGGCGCTCGGTGTATCTGGCGCTGCTGGTCGAGAACCCGATCGCGCTGTCGCAACTCGTCAAACTGTGCGACGCCAGCGCCTGGATCGCCGACTGGATCAGCCAGCACCCGGTGCTGCTTGACGAGCTGATCGATCCGGCCAGCCTGTACGCGCCGCTGGCGCCCGAGGCGCTCGACGAGGAGCTCGCCGCGCAGCTCAATCAGGTGGCCGAGGACGATCTCGAGGCGCAGATGGAGATCCTGCGCGAGTTCCGCCACGGCCATGTGTTGCGCGTGGCGGCGGCGGATGTCGGGCCGGGGCTGGCGCCGGAACGCGTCGGCCGTCACCTGAGCGACATCGCCGCCGCGGTGCTGCGCCAGGCCGTGGCGATCGCGGGCGCCGCGATGCAACGCCGGCATGGCCGGCCGGCCTGCGGCGTCGAAGGCCGGATCAGCCACCCGGGTTTCGCGGTGGTCGCCTACGGCAAGCTCGGCAGCGGCGAGCTCGGTTACGGCTCGGACCTCGACATCGTCTTTCTGCACGACCCGTGCGCGGGCGAGGGCGAGAGCGACGGCGCCCGGCCGCTGCCCAACGAGGTCTATTTCGCGCGCCTCGGCCAGCGCATCATTCACATCCTCACCACCCGTACCCGCGGCGGCGTGCTCTACGAGGTCGACATGCGCCTGCGGCCCTCGGGGCGTGCCGGCGCGCTGGTGACCACGCTGCCGGCGTTCCGCGAGTACCAGCAGTCCCAGGCCTGGACCTGGGAGCACCAGGCGCTGGTGCGCGCCCGCGCGGTGGCCGGTGATGCGGCGCTGTGCGCCGGTTTCGAGGCGGCGCGCGACGAAATCCTGCGCCGGCCGCGCGACCCCGACAAGCTTCGGGAAGACGTGGTCGCCATGCGCGAGCGCACGCGTGCCGCCAAGGCGGCCGCCGACAGCGCGCGCTTCGACCTCAAGCAGGACCCGGGTGGTATGATTGATATCGAATTTATGGTGCAATACTGGGTCCTGCGGTGGGCGAGCGCGCACCCGGACCTGACCGGGCTGCGGGACAACGTCTCGCTGCTCGCGGCCCTGGGGGGCGAGGGCCTGGTCGAGGCCGGGCGGGCGCGGGAGCTGGCGGACGCCTATAGACGCTACCTTTCCATCGAGCACCGGTTGAAACTCATGGAACGCCGGGCCCTGGTCGATCCGGCGGAGCTCGGCGACGCGCCGGCGCGGGTCGCGGCCGCGTGGAAGAATGTGTTTGAATGAATCGGAGAGACTCGAATGTCGATGGCTGACCGTGACGGCGTGATCTGGTACGACGGGGAACTGGTTCCCTGGCGCGACGCCACGACCCATGTGCTGACCCACACCCTGCACTACGGCATGGGCGTGTTCGAAGGCGTGCGCGCCTACCAGACGTCGAAGGGCACGGCGATCTTCCGCCTCGACGCCCACACCGACCGGTTGTTCCGCTCGGCGCATATCCTCGCCATGCCCATGCCCTTCGACAAGGAAACCCTGAACGAGGCGCAGCGTCGCGTGGTGCGCGAGAACAAGCTCGACTCGGCCTACATCCGGCCGATGTGCTTTTACGGCTCGGAGGGCATGGGCCTGCGCGCCGACAACCTCAAGGTGCACGTCATCGTCGCCGCTTGGCACTGGGGCGCCTACCTCGGCGAGGACGGCCAGAAGAACGGCATCCGCATCCGCACCTCCTCGTTCAGCCGGCACCATGTCAACGTGACCATGTGCAAGGCCAAGGCCAACGGCAATTATATGAATTCGATGCTGGCGCTGCGCGAGGCGCTGGCCTGCGGCGCCGACGAGGCGCTGCTGCTCGACACCGAGGGTTATGTCGCCGAGGGCTCGGGCGAGAATATTTTCCTGGTGCGCGACGGCACGATTTACACGCCGGACCTGACCTCGGCGCTGGACGGCATCACCCGCGACACGATCTTTCGGCTGGCCGCCGAGATCGGCGTGAAGATGGTCGAGAAGCGCATCACCCGCGACGAGGTCTACGTCGCCGACGAGGCCTTCTTCACCGGCACCGCCGCCGAGGTCACGCCGATCCGCGAGCTCGACGGCCGTGCGATCGGCGCCGGCCGGCGCGGACCGATCACCGAGAAGTTGCAGACCTTGTACTTCGACCAGGTGCACGGCCGCCGCGCGCAGTATCCTGAATGGCTGACCCTGGTGCGGGATTGATTCACCAGATCTCACGTTCTTGTAGGCGGGGCTCCCAGCCCCGCAACGGCGCCGAAGTGCGGTCACCACCGGCGGGGCAGGATGCCCCGCCTACAGCCTAGAGAGCATCGACGAACCATGAACACACCGCGACCCTCCGGCCCGCAGCTGAAGCAGGCCAACGCCCAGAACCGCTACGAGGTCACACCGGACGATCTGCCGGCGCACTGCCCGATGGAGGGCACCAGTCTGTGGAACTCGCACCCGCGCGTGTACCTGCCGCTGGAGGAGAGCGGCGAGGCGCGCTGCCCCTATTGCGGGGCGATCTACGTGCTCAAGCGCGACGAATAACCCGACACGGCCGGTGCGAAAGAATCCTGCAAACGTGACGGCAAAAGCGGTTTGCCACGGGGGGCACGGGGAACACGGGGAGATTCGGTGTGAAACCCCTGCAATAAGAGCGCCGCTGAATTACTTCGCCTCGGTAAGTTACGAGAACTCGTTCATTCTTCCCCGTGTCCCCAGTGCTCCCCGTGGCTAGATTTGGAATTTATGGCAATGACCGCCGCCGATAACGCCGCCAAGCCGCACGTGGTCTGGGCGTTCACCGACAACAAGCCTGGGCATCAAAACCAGACCCAGGGACTGCTCAAGGCGCTCGGCGTGTACATGCCGATCGCCGTGCAATGGCTGCCGGCGCCGGGGCCGCTCGCCGCGCTGCGCGATCTGCTGCTCAAGCGCTTTCCGGCCGGTGCCGACTTCGACGCCCCGGACCTGCTGATCGGCGCCGGCCACGGCACGCACCTGCCGATGCTGGCGGCGCGGCGGGCGCGCGGCGGGCGGGCGATCGTGCTCATGAAGCCGAGCCTGCCGCTGCGCTGCTTCGATCTGTGCGTGATCCCGGAGCACGATGCCAGCCGCGGCCACAACGTGCTGACCACGCGCGGCGCGCTCAACCCGCTGATCCCGGCGGCGCGCAAGAATCCCGACGCCGGCATGATCCTCATCGGCGGGCCGTCGCCGCATTTCGGCTGGGACGACGCGGCGATCGCCGGCCAGGTCGAGACCATCGTCGCACGCGCCCCCGAGGTCCTGTGGCTCGCCACCACCTCGCGCCGCACGCCGGCCGCGACGCTCGCGCGGCTGCGCGCCGTCAAGATGGGCAATCTGCAGCTGGCGCCGGTCGAGGAGACCAGGCCCGGCTGGCTGGCCGGCAAGCTCGCGACCGCGACGCGCGCCTGGGTGAGCGAGGACAGCGTCTCCATGGTCTATGAGTCGTTGACGGCGCATGTCGCGACCGGCCTGCTGCGCGTTCCGGTGCGCCGCGCCGGGCGCGTCACCCGCGGTCTCGAGCAGCTCGTCGGGACCGGTGCCGTCACGACCTTCGACGCCTGGAGCGCCGGCACGCCGCTGGCGCCGCCCAGGGAGCGTTTCAACGAGGCGGCGCGCGTCGCGCACTGGATCAAGAGCCAATGGTTTCCCGCCGGCTGACGGTGGTGCAGATGCTGCCGGCCCTCGAGGGCGGCGGCGTCGAGAAGGGCACGCTCGAGGTCGGGCGGCATCTGGTCGGCCTCGGCCACCGGTCGATCGTCATTTCCGCGCCCGGGCGCATGGTCGATCAGCTCGTGCGCGAGGGCAGCGAACACCTGCCCTGGGACGTCGGCGCCAAGCGCCTGACGACCTTGCGCTGGATCCGTCCGCTGCGTCGCCTGCTCGCCGAGCGGCATGTCGACATCCTGCACCTGCGCTCGCGCCTGCCGGCGTGGATCGGCTATTGGGCGTGGAAGCGCATGCCGCCGGCGGCGCGGCCGCGGCTGGTGACCACGGTGCACGGTCCGTACACGCCCGGCCGCTACAGCGCGGTGATGGTGCGCGGCGAGCGCGTCATCGCCATCTCGGACATGATCCGGTCCTATATATTAAGTAACTACCCGTGGGTCGATCCCGGCGTCATCCGCGTGATCCCGCGCGGCGTCGATCCGCGCGCCTATCCGCACGGCTACCGGCCGCCGGCCGAATGGCGCGAGCGCTGGGACCGCCAGTTTCCGCAGCTGCGCGGCAAGTTCGTCGTCACCCTGCCGGGCCGGCTCACGCGCTGGAAGGGCCAGGAGGATTTCATCGACATCGTCGCGGGCCTCAAGCGCCACGGCCTGCCGGTGCACGGCCTGCTGGTCGGCGACGCCCATCCGAAGAAACGCGCCTTCGCCGACGCGCTGCGCGCCAGGATCGCGCGCGCCGGCCTGACCGCCGACATCAGCTTCGCCGGCCACCGCGGCGATCTCAAGGAGATCATGGCGGTCTCGGACGTGGTGGTGTCGCTGTCCACCGATCCCGAGGCCTTCGGGCGCGTCAGCCTCGAGGCCCTGTCACTCGGCGTGCCGGTGGCGGCCTATGACCACGGCGGCGTCGCCGAGCAGCTCGCGGCGATCTTCCCCGAGGGCCGCGTGCCGCCCGGCGACAAGCTGGCTGCCGAGGCGCTGCTGGCGCGCTGGGCCGCGCGGCGCCCGGCGGTCCCGCCCGGTCAACCGTTTACGCTCGAACGCATGCTGAACGCAACCCTGGATGTCTATCGTGAGCTGGCCGGCGGTTAAGAACGCAAGCTTCGAGCACTGGGCGCGCCTGCTCGCGTTGCTGATCGTGGCCTGGTCGCCGTTCCCCGGCGGGCCGCGCATGCCGAGCCTGCTGCTGGCCGCCATGGGCGCGTGGCTGCTGTGGCGGCGGCGCGCGGCGCTGTGGGAGTCGCTCGCGGTGCGGCGCTTCGCGCTGATCTTCGCGCTGTTGTGGGTGCCGGTGCTGTGGTCGGTGCCGTTCTCGGTCGACATCAGGAAATCCGCGCAGATCGCCGCGGCGCTGCCGTTGTTCGGCCTGGCCGGCCTCGCGCTGCTGCACGCGCTGCGCGACGCCGGGCACCGCCAATGGCTGGTCAAGTGGCTGGGCGTGGTGCTGCTGTTGTGGGCGTTCGACGGTCTCGTTCAGTACCTCTTCGGCCGCGACCTGCTGGGCATTCCACTGACCGCCGACGGCCGTGTGCAGGGCATGTTCGAGGGCAATCTGCACCTGGCTCTGCTGCTGTCCGTGCTGGCGCCGCTGGCGCTCGCCTTGCTGTTGCCGCTGGGCCCGTCGTGGGCGCTGGCCGCATTCGCCGTCGTGGCGGCGGTGGTGGCGCTGAGCGGCGTGCGCATGTCCTATGTCATGCTGGCCATTGCGGCGGTCGGCCTGTTTCTGCGGTTGCCGCGCGGTTACCGCTGGCCGGCGGTCGCGCTCGCGGCGTTGCTGCCGGTCGTGCTGTGGTCCGCCTCGCCGTTGCTGCAGGAGCGCGTGACCTGGATCTTGAGCGCCCGGAGCCTCGATTTCCAGGGTATCGACACCATGCTGAGCGGGCGGCTGACCATCTGGGAGTCCGCCGCCCGCATGCTCGCGGACCGGCCGCTGACCGGCGTCGGTGCCGGCGCCTTCGCCGCGGCCTATGACAGCTACTCGACCCGCCCGGACGACATGTTCCGCACCGGCGGGGCCTACGCGGGCGGTGTCTATCATGCCCACCAGCTTTACGTGTCGGTGGGCGCCGAATCGGGCGTGGCCGGCCTGGCCGCGGTGCTGCTGGCCTGGTTTCTCGGCCTGCGCTGGTATCTCGGCGCCGACGCCGCGCGCCGCGCCGCCGCCTGGCCGTTCGCCTTCAGCCTGTTCATCGCCACGTTTCCGGTCAATTCGCAGCCGGTGATGTATACGCTCTGGTGGTTTCCGGTGCTGCTGTTGCTGTTGAGCGCGACCCTGGCGGCGCTTGGCGCGGGGCGGCCGGGCGGGCAAACTAACGGTGTTGCGGCCGCACGCGCCGCACGCAGCAAGGAGCAGTGATGACCACGACATTGAAGACGCTCAGCCGCCGGCTGCGCATCCCGTTCAACCGGCGCTATGCCTTCCGGCGGCTCGCCGACTATCACGCGCGGCCGCGCAGCCTGGAGGAGACCGTCGATTGGGCGATGCGCTTCGGCGGCGGCGGTTATTACACCGTCAAGACGCTGCAGATTCCCAAGGAGATCACGGCGCTCGCCCGGTCGGTCGAGGCCTTGCGGCCCAAGGTCATCCTGGAGATCGGCACGGCGCGCGGCGGCACGCTGCTGATCTGGTCGCGGCTGGCGTCGGAGGAAGTCATCAGCTGCGACCTCAACGACATGCGCGTGCAGGGCGAGCTGTACCGTGCCTTCCCGTCGCCCGGATCGAAGTGCAGGGTGACGCTGCTGTCCGGCAACTCCCACGAGCCGGCCTTCAAGCAACGCGTCGCCGCGGCGCTTGCCGGGCGCAGAGCGGATTTCCTGTTCATCGACGGCGACCACACCGAGGGCGGCGTCAGCGCCGATTTCAACGACTACAAGGAGTTCGTGCGGCCGGGCGGGATCATCGCCTTTCACGACATCGTCGAGAACCAGCCGCTGCCGACCAACCAGGTGTATCACCTGTGGAAGCGCATCAAGGACGAATATCCGAGCGAGGAGTTTGTGAACGACCGGATGCAGTGCGGTTTCGGCATCGGCATCCTCCGCCTGCCGGATAATTCTCGGTAAGAAAACACCCGACGCCAAGGTGCAAAGACGCAGTATCGTGTAGGGTGGGGCCCTGCCCCACCATCATTCGATCCATTCTTTCGACGCCGGCCGGTGGGGCAGGGCCCCACCCTACGCTCTTAATCCTACAAGCCGTGGCGTCGATCCCAGGAGGCTCATAGTCCGGCCAGTGCCGCTTCGAGCTCACTTCGTATCCGGTCGTCGGAGAAATACTTTTCGTAACTGGCGCGCGCCTGCGCCCCGAGCAGCGGCAGCCGCTCGGCCTGCACGGCGAGATGGCTTACCGCCTTGGCGAGCGCCTTCGGATTGGACGCGGGAACGAAGGTCAGGCCGCTGTCCGGCGCCTCGACCAGGCCGGCCGGGTAGGCGAGCGACATGCGCGTGATCACCGGCTTGCCGCAGGCGATGGACTGGAAGATCTTGTTGGGGATCACGCGCCCCGCCTTGGCGGTATGGCCGAACACGCCCAGCAGGATATCGGCCTGGCGGATGCGCTCCGGCAACCGGCGGTAGGGGATCCAGTCCTCGAACACCACGTTCTCCAGCCCCTTGGCCTTTTGCCGGCATTTCGCCAGCAGCGGTCCGCTGCCGAGCAGGGTCCAGCGCACCCCCGCGCCGCCGAGCGCGTGCGCCGCGTCGACGATTACGCCGGGCCCCTGCAGGCCGATGAAGCTGCCGAAGAACAGCACCTCGATCGGCCGGCCCGGCGGTTTCGGTTCGGCGGCCGGCGCGAACAACGGCTGCTCGGCGCCGACATGCACCACGTGCAGCCGCTCCGGCGCCACGCCGAGCGTCGCGGCGAAATAGCGCGCGTGCTCGCGGGTATCGGCCAGCACCCGGTCGGCGGCTTGGAGGCGCGCGCTCTCCCAACGCAGCAGGCGCGCCGCGCGCCGGCTGTCGGCCGGGAACTTCTCGCGCTCGTGGACCTGCTTGTCGTAGGCGCTGATCAGCGGGTCGGCGATCAACGGAGTGCCGTGCCGGCGGCTGAAACGCCGCGCCGCCGCCAGGTCGCGCTGGCGGAAGCACGGCACGAACACGAGATCCGGCGCGTGCACGCCGCGCACCATCGCCTCGATGTCGCCGAGCCGGCTGAGCATGGGCTTGAAGCCCGCCACTTGCCAGCCGAGCTCGCGGAAGGCCTGGCGCAGGATGCGGTTGCGCGAATAGTCGCGGTCGTAGCGCCCCCACCACAGCACCGTGCGCTTATCGGCGCTCATCGCGGCGCGCGGCCTGAAAGCGCTCGCGGGTCTTGGCCAGCCGGATGAAGCGCTGGAAGGCGTACATGTAACTGACGATCACGCCGTCGATGCCGTTGACGAATTCGCGCCGGCCGATGAGCGACTTGAGGAAGGCGAGCGGCGGCGTGAACAGCAGCTCGAGCGCGGACGGGTTGCGGCCCTTGGCGTGGCGGTCCTCGGCCTGGGCGCTGGAATAGAAATTCACCTTGTCGACGTGGTGGGTCAGCGAGCGGAACGACCGGTGCAGCACCATGCCCTTCAGGCGCCCGACGCGCCCGTCCCGCACCTGCACGGTGTCGTGCACCGGGCTCGTGCTGAAGCCGGCGTGCGACTTGCGGTAGAGCCGCACGGGATGGTGGTGCGCGGTCCAGGGATGGGCGCGCGCCTGGAAGCTGTAGAGCGGCAGGATCGGCAGCCGGTAGGCGGCCGCCGGCGCGCCGGCCGCGAACAGCGCCAGGATCTCGTCGCGCAGCCCGGGCGCGATCTCCTCGTCGGCGTCGATGTTGAGCAGCCAGTCGTTGCGGCACTGCGACTCGCCGTAGACCTTCTGCTCGCCGTAGCCGGTCCAGGCGCGGTGCAGCACGCGCGCCCCGAGCGCCTCGCTCACCGCCACCGTGTCGTCCTGGCTGCCGCTGTCGACGACGATCACCTCGTCGACCCAGTCGCGCACGCTCTTGATCGCGAGTGGAATGCGATCGGCCTCGTTCTTGGCGATGATGAAAACCGAGATCGGCAATTTGCTCATGGCTGTGTAGAATGTCGCCCGGGTCCGGCGCCGTGGGCAGACACTCTAGCAGGTTCGGCGTATTTCGGTAATCGGCGGGCGGGACCCGACCTGGACAAGACGGCGTGACCAGATTCCTTTACAGCCTCATCCTCTACCTCATGGTGCCGGCCGTGCTGACGCGGCTCGCGCTGCGCGGCCTCGGCAATCGCGGCTACTGGCGCCGCTGGGGCGAGCGCTTCGGCTTCGTGCCACGCTTGGCCCGCGCCGGGGCGATCTGGCTGCATGCCGTGTCGGTCGGCGAAACGCGCGCCGCCGCGCCGCTGGTGCGCGCCCTGCAGGCGCGCTATCCGGGCCGGCGGCTGCTCGTCACCACCATGACACCGACCGGTTCCGACCAGGTGCGGCAGTTGTTCGGTGACGGCGTCGACCACTGCTACGTGCCCTACGACCTGCCGACCGCGGTGCGGCGGTTTCTGAGCCGCACCCGGCCGGCGGCGGCGCTGATCATGGAGACCGAGCTGTGGCCGAACCTGTTTCACGCCTGCCGCAAGCGCGGCATCCCGGTGACGGTCGCCAACGTGCGCATGTCGGAACGTTCGCTGCGCCGTTACCGGCGCTTTCCGCGGTTGACGCGCGCGACGCTGGAGCAGGTCGATCTGTTCGCCGCCCAGACCGAGGCCGATGCCGGGCGCATGCGCGCGCTCGGTGCGCGCGCGCAGACGGTGCAGGTGACCGGCAGCATCAAGTTCGACATCGAGCTGCCGCCGGACCTGGCGACGCGCGCCCGCGCCTTGCGCCACGCCTGGGGTGAGGCGCGGCCGGTGTGGATCGCGGCCAGCACCCACGACGGCGAGGACGAGCCGGTGCTGGCTGCGTTCGCGGAGCTCAGGCGCCGCCGCCCGGAGCTGCTGCTGATCCTGGTGCCGCGCCATCCCGAGCGCTTCGGCGCGGTCGCGCGCCTGTGTCGGCGTGGTACGCACACGGTGAGCCTGCGCAGCGTCGGCGACGCGGCGCTCGGCGCGGACACCGACATTCTGGTCGGCGACACCATGGGCGAGCTTCAGCTGCTCTACGCGACCGCCGACGTCGCCTTCGTCGGCGGCAGCCTGGTGCCGACCGGCGGGCACAACCTGCTCGAGGCCTGCGCGGTCGGCGTGCCGAGCGTGTTCGGCCCGCATATGTTCAACTTCGCGGAGATCGCGCGCCTGTGCGCCGAGCGCGGCGCCGGCCGCCGGATCGCCGCGGCCGGTGAGCTGGCGGACGCGGTCGCGGCCTGGCTCGATGATCCGGCCGCGCGCGCGGTCGCCGGCGCGGCCGGCAGACAACTGGTCGAGGAGAATCGCGGCGCGCTCGCGCGCACCCTGGCCCTGATCAGCGCGCGGATTCCGGCTTGACGCCGCGGCGCGCCGCCATGCGGCGGCCGAGCCCGGCGAGTTGCCCGGCGGACAGGACCTGCTCGGCGCGGTCGAAGACCTCGGCCTCCTCGATGGCGATGTGCTCGGCATAGGGCGCGCGGAAGCGCGCGGCGCTCGCCGCGAAGGCCACCGGATCGGTCGCCGGCGACAGCCCGGTGAGTGCCGCCTCCAGCTCCGTCCAGGCGTCGGCCATCGCCGCATGATCGCGTTCGAGGCGCGCCAGGGTCTGATCGAGCGCCGGATCGGCGCGCAACAGCAGCGGGAACAGATCGACCTCCTCGTCCTCGTGGTGATGTCGCCCGGCAGTCGAGAAATAGCGGACGATCTCGTCGGCCGCGGCGCGCGCGGCCGGATCGGCGCCGGTCTCGCGCAGGTGACCGGCGAGCCGCTCCAGGGTGGCGAGGTAGCGCTGAATGCGGCCGTGGCAGGCGCGCAGCAGCGCGATGGGCTGGTCGAATCCGGGGGCGGGCTTGGGCAGCATACGGGTTCTCGTAGGACGGCGATGCCGGCCAGCTTAGCGCCCGGGTCCGCCACGGTAAACCGGCCGACCGGCGGCACCGCGTGCCGGCGACCGGAGAGTACAGCGCGCCGCGACTTCCTGGTAGAATCCCGTGCTCAAATTTTAGGCGTTGGGGAGCCGCCCCGGTCCGCGCCAAGGATATCCACCTGAAGATGGCCCACCAGCAGGAACGGCAGTTCGGATTGCTATTCGCCGTGGTGTTTCTGATCGTGGCGTTCTGGCCGTTGTGGCCGGTCTGGCCGCGCCCGATGCCGGGCGTTGTCTGGCTCGGCGTGGCCGCTGCGAGCGTGCTGCTCGGCCTGCTCACGCCGCGGCTGCTGACGCCGCTCTACACGGCCTGGATGGCGCTCGGCCATGTGCTCGGCTGGATCAACGCGCGCATCATCCTGGGTCTCGTGTTCTTCGTCGTGGTCACGCCGACCGCGTTGCTCATGCGGCTCGCTGGCAGGAACCTGCTCGGCCTCAAGCGCCACACCGCCGCCAGCTACTGGGTGGAGCGCGACAAGGGCTGGACACCCGAATCCATGCGGAATCAATTCTAATGACCGATTTCCTCAAAGAGCTGTGGGCCTTCATGCGCGCCCGCAAGAAGTTCTGGCTGCTGCCGATCGTCATCGTGCTGTTGATCCTCGGCGGGCTGCTGATCGCCGTGCAGGGCAGCGCGGTGGCGCCGTTCATCTACACGCTGTTCTAGGGCGCGCCGGTTCACTCAGCATGTGGTCCCTCGGGCTTTCCGCCTATTACCACGACAGCGCCGCCGCCCTGGTGCGCGACGGCGAGATCGTGGCCGCCGCCCAGGAGGAGCGCTTCAGCCGCAAGAAGCACGACGCGGGCTTTCCCGCGCATGCGCTGCGCTACTGCCTGGACGAGGCCGGCATCGCCCTCGACGATGTCGACCAGGTGGTGTTCTACGACAAGCCGTTCCTGAAATTCGAGCGGCTGCTCGAGACCTACGTGGCGTTCGCGCCGCGCGGCTTCCGCTCCTTCGTCGCGGCCATGCCGGTGTGGATGAAGGAGAAGCTCTTTCAGAAGACCCTGCTGGCGCGCCACCTGCGTGAATTCGATCCGCAGTTCGACCTGAAGCGGCTGCTGTTCTCCGAGCACCACCTGTCGCACGCGGCCTCGGCCTTCTACCCGTCGCCGTTCGACAAGGCGCTGATCCTCACCATGGACGGCGTCGGCGAGTGGGCGACCACCTCGGTGATGCTCGGCGACGGCAACCGCATCACGCCGCTCAAGGAGATCCACTTTCCGCACTCGGTGGGGCTGCTGTACTCGGCCTTCACCTATTTCACCGGCTTCAAGGTGAACTCCGGCGAATACAAGCTCATGGGACTCGCCCCCTACGGCAAGCCGGTGTACGCCGACCTGATCCGCGAGCGCCTGGTCGAGATCCGCGACGACGGCTCGTTCCGGCTCAACATGGAGTATTTCAACTACTGTACCGGCCTCACCATGACCAACCGGCGCTTCGACCGCCTGTTCGGCCGCGGCCCGCGCGGGCCCGAGGAGAAGATCAGCCAGGTCGACATGGACCTGGCGGCGTCGATCCAGGAAATCACCGAGGAGATCGTCATCAAGCTTGCGCGCGCCATCCGCGACGAATACCGGGTGAACAAGCTGTGCCTGGCCGGCGGCGTGGCGCTCAACTGCGTCGCCAACGGCAAGCTGCTCAAGGCCGGGATCTACGACGACATCTGGATTCAACCGGCCGCCGGCGACGCCGGCGGCGCGGTCGGCGCGGCGCTCGCCGGCTATCACCTGTATGCGCACCTGCCGCGCCACCTGAACGGCGCGGCCGATGCCATGCGCGGCAGCTATCTGGGTCCGGCCTACGGCGACGACGAGATCCGCGCGACCTTCGAGCGCGTCGGCGCGCGCTACCAGCGGCTCGACGAGGACGCGCTTCTCGACCGCGCCGCCGACGCGCTGGCGCAGGAGCGGGTGGTCGGCTGGTTCCAGGGGCGCATGGAGTTCGGCCCGCGCGCGCTCGGCGGCCGCAGCATCCTCGGCGATCCGCGCTCGGCCAGGACCCAGTCGGTCATGAACCTCAAGATCAAGTACCGCGAGTCGTTCCGGCCGTTCGCGCCGTCGGTGCTGCGCGAGGACGTGGCGAAGTATTTCGAGCTCGACGGCGACAGTCCTTATATGCTGCTGGTGGCGCCGGTGGTCGCGGCGCGGCGCAAGGCCTTGAGCGAGGACGACAAAAAGAAATTCGCCATCGATCTATTGAACGTGCCCAAGTCCGACATTCCCGCCGTGACCCACGTGGACTACTCGGCGCGCATCCAGACCGTGCACGCCGAGACCAACCCGCGCTACTACAAGCTGATCCGGAAATTCAAGGAGCGCACCGGCTACGGCGTGGTGGTGAACACGTCGTTCAATGTGCGCGGCGAGCCGATCGTGTGCACGCCCGAGGACGCCTTCCGCTGCTTCATGGGCACCGAGATGGACGAGCTCTACGTGGGCAATTACCGGCTGGTCAAGGAGGAGCAGGACCCGGCGCTGCGCCGGGACTACAAGGAGAAGTTCGAGTTGGATTGATGTAAGAGCTCAACTCAGAGACGCATAGGCGCAGAGAAAACCGTTGATCAACTGCTACAGAATGAATAGCGCACACCGACACGAAGGGGGTTCCTTCTCCCTCCGGGAGAAGGACAGGATGAGGGTGGTTTCTTCGGAGTCGTCGGCCCTCACCCCATCCCTCTCCCGAAGGGAGAGGGGGAGCAGGTCAACGTCTCTTCGTAAGGCGGGCCCTCACCCCGGCCCTCTCC
>Ga0214471_10000795_pt1 | contig 25566 bp, 21 predicted proteins | sample RVTome_5_FD_207665 | JGI IMG/M metagenome (GOLD analysis project Ga0214471, IMG submission 207665) | Soil microbial communities from uranium-contaminated site in the Upper Colorado River Basin, Wyoming, United States - RVT142D155 | ecosystem: Environmental > Terrestrial > Soil > Contaminated >... | reverse complement strand
GGCCCGATGGCCATCAGGGCAAAGGCGTCACCGAACGGTGTGCCCCCATCGGAGAGGCTGCCCACGGCGACGAGCCCGATGACGCTGCCTACCAGCGAGACGACGGTGATGATGCCGTTGACCTTGCCGCGCAGCGACGTCGGGAACAGCTCGGGCCCATACACGCCGAGGGCGGGGATGGTCACGGCGCCGAGCACGGCACCTGCCACCGACCACATCCACACCGGCCATCCCTGCGAGGCGAACATGGCGACGGTGGCGATGGTGCCGGCGGCAAGCCCGAATGCACCGACGGGTCGACGGCCGCGCTCGGCGAGACGCCCCCCCACCACGATCCCGATGGCGCCGGGTGTGTTGGTGGCGATGAGGAACAGTGTGATGCCACCACCGGTGAACCCCAGGTCGTCACGGAGGAACTCGTTCTGGAACTGGCTCGCCGGCGCACCGAACAACCCGACGAGGAAGCCGGATGCGGCCAGCAGCCACAGGCGTCGGCCGTGGCCGGCAACCGGAGCGTTGATGTGGGTGCGGGCGAACCGCTTCGACTCGGTGAGGTGGCGGCGCAGGCTCCAGGCCAGGGGGAGGGCGAGGAGGGAGACGACGTAGACCATCCGCCAGCCTTGCTCGTTGACGTCGGACAGCGGGAGGGCGAACAGGGCCTGGCCGACACCGAGAGCGGCGGCCATCGACACCAGGCTCACGCCGTAGGCGCGAGAGCCGGCCGGCATCTCCTCGGCGAGCATCACGGTGGCGGCGATGCCCATGGCGATCGACACCGACCGGGTGAGGGTCTGGCTTGCCGCCAGCCACCAGATCGAGGGGGAGAGCGCCCCGGTGGCCGCTAGGACCGGCCCGGCGAAGAGGCCGATGACGATGACCGTCCTCCGACCTCGACGGTCCGCTATGGCCACGATGGGCAGGGTGAGCAACGCCGCGCTGCGGGTGGCGGCCAGCGCCCATCCCTGGGCGGCATCGGAAGCGCCGAACTCGTCGGCAGCGAAGGTGGCGGTCTGGGTCATCAGCGTGGCGAGGAAGCCGCCGATGAAGGTGATGGCGGCCATCTGGTCCAGGACCTCGGCGGCTCGGGTGTCGAGCCGGTCGGGGGGTGTCCACCATGGCGACCGGTGCGGATGACCCACCCGGCCCAAGTGGTGGCGCAACGGCAGATGGAAGAGCCATCCCCAATAGCGAAGGGCCGACTGGTACTCCACCACCTGGCGAAGGCGCGCCGACCCGTCGCCCACGATCTCGATGTCGACGGTGCGCTCGTAGCTTCGCACCGGGCCCTCGATGAGCGAGAACCGGCCGGGAGCGTCCTCCCGCTCGGCCACCATGCCCCGCCGTGGTGCCGTGGCCGCTTCGACCTCGTCGGCGGGGATGATTGTCTCCGCCACGAGTCGGGTCATCGGCGGGCGAGCATACTGAGGGGGTGACCGAAGCCACCGTCGACTCCGGCGTCCACCGACTCGTCGTGCATCCCGGCAACGCGCTCGAAGGAACGGTCGAGATCGCGGGGGCCAAGAACTCGGTGCTCAAGCTCCTGGCCGCCACGGTGCTGGCCGAGGGAACCCACGTCATCAGCAACGTCCCCCAGATCACCGACGTCGCTCGGATGTGTGAGGTCCTCGTCGCCATGGGCCTGCGGGTCGAGCAATCGCCGGGTCAGGTCGTCGTCCACCGCCCCGCCGAGATCGTGGCCGAGGCGCCCTACGAGCTCGTCGAGCAGATGCGAGCGTCGATCGTGGTGCTGGGTCCGCTGCTCGCTGCCTGTGGTGAGGCGCGTGTCGCGCTGCCCGGAGGCGACGACTTCGGTCACCGTCCCATCGACCTGCACCTCAAGGGCCTCGAGGCGCTGGGGGTCGAGTTCACCCAAGAGGCCGGCGTCGTCGTCGGTCGAGCGGCCCAGCTCACGGGTACACCGGTGACCCTCGAGTTCCCGAGCGTCGGTGCCACCGAGAACATCCTGATGGCCTCGGTACGGGCCAAGGGAACCACCGTCATCGACAACGCGGCCCGTGAACCCGAGATCGCTGATCTCGCCGCCTTCCTCAACAAGATGGGGGCCAACGTGCTGGGGGCGGGGACCAGCACCATCACCGTCGAGGGGGTCGATCAGCTCGAACCGGCCGAGCACTCGGTCATCCCCGATCGCATCGAGGCGGCGACGTTCCTGGCCGCGGTGGGCGTGGCGGGAGGCGAGATCGTCCTCCGTGGCGCTCGACCCCACCACATGGAGATGTTCCGCCAGAAGATCGGCGAGATGGGAGTGCGCACGTCTACGGACCCCGAAGGCCTGTGGGCGATGGCCCGGGGCCGCCTGCGAAGCGTCGACGTGGCCACCCTTCCCTACCCCGGCATTGCCACCGACTGCATGCCGCTGTTCGCGGCTCTGCTGTGCCTAGGAGACGGTGTGGGCGTGATCACCGAGAACCTCTACGGCGCGGGCCGGTTCCGGTACCTGGCCGAGCTCGAGCGAATGGGCGCCGATGTGCGCAGCGAGAGCCACCACGCCGTGATCCGCGGTGTCGAGCGGCTCCAAGCGGCTCCGGTGAGGATCCCCGACATCCGGGCCGGAGCGGCTCTGGTGGTTGCCGCTCTGGGTGCCGACGCCCCGGTGACGCTGAGCGGGATCGATCACCTCGACCGGGGCTATGAGCGGTTCGCCTCGAAGCTGGCCGGATTGGGCGCCGGCATCGAGGTGGTCGACGCCGGCTGATCAGCGGCTGATCAGACTGCGGCTGAATCCGGTGGCGATGCCGCTCCTTCATCGCCGGCGGGGTTGGCATCGGTCGTGCCGGCATCTGTCCGCTGCGCTCGCCGATTGGCGATCATGAGCAGCACGGCGAACACGACGATGGGGGCCAGCACCAGCAGCAGTTCGTCCCAACCACCCTGATGAGCGAGGATCACACCCCCGATGGTAGGGAACATCCCCTCGCCTACACAGGTTGTGATCGGTGCGGCCCCGTGGGCACCATTGGACCTGACATGACCACACCTGACTCCTACCCCACCTCCAGCCCCGTCGCGGCCGCGGCCGGATCGACATCCGGAACGCCGGTCACCATCGGCCGTGGCGATGGCAAAGTCGATCCCGAGCTGTTGTCGGCGACGCTCGAGACGTTGCGTCCGCTCCTCCGCCAGGACGGGGGTGACATGGAGCTGGTCGAGGTCGCAGACGGAACCGTGCGACTCAAGCTGGTGGGCGCTTGTGGTACCTGCCCGACGGCCACCCAGACGCTGCATGCCGGGATCGAGCGCATCCTGCGCGATCGGGTGCCCGGCGTGGTGGCCGTCGAGTCCGTCTGACCGCTCGCCCCGATGACGCTCTCCCGAGATCCCGAAGTGTTGCTTGATGCCGCCGCCGGCGGCGATCGGGCGGCCCTGGCTCGGCTGCTGTCGATGATCGAGGCCGGCGGTGAGATGGCTCGACAGGTCGGGCGGCTGGCTCATGTCCGGGGCGGCGACGGCTACACGGTAGGGCTCACCGGCGCCCCCGGCTCAGGGAAGTCGACGCTCACCGATCGACTCATCGGCGAGATCCGATCGCGAGGTGAAGAGGTGGCTGTTCTGGCCATCGACCCGTCATCACCCTTCACCGGCGGCGCCATACTCGGCGACCGGGTGCGGATGCAGGGGCGAAGCACCGACCCCGGGGTCTTCATCCGGTCGATGGCCACCCGCGGCCACCTCGGTGGGCTCTCGCTGGCCACGCCCACTGCGGTGCGAGTGCTCGACGCCGTCGGCCGTCCCTGGGTGCTCATCGAGACGGTGGGGGTCGGCCAGGTCGAGGTGGAGATCGCCGCCAACGCCGACACCACGGTCGTGGTGGTCAACCCCCGGTGGGGCGACGCCGTGCAGGCCAACAAGGCCGGGCTGATGGAGATCGCCGACATCTTCGTGATCAACAAGGCCGATCGTCCCGGCGCCGAGGACACCCGCCGCGACCTCGATCTCATGCTGGAGCTGTCCGATCTCGGGTCGGGCCGGTGGCGGCCGCCGATCATCTCCACCGTCGCCTCCACCGGCGAGGGCTCGGCTGAGCTGTGGGCTGGGATCGGTGAGCATCGCCGCCATCTCGAGACCAGTGGTGACCTCACTGAACGACGATCGCGTCGGATCAGCGGCGAGATCATCGAGATCATGCACCGGCTCATCGAGGAGGAGGTGGGGGATCTGACCGCCACCACCGACTTCGTCGCGGTGCAGGCCGATGTGGTCGAGCGGCGGCTCGATCCGTGGGCGGCGGCCGAGAAGCTGCTGGCCCGTCGCTGAGGGGTGAGCCGGGCGTTATCGTCCGGCCCATGTCCGATGTGGCCCTCCTCGACCTCGAACGGCGCCCCGACGGGGTGGCCGTCATCACCCTCAACCGGCCCAAGGCCAATGCGCTGAGCCTCGAGATGCTCACCGAGATCTCCGCCGCCGCCGCCGCCCTCACCGAGGACCCCCCCGGCGCAGTGGTGATCACGGGTGGACCGAGGATCTTCGCCGCCGGCGCCGACGTGACCCAGTTCGGCGGCCGCCAGGAGGCGATCGAGATCGGCGACCGCTTCCTCCATGCGCTGAACGCGGTGGCCGCCATCCCCCGGGTGACGATCGCGGCGGTGTCCGGCTACGCCTTGGGCGGTGGCTGCGAGCTGGCGCTGGCCTGCGATCTCCGGATGGCGGGCTCGCGGGCGGTGTTCGGACAACCCGAGATCCTGCTCGGCATCATCCCCGGTGGTGGCGGCACCCAGCGGTTGGCCCGACTCGTGGGGGCCAGCCGGGCCAAGGATCTGATCTTGTCGGGACGCCAGATCGACGCCGGCGAGGCCCATCGCATCGGGCTGGTCGACGAGATCGTTGCTGATGGTACCGACGTCACGGACGCGGCGATCGGGCGCGCCGCCACGCTGGCCACGGGCCCGCTGGTCGCCCACGCCCTGGCCAAGCGGGCCATCGACGAGGGTCTCGACGGCTCCATGGCCGAGGGGCTCGAGCTCGAACAGCGCCTGTTCGCCGACGTCTTCGACACCGAGGACGCCACCAGCGGTGTGGTCTCGTTCCTCGAGCACGGACCGGGCCGGGCCACCTTCGCGGGCCGGTGACAGGGGCTCTCGGCGCATCACAAAGGTGCAAGACTTCCGGAATGTCTTGACAAGAGCGTTCTGCGAGGTCAAGGCTCTAGGCCGACTGACCTAGGCCGATTGACCTATGTGGACAACTGGTGGGGAATTGAAGAGCGGCACCGAGACCGTCATCACGCTCCACCTTTCGATGGAGGAGCGGGTAAATGCAGCACTCGATGCAACGACGGACTCCCAACGGCCGCAGAAGGCGGTCGACCCAGACCAGGGCGGCGGCCACGGCGATCGCGCTGGCGCTGGTGACCGGAACGCTGGCCGTGACCGTGCAACCGGTGGGGGCCGTTCACGACGCCGATCTCTTCGAGCTTGGTGTCGACGACCCCGCGCTCGGCACCGACATCGCCGGCAACGGCGACCCGACCGACGGACCTGACTGGGCCGATCTCTTCAACGCCCAAGGTGAGGTGCAGGCCGGTGCGATCGTCGCGCCGGGCCTGGCAGCGACCTTCGTCGATGACGACCTGTCATCGAAGGGGCTCGTCGATCAGACAACGTTCGCGTCGAGCAACAAGAACAACGACCCCGTGAGCACGTGGAACTGGGACAAGGGCAACAACCCGCCCAAAGACGATCTGAGCAACATCTACGGATATGCCACCCGCACCCACGTGGTGGATGAGGCGCCTTCTGGCGACCTGATCGTCTACGTCGGGATCGAGCGCCTGGCGCCCGAGGGCGACAGCCACATCGACATCGAACTGAACCAGGATGACATCGGCCTCGACGAGGACATCCCCTGCAACGACCCGGGGCCTGATCCGACACCATGCGCCTTCGTGGGCGAGAAGACGGTCGACGATGTCCTTATCGTGATGGACTTCGAGAACGGCGGCAGCGTCGGCTTCCTCGACATCCGCAAGTGGAACGGCGTCGAGTACGAAGAGGTTCTGACCGTCGGCGGCGAGGGGTGCAACCCAGCCAACAGCTTCCCCGTTGACGTGGTCTGCGGCTTCAACAACGGGAAGACGATCCCCACCGGGAGCTGGCAGAGCTACGACCGGCACGGAACTCCGGTCATCAACCTCGAGCCGAATGCCTTCACCGAGGTCGGTCTCAACATCACCCAGCTTCTCGATGTGTCGCCTGGTGCGGAGCCCTGCATCACCTCGATCAATGCCAAGAGCCGGACGTCGGCGAGCTTCAACTCCGAGCTGAAGGACTTCGCCCTCGGTTCGTTCGACGTCTGCCGTCCCACCACTGACCTCGTCGTCAGCGACGCACCGGCCACCATCACGGTGGGCGACTCCCTCACGGTGACCTTCAGCGAGACCAACGACGGCGACGTGGAGCTGACCGCACCAGCACTGGTGACGGACCCCACCGCCGACCTCTCCACCCAGCGCAACTCGTTCCTGGCCAGCGCCGATTGCACCGTGGCCTACGACTCCGGTGACGACGGCGACGGCGTGCTCGACCCAGACGAGACGTGGGACTTCACGTGCACGACCACACCGGCGGCCGAAGGGACCGTGACCCTTACCGCATACGGCCATGGGATCGATCACCTCGGCCGCGACATCACCTGCGTCGACAGCAGCGATCCGGACTGCTCGGGCAACACCGCGCTGGCTTCCGACCACCTAGAGGACGTCGACGAAGTGGCGTCGGTGGACGTGCTGGTCCTCAAGCCCTCGACCACGGTCTCGGTGAGCAGCGGGGCCACGCTGGTGGGCAGCACCCCCACGGTCCACGGCGGCGACACCGTCACCCTGGACATCACCGAGCAGAACGACGGCAACGCCCCGCTCATGCTCCCGGTCGCCGGTGACCGCACCTCGATCATCGAGCTCAACTCCAGCGAGTGCTCGAACCTCACCTACGTGAGCGGCGACCAGGCCGATGGTGACACCGGTGCGGGGATCCTCGGTCCCAACGAGACGTGGAGCTTCACCTGCTCGTTCACCGCGCCGACCGACGCTGACAGCCACGACGTGACCGTCACCGGCCACGGCATCGACGAGCTCGGTCGCGACGTCACCTGGTGCGACGAGGAGGGTGATGCTCCGACGGACCTCAGCGTCTCGCCAGCCACGGCGTTCTGTGATCCCGACGAGCGCGACAGCATCACCATCAGCGTCCTCAACCCGGACACGTCGATCAAGGTGCTGGCCTCGGCGGTGGTGACCTACACCATCTACGAGACCAACGACGGCAACACCGACCTGTACCCGCCGACCGCGGGCGACCGCACGTCGATCGTCGATGTCGAGGCAACCTGCGAGAACCTCACGTACGTGAGCGGCGATCAGTCCAGCGGAGACGGGTCGGGCATCCTCGAACCCAACGAGACCTGGGTGTTCACGTGCACCGAGACGGTGGAGCCTGCTGATGCCGACTCGTCAACGGTGTCCGACAGCGCCACCGCCACCGGGCACGGCGTGGACGACCTCGGCGCCGACACCACGTACTGCGGTTCCGGCGGCTCGGCCGACTGCGCCACCGATGAGCGACATGACGCCGATGAGCGAGACGGCTCGTCGGTGACGGTCACCAACGACGCCCGACCTGGACCCAGCTAGGCGAGCAGGTCACGGGACACATACAGACGCGGCGGTGGGCGGGGTTCGCCCACCGCCCGCTGGCGATGTCACTTCTTCTTGCTGCCGCTCTTTCCGGGGCGGCTGGACTCGGCGTCGGTGGTGTCCTGCGCGGCCCTGCCGCCCCCGCCATTGCCGTTGCTCCTGGTCGATGTCGCCGGCTCGGTCGTCGAGGTGGTCGAGGTCGTTGAATCAGTCGAGGTTGTCGAGGTCGTCGAGCTTGTTGAGGTCGCGGAGTCCGGCTCGCCATTGGTGGGGGCGACGCGGGCGTGCAGCTCGTAGTCGGCGGCCACAGCCACGAAGCTCGGCGTGGTCGGGGAGGCCACCGATGCACCATCACCGTCTGCCATCGTCATCAGGAGCACCGGCGTGTCCCACCCTTCGGGTCGGAGCGCTACGGCGACCAGGTCGTCGTGGGTCAGCGATGCCTCGTCGATCAGTCGCCCGTCGACCCAGACCGTGTCGCCATCAATGCTCACGTGCAACGGAAGTGACCGCTCCACCCAGACCGGCGCGATCGAGGTGACGAGGGTTCCGTCGGCGGCGATCCGGGCCACGGCGGGTCTCGATCCCACGACCCACGGCGAGATCGAGAACACCTGACGAACCGAAGACTGGTAGCCCAGCACGATCTCCCCGCGAACAGGGTCGGGGACGGCAGAGATGAACGCATGCTCGGGGTCCGCATCGGCGTCGCCGAGCTGGGAGCCGATGAAGCTGCCATCGGTCCAGTCGATGGTCAGGCCCCCCACTGCGGTGGGAGTGAGGTGCACGGCGCCGATGGAACCCCAGGCATCGGGGACATGGAAGAGCCAGACGCTGCCGTCGTCGGGATGCTGCACCACCTGCTGGTGGCTGGCTCGGCTCGACAGGAACGAGACCTGTGGCAGCTGGGTCCACCCCGTCGCCGGCGCCCATCGGGCGATGTGGAGGCCTTGAGGGCCGAGGTTTCCCTGCTGATGCCAGACGGCGACAACCGACCCGTCGTCGAGGACGGTGAGATCACCAGCCCGACTGTCGGCGTCGCCGAACACATCGTCGGCTTCCAACGTGGCGTCGGTGGGCAGCGGACCGCCGCTCAGACCCCAGCGTCGAACCGTCACTGGTCCGTCGCCCGAGATCATCCACAGCTCGTCTCCGACAACCTCGTAGCTCGCCTTGTACCAATCGCTCCACGTCGGATCAGGCGCGGGGAGCGACACATGCGAGCTGGCGCCGCTCGCCGTGTTGCGGACATGCAGCCACGGTCGGTTGCTGAATGCCTCCCTGTACACGGTGTAGGTGACACCGTCGACGTCGTCGGCGTGTCCCGTCCCGATCGGGACGATTCGCTCAAAGGTTGAGGTGTTGTCGATGATGATGTCGTCGAAGGTCCCCGTAGCACCCGCAGCGGTCACCCAGTCCACGGCCGGGGACCAGACGAGGACGGCCCCAACGGCTGTGGCTGCGACGGTGCTGCGGATGCTCACGTTGTTGATCTCTCCCTGATTTGGTAGCCCGGCCGCCCTCGAGGGGCCCGTGGCGTTGCGACCCCGCCTCGCGGCGGGTGTGCCGTTGTCGTCAGAGAGGAGCAGTGTGAGTGCGCCTCCCCACCATGTACAACGACGATCGTGGGGTCGGACTTGAGCCCTTCGCTCCGGTCGCCACGTTCAGCACCGCCGTGCGCCATGCTTCATGCCGTGATGGAAGATCGCGACGAAGCCGACGAGGTGACCGGGCTGCTCGCCGGTGACCCGGAGTGGTTCCGACGCGCCGTGTTCTACGAGTTGCTGGTGCGCGGCTACCAGGACTCCGACGGCGATGGGAACGGAGATCTGCGCGGTGTCATCGGCAAGCTCGATCACCTCGAATGGCTCGGGATCGACTGCCTGTGGTTGCTCCCGTTCTACGACTCGCCGCTACACGACGGTGGTTACGACGTCGCTGACTTCTGTTCGGTCCATCCCGACTACGGCACGATCGATGACGCCCGCGAGCTGGTGGTCGAGGCCCATCGTCGCGGGATCCGCGTCATCGCCGATCTGGTCATCAATCACACCAGCAACGCGCACCAGTGGTTCCAGGACAGCCGGACCCGACGCAACGGCAAAGACGACTGGTACGTGTGGTCCGATGACAACCAGCGGTACCCAGGAGTGGCCAACGTCTTCCCCGACACCGAGTCGGGCTGCTGGACCTTTGACGACGTTCGAGGCCAGTTCTACTGGCACCGGTTCTTCCACCATCAACCCGATCTCAACTACGACAACCCTGATGTGCGCGCCGCCATCTGCGACGTCGTCTGCTTCTGGCTCGACATCGGCTTCGATGGCTTCCGGCTCGACGCCGTCCCCTACCTCTTCGAGCGCGACGGCACGTCGTGCGAAGGCCTGCCCGAGACCCACGCCTTCCTGAAGGAGCTTCGTGGACTAGTCGACGACAAGTACCCCGGGCGGGTGCTGCTGGCCGAGGCCAACGGTCTGCCCGCCGACGTCGTCGACTACTACGGTGACGGCGACGAGTGCCACATGTGCTTCCACTTCCCGCTCATGCCCCGCATGTTCATGGCCGTCCGACGCGAGCAGCGCTATCCCATCACCGAAACCCTCGACGAGACACCGCCGTTGCCGCCCGGCTGCCAGTGGGGCCTCTTCCTGCGCAACCACGACGAGCTCGCCCTGGCCCAGGTCACCGATGACGAGCGCGACTACCTGGTGCGCGAGTACGCCAAGGATCCGCGAGCCAAGCTCCACCTCGGCATCCGCCGCCGGCTGTTCCCCCTCATCGACAACGACCGTCGCGTCGCCGAGCTGTTCCACGCCCTGCTGTTCAGCATGCCGGGCAGCCCCGTCCTGTACTACGGCGACGAGATCGGGATGGGCGACAACATCTTCCTCGGCGACCGCGACACCGTGCGGACACCGATGCAGTGGACTCCCGACCGCAACGGGGGATTCAGTCGCGCTGATTACCAGCAGATCTACCTGCCGCCGTTGATGGACCCCATCTACGGGTTCGCGGCGGTGAACGTCGAGGCCCAGCAGCGAGACTCGTCGTCGTTCCTGCACTGGCTCCGTTCGCTGCTGGCGGCCCGCCGGCGTCACCCGGTGTTCGGTACCGGCGAATTCGAGGTCCTGCCGGCCGCCAACCCGTCGATCCTGGCCTACCTCCGCACCGACGAACCCGCCGCCATCGACGGCGACCCCGGCGACGACAGATCCCCGTTCCCGATCGCCGATCGGGTTCTGTGCGTCAACAACCTGTCGCGATTCGCCCAGCCCGTCGAGCTCATGTTGGGCCGCTTCGCCGGACTCGTGCCGTTCGAGGTGATCGGACGCGCCCCGTTTCCACGCATCACCCATCAGCCCTACCAGCTCACCCTCGCCCCCTACGGCTTCTTCTGGTTCCGACTCGCCAACCTCGATGAGGAGCTGTGATGAGTCCCCGTGTCGCCACCGACATCGTCGACGAGGCCGTGCTGGCCAGCGCCATCGCCCGCTACTTGCCTCAGCAGCGGTGGTTCCTCGGCGACCGCCACGCGCTGGCCCGGGCCGAGATCCGTGATCTCGAGGTGCTCAACGACGAGTGGCCCATCCTGGTGTGGGCCATCGTCACCGGTGAGCTGAAGTCAGGGGCCCGCACCGACTACCAGGTGATCGCCGGGCTCCGACCGCCCGGCGAGCTCGAGTTCCTCGACCACATTCCCACCGCCCTCATGGGTGAGGTGCCCACCCGGCTCGGTCCTGCCATCGCCTACAACGCGCTCCACGACCCCGAGCTGGCCCGCATGCTGTTGCGGCGCCTCGCTCCCGACGAGTCGGCGTCCTATGTGCGCCAGACCGGCGCCGAGGTCGCCACCTCGGTCCTCGTCTACGACGAGCGGCTGTTGCTCCGCATCTTCCGGCGGCTGCCCGACGGCCCCAACCCCGATGTCGAGACCGTCCGTGCCCTCGCCAGCCAGGGGTTCCGCAACGTGTCGGCGCCACTCGCCGGCTGGTGCCGTGGCGATGTCGACCTGGCCGTCCTCCGCGAGTTCGTCGCCGGCGGGGCCGAGGGGTGGCAGCTCGCACTCACCAGCCTGCGGGATCTCTACGATCGCCGAACCGCACCCAACGACGCGCCGGGTGACTTCGGGCCCGAGGCTCGACGGCTCGGCTCGGTCATCGCCGATCTGCACCGGGCGCTGGCCAACGTGTTCGGTCGGCATCCCGCTGATCCATCTCGGTGGGCCGATCGCCTTCGGTCACGTCTCGACGAGGTCCGCCATCTCGACGTCGACGCCGACGGGATCGAGAAGCTGGCCCAGCGTCTGGCCGGGATCGCCGACGCCGGCCATGCCATCCGGATCCACGGTGACCTCACGCTTCGCCGCGTCATGCGCACCGACGCCGGCTGGTTCGTCCTCGGGTTCGAGGGCGAGCGCCTCCGAGCCGCCGAAGCTGTCGGGAGAGTCACGTCGCCGCTGGAGGACATCGCCAAGCTCCTCCGGTCGATCCACCTGGCCAGCCGCGTCGCCATCGACGAGCGGTCCGACGATGTCGACGACGACCTCACCGGCCATGCCGCGGCGTGGGAGCAGTGGATCGGGCGGTGCTATCTCGAGGGCTACAGCTCGGCGATCGCCGGCTCGGGTCTTCTGGCGGTCGACGACGGCGATCGGGCGTTGGTCCTCACTGCCTTCGAGCTCATCCACGCGTTGCGAGATCTGCGTCGGGCTCACGAGGACTTCCCGCACCGGGTGGATTCCCGACTCGAGGCGGTGGATGGGTTGGTCGCCCGAGTACCCGTGAGCTGAATCAGTCGACGAACCGGGCGGTTGTCCCATCTCGATGGATCAGCTGACCTTCAGCGGGTGGATGTCTCGATGTCCCGAAGCTCCTGAGCCGCCTGCTCGGGTGCCACGATGTTGATCATCACCCCGGTCCCCAACTCGAAGCCTGCCTGGGTGGTGAGCTTGGGCACCAGATGGGCGTGCCAGTGGAAGTGTGAGTCATGAGCGAACGGCGCGGTGTGGAACACGATGTTGTAGGCGAGATCGCCGTGGAGCTTCTGGAGGCGGGCCAGCGCATCTCGGATGGCCCGGCCGACGGCGGCGAGGTCACGCGGTGCCGCCTCATGGAGGTGCTCCTCGCAGGCGCGGGGGATGACCAGCATCTCGTAGGGCGAACCGCTCCAGTAGGGAGCGACAACGGTGACCCGCTCGTGGTCGATCACCACCCGGTGACCCACCGAGGTCTCGGCCTCGATCGTGGTGCACAGCAGGCATCCGCCGCCAAAGCGCGAGAAGCCGCGCACCTCCTCGACGATCTCGCCGGGGACGAAGGGCACGGCCAGCAGCTGCCCGTGCGGGTGCTCGAGGCTGGCCCCGGCCTCGCGGCCGAAGTTCACGATCACCTGGGTGTAGCGAAGCCCCGACCGCGATGAATGGTCGCGCATCCGGTCGTGGATGGCGTTCATGACGAGACCGGCTTGCTCGTCGCCGAGCCCGGCCCACGTGCCCGAGTGGTTGGGTGAGAACACCAGGATCTCGTGAATGCCGCCGGCGGGTGCCTCCGACCACACGGGGCCGAGATGGGTTACGGCCATCTGCTCCTCGCCGTAGAAGGCCGGGAAGAGGTTGAGGACGACGCGCACCAGCCAATCGCCGCCGGGTCCGTAGGTCTCGAGGGCGGGAGGGGTGGACTCCTCGTTACCGGGGCAGAACGGGCAGGCGCGCGTGGGGTCGCTCTCCACGGTGAGGGCACGAGGGGCGAACGACGCCGGTCGGCCTGATCGCGATCCCGAGATCGCGACCCAGCGACCAGTGAGCGGGTTGAGCCGGAGCTGGCTCAACGAGGAAACACCGGTGACGCTGTGGACACGGCCATGAAGGTAGTGGACGAGTGGGCGGATCGCATCGACGCCTGCTCAGCGGATCGGGCGGTGGACGTAGCGCGAGACGTGCCGACCCTCACCGGGCCATGCTTGACCGGCCCAGTCGGCGTGGCGGCCCACGAGGGCCAGCCCAGCTGCCTCGGCGGCGCGGTCGAGATCGGAGGGGCTGCGGTAGTACACGGTCCACGTTCGCGTCTCGACCGCGTGTCCGCGGCCCTCGACGGTCACGAACCGCCCCCGGACCGTAGAAGTCTCGGCATCGTGGTCCCAGCTCGTCATGACGAGCTCGTCGCCGGTCCGGGGGCGTGGCACGCATCCGGTGGGCGGAGCCGATGGGTCGATCTCGTCGGCCTCGATCCAGATCGAACCTCCCGACCTCAGCGCCGGCGCCACACGGCCGAGGAGCCGGTCCTGGGCCGGTCTGGTCACGTTGAACAAGGTGTTGCGGGTGAGCACGACGGCGTCGAAGGGCCCGGGCGGGATGTCGACCAGGTCGCCGGCGACCCGAGTCACCCGCCCGGCAGGGTCCTTCGCGGCGAGGACAGCCAGCATGGCCAGTGAGCCATCGAGGGCCACCACGTCGAACCCGGCATCGGCGAGAGCTACAGCGAGTCGTCCGGTGCCCGCGCCCAGCTCCAGCACACGGCCGCCCGCCGGCACCGCACCGCGGATCGCCGCTACCTCCGCGGCAGGGTTCAACGGATACCAGTCGTCGTAGACGTCCACGAACGCGTCTCCGTACGAAGCCGACTCCACCGAGCCACTTCACCACACCGCGCCGCCCCGTCACCCACCCGGTCACCCACACCATCTCGACGGACGGGTGTCGTCGTCGACCGGACGACCTGGGCATGGCGCCGGTATCGTCGTCCCGATGTTCGATGACGGGGGAGCGGTCCTGATCCGCACGACGTGGACCTGACCCCCGGCGACTCCCGCGCCCGACTCCGCCAGCGGCAGCGTCGCGCCCTCGACCGCTACCTCCGGTCCGAGGTGGCGCCGTTCGCGCCGTTCTGGCGGTCGCGGCTGATCAAGGCCGGGCTGAGCGGCCAGCGGCTCCAGCGGGTCGAAGATCTCCGCCGGCTGCCGATCACCGAGCTCGCTGAGCTGGGCGATGGCCGCGAGGCCGTCCTGAGGCCCACCGACTCCACGTTGTTGCACGAGGGTCCGATGCGCATGCGGTGGGGGGCGGCGATCGCCAAGGTCACTGGACGCGGTTCGGCCGTGAACCGAACGCTGGTCGAGCCCGCCTACAAGCCCATCCAGTGGCACGTGCACGGCGCCCTCCTCGTGGGGTCGACGTCGGAGGACATAGAGACCCTGGCCGAGCTCGGTCGGCGCTGGCTCGAGCTCGCCGGTGTCCGGTCCACCGATGTGATCGTGTCATTGCTGGCCAACGGTCCGCGCCTGCCGTTCTGGCAGCTCGTTCACGGCGCCCGACGGGCTGGCATCGCCGTCGTCCCCCTCGACCCGGCGGTCACCCCGGCGGCCGTCACGGCCGTGGCGCCCAACGTCGTCGTCGGTTCGCCTGAGGTTCTCGCCGCTGTGCTCGATGCCGATGAGGCGTGGACGGGCATCGCCCGCCCCACCACCATCATCCCCGTCGGTGTGGGTCAGCCGATCAGCGCCGATGATCATGACCGCCTCGTGGATCTGGCCCAGGGGGGTGAGGTGGTCGACGCGCTGTGGGTCGAGGGAGTGCGCACGGTGTGGTCGAGCTGCCGCGGCGGATCCGACCTGCACACGCATGCGACCGCCGAGCTCGTCGAAGTCGTCGACGACGACGGCCGGCCGGCCCGCGGCGGCGCTTCAGGGTCCGTCGTGTGGACCGGCATCGGGTGGAAGGGCACCGCATTGCTGCGTCTCCGCACCTCCGTGCATGCCGTCCTCGACGAATCGAAGTGTCGAACGTGTGGCCGGGAGACGCCCCGGCTCATCCCCGTCGAGCCGGCGCCGATGTGGATCGCTGTGCTCGACGACCACCCCGAGGTCGAGGACTGGATCGCCGAGCCGGGCCCATCCACCCTCTCGCTGAGCGTTGCTCTCGTCGACGGACGACGCCGGCGGCGCGTGCTCGACGAGCTCGAGGAGCTGCTCGCCGAGTGCGATGGCGTCGAGGTTGCGGTGGTGCCCAAGCGGCGGATGGCCCGGATGCTGTCCAGCACGGACAGGGCCTCCGAGGGGCAATGACCGACGGGTGGAGCTGGGACGACACGGAGTCCGAGACGCCCCCGCCGGCGGGATCCCCACCGCCGCCTCCGCCGCCGCCTCCGCCTCCGCCCCCTGCGCGTCATCCTCCTTCGGCCCCCGCCCGGGGAGGGCCCCCGAGCCCACCGGACGGCCGGCCGCACCGGGCACCACCACCCCCCCCGGTGACGTCAGGAGCTCGGTTCGGGGCCGGGCCGGTGCCCATCCGGCCTCTCCGCCTGGGCGAGATCCTCGACCACTCGTTCCGGCTGCTGCGTCACCAGGCCAAGGTCCTGGTGACGATCACCGCCATCTTCGTGGTGCCGCTCAACATCGTCACCGGCTGGCTCACACGCGACCTCTTCGGTGGACTCGGCCTGGGAGAGGTGCTCGACGACCCCACCACCACCCAGACCGTCGTCGACGGAGGTGACGCGACGGGTGCCCTGGCCTCGCTGGCGTCGCTGCTGACCTCGGCGGTCGTGCTCCCGCTGATCGCCGGTGGTGTGGTCGCCGTCGTCGCCGACGCCTACCTCGGCCGGCCAACGTCGGTGCCCGACGCGCTCGGCTTGATCCGTCGGAGAGGACTGGGGCTGATCGGGGCATGGTTTCTGTCGCACCTGCTGGTGTTCACGGTGGCGCTCCTGCCGCTGGCCGCCGTCATCGGCATGGCGCTCGCCGGCGTCGAGGTCGACTCCGCCATCGCCGTCGGCATCACGGTGATCGGCTTGGCGATGGGAACGCTGGTGGCACTGGCGGTGGCCGCCCGGTTCATGGTCGTTGCCCCGGCGCTCGTCGAGGAACGCCTCGGCCCGTGGCGAGCGATCCGACGTTCGTGGCGGCTGGTTCGCGGCCGGGTGTGGTCGGTTGTCGGGGTGTGGCTCGTCTCGGGACTGCTCGCCAGCGTGTTGTCGACGGTGCTCTCGGGGCCCGCCCAGATCGTTGGCCTGGCCGTCGGGATGGACCAATGGGGGTGGCTCCTCGTTGCCGCGGGAACGATCGTTGCCCAACTCGTCGTCACGCCGTTCACTGCCATCGTCGCCACCCTCGTCTACTTCGACCTGCGCATCCGGTCTGAGGGGTTCGACCTCGCCCTGCTCGCTGATGAGGTCCGAGCCCGCTCGGACGGACAGCCATGATCACCGTCTCGTCCCTTCCCCCCAACGAGATCGATGCTGACACCGCACGCAGGACGGCCGATGCCGTGCTCGACGGCCCCGACTTCGCCGGGCTGGACGAGAGCCCCATCGCGCTGGCCCGGCGATGGGTCATCGAGCGCATCATCGATGTCCTCGACACGATCGTCGGCACCGATGGCGCCTCGACGGTGGGTGGGATCGTGCTGATCATCGTGGTCGTCGCCGGTCTCGTCCTTCTCGTGCGGTTCGGGCGCGGCGTGCGTCGAGACCCGCATGCTGAGCTGGTGTTCACGTCGCAGGGGCGCGACCCGACGTCGTGGGAGCTCGAGGCTGCCGCCCACCGCGCTGCGGGCCGGCTGCGTGACGCGGTCATGGCCCGCCACCACGCCCTGGTGGCCCGACTCGAGACGGCGGGGATCGTCGAGTCCAGCTCCGTGGGGAGGACAGCGGCCGAGGTGGCGAAGGGTGCGTCGACCATCCGGCCTGATCTCGCCGAAGCCCTGGCCGACCTGACCGAGGTGTTCGAGGTGGCCGTCTACGCCCATGCCCCGCCTTCGGTCACTGACGTCGACACCTTGGACGCGGCGTGTGCTGCCGTGGAGCAGCGAGCGACACGACGGCAGGTGCCGGCGGTGTCCGGTCCGGGAGCGCAGCAGTGAGGCGCTGGTCCCGCACGATCCCGTGGGTTGGTCTCGGTCTGGCCGTGCTGGTGGCGGCTGCCTTCTCGGGTTCCCGGGGCGGGGGCCCGGCGCTTGATCCCGATTCCACCGGTCCAGCCGGCGCTCGGGCGCTGCTCGACACCGTCCGACGCCTCGGCGCAACCGTAAGGGTGGTGGACGAAGTGCCGACCACCGGCGACCGGGTCCTGGTCCTCGACGATCGCCTCACCGACGATCAACGTCGTCAGCTGGGCCAATGGGTCGAGGCAGGCGGGGTGCTCGTCGTCGCCGACCCGTCGAGCGTCCTCAGCGGCACCTCCTCGGCCGGCGGATTCGACGGCGATGGCGCCCGCGCCGATTGCGACCTCGCCGCCGTTGCCGGCGCCGAGCGGGTCAGCGCCCCCGTCGAAGCGCTGTCGGTTCCGGCCGGGGCCACCGCGTGCTTCGCCGTCGAGGACGGTGCCTGGTTGGTGGTGCAGGCCTTCGGTGACGGCCAGGTCGTTGCCTTGGGTGGAGCCGCCCCGCTGCTCAACGCCCATCTCGACCGAGCGGACAACGCCGTGGTGGCGGCCGGGCTGCTCGTTCCCGACGGCACCGGAACCGTCGTCGTGCTGCGACCTTCGCTGCCGGGGGCAGGGTCGAGCGGGCTCGGCGGCCTGCTGCCCGATGGGGTGCGCGCCGCGCTGTGGCAGGTGCTGGTCGCCGGGGTGGTGCTCGGCATCGCCTCGGCCCGCCGGGTGGGTCGCCCCATCGTCGACGATCATCTGGTGCGGCTCGACGCCGCCGCGCTGGTGCTGGCGGCCAGCGGCCTGCACCAACGTCGCGGTCACAACCGGCACGCCGTGGCCATCGTGGCCGAGGCCGCACGCCGCGACATCGCCGCCAATCTCGGACTCGGATCAGCGGCCGGCGTCGATGCCATCGTCGAGGCCGCCGCCAGCCGCGGTCGTGACACCGACGGATTGCAGTCGGCTCTCGATCCATCCTCGCCCACCTGGGACACCGATCCCCTCGCCGCCGCCCGTAGCATCCATGAGGTGCGCCAGCGGACCCTCCACCCCGATGTCTGATCCTCGCGTCGCCCTCTTGGCGGTGCGGACCGAGGTGGCCAAGGTGGTGGTGGGCCACGACGCACCGGTCACCGCTCTGCTCACCGCGCTGGTGGTCGGAGGCCACGTCCTGTTCGAGGGCGTGCCGGGCACGGCCAAGACGCTGCTGGTGAAGGCGGTGGCGGCCGCGCTCCAGCTCGATCAGTCCCGGATCCAGTTCACGCCTGACCTCATGCCCGCTGACGTCACCGGCCACGAGGTGCTCACCGCGGGCGGTCGGTTCGAGATGCGGCGAGGACCGGTGTTCACCAACCTGCTGCTCGCCGACGAGATCAACCGCACCCCGCCCCGGACCCAGTCGGCGCTCCTCGAGGCCATGGAGGAACGCCGGGTCACCGTGTTCGGGAACGACCTCACCCTGCCCGACCCGTTCTGCGTGGTGGCCACCCAGAACCCCATCGAGCAGGAGGGAACCTATCCGCTCCCCGAAGCCCAGCTCGACCGCTTCCTGTTCAAGGTCACCATCGGCTACCCCGATGTGCAGCACGAATCAGAGGTGTTGCGACGTCACCGCGACGGTCTCGATCCCCACGACCTGCGCGCCGCGGGGATCGAACCGGTGGCCGGACCCGACGACATCGTCGCGGCCCAAGAGGCGGTGGCGGCGGTGGCGGTCGAAGACCCGGTGATCGACTACGTCGCCGCTCTCGCGCGAGCCACCCGCGAGCTGCCGTCGGTGTCGCTGGGGGTGTCGCCTCGGGGCGGGGCGATGCTGCTGCGGGCGGCCCGGGTGGCGGCTTGGCTGGGAGGGTCGGATTTCACCACCCCTGACCACGTGAAGTCGGTGTCGAGGTGGGTGCTGCGGCACCGGGTCTCGATCGGCCCCGAGGCGGCCCTGGACGGGACCACAGCCGACGGGATCGTCGACAACGTGCTGTCGTCGGTGCCGGTCCCTCGCTGAGACCACCGGGCGGCCGACCATCATGACCCGACGCCTCGCCGTCGTGGCGTTGCTCGGAGCGGTTGCCGCCGTGGGCTCGCCCGGGCCGGCCGCTCTGACGCTCGTCGTCGTGAACGCGGCCGTCGTAGCGCTGTGGGCCATCGACCGCGGCCGCACGGTGGCACCGGAGCGCCACCCCGGCGTCGAGCGCGTGGTCCGCTCGACGGTGCCGTACGGGGATCCGATGACCATCCGCTACCGGGTGTCGAACCCTACGAACCGCAGGCTGCGGGCGACCATCGCCGATCATCCCGACTCCGCGCTGGGCGCTCGCTCCCGGCGCTTGGCGACCGACGTCGAGGCCCACTCGACGATCGAGGTCGAGATCGACGCCCGTCCCACCCGGCGTGGCCGGTTTCGCTTCGACGGCATGGTCGTGTCGGTGGAGGGACCATGGGGGCTGGCAGCCCGCCAGGCCACCCGGCCCATGATCCACGTCGTGTCGGTGACCCCGGCGTTCGGCTCGCGTCGCGCCGCGGCGTTGGCCATCGATGCCGTGCGGCTCCTCGAGGTCGGGACCAGAGCGGTTCGGGGCGCGGGAGGTGGCGATCTCGACCATCTCCGCGACCATCGACCCGGCGATGACGTCCGTCATCTCGATCAGGCGGCCACCGCCCGCCTTGGCCGACCTGTGGTGAAGGTGTGGCGGGCCGAGCGGGACCAACCCGTCCTCGTCCTCGTCGACGTGGGGCGGACGATGGCGGCCCGGGTGGCGGGCCAACCTCGACTCGAGTGGACCCTCGACGCCGCGCTGGCTCTCACCGCGGTGGCGTCTCGGGTGGGTGACCGGATCGGCCTCGTCGCCTACGACACCGCGGTCCGCCAGATGATCCCGCCCCGCGGTGGGGCTGGCCAGCTATCGGTGATGGTGGACGCCCTCACCGATCTTCAGCCGTCGCTGGTCGAGAGCGACCATCGTCGAGCCTTCGCCGCCGCGCTGGCCCGGTTCCCGCGGCGAGCCATGGTCGTCCTGCTCACCGAGCTGGCCGAGGGGACCGTGCCCGAAACGCTCGTTCCGGCCCTACCGCTGGTCGCCCGCCGGCACCTCGTGACCATCGGATCGGTGGTCGATCCCGCGCTCGCGGCCTGGGCGACCGAGCGCCCCGACGACCTGGCCGCCGTGCATCGCCAGGCGGCGGCGTCGGCCGCGCTCGACGATCGTCGGCGCCTGGCGGCGTCGGCAGTGGCGGCCGGAGCGAGCGTCATCGACGCCGAGCCCGATGCCCTGGCCGGACGGCTGACCGACGCCTACCTCGACGTCAAGTCGGTCGGTCGGCTGTGAGCCGACAGCAGATGAATAGCCTGACCACGTGGACATCGATCGCTTCATCGCTGACCGCCAGACCGGATGGGCGCGGCTGGCCGAACTGGCACCTCGGGCGTCGAAGCGGGGCACACGAGGTCTCACCGCCGAGGAGTCCGACGAGCTCGTCCGCCGCTATCAGCAGGCCTCCGCCCATCTGGCCCTGGCCCGATCGCGCTTCGCTGATCCTGACCTCGTGGCCATGCTCTCAGACCTGGTGGCTCGGGCCGGCGCCTCGGTGTACGGAACACCGGCCCGGACGTCTTCAGGCATCGTCGGCCTCTTCTCAGTGACGTTTCCCGCCGCCATCTGGCACCTCCGCCGCTACGTGCTGGTGGCCACGCTGGCCACGCTCCTGCCCGCCGCCGCGGTGGCGACGTGGATCGCCAACAGCGACGCGGCCCTCGAGGCCACCGGCCCGACCGCGGCGCGAGCCGCCTACGTCGAGGAAGACTTCGAGGCGTACTACTCGTCGGCGCCGGCTGCCGAGTTCGCATCCAGCGTCTTCACCAACAACGCCCGGGTGGGGATCGTCGCCTTCGCATTGGGCATCGGTCTGGGGCTCCCGACCCTGGCCATCCTCGCCGTCAACGGCGCCAACCTGGGGGTGGCTGCCGGTCTGTTCGCCGCAGTGGGTGAGCAGGCCCGCTTCTGGGGGCTCATCCTTCCCCACGGCTTGTTGGAGATCACCGCCGTGTGCGTGGCCGGTGGCACCGGGCTGGCCCTGGGCTGGGCGCTGGTCGATCCTGGCGATCGGAGTCGAGCCGAAGCGCTGTCGGATCAGGGTCGGCGGGCCGTCGTGGTGGTGGCGGGCCTGGTGCTCGTGTTCCTGGTCGCTGGACTGATCGAGGGGTTCGTCACCGGCTCCCGCCTCCCCACCGGGGCGCGGGTTGGCATAGGTGCCACCGTCGAGATGATCTTCCTGGGCTATGCGGTGGTGTTGGGCCGCGCAGCGGCGTCCCGGGGCTTCACCGGCGCAGCCACCGAGACCGACCCGCTGCGCGTCGCCTTCGGTTCGGAGCGCCGGTGACCGACAGCCGAGACTTCCTGGTCACGCCGGAGGCCGTCCTGGTCGGGTTGGAGCCGGCCGGGATCGGCAGCCGCGGATTGGCCTGGCTGATCGATGCCCTGATCCAGGGGGCGGTGCTCGCCGTGCTGTTGGTCAGCGCCAACCTGGTCGCCGATGGAAGCGGTGGCACCGCCGGTCTGGTCATCGCCCTAGCGGGTGTGTTCCTCGTCTTGTTCGGATACCCGATCGCGTTCGAGGTGCTGTGGCAGGGCCGTACCCCAGGCAAGGCCGTCCAGCGGTTGCGGGTGGTGACGGTGGAGGGGACTCCGGTCCGGTTCCGTCATTCCGCCGTGCGGGCCTCGCTGGCCATCGTCGACCTGTGGCTCAGCGGGGCGGCGGCTGGTGTGCTGGCCGTCCTGTTCAGCCGTCGCTCGCAGCGGTTGGGTGATCTGGTGGCCGGCACGCTCGTGGTGAGCGTGCCGCGGTCCTCCCCGGTCGCGCCGGCCCGCTTCGATGTTCCCGCCGGCTATGAGGACGTGGTGGGACGGATCGATCTGAGCGGATTGGGTGTCGACGACCTGTCGGCTGTTCGCCGGTTGCTGTTGCGATCCCCCTCGCTGGCCCCCGATGTTCGTGACGATCTGGCCGGGCGTCTCTACTCGGCCATCGAACCCCGGCTCGGTGGCGTCGACGTGGCGATCGGTCGACCTGCCGACTCCCTCACGCGGTTGGCCCTGATCGCTGCCGTGGCCCAGCGGAGAGCGAACCCGCCGCCGCCGCCACCGCCACCGCCGCCAACACCACCACTACCACCACCTGTCTCCGGAGAAGGTCGGGGGAGGGGCGGAGTGCGGGGCCCCCGGTAGCCTCGACCCGGTGGACGCCTACCTCGATCACGCGGCCACCTCGCCCCTCCGCACCGAAGCCCGCGATGCCATGCTGCCTTGGCTCGGCGAGCGGTTCGGGAACCCGTCCGGTGCCCACGCCACGGCTCGTGCGGCGCGTCAGGCCATCGACGAGGCCCGCGACGACGTGGCATGCGCGCTGGGGTGCGAACCCGGTGAGGTGGTGTTCGTCAGCGGCGGGACCGAGGCCGACAACACCGCGCTGGTCGGAGGTGTGCGGGCTCGCCCGGGCCGGGTAGTCGTCTCCGCGATCGAGCATCACGCCGTGCTCGATCCGGCCCAGCACCTCGGTGCCACGATCGCACCCGTCGACGAGCACGGCGTGATCCACGTGGACGCTCTGGCCGACGCGCTCGACGAGTCGGTCACGTTCGTGTCGGTGATGGGCGTCAACAACGAGGTGGGATCGATCCAGCCGCTCGCTGAGATCGCGGCACTGGTGCGCCAGAAGGCACCCGAGGCCCAGATCCACTCCGACGTGGTGCAGACCATTCCGTGGCTCGACGTGGCCGCCCACGCCGCCGCCGTGGATGTGCTGTCGGTGAGCGCTCACAAGTTCGGCGGGCCGCAGGGAGTCGGCGTGCTCGTCGTTCGCCGTGGCGCCAGCGTCGCTCCGCTCCTGGTGGGTGGCGGTCAGGAGCGCGACCGTCGTAGCGGCACGCACAACGTGGCTGGCATCGTCGGTGCCGCCGCCGCGCTGGTGGCCACGACCGAGAACCGACCCGACGACGTCGTGGCGGTGGCCGATCGCCGCGATCGTCTGGTCGACACGCTCGTGTCGCGACTCGATGGCATCACCGAGACGGTGCCACGAGAGCACAAGGTGGCGGGGAGCGCGCACGTCTGTGTCGAAGATGTGAGCAGCGACGGGCTGCTGTTCCTGCTCGACCGAGGCGGGGTGGCGGCTTCGGCCGCCAGTGCGTGTGCGTCGGGGGCCACCCAGGCCAGCCACGTCCTGGCGGCCATGGGCCTGGCCTCGGAGCGGGCAGCCGGCGCGCTGCGGCTGACCCTCGGGCCCACCACCACCGATGCCGAGATCGACCACGCCCTCGAGGTCGTCATCGACGCCGTTGCCCGGCTGCGGGGCTGAGCTCGTGGGGGGCGACGGGCCGGTGCTGGTGGCGATGTCGGGCGGGGTTGACTCGTCGGTAGCGGCCGCCCTGTTGCTCGACGCTGGTGTGGATGTGATCGGCGTCACGCTTCGGTTGTGGGGAGGGACGAGCGACAGCGGGTGCTGTTCGGTGGCCGACGTCGACGACGCGCGCCGCGTCGCCCAGCAGCTGGGCATCGACCACTACGTGTTCGCCATGTCCGAGGCCTTCGAATCGCATGTGGTGGCGCCCTATGTGGCCGATCACCTGGCCGGTCGTACGCCGAACCCGTGCATCGAGTGCAATCGACATCTCAAGTTCGGTGCCCTGCTCGACCAGAGCGTTCGGCTGGGCGCCTCGGCCGTGGCCACGGGCCACCACGCACAGGTCGACACCGGCTCCGATGGTCGACTCCGGCTCCGTCGAGGGGCCGATCCGGACAAGGACCAGAGCTACGTGGTGTCGGTCATGGGCCAGGACGAGCTGGCGCGCGTCCGGTTCCCAGTGGGGGCTATCACCAAGCACGAGGTCCGGCGTCTCGCCGATCAACGGGGCCTGCGCACGGCCTCGAAGCCCGAGAGCCAGGACGTCTGCTTCATCCGATCCGACGAGGGTCGACATCGCTTCATGTCCGCGCGGGCCGACCTCCATGCCGGCCGGGTGATCGACGGCGCCGGTCACGAGGTGGGACGCACCGAGGCCGTCGAGCTCGTCACCATCGGCCAGCGCAAGGGACTGCACCTGGCCGGAGGCGGCGCGCGCCGCTACGTCACTCGGGTCGACATCGCCAGCCGAACGGTGACCGTGGGCTCCGCGGCCGACACGCTCGGTTCGGCTCAGCCCGTCGAGGCATGGACCTGGACCGACGGCGCGGTGCCCGACGGCACCGAGGTCGACGTTCAGACGTCAGCGCACAGCCGGCCGTGTCGTGCGGTGGTGGCTGAACGTGCGACTCGTCTGGAGTGGATCGAGCCGCGGACCGCGGTGGCACCGGGCCAGGCGGTGGTGATCTACGACGGCGATGTCGTGCTCGGTGGTGCGGTTGCCGCGGCCTGATCAGAGCCCAACGGGATGCCGCGGCGGTCGGCTTCTCTGAGCACCCGACCAGGCCTGGTGGGGGTCACGATCAATCGTGAACAGCGACCGGTGTCTCCGCGCTGGCGGCGACGGAAGCCGTGCCGGGCGAGCGTCAGCGTAAGGGGCTCGCGCAGGCGCACCTCGATCGCCAGTCCCCAAGCCCCGGCGGTCAGGTCGAGGGCATCGGAACGGGCGGGAGCGGGACCGATCAGCTCGATCATCGATCGTGGCAGCAGCACCGGGTCGGCCAGGGTGTAGGGGTCGTGCAGCACCACACCGGCGGGTACGAACACCAGCCAGCGTCGGGCCAGCCCGTGCACGGCACGAACGGCGACCAGCGCGATCGGGACCCCGACAACTGTGGCGATGACCGCGGGTAGCCATCGTCGATCGGCCAGCAGCACCACGGGTGCCGTCGATCCGCCGGCCACGGCCAGCCACCCGAGGGGGAGTGGGCCGAGAAGCAGGGCGGGGGGTAGGCGCAGCGGCGCCCGGAGCTCCGAGCCGTAGGCGGAGCCGCCGATGTAGAACGGCGCCAGGCCGGGCGCGACGGTCATGACGGCGACCGTGGTCCCCGAAGCGAGCGCCAGCGGTGATGGGTCGTGCCCGATCGCCACTACGACGGCGACGG
>Ga0214471_10000794_pt1 | contig 25592 bp, 23 predicted proteins | sample RVTome_5_FD_207665 | JGI IMG/M metagenome (GOLD analysis project Ga0214471, IMG submission 207665) | Soil microbial communities from uranium-contaminated site in the Upper Colorado River Basin, Wyoming, United States - RVT142D155 | ecosystem: Environmental > Terrestrial > Soil > Contaminated >... | reverse complement strand
CTGGTCGGGCTCGGCGTCGACGCGGGACGCATTCGAGTGGTTTCCTACGGCGAAGAGCGGCCGGCCGATCCGGGCCACAATGAATCGGCCTACGCCAAGAACCGGCGCGCGGAGTTCAACCTGATCAATACCCAGGGTTAGCTATCGCGCTTGCCGGCCCGATCCAAGAGCTTGCTGCTGCTGGCGGCGCTGCCGTGGGTCGCCGCCTGCGCCAACAATCAGGAGCGAATTCGTCTCGAAGCGCAGATCGATCAGCTGCGCCAGCAGATCGATTCGCTGCGCGAAGCGCAGCAGACCGATCAGGCGGCGCTGCAGGCGCTGCGCGAGACGCTGCCCACCGCGGTCGAGTCGCGCCTGGAGGCGGCCGAGCACAGCAGCCGCCGGCAGAGTGAGCGGCTGGAGGCAAGCGAACAGGCGGCTCAGGCCTTGGTGCGCCGGCTCGACGACTTGGATTTCAAGCTGGCGGCGCTGGGCGAGGAGATCCGCTCGCTGCGCCAGACCGTGATCCAAAGCCGGAGCTTGCCGCTGGCGCCGGGCGCCGCCCCAGGCGGCGAGCCGGCGGGCGACGACAGCAACGACTCCCGCAAACCCGACGAAATCTATTCGGCGGCCTACAGCGAGTATCAGCGCGGCAACTATGCGAGCGCGATGCGCGAGTTTCGCATCCTGCTCAACCGCTACCCGCAGGCCGATCTGGCCGAGTACGCGCTCTACTGGCTTGGCGAGTCGCTGTTCGCGCTGCAGCGTTACCCGGAGGCGGTGGCCGAGTTCGATCGGGTGCTGCAGCGCTTCCCGCACGGCGACCGCGCGCCGGCCGCCTTTCTCAGGAAGGGGCTGGCCTACGTCGAAATGAATCAGATCGCCCAAGGGGTGGTGCAGCTGCAGCGCCTGATCGAGGAGTTTCCGCGGACGCGGGAAGCGGAGATCGCCCGTGCCCAGCTCGAGAACCTCGGACTCAAGGGCGGAGGCGGCTAGTGCTCCCAAGCTGCGCAAACAAGAATCTGCCAGGATCCGGTGGCCGATCGCGTCTCTTCCTGGCAGCGCGGCCGCCGCGGACAGCGGACTGAAGGCCGCCCAAGGAGGACGACATGGCCAGTGTCAACAAAGTGATCTTGGTCGGCAACCTCGGCGCCGATCCGGAGCTGCGTTACACCCAGAGCGGCAAAGCGATCGCCAACTTCCGGATCGCCACCAGCCGCAAATTCAAGGGCGCGGACGGCCAGCTCCAGGAACAGACCGAGTGGCATCGGATCGTGGCCTGGGACAAGCTGGCGGAGATCGTCGGCGAGTATCTTTCGAAAGGGCGCAGCGTCTACGTCGAAGGCCGGCTCCAGACCCGCCAGTGGCAGGACAAGGAAGGCCAGAAGCGCTTCACCACCGAGATCGTCGCGGAGAACCTGCAGATGCTCGGCAGCCGCGGTGAAGGTGGCGGCGCCCGTCCGGCGCCGCGCCCGCAGGCGCAGGCGGCGGCTGAGAGCGCCGAGGAAGAGCCCCTGTCCGACGACGAAGAGCTCAAGGACGACGACATCCCCTTCTAGTGCCCGGCGGCCGATAGGCCGCCGTCTGCTTCGTTGGCCTAGTTCGCCCTCCTCCAGCGTACCTTTAGTACGCTTCCGTCGGGCTCACGTCGGCCGCCTCGCATCCGGCACCCTCTCGGCCGCCCACTACGCCGTGCTGCGGTGCTCGAGCGCGCCGGGTTGCCGTTGGGTCGACATCGCTGCGTTCGTCTGGCGCTGACGTTATTCCGGCGCTTGCGTGCCCCGGGCGAGGCTTGGCGCACGTTCGGGTCGACATCGCTGCGCTCGTCTCCGCCTCGCGGCATTCGGAGGCGGTCGGGGATTTGAAAAGGGAGCCGTGGGCAAGCTCTGCTTTGCCCACGCTCAGAACCTGGAATCCGCCCCAGTCCACCGGCCCGAGCACCTGCGCCGCCGAGCGTGGTTCAGGAGCGCTCGCGGTCGAAAAAGCTCAGCCAGTCGTCGACGTCGATCGGGCCGGGGCGGGCGCGTTGTTCTTCCCTCTCCTGGGCCAGCAGCTCGGCCCACGCGGCCCGGCCCAGGCGGCGAATCTTGCGCGCGCGGGCGTAGGCGATCAGCTCGCGATCTTCGCTCACCAGGGTCAGCGCCGCCGGCGCGCCGCTGCGGGCCATACGCTGCCGCAGCAGGACATCGGCCGGTGCGGTGCCGGACCAGACCACCCGGAGCCGGCCGCGCAGGTGGGAAGGCGGAAAACCGCCCTCCTGGTCGGCTCCGTCGAACACCAGGACTGCTTGATCCATCCGGCCGCGCAAGAAAGCGCACAACTCCGCCACCAGCCGCCGCTGCGCCGGCGCGGCTTGGGGCCCGGCCGCCTGTCCAATCAGGTTGTTGCCGTCGATCAGATAGAGCATGAAGTGCAGCGGCGAGCCGGGGCCGAGAGTAAGCCGAATTCTGTTCCCGCCGCCGAAGCGGCGGGCGGCGATCATCCCTCTAGCCCCGCGGTTACCCGCGGGGTCGTGCGACCTACCCGGGAGCGAGAGCGGGCCACCCTCGATACGCTCCCCTATTTGGTCTTGCTCCGCGTGGGGTTTAGCCTGCCTTCGACCTCACGGCCGAAGCGGTGCGCTCTTACCGCACCTTTTCACCCTTACCGAACTCGGTCGAATCGCTTCGGCCTTGCCCGGCGGTGTCTTTTCTGTGCCACTTTCCTTCGGGTTGCCCCGACTGGGGGTTACCCAGCACGCCGCCCTGTGGAGTTCGGACTTTCCTCTGCGCCGGGCCGCGCGGGCCTAGCGCAGCGATCGTCTTCCCGACCTCGAGCTCAACCGCTGCAACCCTATTATAACCGGACTCGGCGCCGCTTTGCCCGCCGAACCGCTTGGGTCATACTGGTCAGGCAGCTATGCAGAGGGGTGAAACCCCTCGCTGCGGTTGAGCCATGCCGATCGTTCCGATTCTCGATGGCCGCGCCTACGCCATCGACCTGCTGTTCCGCGGCGCAGCCAACGCCATCGCCGCCTTCCTGCTGCCGGGACCCGACGGCCGCTTCGGCCTGATCGAGTGCGGGCCCGAGTCCTGCCTGCCGGCGCTGCGCAAGGGAGTCGAGGAGGCCGGTTTCGAGCTCGAGGACCTGACGGCGGTCGCGGTCACCCACATCCACCTCGACCACGCCGGCGCCGCCGGAGCGCTGGCGCAAGCCCCCAACGTTCGGGTGTTGGTGCATCCCAAGGGCGCCCCCCACCTGCTCGATCCGAGCCGATTGTGGGACAGCGCGAGCCGGCTCTACGGCGACAAGATGGCCGCTCTGTGGGGCGGCATGACCCCGGTGCCGGCGGCGCAGCTCCAAATCCTGCAGGACGGCGAAGCGTTCGATCTAGCCGGTTGGAAGCTGCGCGCGATCGCGACCCCGGGCCACGCCTTTCATCACCACGCCTACGCCAGCGGCGAGCGCGAGCTGTTCTGCGGCGACATCGCGGGCATCCGGCTGCCCGGAGTCGACTACGTTCAGCCCCCGACCCCACCGCCCGAGCTGCACCTCGAGGCCTGGCTCGAGTCCATCGAGAGGATTCAGGGTCTCAAGCCGCGGGAGCTGCTCCTGACCCACTTCGGCGCGGTCGAAGCCGACCCGGCCCAGCATCTCGCCGAGCTGCGGGCGCGCCTGATCGAATGGGGCGAGCGGATTCTGAACTGGATGCGCAATGGGCTGTCTCAGGAGCAGCAGATTCAGCGGCTCTACGAGCTGGTCGCGGAGGAGCTGCGCAGCGCCGGGGTCCCGCCGCAGGTCGAGGAAAAGTACGGGCGCAGCTCGGTCCTCGAGCTGTGCCTGTTCGGTTACCAGCGCTACTGGCGCAAGCTCCACCCCGAACGCCTGGCATGAAATCGCGCTGATAGCTAAGGGCGGGTTTCGATGTTGTACTGCTTGATCTTCTTGTAGAGGTTGGAGCGCGGGGTCTGGATCGCCTTGGCGGTCTGCAGGATGTTGTAGTTGTTCTCTTTGAGCTTCTCGATCAGGAAGGCGCGCTCGGCCACGTCCTTGAACTCCTGCAAGGTGGCGGCATTCAGATTGGAGAGCGTGCCGGGCGCCGCCGCCGCGCCGAGCTCGGCCGGCAAATCGCTGAGCTGCACCCGCTCGCCGTCGTGCAGGATCAACATCCGCTCGACCGTGTTCTTGAGCTCGCGCACGTTGCCTTTCCAGGGCAGCTCCTGGAAGCGGGCGATCACCTCGGGAGCGAAGCGCTTGGGCTTGAGGTTGTTGTCGCGGATGAACAAACGCGTGAAGTGCTCCACCAGCAGCGGAATGTCCTCGCGCCGCTGCTTGAGCGACGGCACCCGAATCGGCACCACCTTGAGCCGAAACAGCAGATCCTCACGGAACCGGCCCTCGCTGACCAGCTCCTCGAGCTCCTGGTTGGTGGCCGCGATCACCCGCACATCGACCTTCAAGGTGCGTCCGGCGCCGACCCGCTCGATCTCGCCTTCCTGCAGCACCCGCAGCACCTTGGCCTGGACTTTCAGGCTCATGTCGCCGATCTCGTCGAGGAAGATAGTGCCGTCGTCGGCCTGCTGGAACTTGCCCGGCTTGCGCTCGGTGGCGCCGGTGAACGAGCCCTTCTCGTGGCCGAACAGCTCGCTCTCGATCAGATCCTCCGGAATCGCCGCGCAGTTGACTTGGATGAACGCTTTGTCGGCGCGCTTGGACTGGCGGTGGATCGCTCGCGCCACCAGCTCCTTGCCAGTGCCGCTCGAACCCGTGATCAGCACGGTGGCCTGGGTCGGCGCGGCGCGCTCGATGTCGGCCCAGACCCGTTTGAGCGCCGCGCTGCTTCCGATCATGCGGTAGCGTTGCTCGACGTCGTGCTGCAGGTTGCGCAGCTGGCGCGCCAAACGGTGCTGAGCCAAGGCGTTGCGCGCCACCAACAGCACGCGGTCGCGCTCGAGCGGCTTTTCGAGGAAATCGAACGCCCCCAGCTTGGTGGCCTCGACCGCCTGGCCGATGCTGCCGTGACCGGAGATGATCACGACCGGGACCGACGGGTCTTCCTGCTTGAGCAGCGGCAGCAGCTCGAGCCCGTCGCGCTGCGGCATCTTGATGTCGAGAAACACCAGATCGGGGTGTTCCTCGCGCAGCAACTCGAGCCCCTGCTGGCCGTCGGCGGCGCTGGCGACCTCGTAGCCCTCGTAATCGAGGATCAAGGCGAGCGATTCACGCACGCCCTGCTCGTCGTCGATGACGAGGACTTTCGCCTTGCGAGCAGCGGACACGAATTATTGCGGTTTGGAGGCGGTGACGAAGAACCCCCTGCCGCCTTCGGCCAGGGCATAGAACAGCACCAGCTCGGCGGGATCCCGCAGCGCGTCGGCCAGGCGTCGCTCGAAGTCATCCAGCCCGCCGAGCGGCTGGCGATTGATCTCGGTGAGCACCATGCCCTGCTCGAGTCCGGCCTGGGCCGCCGCGCTGCCCGGCTCGACCGCCGTTACCACCACGCCGCGGACCTCCGGATCCAGCTTGAGCTCGCGGCGCAGGCGCGGGGTGACCTCGTCAACCGAAAGCCCGAGCGGCTCGCGGGGATTCGCGCTGGCCAGGATCGGCTCGGGCGCCGCCGGCCCGTCCGCGCTGCGGTCGGCCAGCACCACCGCCAGCTGCCGCCGGCCGCCGTCGCGCCAGATGGTGAGCTCGGCGCGATCGCCCGGCTGCATGCCGCTGATCCGGCGCACCAGCCCGGAGCTGTCTTCGACCGCCTCGCCGTTGACCTCGAGGATAACGTCGCCGTGCTGGAGCCCAGCCCGCTCGGCCGGCTTGCCGGGGACCACGTCGTTGACCAGAGCCCCTCGAGCGCCGGGCAGGGCGAACGCCTGCTGGGTCTCCGCCGTCACCGCGCCGACGCTGACCCCGATGTAGCCGCGCACCACCCGGCCGTGGCTTTGGAGCTGGGGCAGCACCTGCTTGGCGATGTTGATCGGCACCGCGAAGCCGATCCCGAGACCGGGGCTGACGATCGCGGTATTGATCCCGATCACTTCGCCGTCGGCGTTGAGCAGCGGTCCGCCGCTGTTGCCGAAGTTGATCGCCGCATCGGTTTGGATGAAATCGTCGAACTCGCGGTGACGCGAGATGTTGCGCCGCTCCTTGCCGCTCACCACCCCCACGGTCACCGAATGGTCGTAGCCGTAGGGATTGCCGATCGCGATCACCCAGTCGCCGACCCGCATGGCGTCGGAGTCGCCCAGCGGAGCGAACGGCAGCTCGCTGTCGGCGTCGACCTTGAGCAGCGCCAGATCGGTTTCCGGATCGCTCCCCACCAGCCGGGCGCTCAAGCTCTGGCCGTCGCTCAGCCGCACCTCGATCGCACTGGCCGACTCGACCACATGGTGGTTGGTCAGGATGTTGCCGTCCGCGCTGATCAACACCCCGCTGCCGGCACCTTCGCGCGGCTCCGGCTCGGGGGCGTCGGGCTGGTTCTGAAAGAACCATTTGGGGAACAGCTCTTCGAGCGCCCCATCCGGCTCTCTCGCGCCGCCGGCGACGCTCTGCGGCACCGTGGCAGTGATGAACACCACCGCCGGATTGACCTTTTCGGCGATGTCGGCGAAAGAGGCCGGTTCGCCCCGCGCCGGCCCGCTGAGAGTCGCGATCGATCCGGCCAGCCACACGACCGCGGCCGCTTGACGGCCCCAAACTGCGCCGTTTTGAAGCACCTGCATCCGGCCCAGTTTATCCGCCCGTTCAGGCACCATCAAGCGACTCCATCGCGCTCCGACAGGGGTGCTTCGGTGAGATGGTACTCTTTGAGCTTACGCTGCAGGGTCCGCAAGCCGATCTGGAGCTCGCGCGCGGCGCGCGAGCGATTGCCGCCGGCCGCATCGAGCGCGCTCAGGATCGCGCGGCGCTCGATCTCGGCCAGCGGCAGGTTGGCCCAGCCGGCCGGGTCGTCGGCGCCGGCCGCGGTCGAGCGGGCCAGTTCGGCCGGCAGATCGCCGGGCTCGATGATCTCGCGGGTCGACAGCACCACGGCGCTTTCGATCGTGTTGCGCAGCTCGCGCACGTTGCCTTCCCAGCGCGCTTCGACCAAGCGCTGCAACGCCGCCGGGCTCAAACCGCGCAGCGGCTTGTTGTGCTCGGCCGCGAAGCGGCGCAGGAAGTGATCGGAAAGCAGCGCGATGTCTTCGCGCCGCTCGCGCAGCGGCGGCAGCCGCAAGGTCACCACTTTGAGCCGGTAGTAGAGATCCTTGCGGAACTTACCGGCCTCGACCGCCCGCTCCAGATCGGTGTTGGTGGCCGCGATCAAGCGCACATCGATGCGCACGGTCTCTTGGCCGCCGACCCGCATGAACTCGCGCTCCTCGAGCACCCGCAGCAGTTTGACCTGGAGATCCTGCGGGATCTCGCCGATCTCGTCGAGGAACAAGGTGCCACGGTGGGCCAGCTCCAGCTTGCCGATCGAGCGCTGCACCGCCCCGGTGAAGGCGCCGCGCTCGTGGCCGAACAGCTCGCTCTCGAGGATGCCGGGCGAGATCGCGCCGCAGTTGAGCGGCAGAAAGCGGCGCTCGCGCCGCGGGCTGTTCTGATGCAGCGCGTTGGCGACCAGCTCCTTGCCGGTGCCGCTCTCCCCCACCAACAAGACGCTGGCGTGGGTCGGCGCGACCAGCCGCAGCTGATCGAACAGCGCCCGCATCGCCGGCGCGTTGCCCAGGATGCTGCCAAAGCCGAACTTCTCGTCGAGCCGCCGGCGCAAGAATTCGTTTTCGCGCTCGAGCTGGCGGCGCGCCACCGCGTTCTCGACCCGCTTGCGCAGCTCGGCCAGATCGACCGGCTTGAGCATGTAATCGTCGGCGCCGGATTTCATCGCTTCGACCGCGTTCTCGACGCTGCCGTAAGCGGTGATCAGCAGCACCGGGATCGCGCTACTGCGCTCTTTGACCGTGCGCAGCACCTGCATGCCGTCGGCGCCCGGCATCCGCAAGTCGGTGACCACCGCGTCGAGCTCGCCGAGCCCTTCGTGGCGCGCCAGAAACTCGCTGCCGTCGCCGAACGGCAGCACCTCGAAACCGACCCGCTCGAGTGCGCGCGAAAGGCTGCGTAGGCCTTCGGGCTCGTCGTCGATGATCGCGATGCGGCCGCGCGGCTCGCCGGACGATGGGCCCGCCGCCGCGCTCATGCGTTCGCCTCGCGCGCGGCGGCCGGCAGCACCAGCGTGAAGCGGCTACCCGCCCCGGGGCTGCTGTCCACCTCGATCCGCCCGCCGCCGTTCTCGATCAGACGCCGAGCGATCGCCAACCCCAGACCGGTGCCGCCGCGGCGCCGGCTGAAGAAGGCCTGGAACAGGCGCTTCTGATCCTCAGGCGTGATGCCGGGCCCGTCGTCGGCGACCGTGAGCCGCAGCCAACCGTCGATCGCCTGGGCCCGTAGGGTCACGGTGCCGCCGCCGCCCGGCTCGACCGCCTGGACCGCATTGAGCAGCAGGTTGAGCAGCGCCTGCTTGAGCTGGGTCTCGTCGCCGCTCACCGGCGGCAGCTCGGCCGGCAGCTCGCGCACCCAATGCACCCGCGGCGGCAGCGGCGGCAGCAGCCCCACCGTCTCGTAGACCAGCTTGGCGACTTCGACCGCGGCGCGTTCCGGATCGGCCGGGCGCGCATACTGCAGAAAGTCGCTCACCAGCCGGTTGAGCCGGGAGATCTCTTTGAGCGTCGATCCCAGCATCGACTGGACCTCGGGCGCAGTTTGCGGCTGGGTCTCGACCTCCTCCTGCAGCAGCTGGACGTTCATCCGCATGGCGTTGAGCGGATTGCGGATCTCGTGCGCCAGCCCGCTGGCCAGCACCCCGAGGCTGGCGAGCTGCTCGGTGCGGCGGCTGCGGGCTTCGGCGCGGGCCACTCGCGTAATCAGGGTGAGCGTGTACAGAAAGGCCAGCAGGATCAGCCCCAGGCTCACGCCGCCGCCGACCAGCAGTTTGTCGGTCAGCTCGCGGTGCAGCAGCCGGAGCCGGCGCTCGATCTCCTCCTGGGGAATGCCGACCCGCAGCACCTGGCCCGGAGCGTTCGCGGTCGCGAGCGGGACCGCCACATCGAGCGCTTGGTAGCGCTTGTCCGGGCCCTCGATCGGCACGCTCTGGGGCTCGCGCGAGGTCCGCGGCCGGGCCGGCAGCAAGAGCGGCCCGCGCACCATTGCCTGCTCGGTGATCAGGACGCCATTGACCGGGCGGCCGCGCGCGTCCTCCACCTGGACGTAGCGAAAGGCCCTGAGCCGCGCGTACAGCATCTGGCCCAGCACCGGGTCGGGACGCGGCGGCGCGGCGACGCCGGACGGCAGCTCGGCCGGGGCCCGAGAGATCCGGGCACCGCCTTCCGGGGCCTGGTTCTGGAGCTGGTGCAGCGCGCTCGCCAGCCGGTCGGCTTCCTCGCGCGACTCGCGCACCACCTGATCCAGAACCCGCTGATTGAGCCCGCGCAGCGACACGAAGGCCAGCAGCCCGAAGCTGCCAGCGGTCAACAGACAGAACAGGACACCGGCCAGCAGCAGCTCGCGCCGGTATCTGGGGCGTTCGTCCGAATCTGCGTTCTTGACATGCATAGGCCGCGTCATTTTGGCGCAGTAGGGCCCGGAAAGCCAGCTTCCAACCCCTCAAGCCACCTGCGCCGATCCTACAGAGCAATTCCGAGGCCAGCTCGGCCAGCTACCGCCGAGGGCCGCCCTGGCGCGGATCGCTTCACCCGGTGATTCAGGCGGATTCCGGCCTGGTCAGGCCAGGCGCTGCTCGATGACCCCGTAGCGGCGAGCCAACTCGCCGACCACTTCGGGCGGCAGCCGCGGGGCGGGAGGCTCTTTGTTCCAGGTCCCCTGCTCTTCGATCCACTGGCGCAGGTACTGCTTGTCGTAGTTGCGCTCGACGCCGTCCGGGCCGGAGAGCCAAAAGCGCGACGAGTCGGGGGTCAGGATCTCGTCGATCAGCAGCAGCTCGCCGCCGAGCTGGCCGAACTCGAACTTGGTGTCGACCAGAATCACGCCGCGGCTGGCGCAGTGCTCCGCCGCCAGGGCGAACAGCTCCAGGCTCAGCCGCTCGAGCCGCGCCGCCAGCGCCGGCCCGATCGAGGCCACCAGCGCCGCGAGCTCCACGTTCTGATCGTGCCCGCTGCTGGCTTTGGTCGAGGGGGTGAACAGCGGCTGCGGCAAGGCGTCGCCGTTGTTCAAACCGGCCGGCAGACGGTGGCCGGAAACGGTTCCGATCCGCTGGTACTCCTTAAATCCGCTGCCGGTGAGCCGGCTGCGCACGATGCACTCGAAATCGACCCGCTGCGCCTTGCGCACCAGCATCGCGCGGCCGCCGAAATCATGTTGGCTGAACGGCGCCGGAAAATCGCGCGGATCGATGCTGAGCAGATGGTGCGGGATCCGGCCCTCGAGCCGGTCGAACCAGCGGCGCGACATCCGGGTCAGCACCGCTCCCTTGCCGGGAATCGGATCGGGGAACACCACGTCGAAGGCGCTGAGCCGATCGGACGCGACCATCAGCAGCCGCTCGCCCAGATCCCAGACGTCGCGCACCTTGCCGCGGTAGCTCGGTTCAGGCAGGCTCATTCGGCCCTTCAGGTCAGCGCTGGGCCCGCCACGCGGCGGCTCAGAGCGTGAGGATCTCCTTGCGCTTCTTCTCGGCGGCGGCGTCGATCTGCCCAACATAGCGGTCGGTCAGCTCCTGGACCTTGGCCAGGGCGGTGCGCTCCTCGTCCTCGCTGATCTTCTTGTCCTTGCTGAGCTTCTTGGCCTCGTCGTTGCCCTCGCGGCGCAGCTGCCGCACCGCGGTTTTGGCCTCCTCCGCCAGCTGGCTGACATGCTTGGCGAGCTGCTCGCGGCGCTCGGCGGTGAGCTGCGGGATCGGCACCCGGATCATCTTGCCGTCGTTCATCGGGTTGAGGCCCAGATCGCCGGCCTGAATCGCGCGCTCGATCTCGGACAACGCGCTCGGGTCGTAGGGCTGGACCGTGATCAGATGCGGCTCCGGCGCCGCCAGCCCGGCGAGCTGGTTGAGCGGCGTGTCGGTGCCGTAGTACGAAACCTTGATCCCGTCGAGAATGCCCACGTTGGCGCGGCCGGTCCGCACCGTGCGCAGTTTCTGCGCCAACACCGTCAGCGAAGCTTCCATTTTGGATTCCAGCCGCCCGTAGAGTTGCTCCAGCATGCGGTCACTCCCCTGTCATTGCACCGTCGTACCGATGGTCTCCCCTTGAACCACGCGCCGCACGTTGCCGGGCTGCTTCAAATTGAACACCACGATCGGCAGCTGGTTGTCCTTGCACAGCGAAATCGCGGTCGCGTCCATCACCCGCAGCTCCTTCTCCAGAATCTCCTGGTAGGAGATGCGATCGAACCGTTTGGCATTGGGATCGACCTTCGGATCGCCGTCGTAGACGCCATCGACCTTGGTGGCCTTGAGCAGCACGTCGGCGTGAATCTCCATCGCGCGCAGCGCCGCCGCGCTGTCGGTGGTGAAATACGGGTTGCCGGTGCCGCCGGCGAAGATCACCACCCGGTCCTTCTCCAGATGGCGCAGCGCGCGGCGCCGGATGAACGGCTCGGCCAGATCGCGCACTTCGATCGCGGTGAGCACTCGGGTGATGACCCCGGCGCGCTCGAGCGCATCCTGGAGCGCGAGCGCGTTGATGATGGTGGCCAGCATGCCCATCTGATCGGCGCTGACCCGATCCATGCCCTGGGCGCTGGCGCCGCGGAAGATATTGCCGCCGCCGATGACGATCGCGATCTGGACCCCGTGCCCGTGGGCTTGGCGCACCTCCTCGGCGAGGTAGCTCAGCATCGCCGGATCAATGCCGAATTCGCGACCGCCTAGCAGCGCCTCCCCGCTGAGCTTCAGCAGGACGCGCTTGTACCGGGACGGCCGGGGCACGGATTAGCTGTCTTTCTCGCCCTCGCCGCCGAGCTGGTAGCGAACGAAGCGTTCGACCTGAACCGGCCCGCCGAGCTGCTGGGCGCTTTCGGTCAGCAGCGCCCCCACGGTCTTACCTTCGTCGCGCACGAACGGCTGCTCGACCAGACAGACCTCACCATAGAACTTCTTGAGCTTGCCGTCGATGATCTTGTCGATCACGGCCGGAGGTTTGCCGCTGCTCGCCATCTGGTCGCGCGCGATCTCCCGCTCGCGCTCGATCACGGCGGCCGGGACGTCGGCCGGCGCGACGTAGCTGGGGTTGGCGGCGCAGACGTGCATCGCCAGATCCCGCGCCAGCCTGCGCAGCCCCTCGGCTCCGCCGTCGGGCCCGCGGAGCGCCACCATCACTCCGATCTTCCCACCGGCGTGGATGTAGCAGCCCAGGGTGCCGCTCTGGGGGGCTTCGATGCGCTCGAAGCGGCGCACCGCCATGTTCTCGCCGAACTTCGCCACCGCCTCCTTGAGGGTCTCGCCGACCGTGCCCTTGCCCGACAGCTTGAGATCGCTCAGCGCCGGCCCGCCCTTGGGCTGGTCCTCGGCACGCGGCTTGGTCGGCGCGTGCTCGGCCACCAGCTTGGCGATCTCAGCGGCAAGGGCGCGGAATTCGGGATTCTTGGCCACGAAGTCGGTCTCGCAGTTGACCTCGACCAGCACCCCGAGCCGGCCGTCGGGGCCGAGGTGGGAGGCAATGATGCCGTCGTTGGCCGCGCGCGCGGCTTTTTTCTCGGCCAGCGCCACCCCGCGCTTGCGCAGGATCACCTGCGCCTGCTCGAAATCGCCGCCGGCCTCGGCCAGAGCCGCCTTGCAATCCATGAAGCCGGCGCCGGTCCTCTCACGCAGCTCCTTGACCATTTGAGCGCTGATTTCCATATCGATCTCTCTCGTTCCGATCTCGGTTGGGGTGCCGAGCCCTCGACCCGGCGCTGCCGCAGGCGGCGTAGCCGCGGGCCGCGCGACCCGGACTCGGGATGCGAACAGGCTGATGCCCTACGGTCCGGCCGCAGCTTTGGCCTTGGCCTCGGAATCGGCCAGGCCGCGAGGACTCGAACCCTCCGCCAAGGTCTCCTCCACCTCCTCGGCTGCCAACTCCTTCTCTTCGATGTCGCGAGCCTGTTGCTGGATGATGCGACCCTCGAGGTAAGCGTCGGCGATCCGCGAAGTGAACAGCTTGATCGCCCGGATTGCATCATCGTTGCCCGGGATCACGTAATCGATGCCGTCGGGACTGCAATTGGTGTCCACCACCGCGATGATCGGAATCTTCAGACGCCGGGCCTCGGCCACCGCGATGTGCTCCTTCTTGACGTCGATCACGTAGACCGCGCCCGGCAGGTTCGGCATCTCCTTGATCCCGCTGAGCACCTTCTCGAGCTTGAGGCGCTCCTTCTCCAAGCGGGCCACTTCCTTCTTGGACAGCTTTTCGTACTGCCCCTCGGTCGCCATCGCTTCGATTTCCTTGAGCCGTACGATCGACTTGCGGATGGTGTCGTGGTTGGTCAGTAGACCGCCGAGCCAGCGCTGATTGACGAAGAACTGGCTGCAGCGCAGCGCCTCTTCCTGAATCGTCTCCATCGCCTGGCGTTTGGTGCCGATGAACAACAGCGGCTTGCCCTCGCTCGCGAGATCGGAGATGAAGCGCAGTGCGGTCTTGAACAACCCCAAGGTCTTGTGCAGATCGATGATATAGATGCCGTTGCGTTGGCCGAAGATGTACGGCTTCATCTTCGGATCCCAACGATTGGTTTGGTGCCCGAAATGAACCCCGGCTTCGAGCAATTCCTTCATGCTGACCGAGACCAAAACCCGCCTCCTAAACGTGCCTTAAGGCGCCGTCCTAGCGCTTCGAGTACTGGAAGCGCTTGCGCGCGCCGGGCTGACCGTACTTTTTGCGTTCTTTGACCCGCGCATCGCGGGTCAAGAACCCCGCGCCGCGCAGCTTCTTGCGGAACTCGGGATTGTACTCCACCAGGGCGCGCGAGATGCCGTGCCGCACCGCGCCCGCCTGTCCCGAGCTGCCCCCGCCGCAGACGTTCACGTAGATATCGAACTTGTCAGCGCACTCGGCCAGCTTGAGCGGCTGCTGAACCTGAAGCCGCAGCGGCTCGCTGGCAAAGAAATCTTCGAAGCCGCGGCCGTTGATTTTGATTCCTCCGGTTCCAGGCCGGAGAAACACCCGCGCGATGGCGCTCTTGCGCTTGCCGGTTCCGTAATACTGAATGGTCGCCATGGCTCTCCTTCCTAGGACACGCCCTGGGTCCCGCGCCGAGACCAACTCAGAGCGCCACCGCCTGCGGATTCTGGGCTTCGTGCGGGTGGCTGGGGCCGGCATAAACGCGCAGCTTCTTGAGCATTTGGCGTCCGAGGCGAGTCTTGGGCAGCATCCCGCGAACCGCGTTGAGAATCAGGCGCTCCGGATGGGCCTTGCGCACCTCGGCGACCGAATGCGCCGTGATCCCGCCGGGATAACCGCTGTAGCGGTAATAAAACTTGTCGGACTCCTTCTTGCCAGTGACCTTGATCTTCTCCGCGTTGATCACCACCACATGGTCTCCATGATCCCACTGCGGAGTAAAGGAGGCCTTGTGCTTGCCGAGCAGCAGGGTCGCGACTCGGCAGCTCAGGCGCCCCAGCACGGCGTCCTGGGCGTCGAGCAGCAACCACTTCGAGGCCGCCTGGCTCGGCGGCGTCATCACAGTCTTCGTCATCGTTCGTTCTTTCCAGTTTTCAGCCGCCGGGCGGGGGCGCGATTTCTAGCGGGCCAGGGCCCCACACGGACTAACGCACAGCCGACCAAAGTCCCAGCGATAAACTCGTAGCTTACCGGCCCTAAGAGGGTCTGTCAAGAATGAGATTCGGCGAGCTTGGGTCCCTCCGGTTGGAGGCCGGCCGACCCTATCCAGCGCCGGTCTGGAGCTTATCGAGGTGCTGAAGGAAAGCCGGCGCATCGAGAAAACCGGTCAGCCGCAGGTCGGGTCGCTCCCGGCCGCTGGCGTCGAAGACCAGGACGGTTGGGAGGCCGAGGATCTGGAAGCGTTCGGCGATCGCGGCCACTTCTGGAGTGCCCTGGGTGAAGTCCAGCTTGACCAGCACGAAATCCTTGAGCCGGGCTTGGGTTCGCGGATCGGCATAGGTGTACTTGTCGAGCTCTTTACAGGCCACGCACCACTCGGCCCACACATCGACCAAGGCCGGTTTGCCTTCGGCTCGGGCCTGGGCCAGAGCCGCATCGAGATCGTGGCGCCAGACCAGCTCACCGGCGCCGCTCGGACCGGCGAGCAGCGGACCGGTGGCGATGAACAGCCCGGCCGCCATCGCCAGCGCACCGACCAGCTTGCGGACCTTCACCGCGGCCGAGCTCCCGATATAGGAGAGATGGAGCGCGCCGAGCAGGGCGCCGGCTCCGACCAAAAGCGCCGCGATCAGATAGCCCCAGGTACTTTCTGGACGCCACCGACCGAGGGCGGGAAAGCCGTCCTTCAGGAAGTAGAGCGCCACCGCCAGCAGCAGCACGCCGAACGCCGATTTGACTCCCTCCAGCCAGGCGCCGCTCTTGGGCAGGCGCACGGCGAAGACCGCCAGGATCAAGAATGGGAGCCCCAGCCCGAGGGCGAACACGAACAGGAGCAAGAAGCCGTGCACCAGATTGCCGGACAGCGCCACGAAAGCGAGCACCGCGCCCAGCACCGGCCCGGTGCAAGGCGCGGCGATCACTCCGCTCACCAGGCCCATGGCGAAGGCGCCGCCGAAGCCGCGACCTCCGACCTGGGCCGCGCGAGTCTGCCATGAGACCGGCAGCTGAATCTCGTATAGACCGAGCAGCGAGAGCGCCAAGACGATGAACACCGCTCCGACCGCGGCGGAGACCGCCGGATGGCTCAAGAACTGGCCGAACACCGCTCCGGTCGAGGCCGCAACCACGCCGAGCCCGGCGTACATCGCCGCGATCCCGAGCACGTACGAGCAGGCGATCAGACCGGCTTCCCATTTGCTTTGGGCTTGGCGCGCGCCGAACACGCTGACCGTGATCGGGATCAGCGGATACACGCACGGGGTGAACGCCGTCAGGGTGCCGCCGACGAAGATCGCCGCATAGGCGAGCAGGCTGCCCTGAGCCAAGAGCTGCTCGACCTGACTCATGTTCTGCCAGAGACTCTAACGCAGGAACGCGGTCAGGGTCAGGCCGAAACCGATCAGCAGCAACAAACCGAACCCGATGGTGAGCGATTCGGCGCGCCGCATGCCGTGCTCACCGGTCCACAGCCCGTGCTCGACCCCGAACAGCCACAGCCCGTCGGCGAGGTGGTAGGCGACTCCGGTCAGACCCAGAACGTAAACCGCGAAGGTCAGCGGCTCGCTCAAACCCTCGCGCATGTGGTGAAAGTCGATCTCGTAGCCTTCGAGCCGCGGCTCGAGGGTGGTCTTGTAGACGTGGGCGCCGACGAACAAGAGCACGCCGATGCCGCTGATCCGGCGCAGCAGATACTTCAGATTGGTGTAGTGGGGCATGGTCCCCAGGTTGGGGCGGCTCCGAGCCGAGATGAAAGTGCCATAGATCGCATGGTAGAGCAGCGGCATGTAGACCAGCAGGATCACCAGCGGCCGGTAGAACGGCGCCCCCACCACCTCCCGCAGGCGCTGGTCGAACGGCTCGGCCCCGATCAGCGCGTACGCGTTGTTCCACAGGTGCCAGATCACGTAGACGCCCAGTGGAACGATCCCGAGGAAAGAGAACAGCTTGCGCCAGTAAAACGCCTTCACGGCCGATTGGGGTGCGCTGGATTCGGACGCCGTTGCCATGCCGGTGAGCCCATGATCCTGCGCCATCCGGAGCAAATAGCGCAAGTCCCAAGCTTGGAAGCAGCCTCCTGATGTTGCCGTTCCACCGCCACTATAATGATGCGAAGTCCCGAGACATGGAATTCAGCGCCGAATACGATCCCGGCGAGCAATCATGAAACGGCGGCGGGCGCTACGCTGGGCCGCCGGCGTTTTGATGGCGGCCTGCGGGCTCGAAGCGCAGCCGGCGATTGACATCTCGCCCGGCAGCGGCCTGACCGGAGGGTTGCTGGATCTGGCGATCACGGTCTCGCATCCGAACGGCTTGGGGGCGCTCGACGCCGCCTCGTTCCGGCTTTCGGTCAACCGCGCCGACTTCACGGCAGCGGCGATCGAATGGGTCCTGTCGAATCCGGCGCATGTTGCCGTCGCGCCCGACGGCCGAGCCATCACACTCAACTTCCCGGCCCTGGCTTATCCGTTTGCAGGCGTGGCAGCCCCGACCACCCTCGCCGCCGCAATCGCGGACCACGCCGGACGATGGAGCCACCGCGGCGTCGTCTTTGGCCTCGACGACTGGGGCTATCAGCTGCAGGGTTATGAATCGGATCTCGGCGAGCTGGCCGCCAGTGCTTTCGATCTGCTGGTGATCGACTACAGCCGCGACGGCACGGCTGAAACGGAGTTCAACGCCGGCCAAATCGCGGCGGTCCGAGACGGGATCGGAGGCTCCAAGGTGGTGCTCGCCTACCTCTCGATCGGCGAGGCCGAAAGCTACCGTTACTACTTCGACCCCGACTGGATCGATCCCGAGACCGGACAGCCGAGCGCCGCCGCGCCCTCTTTCTTGGACGGCCCAAACTCGGACTTCCCCGACAACTACAAGGTGCGCTACTGGATGCCGGGCTGGCGCGCGATCCTGTTCGGTCGCGCCAGCCCAGGTCTGGAGCGGAGCTATCTCGACCGCATCCTCCAAGCCGGATTCGACGGTGTCTACCTGGACATCATCGACGCTTATGAAACCTACGGTCCGGACGGCACCAATCTGCGTCCCAGCGCGGCCAGCGATATGGCACGGCTGGTGTTGGATCTGGCCGAGTACGCCCGGCGGGCTTACTCTCGCACTGATTTCATCGTCGTACCTCAGAACGGCTCCGGTCTGCTCGAGCGACTGGAGCCGGGGCTGGGCTCGGAATACCTTCGCGCGATCCAGGCGATCGGAGCCGAGGACACGTTCTATTTCGGCGATCTCGAGGAGAACAACCCGCTCGATCCCCAAACCGAGGTGATTGCCCAACTGAGGCAGTTCCGCAGCGCCGGCAACCTGGTGTTGGCGATCGACTACCTCACCCAGTCCAGCAAGATCGACGACTTCTTCGCCCGCTGCGAAGCCGAAGACTGGATCGCCTACGTATCGGTCCGCGATCTGGATCGACTCACGATGCCCCAAGGCCACTCGCCCGACTGACGGCACCGCTCGAAAGCAGGACCGTTGCAGGGCTGGGTCCGAACAGCCTTGCGCGAGCTGCTCCGGCCGCATATGCTCCCGCGGGTCGAAGATCGGCTTGGCGCGAACGCCAAGAACCACGCACCGGCTGCGATCTCCCGACCACCGCCAAAAAACTCAGCCATGATTCCGGTCTCGTGAGCTTCCGGCCCTGGGTCTGGATCGGCTGTCTGATCGCCGGCTTTCCCGCAACCTCCGCGGCAGCGTCAACCCCGGAGGAAACTGCCGCGCCCGCCACGAGCCCGCGCCGATCGGCGCTTCCGGTCGAAGCGCAAGGGCAGCTTGCCCGGCGTTTTGCCCCGGTCTTGATCTTTCATCCTGAGGAGAAATATCTGCCCTGCAGCCCGCTGTTCCCGCTGGAGGTGTCAGCCCCAACTCGGCGCGCCGCGCCGCGCGACGCCTCGGCGAGCATGACCCTGGAGCTGCTCGGCGACGTCCGTAGCCGCCAGGCGTTCTACGACTCCTTGGACCCGGCCGAAAAATTCGCGTTAGCAACCGTCTACTACCAAGCGTATCCGCTCGACCAAGACGACGGCGAGCGCGTGGTGGTCGAGTACTGGCTCTACTACGTTCACAACCAATACCGCGTCCGGGCCGGGCTGATTCCCCTGGCAGTCGACGCGTCGCATCCCAACGACGCCGAGCACGTCTTTCTGATTCTGCGCCCGTCCGGCATCGGGTCCGCCGAGCCCACCCACCGGGCCGAGCGGTTCGCCATCGAGGAGATCCTTTACGGCGCTCATGGTCCCCATGTCCCCAACGGCAGCTTTCGGTTTCCGGAAGGCTTCGAGCCCGATCGCACTCCACCACTCTTGGTGGAGCTCGGCGGCCATGCGGTCGCTCCCGACCTCGACGGCGACGGCCGATTCACCCCTGGGTCCGATGCGACCTCCGGCGGCAAGTTCATTTGGGGGATCCGCGACCAAGGACACAAATGGGCCAAGTACAATCCGAACTACATGCTGCCGCGGGGCAACGATGCCACCGCGATCTATCATCCCGGCACGCCACGCTGGAACCGGGGCGGCGGATTCGGCGCAACCAAGGCGACCGACGGCAGAACCTATCACCCCTATCGGCTCGAGCATGTCGACCGCCTCGAGGCTGAGTTCGACGAGCTCGAGCTTTCGGATCGCAGCGTCGAGCAGATCTTCCAGAACGCGGTATTCTGGTTCAAGCGACTCCTCGGACGGTCCGACGGCAGCCCCAAGCGGCTGCTGCTCCCGTCGCGGCACGAGGACTTTCGGAATCCACAGCGCATGCGCGGCGGTTACCCTGGCAACCGCCGCGGCCTGATCGCGGGCTACACCGCCATCCTCTCCGGCCACACTTTCTTTGTCGGCGGCCGCAACCAATGGGCCAACGATTCGAGTGTGGTTCCGAACCTCGAGCTCAACGGCAGGGCCTACTTCACATTGGAGGGGCGGGATTTCTACCAGATCGATGTGCTGGGTCTCTACCCGATCGATGCGTCGGCCAGCCTCTTGGTCGGCGGCGGATTGCTGACCGACTCGCTGCGACTGGAAAACCGGCAGTTTCTGTTCCAGGCCGGGCTCGAGCTGGGTTTCGGGCGGCTGCGATTCCGCAATACGTTCAGGACCCAGGGTGAAGTCAGCCGCGCCTGGTACGATTTCAGCGTCTTCTTCATACCCTGATCGTGCTTGCTTCCGGGTCCGGTGCCCGCTTCTGCGCAACCAGAACAGAACGCTCGTTTCGCCCTGCTGCCGCGCTGGCTCCTAGTGTCCCGTATCCGAAATAGCTTACCAATCGTTCGGGGCGCCGCGGCTCCAGCTGCAAGGCGCCGCGACGCAGGCGATACAAGCTTGGGTCGCGTCCAGGTTACGAAAGTCAGGGGCCGCTGGATCCACGCGAGGGTATAATCGAGCGCGATGGACGGCGCGAGACCGCTGCTCTTGCAGTCGCTGCGGCGGCGCTTGCAGGCGTTGGAGCGCCGGCCGGCGCGCTGGCGTCAGCCGCTCGAAGAACTGTTGCCTGGGACCGTGGTGCGAACCGCACGGGGCGACTGCTACCGCCACGAGGCGGGGTTTGTGGATTGGGGCCGTGCGGCGGGGCAGGGCGTTGCGCGGCGCTTGCGCGATTGGCAGGCCGCCGCCGGGGCCGCCATGCCGCCGGAAGAGCTCGAACCCGGCCGCAAGCTGGTCGACGCGGATCTCGCCCGGGTGGTGTTCTTCGATCTGGAAACCACCGGCTTCGGCGGGCCGCTGTTTCTGGTCGGGACCTTGCGCGTCGACGGCGAGCGGCTGATCGTGCGCCAGCTGGTGGCGCGCGACTACGCCGAAGAGGAGGCGGTCATTCAGGCGGCCTTCGAGCAGCTCAACGCCGCGGAACTGATCGTCACTTACAACGGGCGCAGCTTCGACTTGCCCTATCTCGAGGACCGCCGCCGCGCGCTGGGTTTGAAGGCACCCGGCTGCGCTCCCGATCTGGACCTACTGCCGCTGGCCCGCAAGCGCTTCCGCGATCGGCTACCCGATTGCCGGCTCCTGACCCTCGAGCGGCTGATCTGCGGTCGAGCCCGATTCGACGATATCCGTGGCCTCGAGATTCCGGCCGCCTATCACGCATTCGTGCACGATCAAGATGGCCGCCGCTTGGCGCCCGTCCTGCGCCACAATCGCATGGATCTGGCGACTATGGCCGAGCTGATCCCGCGGCTGTTTCAAACCGCGGTGGAGTCGAAATGAGAACTTTGTTGCTCCGGAGTGGAAGCGTATGCAGGTCGACCGCTTCCTGAACCAGCTGCGCTCGGATCGGAGCTACGCCAGTCAACTGGTCCATCTCGAGGAGCTGCCGGCGCGCCCGGCGCAGATCGCCGAGCTCGCGCCGCCGCTGCCGGCCCCGCTGCGCCGCGCGCTCGGGGCCCAGGGTATCGGCGGGCTTTACACCCACCAGGTGCATGCGATGGAGCGGATCCGGCGCGGGATCAGCGCGGTGGTGGTGACCCGCACCGCCAGCGGTAAGACGCTGTGCTACAACCTGCCGGCGCTCGAACGGCTGCTGGCGGAACCGCGGGCTCGTTTCCTGTATCTGTTTCCGACCAAGGCGCTGGCGCAGGATCAGCTGCGCGGATTGCAGCGCTGGGCCGAGCTGGTCCCAGAGCTCGGGCTGCGGGCCGGAACCTATGACGGCGACACGCCGATGCACCAACGCAAGCGCATCCGCGACGAGGCCCACATCGCGCTGACCAACCCCGACATGCTGCACGCGGCGATCCTGCCGCATCACGGCAAATGGGCCGACTTTTTGGCCCGGCTCGAGCTGGTGGTGATCGACGAGATCCACCTGTACCGCGGCGCCTTCGGCGCCAATGTGGCCAACGTGGTGCGCCGGCTCAAGCGGCTCTGCGCCCATCACGGCTCGCAGCCGCGCTTCTTGTGCTGTTCGGCGACCATTGCCAATCCGGTCGAGCTGGCCGAGCGCCTGACCGGAGAGAGCGTGGCGTTGATCGACCAGGACGGATCGCCGCGAGGGCGCAAGCTGTTCGCGCTGTGGAATCCGCCGCTGCTCTCGGCCGCCACCATGGAGCGGCGCAGCGCCAACACCGAGGCCAGCGAGCTGCTCGGCCGGCTGCTGCGCGAGCGCAGCCCGGGGATCGCCTTCGTACGCACCCGCCGCGCCACCGAGCTGTTGGTGCGCTACGCGCGCGAGCAGCTCGGCGCGGCGAGCGCGCTGGGAAGCAAGCTGCGCGCCTACCGCGGCGGCTATTTGCCGGAAGAGCGGCGCGAGATCGAACGGCAGCTGTTTTCAGGCGAGCTGCTCGGGGTGGTGTCGACCAACGCGCTCGAGATCGGCATCGACGTCGGCGCGCTGGACGCGGCCATCCTGGTCGGCTATCCGGGATCGATCGCCAGCCTGTGGCAGCAAGCCGGCCGCGCCGGACGGCGCAGCGAGGACTCGCTGGCGCTGCTGATCGCCCATAATCTGCCGCTCGATCAATACCTGATGCAGCATCCGCGCTACCTGTTCGAGCGCCCGACCGAGAACGCGGTGCTGGATCCGGACAATCCGCATGTTTTGCTCGGCCACCTGCGCGCCGCCGCCTACGAGCTGCCGCTGCGCCCCGGCGAACTGGACCGCTTCGGTGAGTTTGCCCCGGCGCTGGTCGAGCTGCTGGAGGGCAGCGGCCAGCTCAAGCGGGTGCAAGGCCGCTTCTACTGGGCGCAACCCGGCTATCCGGCGCAAGATTTCAGCTTGCGCGACGCCAGCGACAGCGTCTACACGATCGTGGATCAGGCCGATCCCAATCGGGTCATCGGCACGGTCGACGAGGCCAGCGCGTTTTCCCAGGTCCACCGCGAGGCGGTCTACCTTCACGAAGCCGAGACCTATTTCGTCCGCGAGCTCGATTTGACCCAAAAGATCGCCTACGTCGAGCGGGCCGAGACCGATTACTACACTCAGGCGGTCACCGAGACCGATGTTCGGGTGGTCGAGGAAGAAACGCGCAAGCGGTGGCGGCGCAGCGAGCTCGCCTTCGGCCTCCTGGATGTAACCGAGATCGTGACCCTGTTCCGCAAGATCCAATTCGGCAGCCGCGATTCGATCGGCTTCGGCAATCTGGACCTGCCGCCCCAGATCCTGCACACGGTCGGCCTTTGGCTGCTGCCGCCGGCCGCGGCGCTGGCCGAGGTGGTGCAGAGCGGGCGCAGCCCGGCCGAGGGGCTGCTCGGGATCAGCAACGTGATGCAGGAGATCGTGCCGCTGTTCGTGATGTGCGACCGCAGCGACATCGGCTCGAGCGTGCACGCCAAGTCGACCGCGGGGGTGGCGCTGTACCTCTACGACAAGTATCCCGGCGGGCTCGGTTTCGCCCACAAGGTGTACGAGTTGATCGAGGAGGTGCTGCGCTCCTGCCTGCTTCTGATCCAGGGCTGCGAATGCAAGGCCGGCTGCCCCTCGTGCGTCGGCGCGGCGCTGGCGAGCGGTCCAAGCTTCGAAGCAGGGGAGCGCGGGATCCGGATTCCAGACAAGGAGGCGGCGCTGGTGCTTCTGCATCACCTGCTCGAGCTCAAACCGTACCGGCCGCGGCGGCGCGCGGATCGCGGCGCGGCCGCGGGCTTGGCCGCGCCGGCGGGGGGGGGCGCCAGCCCCGAGCCGGATCCGCCGCTTCAGGTTGCGCGGCGGCTGCCGGCGGAGATCGAGAAGCGGCTCCGCGAGCGGTTGGCGCAGGGGCGGGTGCCGTCCCGCGACAAGGGAGAACGCTGAGCGGCGGGCGGCGTGCCCTGTGCGGCGGGGGTGGACCGCCGCCCGGTCGTGTTTGACAGCCCGTAAGGGGCGTGAAAGAATTTCGAACAGCGCCCCTGGGCCGGCGCCGGCTTGAAAACCTTGCTGCAAAACGCGCCAGTGTTTCACTCCAGCATGAGTCAAGAGCTCAGCTATCTGCAAAACCTGCTCAAGCTGATGGTGAGCCGGGGCGCCAGCGACCTGCATCTCAAGGCGATGCGGCCGCCGCTGCTTCGCATCGACGGCGAGCTGCTCCCGGTCAAGACCGATCCGCTGTCGTCCGAACTGGTGGCCCAGATCGCCCACCACATGATCAACAGCGTCCAACGCGAAAACCTGGAACGGGACTTGGCGATCGATCTGGGTTACAGCGCACCGGGTCTGGCGCGGTTCCGGGTCAACATCTACTACCAGCGCGGAACCGTGGCCATCGCGCTGCGGCGGATTGCGTTTGCGATCCCCACCATCCGCAACCTTCAGCTGCCTCCGGTGCTGCGCCATTTCACCCAGCGCCGCCACGGGCTGGTGCTGGTGACCGGACCCACCGGAACCGGCAAGTCGACCACCTTGGCGGCGCTGCTGCAGGAGGTCAACCAACAGCGCCGCGCCCACGTGATCACGATCGAAGACCCGATCGAATACCTGTTTCGCGACGAGCTGGCCTCGATCGACCAGCGCGAGATCGGGACCGATTGCCACAACTTCGCGGCGGCGCTGCGCAACGCCTTGCGCGAGGACCCCGATGTGGTCATGGTCGGAGAGATGCGCGATCTCGAGACCATCCGCACCGTGATGACCGCGGCCGAGACCGGGCATTTGATTTTCAGCACCTTGCATACCAACAGCGCCGCCCAGACCTTGACCCGAGTGATCGACGTCTTTCCGGTCGAGCAGCAGAGCCAGATCCGGCTCCAGCTCAGCCATGTGCTGGTCGGCGTGGTCTCGCAGCGGCTGATCAATCGGCGCGACATCCGCGGGCGGATCGCCGCAGTTGAGGTGCTGCTCAACTCGCCGCGGATCCAGCGGCTGCTGGCCGAAGGACGGATCGACGATATCCAGCGCGAGATGGAAAACTCGGTCGACTATTACCGCATGCAAACCATGGACCAGTCGATCATCGCCCTGATGGCCAACGGCGTGGTCGATCGAGAAGAGGCGTTGAAGACGAGCCGGTCTCCGGAGGATCTGCTGTTCAACTTGCGTAAGTTGGGGTTCGACGGCGATGTCACCCCGCAGGAGGATCTGGCGCGTGCCGGATAACGAGGTTTATTCCTACGCCGATTTCTCGGTCATCCACCGCTACCTCGAGCAGCAGCGGCTCAACGACGAGGCCCTGGCCAAGAAGGACGATCGGATTCGCGAGCTCGAGGAGCAGATGCACGAGGCCCGCAGCGAGAACGAGCGGCGCCAGCAAAGCATCCAGAAGTTGCACGCGCAGGCTCAGGAGGCGCGCGAGGCGCTGCAGGAATGCCAGCAAGAAAGCGAGCGCCAGCGGCAGCAGATCCTCAACCTGCAGCAGCGCGTCGCCGAGCTGCAGCGCGACAGTGGTGGAAAGCGCCGCTGAGGGCCGGCGGGCCGGTTTTTCAGCAGCAGCGGTGGTTATGGTGTCAGCGCGGCTCGATCGGTTGGTTAGTTGACAGAATATCTCTTATCGGACATTGAACCCTGGGGGCGGGGCGAACCGGTTCCATTCGGCTGGTTGAGGCTATGAGGCCGGGCCCGGACCCCTGCGTGAAGTCGATGCCCCCTGCGGTTTCAGAAATCGACCGGGCGCTGACGGTGCTGCATGGCGAAAGCGGCGGACCGCCCAGCGATCTGTTCGCATACTGCCTGCGGGAGATCTGCTCGTTTCAAACCACCGAGCAGCGCGCCGCTGCGGCCCTGCGCGCGCTGCTCGAGATTGGGACCGAAGCCGCGGCCTTGGGACGGGCCCGGCCGGCGCGTTTGAAGAGCGCCCTGGACAAGGCCGGGCCCTTTGCCAGCGACCGCCTGCTTTCGCTGCAGCGGCTGCTGCGCCTGGTGCAAGTCGAGCTGCACGGCGATTTCGACAGCCTGTTCAAGCGCTCGCGGGTCGAGACCAAGCGGCTGCTCAAGGCGGTCTTCGGCGATCACGGCAGCGACCGGCTCATGATGCTCAGTGGACGGCACGCG
>Ga0214471_10000793_pt1 | contig 25601 bp, 19 predicted proteins | sample RVTome_5_FD_207665 | JGI IMG/M metagenome (GOLD analysis project Ga0214471, IMG submission 207665) | Soil microbial communities from uranium-contaminated site in the Upper Colorado River Basin, Wyoming, United States - RVT142D155 | ecosystem: Environmental > Terrestrial > Soil > Contaminated >... | reverse complement strand
TCATCCCGGCTCATGCCGCACCCGTCGTCCGTGACACGGATGAGCCGTATGCCGCCGCGCTGGATCTCCGCCTCGATGGAGCGTGCCCCCGCGTCGAGCGCATTCTCGAGCAGCTCCTTGAGCACCGACGCGGGCCGCTCGATGACCTCGCCGGCGGCGATCTTGTTGGCGACGGCTTCAGGCAGGACGCGGATGACGGCCATGCGGGGTCTCCTCCGTGCGGCGCAGCTCGCCGCGCAAGGCGGCGAGCCGGGCGAGGGCCTCAAGCGGCGTCAGGCGGTCGGGGTCGAGCTCCCGGATGGCCTCAAGGACCGGATGCGCCGGCGGCGGAGGCGCGCCCGGCGCGTTCGCCGGCGCGGGCTCGAGGAGGCTCGAGACCTGCGCGTGCTCGCGCTCCAGGACCGCGAGGATGGCGTCGGCGCGCTCCGTGACCGCCTTGGGCATCCCCGCCAGCGCGGCGACGTGGATGCCGTAGCTTTTATCGGACCCTCCGGGGATCACCCGCCGGAGGAACACGATGCCATCGGGGGTCTCGCGGACGGTGATGCTGGCGTTGTGGATCCGGGGGCTGTGCGCCTCGAGCTGGATTAGCTCGTGGTAATGCGTGGCGAAGAGCGTCCGCGGACCCGCGGCGCCCCGGACGAGGTATTCGCATACCGCCCAGGCGATGCTGACGCCGTCGAAGGTGGAGGTGCCCCGGCCGATCTCATCCAGGATGAGCAGGCTGCGCGGCGTCGCATGGCGCAGGAGGTGCGCGGTTTCGATCATCTCCACCATGAAGGTGCTCTCGCCCGCGGCCAGGTGGTCCGAGGCGCCGATTCTCGTGAAGATCCGGTCCACGAGGCCGATGCGGGCCCGGCGCGCGGGGACGAACGAGCCGATGTGCGCCAGGAGCGCGATGAGGGCGACCTGCCGGATGTAGGTGGACTTGCCGGCCATGTTCGGGCCGGTCAGGATCACGACCTGCCGGTTCCGGGCGTCGAGCACGGCGTCGTTCTCGACGAACTGCCCGGCGGGCAGCATCGACTCGACGAGAGGGTGGCGCCCGCCCTCGATGTCGATGGCGTCGGACTCATCGACCTCAGGCCGGCACCACCGCCACCTGACGGCGGCGTGGGCGAGCGAGGCCAGCGCGTCCAGCGTGCCGAGTGCGCGGGCGGTCGCCTGCAGAGTGGTCAGCTCGGCCAGGACGGCGTCCTTGAGCTCGCCGAAGAGCGCCGCCTCGAGGGCCTTCATGCGCTCCTGGGCGCCGCTGATCTTCTCCTCCCAGGCCTTCAGCTCCGGCGTCACGAAGCGCTCGGCGTTCGCCAGCGTCTGGCGCCGCTGGTAGTCGGGCGGGACCAGATGCAGGTTCGGCTTGCTCACTTCGATCGCGTAGCCGGACACCTGGGAGTACTTGACGCGCAGCGACTTGATCCCCGCGCGCTCGCTCTCCCGGCGTTCGAACTCCACCATCCAGGCCCGGCCGCGCCGGGCCGCGCCGCGCAGCTCATCCAGCTCCGCGGAATACCCGTCCCGGATGATGCCGCCCTCCCGGATGGTGGCGGGCGGATGCTCGGTGACCGCCCGCGAGATGAGTCCGGCGAGCTCCGCCTGCGGCTCAAGCTGCCCGGCGAGCTCCGCGAGCAGCTCGCCGCGCGCGGGCTCGAGCGCCGTCCGGACGGCGGGCACCCGCGCAAGCGCGTCGCGCACGCAGAGGAGGTCGCGGGCGTGCCCGACGCCGCAGGCGAGGCGGCTCAGCGTCCGTTCGATGTCCTTGATCCCGCCGAGTGCCTGGCGGACCGCGCCGGGGTCCGGACCGCGGCCCGTCTGCGCATGCGAGACGAAATCTCCCACGGCGTCCTGCCGGCGCCGGATGTCCTCGACCGAGAGCAGCGGGTTGAGCAGCCAGTGGTGGAGCCGGCGGGCGCCCATGGACGTGCGCGTGGCATCGAGACATCCCAGGAGCGACGCCTCCCGCCGGTCGTTCAAGGATGCGACCAGTTCGAGGCTGCGCTGGGTCCGGCGGTCCAGCGCCATGACGTCGCCGGGGGCGAGCACGCGCGGAACCTGGACGTGCGCGAGCGCATCGTGCAGGTGGTCTTTCAGATAATAGAGCACCGCGCCCGCCGCGCCGACGCACAGCGGCCGGTCGGAGAAGGCCGCAGCTCCGGCCGAGGCGACCCGGAAGACCTCCGTCAGGTGCCGGGCGCCCTCGTCCGCCTCGAAGATCCAATCGTCGTAGACCGTGACGCCGGCCCGGAGCGTTTCCGCCGCGTACCGCGCAAGCTGCGGGTCCGCCGCGAGCCGCTTCGGCAGGACGAGCTCCCGCGGCCACAGAAGCGAGAGCTCGCTGAGGAGCCGCTCGCGCGGGAGCTCCCTCAGGCAGAATTCGCCGGTGCTCAGCTCGAGATAGGCCAGCGCGCACGACTCCCCCTCGCCGGCGACGGCCGCGAGATACGCGGCCGCGGTCGCTTTGTCGTCCTCATCGAGGTAGGTCGCCGGCGTGATGATGCGCGTCACGCGCCGCTCCAGGAGCCCCTTCGAGGCCTTGGGGTCGCCGAGCTGCTCGCAGACGGCCACTTTGAGGTTGTGGTCGAGCAGCGTGCGGATGTAGCCGGCGCTGGAGTGATGCGGGATGCCGCACATGGGCACCCGGCCCGCCTCGCCGCCGTCGCGCCCGGTCAGGGTGATCTTCAGGATGTCCGACGCGCGCGCGGCGTCCTCGAAGAACATCTCGTAGAAATCGCCGAGCCGGAAGAAGAGCACCGTATCGGGCGCGAGCGTCGCCTTGATGGCCCGGTACTGCTCCATCATGGGGGTCAGCTTCTTATCGGCGGAGAGTTGGGTCGTCATCGGGGGAACGTCCGCTGACATTATACGTGCCAAATTCGGAATTGTCGCGGAGCAACAAGCAACAAGGGACATCCGCTGAACAGGTCTGACGCTTGAAGCTGGAAGCTGGAGGCTGGAACATGGATGGGGCACGGGGCGGGTCCTTCGACTTCGCTCAGGACTCCGCTCACTTCGTTCGCTCCGGGGCGGGGGGCGCAGCGTGGGGGTTACCATGAGAAACTAGAAGGTAGAAGGTAGAAGATAGAAGGTAGAAGATAGAATTACTACCTTCAGCTTTCCACCTTCCACCTTCCATCTTCTACCTTCTACCCTCCACCCCCTGCCAGTTCACCGATTGCACGACGTGCCCCGTGCCCGTTCCCCTCACCCCGTTCTGGTTGCTGGTTGCCACGGATGCGGGTTTGCGATACAGTCTGAGTACCGGATCCGACCGGGGAACCGGCCGACACCAGAGGAGCCCATGACCACACCAGCGAGTTCGGGGACCGTGCTGCTGATCGACGACGAAGAGGATTTCCGCAAGGTCATCGCCTGGCGGCTCGAGCGGGAGGGCAATTACCGGGTTCTGACCGCGCCCGACGGTCCGGCGGGGCTGGTCCTGGCCTCCCAGCACCATCCCGATGCGGTCCTGGTCGATTTCACGATGCCGAAGATGAACGGGCATGCCGTCCTCAAGAGCCTCAAGGACGACTCGGGCACCAAGGACATTCCCGTCATCATGTTGACGTCGATGGGCGAGGAGCAGAAAGTCGCCGAGTCGATCAGCCTCGGCGCGATGTCCCACATGGCGAAGTGGAGCGACGCCAAGCAGCTGCTCGATGAGGTCAAGATGGCGGTCGCCCGCCACCGGGCCGCCCACCCGGACGCGTGACGGGCCGGGAGGCCGCGCCGCCGTCTGACACCCGTCCCACGGAGCGCTCCATGCACGTCCTTGTTTCCGGATCCAGCGGGCTGATCGGCTCCGCGCTGCGTCGCAGTCTTCTGCAGGACGGCCATCGGGTGACGCGCCTCGTGCGGGCCGCCCCGCGGCCGGGAGACGACGCGGTGCTGTGGGACCCGTCCGGCGCGGCGGACCCGGCGGGGCTCAGCGGTGCCGACGCGGTGGTCCACCTGGCGGGGGAGCACATCGCCTCAGGGCGCTGGACGGCGGCGAAGCGGGCACGAATCCGGCACAGCCGCGTCGACGGAACCCGGGTGCTCGCGGAGACGCTCGCGCGCGCCGACGCGCGTCCCGGCGCGCTGATCTGCGCCTCGGCCGTGGGATTCTACGGCGATCGCGGCGAGGAGGTCCTTCGGGAGGACAGCCCGCCGGGGTCCGGATTCCTTCCGGAGGTGTGCCGGGCCTGGGAGGCCGCGGCCGCGCCGGCGGCCAAGGCGGGCATCCGCGTGGTCCACCTTCGCTTCGGCATGGTGCTGAGCCCGTCCGGAGGGGCGTTGGCGATGATGCTGCCGGTGTTCCGCCTCGGACTCGGCGGTCGCCTGGGCGGCGGGCGGCAGTACCAGAGCTGGATCTCGATCGACGACGCCGTCGGCGTCATCCGCCACGCGATGACCGAGCCTCGCTTGACAGGACCCGTCAACGCCGTGGCACCGGGCGCGCCGACGAACGCAGAGTTCACCAGGGCGCTGGGGCGCGCGCTGAAGCGTCCGGCGGGGTTTCCCGTGCCCGCGTTCGCCGTCCGGCTGCTCTTCGGCGGCATGGCCGATGAGGTGCTCTTGGCGAGCGCGCGCGCCGAACCCGCGAAGCTGCTCGGGACGGGCTATCGTTTTCATCATCCGGAGCCGGCGGGGGCGCTCGAGGCGCTCCTTCGCGGCCCGACAGGCTGACGCCGGAATGGATCCCTACCGCGACGCGCTCAAACGGATGGACGCGCTGCTTTCGCGCGCGCGCCGCTCTGGACTGCGGGAGCCGATGGCCGCGGTGCTCGCCACGGCGGACGCCGCCGGCCGCCCCTCGGCCAGGACCGTGCTCATCAAGGCGGTCGATGATCGCGGCGTGACCTTCTACACCAACGTGAAGAGCCGCAAGGCGTCCCAACTCGGCGACAACCCGCACGCGGCGCTCTGCGCGTACTGGGACCCGCTGCGCGAGCAGCTCATCGTGGAGGGGAAGGTCGAGCTGGTGTCGCCGGAAGAGGCGGACGCGTACTGGGCGACCCGTCCCCGCGTCAGCCAGATCGGCGCCTGGGCTTCGAGGCAGTCCAAGCCGCTGCCGAGCCGGGCGGCCCTGATCGGACAGGTGGCCGTCGAGACCGCGAAATACGTCGGGCGACCGGTGCCGCGCCCGCCGCACTGGTCGGGATACCGGCTGGTACCGGAGCGGATCGAGTTCTGGTCTGGGAGGCCGTTCCGGCTGAACGAGCGGCGGCTGTACGTCAGGCGGGGCAAGCGCTGGAGCGTCGGGCTGGTGTACCCGTAATTACGCGGCCGTCCGGAGCGCGGCCTCGCGCGCCAGGTCGAGCGCCAGCTGGACCCCGCGCGTCGGCACGAGGCGGCAGCCCTGCGCCGGTCGGATGTGCCAGCCGTCCGGAGCGCCGGCGAGCTCGATCCAGAATTCCTGCACGAACCGGTCTTCTACGACCGTGGCGCGCGCCAGGCCCTTGCGCCGGGCGGCGTCGTAGAGGAACTCCTTGAATTCCACCGTCACCTCACCCCGTGCGCCCTCGGGCGAGAACCGCTCCGGATCGAAATTCGACACCAGATGGGGATGCAGCGGGACGTCCTCCTTGAGCCGTGCGTCCAGCCGCGCGGTCTTGCGCAGCCGGAGTTCATAGAACCGCGTCTGTCCCTGGCGGCTCCACTTGCGCTCATAGCCCGTGTCGAACCGGGGCGCGTTCGTTTGCCAGCCGGCCTCGAATCCCGATCCCGGCGTCTCACCGAGCACCCAGTCCAGATAGGGCCGCGAATCCGTGACGAGCAGGACCACGCCCCCGGGCTCCAGGCGGCTGTTGAGAAGTTCGAGGAATTCCCGCGAGAACAGCCGGTATTTGGCGTGCTTCTCTTTCGGCCACGGGCAGGGAAACAGCGCGAACACCCGCGAGAGCGATGCCGGAGCGATGAGCCGCTCGAGGGCGACGCGCGCGTCCACCAGCGCGACCGAGACGTTCGTGAGGCGTGCCTGGTCGATCCGCCGCAGCGCCCGCTTCACCGACTCCCACTCAAGCTCCAGGCCGTTGATGCGTCGCCCGGGCGACTCCGCCGCCAGGCGGATCAGCCATTCCCCGCGCCCGAATCCGATTTCAAGGTCCAGCGGCCGGCGCCCGCTCCCGTTCGTCCAGTCGATCGGCCGCCGGGCGTCGCCCGCCCACGCCACCAGCGGAGCCAGGGACCGGTAGTAGGGACGGCGCTGTTGAGCCATGGACGCGGCCTCGTTCGGCATGGGCGCACCATTGTACGCTACCGGCGGCGTCGCGGGCAACCGGCAACCAGAACGGGGCGAGGGGCGAGGGGCGCGGGGCACGGCGTGGCGATGACCATGAGACGCTAGAAGGAAGAAGGTAGATGGTAGAAGGTAGAAAAAGCAAAACGACCATTTCATTCCACTTTCTATCTTCCATCTTCTACCTTCCACCTTCCACCCTCTACCAGTTCAATGATGGCACGACGTGTCCCATGCCCCGTGCGCCGTGCCCCATCCATGTTCCAGCCTCCAGCTTCGAACTTCTCGCTTCCGACCATTGTCGGGTTGTGATTCCGCATTCCGCATTCCCAATTCCGCATTTGGCAAACTCCGTACTCCGCAGTTCTGACAGAGGCACAAATCCCATCTTTCCTGGCGGCACAAGCCTCATCGTTCGTTGCGGCACGAGCTGGGCATGGATTGACGGTTGGTGTTGCGGCGGGTTCTTGCTACAATATCCTCAGGCTGTGCAGGATCTGGCGGGGAGGCGCCGGCGGCTCTGGTCAAGATCCGCTGCGCGGATGTTGAGGCGGGGGGGGTGGATGAGTGTGGGGATCGCGTCCGGAGACTGCGGCATGAGCCCGGCATGGATGGCGCGCCGGACGCGCACGATAAAAAACTCCACGCCGTTGTGCGTGGAATTTTTTATTAAGGAGGTGACCGCATGGACACCCTGTGGGATCGCCTGGTAGCCACCCAGGGCGAGGGCGTGGTGCAGCTCTTGATCGCCCTGGCGGTGCTGCTGATCGGGTGGGTGGGCAGTCTGGTGCTGGCGGCCGTCGTGCGGGGCGTCTTCGCCCGAACGGGATTGGACCGGCGGATTTCAGCCGCCATCGGCGGCGGCGATGACGCGACGCCGATCGAGCCCGGGAAGTGGATCGCCAAGGGCCTGTACTACTTCCTGATGCTGCTGGTGTTCGTGGCCTTCCTCGAGAAGCTCGGGTTCACCATCGCGACCGAGCCCTTCAACCTGATCCTGGTCCACATCTCGAACTTCGCTCCCCGCGTGCTGGTTGCGTTGGTCCTCCTGCTGGCGGCCTGGATCATCGCCCGCGTCGTCAAATCGGTGACCGCCAAGCTGCTGTCGCTGACGCAGGTGGATGAGCGCCTCGGAGAAAGCGCGGGGCTGAAAGGCCGCAAGCAAATCAAGATTTCGGAGACCGTGTCGGAGGCCGGGTACTGGCTGGTCTTTTTGTTTTTCCTGCCCGCGGTGCTCGGCGCGCTGGCCATGGAAGGGCTGCTGGCGCCGGTGCAGCAGATGCTGAACGAAGTCCTCGGGTTCCTGCCGAATCTCTTCGCGGGCATGCTGATTTTCTCGGCCGGCTGGCTCATTGCCCGGATCGTCCAGCGGGTCGTCACCAGCCTGCTGGCGGCGGCCGGGGCGGACCAGCTGGCGGCGCGGCTTGGGGTCGAGGCCATCTTCGGCAAGCAGAAACTCTCCGGCCTGATCGGGCTCGTGGTCTACATCCTGATCTTGATTCCGGCGGCGATCGCGGGTCTCGATGCGCTCGAGCTGGCCGCGATCTCGGGGCCGGCGACCCAGATGCTCAACACGATCTTCAACGCGCTGCCGATGATCTTCACGGCGGGCCTGGTGGTGTTCATCGCCTACCTCGTCGGGCGGTTCGCCGCCGGGCTGGTCACGAACCTCCTCACCGCGCTCGGGTTCAACACCCTGCTCTCGAAGATCGGCATCGGCGACGGCGCCGGGAAGGGAGCCCGCACGCCCTCGGAGGTGGTGGGGTACCTGGCGCTGGTGGCCGTGGTGCTCTTCGCCGTGATCGAAGCCGCGCGCCTGCTCGGATTCGTGGTGCTCGCGGAGCTGCTGGCGGACTTCATCACGCTGGCGGGGCAGGTGCTGCTCGGGCTCGTCATCTTCGGGGTGGGCTTGTTCCTGGCCACCCTGGCCGAGAACGTGATCCGGGAGCGCAACGCCGCCAAGTCGGGGGTGCTGGCGGCCGCGGCGAAGATCTCCATCGTGGTGCTTGCGACGGCGATGGCGCTCAGGCAGATGGGCCTTGCGAACGAGATCATTCAGTTGGCGTTCGGCCTGCTGCTTGGCTCGGTGGCGGCTGCCGTCGCGCTGGCGTTCGGACTTGGCTCAAGGGACATCGCCGCCAAGGAGCTCGGGCGGTGGCTGGACACGCTGCGATCGAATAGCAAGTAGCCACCCAGGTTTGGCACCGCAGTTGCACTGATTCCAGGCAGGGGGGGGCCGATGTGGCGCCCCTTGCCTGGGAGTATCCCACCTTCCTAGGGAATTCGCTTTGCGAACATCCTAGGGTAGCGTTTTCTTCCAGGCGCTCTTGACATTTTTGCAGACATCGTGTATGTTTGAATTGATTTACAGCTCATTTTAAAAGAACACTGGCTTTGACGAAAGGGCACACCCACCGAAAGGTGGGGCCGGTCCGCCAAAGAACGTTGGCGGACAGCCCGCCACAGCACGACGGCGGGCGAGCAAAGTCGCGGGTCCTGAGCGAGTCTCAGGACAGCCGGACTGCCGAAACACAGGCAGCCCGGCTTTTTAGTTCCGGGTGCCTCAGGAAGCTCAGCCTGAGCGAAAAGGCACACCCATCGTAAGGTGGGGCCGGTCCGCCGGATCGATTCGGCGGACAGTCCGCCGCAAGACGTGGGCGGACGTGCAAAGTCGCGGGTCCTGAATGCGAACCGATCGCGGTCGCATCCGCCAGGACAGCCGGACTGCCGACGCGGGCAGCCCGGTTGTGTTGTCTCCGGGCAATTGCTCGGTCTGAGCGACAGGGCACACCCATCGTAAGGTGGGGCCGGTCCGCCAAAGAATGTTGGCGGACAGCCCGCCACAGCACGACGGCGGGCGAGCAAAGTCACGGGTCCTTAGCGATCCTGAGCGAGGCCGAACGGCCGAGTCGAAGGAGAGTCGAAGGACAGCCGGACTGCCGAAACAGGCGGTCCGGCTTTTTTCGTCCAGCACGTACTCGGCACACGCGGATGCGACCGGTGGACTGGCACGGGATTCGTGAACGCGCGGAAGAGGCACGGCAAGGGTGTGGGCAATCAGGACAGAGGGTGGCATGAACTCAGCGAAGCGGGAAGCAAAGGAGGGCACGATGGGCATGCGATCGCTTGCGGCGACGTTGCTCGTACTGGCGTTCGGCACGGGAACGGTCTGGGCGCAGCAGACGGTCGGGCCGATTCCGGTCTCGGCCTCTGTGGACACGCTCGAGACGTTCGACTGCACGATCCTGCAGGACAACGTGACTGGACAGATCGTCACGTCGATGGACTTCGGACAGCTCGACCGTCCGACCAATCCCGACGGCACGCCGGGCGCGCTCGGGGGGTTGACGTTCTTCCAGGTGTACTGCGGCGCCAGCGCGTCCGGGGCGTCGTTCCAGGTGACCCAGACGGCGGGTACGCTCACCGGGACCAACTCCGGCGATTTCCTGCCGGACGGCGCCTGGATCTTCACCCCGCTGGACGGTGTGGGCGGGGACCCGGGCACCCCGCTGCCCTCGGGCAGCGTGGTCGGCAGCCAGGGCACGGCCGCCGGCACGAACGTGCTATGGTACACGTCGGACCCGGCCGGGACCGGCACGACGATCGCTTCGACGTACGGGATTTCGAACGACCCGGCGAACGGAGCGTTCGAGTTCATTCCGCCAGACCAGACGGCGGACACCTACAGCACGACCGTCACCTGGACGATGACGGTGCTGCCCTGAACTAGCGTAACCGACGGAATCGTGATAGGATACGTGGCGCGGATGGCTCGAACCCGCGCCACGTTCCTTTTTGGAAGCGCCTGGGCCGCCCTCGCGTGCGTCGCGGGGGCCGGGCAGGCGTTTGCGCTCAGCCTCAGCAACAACCGGCCGCTCATCGAACGCGAGGTCGGACCGGGCGAGGCGGTCCAGGGCTCCATCGAGGTCACCAACACGGGCGACAAGCCGATGGAGGTCAGGGCCTATCTCGAAGACTGGCGCTATCTGCCCACCGGCGAAGGGGACAAGGAGTTCGACGCCCCGGGGACCTATCCGCGCTCGGCCGCCGGCTGGATCTCGTTCTATCCCACGGAATTCGAGCTGCCGCCGCACGGGCGGGGCGTCGTGGACTACACGATCCGGGTCACGGACGAGGCCGCGCTCGACGGCGGCTACTATGCGGTGCTCTTCTTCGAATCGATCATCGGGGAGGTGCAGCCGCAGGGTGGCAGCGAAGTGACGGTGAAGTACGCCGCGCGGCTGGGCAGCCTGTTCATGATCGACGTGACCGGCACGGTCCGCCGCGACGCGAGTCTCGCCGGCGCGCGCCTCAGCTCCGCCGGAGGCGGCGCGACGCGGATCGAGGGCACCATCGTCAATGAGGGCAACGTCGCGCTGCGCTGCGACGGGACGTACCATCTCCTGGGCGCGGGAGAGCTGGTCGCCGCGCGGGGCGAGCTGCCCCGGCGGTATCTCTGGGTGGGCCAGTCCGCGCCCTTCGAGGCCGAATGGGTCGGGAGCCTGGCGCCGGGCGCGTACTCGGCGGTGCTGACGTACGACTGCGGCGCCGATTTGATCCTCGTGGAGGAAGCGCAAGTCTCCGTCCGCTGATGCGGCCGCGGGTCGGGCGCTTCATGGCCGGCTCGCTGCTGGCGCTGGCGGCGGTGTGCCCGCGCGCCGAGGCCCAACCCGCCGCGCCCCCGGCGTCGCCCGATGCCGCGATCCTCGAGCTCGCCATCGGCGAGCAGCTCAAACTCCCCGCGCAAGGCGTCCGGCGGTATCTGGTGGGAGATCCGGCGCTCCTCGACGTCACCAAGACCGGGCCCAACTCCCTGCGCCTCGACGGCAAGGGCGCCGGTCGCACCTACCTGCACGTGTGGGAAGCTTCCGGGCGCACCACCCACGTCGTTCGCGTGCTTCCCATCGCCCGCCACCTCATCATCGAGAAGGACGACGCCATGCGCGCGGCGATCGAGCGCGCCGAGGCGCTCACGCTGGGCTACCGGACGCAGTACGAGATGGTCAGGCGCGGGCCCACCATCTCCGACACGGATCAGGACACAACGACGCGGATCCGCCACACGCTCACCTCGGACATGCCGACCCCCCACGGGCGCATCTCCTCGTTGACCGAGTTCTACCGGGTGGATGCCGTGCAGGACCTCTCCGCCTGGTGGGTCCGTTGGGCCGACGGGAGCCTCGGCCCCCTCGATCGGCTCGACGTCATGGCCGGGGACACGACGGATCCCCTGGTCGGCTCCTCGTTCGCGATGCCGTCGTTGCGTTACCGCGGCGCGACGGTCAGCTATGCCGGGCTGGCTCCGTGGCGGATGACCGGGTTGTGGGGGCAGGAACGCTTCGGCATTTTCGGCACGCCGACGACCAGCCTCACGGAGGACCGTGACGCCAACCTCTACGGGTTCGAGCTCGCGACGGAGGATCCGGCCCGTCCATGGACGCTGCGCGCGGCTTCCCTGTTCGGCTACGGGGACGACCGCGGCGCCAAGCAGAGCGACCGCGTGCTGGATCTGGCGGGCGCCCTGCGCCTGACGGAGCTGTGGTCGATGCACAGCGAGTTCGCCGCGAGCGACGACGGCGCCGGGTACACGCTCGGCTCGGCCTGGCGGAGCCGCACGTTCTCGTTCGGGGCGACGTACCGGGACATCGAAGCGGCGTTCGAAACCGTGCTCGGCCCGGGGGTCGATCAGGGCGAGCGCGGGCTGCTCTTGGAATCGGCCTGGCAGGCGGCCGAGTTCCTGCGGTTCCGCGGGCGCGCGGACATCTTCCGCAACCGGCTGTTCCCGAACCCGGCGGAGCCCGGCGCGCTGAACCTCGATCTGGAAGGGAGCACGACCTGGAGGCCGTGGGCCGACACCACGCTGACGGGTTTCGCGAACCGGAGACGCTTCCTCGGCCAGCTCTTTCCGAACGACGATCTGCGCTTCGGGGTTTCGGCCAGGCAGCGGCTGCCGGCGAGGCGGCTCATTCCGTTCATCGGGACGGTGTCGCTGACGGGCCGGGCGGAGCACCAGGAGAACCGGAGCGTCGTGTCCCCGGGTCTGGACTATCAAAACGAGATTCTCTCGCTGGGCCTCTCGGTGCCGCTGCCCGCGGGCTTCACCGCGAGCACCGGCTATCAGTGGCACTTTCTGGAAGAGACCCTGTCGGGCCTGGAATTCCGTCCCACGCGCTTCACGAGCGCCTTGAACTACTTCTCGAGCCTCGGACAGGGCCGGTGGTTCCTGCGGGGGCGCGCGGCGTACGAGGATGAGTCCTCGACTGGCTCCGTGCGCAGCTTTCTCGCCGGGCAGGACCGGCTCGTCTACGAGGCGGGGCTGGAGTTCCGCCCGATGGAGGGCATGGAGTGGTTCGTGGACGGGCGGGTGGAGGACATCCGGTACGAACGGACCGGGCAGGATGAGGTGGAGCTGACGGTGTTCTCCGGCGCCCGCTTCGTGTTCGACGCGAACGCGATCCGCTGGGACCCGAGCGTCCACATCGAAGGCGACGTGTTCCATGACGCCAACGGAGACGGGATCCGCCAGGCGGGCGAAGAGGGCTTGGCCGGCGTGACGGTGGTGGCGGGCCTGGCGACGGAGGCCGCCACGGATGAGCGCGGGCGCTTCAGCTTCGGCCGGCTCCGCGGACTGACGATCCCGGTCGGCATCGATCTCGCCTCGCTGCCGAAGGGGTTCATCCTCTCCACCGAGCCGCTGTACCGGGTGCGCGCCGAAACCGGGTCGGCCTTTCTGCATTTCGGCGCGCTCGGACGGGCCGAAGTCCGTGGCCGCTGCTATTACGACGCGGACGGGGACGGCGGCTACGGCGGCTCGGACGTCGGCCTCGGAGGCGTCCAGCTGACGCTGGGCGACCGCCGGGAACGGACGGACCGGACCGGATGGTACTTCTTCCGGAACCTCCCCGGGGGCAGCCACACGGTGTCGCTGGTGCTGGAGAGCGTGCCCGTCCACTACGTGCCGAAGGTGCCGGTGCGCCGGGAACTGCGGGTGAACGAGGGCGAGACCGTGACGCTGGATTTCCCGTTCGCCGTGCCGCGGGTGCTGGAGGGCCGCGTCTATCTCGACGCCAACGGCAACGCGCGGTTCGACGGACGGGACACGCCGGTGACGGATCTGCCCGTCTGCCTGGACGGCCGCCGGGTGGCGAAGACGGATGCGGCCGGACTGTTCCGGTTCGGCGATTTCGCGGCGGGACGGCACGCGCTGGCGGTCAACTGCGGGATGCCGATGCCCGGCGTCGCGCTGCCGCCGGACGGCGAGCGGAGCATCACCGTCGAGCTGGACGCGCCGAACAAGATCACGGCCGACTTCCCGCTCCGGCCCCGTCAGTGACGGGGGCGGGTCCTTCGACTTCGCTCAGGACTCCGCTCGCTTCGTTCGCTCCGGGGCGGGGGGCCAAGTGCGGAGTGTGCCAAATTCGGAATGGAGAATTCGGCATTCGGAATGACTCGTGTGCCATACCGGGAGAGCAGGCTTGTCCCATGGCGCAACATGACGTGTGTGCATGAGTGCAGTGCCTTCGATGTTGACGTGTCCATCGTGGCACACACAAGGCCCTGCACAGATGCACACACGTCGTCTTTCGCGCGCCACACACGTCAAGTGTCGTCCCGGCACAAGACCTGAACGTGTCACGTGTCACTTGTGACCTGACACGCTGTTCTCCGGTTCGGCGATGGACCATGGACCGTGGACGATGAACGACGCCTGTGGACGGGGGACTGTGGACTCGACTAGCGGGCGGTGACGGTCATGAGGATGGTGCCGCGGTACGTGCCGGCATCCTGGCCGGGCGGGACGCGCAGGCGGTAGCTCACCGCCTCGCGGGCCGACTTGCCCATCGCGTCGGAGACGAACACCACGTGCGGCTCATCCGCGGGCACCCCGGCCGACGCCGCCACGGGAGTGACCTGGAGCTGGCCGGGACTCAGGCGGGTGCCGCGCGCGTTGGTCATGGGCGCGACCAGGTGCTGCGTGACGTGATACGGGGAGCCGAGATTGCTGAAGACGCTGAACGTGACGCCGACCGGGTCGGACCACCGCGCGTCGCTGGGAGAGCTGGCGATCGTGCCGAAGTCGATCTCGGAGCCGGTGTCGGGCTCGACCGTCAGGCCGAGCTCCGGCTCGATCACGGCCACGACATCCACGGTCTGGGAGGCGCCTTCGGAGAGGGCCGGCAGCGCCGGAAGGGACACGGCCACGGCGGCCAACCCCGTCAGGCACGCGCGGATCGATTGTCGCATCGGGGAGAGCATCACGAGTTCCTCCGTTCCTCGGATTCACCCGGCAGCCCGGCTGTCCTTCGACTTGCCCCGCCTCAGGCGGGACGCGCTCAGGACCCGCGGCTTTGCCCATGAACCGTTCTCGGTTCATGGCCCCGCTTCCGGTCACGGAAGCGGGGGCGCACGCCTCGCGGCGTGGTTGCCTTTCCGTCTCTCCACGGGAATGTTGACACCCCGTTCGCCTTCAAGTATACCTGAGCTGAATAAGAGGAAGAGGCCATGACGCGAACCATTCGCCGGCTTGCATGCGTGGTCGCGGCCCTCCCGGCATTGTGGCTGGCCGCGCCCGGCGCGGCGTGGGCGGCTATCAGCGTGAACAGCGTGCGGGGCGGGCGGACGATCGACCTGGGCACCGTCACGTCCCAACGCGGCGGAGCCTATGACGAGGTCGTGCTCGGCCTCTCGGTGAGCCCGGCCTCGCAATACCGCCTCACGCAGTTCCTCTCCCGGCCCCTGATCAACGAATCGGGCGTCCAGCTGGACTCCTCGGCCCTCATGCTCGAGGTGTCGGAAGGCCGATCCGGCACCATCGGGTTCGGCGGCGCCGTGCCGGCGGGTCCGTCAGAGCTCGAACTGTACGTCTCGAATCCCTCCGGGAGCGCCGACGCGCTGCGGATCATCTACAGCGTCTCGGGGGCCGATGTCCCCGAGGCCGGCACGTACCAGGGCGCCCTGACCTATACGTTGCAGACGCAAGACGGCGCGTCCGTCGACGCGGTCACCATGCCGATCCGGCTGGTCATGACGCCCGAGGCCCGCCTCGAGTTTGCTCCTGATTCCCCGGGCCAGATCCGGCTCTCGGGCCTGGAGCCGGGCGAGGTGTCGGAGTCTGCGGGCCTGAGCATCGAAGTATCGAGCAACGTCTCCGGCGACATCGACATTACGCAGTCGGTCGATGGGCCGCTCATCAACGACGAGGGGCGGGAGCTCCCGTTTTCGGCCGTTGAAGTCGAGAGCGTGGCCGGCGGCGCGAGGACCGCGCAGGGGCTGCTGGCTTCCCGGATGATCGTACTGCCGGCGGGCCGGACGTCCGCGTCCCGGGTGGAGGTGACCTACCGGGTCCGCGTTCCGGAGACGCAGCCGGCGGGCGTGTACCGGGGGGTCGCCCGGTTCGAGCTCGGCGGTTCGTCGGCAGGCGCCGCGCTTGCGGCACCGATCGAAATCCAGGTCCTGCCGGTGATGGAGCTGTCGGTGCGTCCGGCGGAGGCCGGCGGGCGGCTGGCGCTGGCGTTCTCGAACTTGACGCCGGGCGAGGACAGCGAGCCGCAGGAATTGGTCCTGGAAATCCGCAGCAACTTGGGCGCGCCGTATGAAATCGCCCAGGAGTTCTCCCAGCCTCTGACCAGCCTGGAAGGGCGCCAGCTCCCGGAGGACGCGCTCACCTTCGTTGCCGTCGACGTCTCGGGCGCCGGCGCGCCGCCGCGCCAAGCGAGTCCCGTCCGGGCGGGCCGTTCGTCCGTGTACCGCTCCGATGACGCCGGCGCCCCGGCCCGCCTGACCATGCGTTACCGCATCCGGATCCCTCCGAACGCGGCTGCCGGGGAGTATCAGAGCAGCCTCCTGTTCACTGTCATTCCGTTCTAGTCCTCACGAGCGACCAGCAACCAGCAACCAGGACGGGGCGCGGGGCTCGTCGTGCAATCATTGAACTGGTAGAAGGTGGAGGGTATAAGGTGGAGGGTGGAGGGTGGAATTGCCACCTGCTACTTTCCATCTTCTACCTTCTATCATCTATCTTCTCATGGTCATCGCTACGCCGTGCCCCCCCACCCCATGCCCCAGCGTTGACGGACAGACGAAATTGACGGGAGAGACGGAAATAACGAAGGCTCATTTCAGCCTCCACCTCTTTCTCTGCGCCTCTGTGGTGTCGTCCTGACTCTTTCGTCCTCTGTGCTTCTGTGCTATCCCACGTTTCGCGTTACGCGACCTGGACGACCCCTGATAATTCCAGCTTCCAGCCTCCAGCCTCACGCCAACCCTCAGGCGTTTCAATCCGCAATCCGCAATTCGAGATCCGCAATTCACAGACTCCGCACGTATCACGCCCCCACGCCCCCGAACTCGCCGCCTGATTGGGTATACTTGAGACGTGCGTGTCTCACATGATTGTTCAACATTGGGCGGCGGGAGGAGCAGGGCGGGACCATGACGCTCAGCGACGCGCGGCTGTTGGGCAGCATCGGGGTGGCGAAATCGCTCGGGATTTCGCTGCGGCAGCTGTATTACTGGTCCGACGTCTGCCGGGTTGTCCGTCCGCAAATGCGGCGGCACGGCCGGCGCGTCTTCCGCCGGTTCACCGAGCGGGATGTGCGTCGGCTGCGGCTGGTCAAGGAGTACCTGGAGCGGGGCTACACGCTTCGGGCGTCGGCGCGGATGAGCCAGGACCAGGCTGGTGCGCCATGAGTCCCGGCCTCGACGTCGTGTTCGGCGCCGGGGTTGGAGCGCTCTGCGCGCTGGCCGCCGCCGCCGGGGCGCGGGCGCGGCGCCGCCGGGGCGCGCCTGAGCCGTCGCGGATCGCCGCCCTGGTGCAGGAGATCGCCGATCGCGGCGATTGGACCAGGCGGCTGGACCCCGGGCCCGTCGGAGAGACGGGCGAGCTCGTGGCGCAGATCAACCGCTTGCTGGCGGCCGTCCAGGAGGCGGTGGATGAGCTCAGGATGAAGCAGCGGGCGCTGGCCTGCAGCCAGCAGGAACTCGCCGCGATCAACTCGGAACTGGAACGCTCGAGGGACACGCTGGAGTCCCAGGTCCGGGAACGCACGATGGAGCTGGAAGAGGCCAAACGTTCTCTCGCAGGCCAGGTCGATGCGCGCACGGCCGAGCTTCGCCAGACCAACGGCGAACTTCAAGCCAAGATGCACGAGCTGGAGCTGCTCAACCGCGTGATGATGGGCCGGGAAGACCGGATTCTCGAGCTGAAGGCGGAGCTCCGGGCGTTGCGCGCGGGGGTGAGCCGCGTCGGGCGCCCGCCCGGCGGGCCGTCGGGATCATGAGACTCTCGGTCAAGCTGTTCATCTGGTTCGCTCTGGCTGCCGGCGTCCCCTCCAGCCTGGCCGGCTATCTGACTTACCGGGCGTCCGCCGAGCAGTTGGAAGACGGCGTCCGCGCGCGGCTGTCGATGCTGACGGACTTCCGTGCCGACCAGATCGAGGCCCGGGTGCGCGTCTACCTCGATGACGCCGAGCGCGCGGCCGCCGCAGGAGACGTCTGGACGGCCGTCCTGGAACCCCATGACGCGCCGGATCCGGCGCAGGAACCCCGCCCGGCCGTTGACGGCGGAGTTTCGGACGCGCACGTGCATTACGCGGACGCGCTGCTCATCGACCGTCAAGGCGTCGTTCAGAGGACGCGGCGCGCTTCGCAGCTCGACGGCGTCAATCTGCTGCGGGATGCGGACCGCCAGCCTGAACTCACCGCGCTCCTGCATGAGACCGCGCGCACCGGGCGGGCGGGGTTCACGCTGATCGCCGACCGGCCCGCAGCGCTGACCCCCGGGGCCGCCGTGGTGGCTCCCATCGCGCGTGACGGGGCGATCTCCGGCTGGCTGGTGCTGCGGCCTCCCGTGACGGATCTCGAAGATTTCGCGAAGGTGCCGTCCGGGATCGGCGCGGATGGAGAAATCGTCATCGGAACGCGCACCGGCCGCGAGATTGTGCTGATCGCTTCCGGCACGCCCGGAATCCGGTCGAGGGCCGTTCCCCTCGGCAGTGGAGCGGTGCCGGCGCTGCAAGAGGCGGTGTCCGGAGGGAGCGGAGCCGGCCGCCGTCCGGTTGCCGGAGAGCGCGGCGTCATCGCGGCCTGGCGGCCGGCGGCGGAGGGCCGGCTCGGCGTCGTCACTCGCATGGACGTGACAGCCGCGCTGGCGCCGGTCACCTCGCTCAGACGGTGGTTCCTGCTGGTGGCGCTGGTTGCGCTGTCGCTCATGCTGGTGACGGCGATTATCGTCGCCCGGTCGATCGGCAGCCCCGTCCGGGCGCTGACCGAACGGGCGCGCGCGATCGCCAGGGGCGAATTCGGCTCTCAGATGCCGGTGCGGATTCGGGGCGAGATCGGGGAGCTGACCGCGGCGTTTAACCGCATGGCGGGAGAGCTCGCCGACGCGCGCGCGAGACTGGAAGCCCGTGCGGGCGAGCTGGCCCAGGCCAACGCCGACCTCGAGCGCGTGAACGCGAGGCTCAAAGAGGAAATCGCGGCGCGCCGACAACTGGACAACGAGCGGCTGCACCTCGCATCGTTTCCCGAAGACAACCCGCTGCCGGTAGTCGGGTTGGCGCCGGGGAAGGGATTGATGTACGCGAACCCTGCCGCCGCGGCGCTCATGCCGGATGCCAAGCCGGGTGAGGCGGCGCATCCGCTCCTGGCGGGCCTCGAGGAGCTTGCGGTGCGGCTGCGCAAGGACGGAGAGCGGTTCCACCTGCGCGAGGTCGAGTGGGACGGGCGGTGGTATGAGCAGCATGTCTCCCTCGGTTCGGACGGCGAGACGCACCGGGTGTACATGGTCGACGTGACCGAGTCGAGAACATTCCAGCGCGAGACGGCGCGCACGGCCGGCGTGCTGACGGAAGCCAACGCCGAACTTCAGCGGCGCGAGCGCATCATGCGGAGCCTTCTGGAGGACCTCACCACGTCCAAGGACCGCCTGGAGCGCCAGCGCGCCTCTCTCGAAGAGTCGAACCGGGGTCTGGCCCGGTCGCACGAGGAGCTGAAGACGGCCCAGTTGGCGCTCATCGAATCCGAGAAACGCGAGTCCATTGGGCGGCTGGCGGCGGGCGTCGCGCACGAAGTGAAGAACCCGCTGGCCATCGTGCTCATGGGAATCGAGTTTCTCCGGGGACGGATGGAATTGGTGGATGAGACGCTGCGAGACGTGGTCGACGACATGGACGGCGCCGTGCGGCGGGCCGACGCGGTGATTCGCGGCCTGCTGAACTTCTCCGCCTCGACCACGCTCGAGCCGGCGCCGGCGGATCTCAACGCGCTCATCGGGCAGGCGCTCCTGTTGGTGAAGCACGAGCTCGTGCGCGCCCATGTCTCTATGCAGACGTCGCTTGCGGAGGAGCTCCCGCGGCTGGTGCTCGATCATCAAAAAATCGAGCAGGCCTTCGTCAATCTGTTCCTGAACGCGATTCAAGCCATGGCCGGAGAGGGGACGCTGACCGTGCGGACGCGCGCGCTGCGCGGCGCGGGCGTCGCATCCGAGACCGAGAGCGCGAGGGACCCGCAACAGCAGAGCGACGGGGAGATCACCGGGGTGGCGGCGGAAATCGAGGATACCGGCCCTGGCGTCTCCGAGGAGCAGCTGCGGAAGATCTTCGACCCGTTCTTCACGACCAAGCCGATGGGACAGGGGACCGGACTGGGATTGAGCGTCACGAAGAAGATCATCGAGCTCCACCAAGGCTCGATCGGGGCGGTGAACCTCGTCCCGCACGGCCTGCGCATCGTCATCACCTTTCCCGTCCGCAGCCAGCAGCCGGCGGCCAGCGGCGAGCGGCCGGCAACCAGCGGCCAGTAACCAGCAACCAGCGACAGGCACTTGTGCCAAATTCGGAATTCGGAATTGGGAATGTGGAATTCCGCATTCCGAATTCCCCATTCCGCATTTGGCAAACTCCGCACGTTTCTCTCCACACTCCGCACGCGGCATGCGCCGTGTCCCACGCCCCAGCGGTGACGGACAGACGGAACTGACGGAGAAGACGGCATTGACGCTCCAGCTTCCTGCATGTCGCTTCCAGCTTCCGCCCGTTCCCGCTCCCCGCGCGGCACGAACTCCGGGATGACGATGCGCTTCCCGTTCCGAGGCTCCGGGAGTAGAATACGGGCGCACCCCGCTCCGGTCAGAAAGGAGGCCGCATGGCCGCGCGCATTCTTGTCGTTGACGACGAACAGAGCATCGCCGAAACTGTGAAATACAACCTGGAGAAGGCCGGGTTCCGGGTCTCCACGGCGGCGGACGGCCCGGCCGGCGTCGAGGCGTGCCGGCGGGATCCTCCCGACCTCCTGGTGCTGGATCTCATGCTGCCCGGCATGGACGGCTTCGACGTCTGCCGGCTGCTCAAGCAGGAGCCGAAGACCCGCCAGGTGCCGATCCTCGTCCTGAGCGTGAAATCGGAGGACACGGACAAGGTCGTCGGGCTCGAGCTCGGCGCCGACGACTATCTCACAAAGCCGTTCAGCCCCCGCGAGCTGGTCGCCCGCGTCAAAGCCATCCTGCGCCGGTACCAGGAGCCGCCGCCGGCAGGCCTCGCGATCGACGATCTCCGGGTCGATTGGGAGCGGCACCTCGTCACCATCAAGCAGCGCGCTATCGAGCTGACGCCGAAGGAGTTCGGCGTGCTCCGGGCGCTCGTGGAAGCCAAGGGGCGCGTCCTCAACCGGGAATTCCTGCTGGAGCGCGTCTGGGGGTACGACCGCGCGGTCGAGATCGAAACGCGCACGGTGGACCTCCATGTCAGCCAGCTCAGAAAGAAGTTGGGCCGGGCGGGGTCGCGCATCCTGACGGTGAAGAACGTCGGCTACCGGTTCGCGACGGAGTCATAGCCATCCGCATGGGTCGCCTCTCCTTCCGCTGGGTGCTGGGCCTGTCCATCCTGGCCGTCCTCGCGGCGAGCGCGGCGGCCGGCCTGCTTGCGGGCCCCCTGGCGGCGGCCGGCGCGGGCGCGGCCGGCGCCGCGGGGCTTGCGATCCTCGCCGGGAGGCCGCTCGCGGAGCTCGCGCGGGCCGCGCGGGCGGCGGCGGACTCCTCGGAAGAGGTCCGCTGGCCCGGCAGCCGGTTTCGCGAGATCGAGGAGCTCAGCCGGGCGTTCAGCCGTGTGACGGGGGCGCTGCACGGCCACCGGAAGCGGTTAAGCGCGGAACGCGGCCGCGAGGACGCCATCCTGGAAAGCATGGCCGAAGGAGTCATTGCGCTCGACGGGGACGGGCGGATCCTGCTGATGAACCGGGCGGCGGGGGAGATCTTCGGCGCCAGCCCAGTCCAGATCAGGGGACAGCCGCTCCTTGAGGTCGTGCGGCATCATGAGATCCATGAGCTCATGAGGGCTGTGCAAAGCGAGCGGAGGCCCGCCGTCAGGGAGCTCGCGCTGTTTCAGCCCGCCGAGCGGATGCTGCTGCTCCACGGGACGCCGGCGCCGGGCGGAGCCCCCCACGGTGTGGTCACGGTGATCGTCATCCGTGACCTCACGGCGGCCCAGCGGTACGACCGGCTCAGACGGGACTTCGTCGCGAACGTGTCGCATGAGCTGAAGAGCCCGCTCACGGCCATCAAGGGCCTGACCGAGACGCTGCTCGACGGCGCGATCGAGGACCGGGGGCATAACCGTCATTTCGTCCGGCTGATCGACGACGAAGCCGCGAGACTGGGGCGCTTGATCGACGACCTGCTCCAACTGGCTCAGATCGAAGCGGGACAGGCGCCCATGCAGCGCAAGCCGGTGGCGCTGCGGGAGCTCGTGGAAGGGCTTCGCCCCGGCTGGCAAGCCGAGCTGACGCGGCGACGGCTCTCGCTGCGCGTCGAGCTTTCCGACGGGCTCACCGTGCTCGCCGATCCCGGCCAGATGGCTGAGGTCTTCATCAATCTGGTCGATAACGCCGTGAAGTACAACCGCGACGGCGGCGCCATCACGATCACCGCCCGTCCGGACGGCCGGGTGGTGCGCGTCGACGTGTCGGACACGGGCATCGGCATTCCGGCCCAGGACCTGTCCCGGGTGTTCGAGCGCTTTTATCGCGTCGATAAAGCGCGGTCCAGACAGCTGGGAGGGACCGGTCTCGGGCTGTCGATCGTCAAGCACATCATCGAGCTGCACGGGGGGGAGATTGCGGCCTCCAGCACGCCCGGACACGGCTCGACCTTCAGCTTCACCCTTCCGCTCGCCGCGTAACGACCGGCCGTCGTCCATCGTCCACCGAAGTACATGGTTGAGGGTAGAAGTTAGAAGGTAGAAGGTGGAAGGTGGAATTGCCACCTGCTACTTTCCATCTTCTACCTTCTACCTTCTACCTTCCATCTTCTCGCGAACACGCCGCGTTCCAGCCTCTTCAAGACTTACTCGCACGTTACACGACCCACAAACCGCGCAGACGTTCCTCGCGTAGACTTCCCGCGACAACGAGAGGAGGGCGAGATGCGGGACGATGTCGTCGTCGGGAGTCTTCGCGTGCCAGCCGAAAACCTCCAGCGGCTGATGCGGTACCTCGAAAGCCAGCCGCGCCTGGAGGCGCGGGACGTCGCGTACTGCCACGGGAAAGTCAAGGAAACCATCCGCGGGTTGAAACAGGTGCAGCGCATGCTTGAGGACCGCCCGCAGGGCGCCGAGGCGCCGTTCAAGACGTTCTGGCATTGACCCCGGATGATCTGACACAGATCTTGCATGCGGCTGATGCGGCGCGAACACGGCGCGGGCATGATCGGGATTCGGGCTTGGGGGCACGACACGTCGGCGGCGATCCGGGCGTGATGCGGCAGGCGCCCTATGGAGCACACAGGAGGGTGGGCATGAGACGGTGGGCATGGTGTCTGGCGGTGGGGGTGGCGGGGCTGTTGTGCGTGTCCGGCGCGGCGGCGGCGCAGAGCGAGGTCGATATTCTGCTCGATACGCTGGTCGATAAGGGGATCCTGACGCACGTGGAGGCGGGCCTGATCCGGCGTGAGATCAGCGAGACGAGCTCAGCACGCAATGCGCAAGTCGCCAAGGACGTCGTGCCCGCGTGGTCCAGGAACTGGAAATGGAAGGGGGATATCCGGCTCCGGAATGAGTACCGCGACCGGTCGGCCTCGACCAACGTCAATCGGCAGCGCGTCCGGTTCCGGGTCGGGTTCGACGCCAAGGTGGCGGACACTCTCAAGGCGACCGGCCAGATCGCGACCGGCTCGACCAGCGATCCGGTCTCGACGAACGACAGCTTCGACGACTCCTTCAACAAGAAGCCGTTCAATCTGGACCTGGCCTACCTGACGTACACGCCGGAGATCATGGGCATCGATGAGACCAAGATGACCGGCGGCATCATGCCGAACCCGCACGTGACGCACAGTCCGCTGGTCTGGGACGGCGATCTGAACTTCGACGGCGTCGCCGCGAAGATCACCAAGGAGTTCGGCGACTCCGCCGTGTTCGCGATGGCGCAACTCAGCTCCCTGGACACGGATATCCATGAGTCATCCCAGATGTGGTCCATGCAGGTCGGGGCGTCCGGGAAACTCCTGGCGGGTTCGGATGAGGACATCTTGGACCACCTGAAGCTCGAGGGCGCGGTGTCCTGGATCAACTACGGGGACGTCCGGGCCGGCGGCGGGGAAAATGGCGCCATCGGCGCCGCCGGGGGGCTGAAAGGCAATCTCCTGGCCAGCGTGCACGACTGGAACCTGATCAATCCGACCGGCGCGATCAGCACCAAGGTCAACGGCATTCCCGTGAAGCTCTACGCCGACTGGGTGCACAACACCGCATCGACCGAGTATGACAACGGGTACCTGTTCGGCGCGAAGGTCGGCAAGGCCAAGAAACCCTGGGATCTGAAGGAGGGCTGGGAAGCGGGCTACTTCTTCGAGCGAATCGACCCGAACGCCACGTTCGGCGCGTTCACCGATTCCGACTTCGGCGGCGGCGGGACGAACCACAAGGGACACGTGTACTACGTGACGCTGGCGACGCTGAAGAACTCGACGCTGACACTGAAGTACTTGGACACGCAGCAGGTCACGGGGTCTAAGTCGCACTTCGACACGCTCCAGGCGGACTGGGTGACGAAATTCTAACGCACCCTTACACAGACGTTACATGAACCTCATCGTCACCGAACATCAATGCGGCAGCATGGTGGCACACCGAGGAGAGCTCATGAACGAGACACGACGAGGACTGATCTGCACCACGGCGGCCGCGCTCTTGGCGCTGGCGGCGCCGGCCCTGTATGCGGATGAGGCGGTCAAGGTTGATTCCCGGCTCATGGACTATCAGCGGGTGAGCGGGGTGTCCGGAAGCGTGAACAGCATCGGCTCGGATACGCTGAACAACCTGATGACGTTCTGGGCCGAAGGGTTCCGGACGCACTATCCAAGCGTTCGGATTCAGATCGAGGGGAAGGGGTCCTCCACCGCGCCCCCGGCGCTGATTTCCGGCACGGCGCAGCTTGGCCCGATGTCACGGCCGATGAAAGGCACTGAAATAGACGCCTTTGAGAAGAAATTCGGCTACAAACCGACGGCGATCGGCGTCGCGCTGGATGCGCTGGCGGTCTACGTGAACAAAGACAATCCGGTGCAGAGCCTGAACCTCAAACAGGTGGACGCGATCTTCTCCAGCACGCAATCCTGCGGGTCGGAGAATCTCACCACATGGGGCGAGGCGGGGCTGACCGGAGCGTGGGCGGCGCGGCCAATGAGCCTGTTCGGCCGGAACTCCGCCTCGGGCACGTACGGATACTTCAAGGAGCACGCGCTCTGCAAGGGCGACTACAAGCCCACCGTGAAGGAGCAGCCGGGCTCTGCGGCCGTGGTCGAGGGGGTCACGAACGACCTGGCCGGCGTCGGCTACAGCGGGATCGGATACAAGACGGCCGGCGTGCGGGCGGTGCCGCTGTCGGCGATCGGCAGTACGAAGGTCTACGAGGCGACCCCGGCGCACGTCTATGCCGGGACGTATCCGCTCAGCCGGTACCTGTACGTGTACGTCAACAAGGCGCCCGGCAAGCCGCTCGATCCGTTGGTCATGGAATTTCTGAAGTACGTGCTCAGCGCGGATGGACAAGAGGTCGTGATCAAGGACGGCTACGTGCCTCTGGCGAAGGAAATCGTGGACGTTGAACTGAACAAACTCGAGTGAGGACGCTCCCAGTTCCCTCATCCGCTCCGGTGATCGGAGCCGGCCGGGGGGGGGGGGGGGGGGGCGAGGGGGCGCCCGGGGGGGGGGGGGCGGCGCCCCGCGGGCCGGGGCGCGGGGGCGGGGCGGGCCGCGCCCGGCGCCGGGGGGGGGGGGGGGCGCGGGCCCCCCCCGCCCCCCCCCCCCGGGGGGCCCGGGCCCCCCGCCCCCTGACGATTTGCCCCCGCGATCGCCCGGCTAGCCGGACGAGGGCTGGGTCTTAATCCAGGCCTGAA